>WNFB01000190.1_pt1 | contig 43666 bp, 45 predicted proteins | sample 5400501 | NCBI WGS metagenome assembly WNFB01 (sample SAMN13153341, study PRJNA577476) | soil metagenome | isolation source: 200 cm saprolite under Douglas fir tree site 2 hole 1 | place: USA:California | collected 2015-04-18 | reverse complement strand
AAGGAATGCAAAGAGTCCAAACGGATTATCCAAGATCTGGAGGCCAGGAGGTTGCTGAAGTGCTCCTATGAAAAAACCCTCTACGCGAACGAAGAACTAGTTTCCAACGTTATCACGAAGGACAATGTACGAGAGGAAATACAGAGGGAGCTGGCCAAGAAGGCGAAGGTCCCAGTAGAAGACATCTTCATCGACGTGCCCACACTGCCATCAGTTCCCTACCATCACGCTACGGAGAAACAACTAATGGATATACCAGTCTTTACCCGGGGCTCTTCGAATAAGAAGGAGATAGTGCAGCTCTCCGAGATTTCCAGAGTCATCAGCATTCTTCGAACCTTCATGAACCTTGTTAGAGTCTACACCAAACCTCAGTATCGTTCTAAGGTGGAAGTGGCCTCGCGACAGATGCTAGGAGAAACCCCAGTTTCCCGCAGGATCTCATAATAGGGGAAGAAGCACGCCCCTGACCCTTGTCAGTGTCACTCAGTTAGAATTCTAGAAGTTACATCAGCACTTTATTTCAACCCTGGAATGTACAGTGATATCCGAAGAAACCGTGGCGTCAACCCTTGCCAAAGTTCATGCAAACCCTTGACGATACCATCTACCGAGAACTGGAGAAGATAGCGAAGCGGCGGGGAATATCGATCCAGGAGTTAATCAGAGCGGTGATTGTTCCAGACCTCCCGCAAGTAAGCTCAACAGTTGGCGCTAGTCTCCACTACTTCTCAAGCCCGCGGTCTCAACTAGAGACCACACGACCAGCAGGTCGAGAAACAGCTCTCATCCTATTAAAGAATCGTGGCAGAAGACCCGCGGACTCAGCCGTTACAGCGAGCATAACGTGGGCAGAGAGATTCTTCTTCTCGTGACAGAGAAATGTCGCGGGAAAAAACTAGAATCAATCCGAGGATTGCAACCATCCTCTCGATGATCCGGTTGAGTGTGACGATAAGATGAGCGCCGACGTGTTCGACAACACCATGGCGGCTCTCACCTTCACCGCCACCGTGATAACCGTCGCGCTGGGGTTCATTCTCAACCTATAGACATCGTCAGGTGATTCCAGCATTACTGGGCTCCTCTAGCCTTGTCCAGCAAGCCGGAATAGATCCGTAGAGCCTCTCCCTCCGTGAGACTCGTATTGAGAGAAACTAGGCTCATTTTGTTGAAGATTGCAGCGGACCTTTCCGCGAGTGCTCGTGCTGCAATGAGATATTTTCCGCCCAGGAGAACAGAGGAGGTGCCTACTGCGCCCTCCCTAAGGCCCGGAGTAGACACAGCGAGGGTTCCCATCTTCATTGGTCCCTCGTAGAAGAATGTGAAGACAGCATTATCCATCTGAAGAAGGCTTACTTTGTGCATCGTCCCGTCCCGTTCGAAACTTGCTTCTATCGACGGAAATCACTGGCCTAGTCAGGTCAATTGTTTGAAATATAAGAAATGGCTCAACGGAATTGGACATATGATATAGTTCTTGGGTTATTGCCGCAGACCTAAGTTATGTAGCGGTCTTTTCCTTCTTCCGTCTTCTCCTCGCCTTCCTTGACTTCCTCGAGCTCGGTATGCCGGATCTTTTCCATCTTCTTTCTCATATCCTCAATCTCTGAGTCAAGGCCTTTGAGCTCAATGGGAATGCTAACCAGTCCCGTGAGCATCTGTATGACCGCTCTGGCCGCTTCAAGATCCGGGTATACGCCTGTTGTTGCGCCAAGGAGGCCTGCGCATTGAAGCCCCCTTTGCCGGCCAATTCCCAAGATTACTCCTGCTGCGCCGGTGACAGCTCCACCCTTAGCGAGTTTGGCCCCCATTTTTTTCAGGCGATCTCCCAAGACCGGATCCCCTACCACAGCGTACACAGCACCTACGTCGTTCCCGGAACGGGTGCCATAGCCCCCCATAGTAAACAGCATTTTGCTTCCGAATCCTTGGACAAAGTCTAGGACCATACTAGCTACTTCGTATTGGCCGGTAACGCTGGGCTGGGCATCTCCCGTAAGGAAGATGATGTTAGGCTCCTTGTCTCCAAACGAATAGAATTCGTAACGTGGTAGGGAGTAGGTCCCGTCTTCCGAAATGTTGATCCCTAGGTTTCCATCCGGAAAGAGTAAGTAAGAGGAATAGAGTTCCGCAACTTTCTTCGGCTTTAATTTCTCTATGAAATAGTCCACAGCGACTTTGCCGACATAGCCAAGCCCTGGAAGCCCTTGGATCAATATTGGCTCCTTCAGTTCGATCTTGGAGAGTTCGTGGATTCTAGTGTCGCCAAGCATGAAGTAAGCCAGGTGGAAGACTCGCGCGATTTTCTGGTAGAGTTGTTTAAATAGTTTGATTCGCGCCTCCACTCCAGAACCGCGAGAGAACGTGCAATAGATGAGCTGCGCCCCATTCGTTTCGTCACCACACGATGTTGTCCGCAAGATGCTCGAAGTTGCGAAAGCTAGTAAAGAAGATGTCTTGGTAGATCTCGGATGCGGCGATGGCCGCATTCTATCGACTGCTGTCAAAGACTTTGGTGTGAGGTCTGCGTCTGGCTATGAAATTCGCGAAGATCTCTTCAAGACCGCGTCGGGGGAAGTTGAGAAGCTGAACTTGACGAATAAGATCCACGTTTACAACAGGGACCTTTTCCAGGCGGACCTAAAAGATGCCACTCTCATCACATTGTATCTGACGACCTACGCGAATGAGCGATTAAAGCCGAAGTTGAGAGCAGAGGCTCGTCCGGGAGCGAGAATCGTCAGTCACGACTTCATGATTAACGGATGGAAGCCTTCCAAGAAGGAGAACTACAATGAGCACACCATCTACGTATACTCGGTCCCAGAATCCTACTCAATGTAGGGCATTGTAGCCTACCTCTTCGAATTTGGGCGAGAGAACGACCACTCCCAGTTCGAGGATGTTCGGGATTTCCGTAGTCTGAGTTTCCACTAGAGCTATTCCGCTGCGGACCTCATTGAATCGTCCGATCGCGTGAAGCGTACTATCCTCCCTCAATAATCCTGTTATCCGGCCCCTGAAGTTTCTGCTCCCAGCAAACACTGTCTGGTTGGGCTGATCAAACATTCTTAGCTTCACTTCATCGATTCTGATTCCCAATGGCTTCGAGCCACGGAGGAATCGTTGGTAACCCGCTTCCCGAACCCTTTTCCGATCTTCTTTCGTTCGGGCCTTTGCGAAGCGAGAGTTCTCCAGTTTTAGAGAAGTGCCTGCTACGAGGTCTAACAGAGGATCGATCTCGATAGACCGAGCAAGTCCTAGAACTATGTCGGGATTCGCTTCAGTGAGCAATTGCGACTTGTAGCCTAGCGCGATAGTGTCCCCAATCCAGCCATCGGTGTTTACGATTACAATGTCGGTAGAACTGGCTAGATCTCTTTTGAGACGGACGAGAGATTGGGTCAGCTTTGCGGGAACGGATGATGGGCTTGTGTCTCCTATGAAGAACAAAGTTTGAGGTTCCAGATCTTGCAATCCCAGAATAGGCTCTTTCACTTGCGAGGAGCTGATGGTTGTTGGAGGTCCAATGTCCGCTTGTCCCACGTCCGCGTCAATCACTCCGACCTTCAGTCCTCGCCTGATGCTTTCATTGGCCAGAAATGTGCACAGGCTAGACTTGCCCGTGTCTACATCTCCCACTATGACCGCGACGCCCGGAGATTGGCATAGTATTTGCGACGCCTCCCTCCAGCTTGTAGGGATGGTCGATCCTGGAACCTCTTTCCGACTAGATCCCGGTCCGAACTTGATCTCTAAGAGTGAGTCTTCAATCGCGTGTACAGGAATTTGTCTTGGTCTCTCTACAAATGTCCACTCGCTGGTGGAAATAGGAGCGGAAAGGCAGTCTGCGCTTCCCGTCAGTAGCTTGATGTATGCTGGTCCTTGGAGGAGGAGAGTATTTCCCTGGTAGAGCTGGTAAGTGGGCATTCTCACTTCAGCCTTGAGACGCCTAAGCCTCTTAGGCTTCTACTAGGATTTCCAAAATCTCAACGATGGAACGACTCAGTACAGGGTCCCACGGCATTGACGGATTGCTGGGAGGCGGATTTGCATCTCACCAGATAAGCCTGGTATACGGGGAAGCTTCAACCGGCAAAACAATCCTCTCCATGCACTGTGCCCTAGAATCCGCTAGGAACGATTTCAAAGTCTTCTATGTTGATGCTGATCAGTCATTCTCCCCCCATAGGCTTGAGCGACTTCCTGGTGCTTCGCAGCTTGCTGAACGCATCATACTCTTTCGCCCGGAAGACTTCCGAGACCAGGTAAGAATCGTAGAAAGCGTCGAGAGCATGCTATCTAGGACGCCAGCGTTGCTAGTCATTGATTCCATTACTGGCCTCTATAGGTCCAGTAATGGGAAGACTGACGAGGTTTTTGCTCGCAACAGGGAATTGAACCGGCAACTGGCGTACCTGAACGACCTCGCTCCCAGATTTCATCTCTGGATCTTGTTAACGGGCCAAGTTCACAGCTCACCCACGGGAAGAGATTGGCTGGTGGAGCCCGTAGCCACTCGGACACTCAGACACTGGTCTAATTTGATTATGAGAGTGCGACAGACTCCGCGGACAGACGTACGTGAATGTATTCTGGAAAAAAGGGATGGCGTTGAGGTTCACGGATCTCGGGTGCTGTTTCGGATTGGCGAGGATGGTATTGAAGACGTGTAGAGTCTGAATTCTTAACTATGCACAGTACGAACGGTCGCCGGAAAGGCGTTACGAATCCCATGTATGGACCATTCACCGCGGCTCTCCTCTTCATCGGTCCATCTTACGTGGCCAACGCTGCACCCTTATTGCTGGGCGGTGGAACAGCCCTGGACCGAGGCCATCGTTTTGTCGATGGTCTGCCAATCTTCGGGCCTCACAAGACAGTTAGAGGATTGTTCGCAGGAATAATCGCCGGGACAATCGTCGGGTTGACGGAATCGCTCGTCGATCCAAGACTCGCCTTCGGAGGTTTCATGATTGCTCTGGGAGCAGTTCTAGGCGACCTTGCAGGTGCGTTTGTCAAACGCAGACTTAAGATCCAGCCTGGCAAACTGTTCCCCATACTAGACCAGCTGGACTTTGTTCTCGGCGGCCTGGCGTTAGGCTTACCCTTCTTCCCATTAGCTCCCCTCTCAATCCTAGCAGTACTCTTGGTGACACCCCCAATCCATCTCGGGACGAACTACGGTGCGTATCGTCTAGGAATCAAGAAGACCCATTGGTAGCGGTTAGCCGGATGTTCTTGGGATAAGTAGATAACCTCTGGGAGCGCTCTGCAGCGTGATTGGACTTTGATAGTCAGCTCGACAGTTGAGAAGGACATGCGACAGTGTGAGGCGCTCTGTCCGAAGGATGGAACACGCTGTAGGCTTACCAATTTCGAACAGGCAAGCTATTTCATGCACGGACACCTTGTTGACGACAAAATGTGCGTATGGACAAAACACGAAGGCCACAGCTCGCAAATCTGAGCCTAGATCAAGCCCACTGGAAAAACCACAGACTATTGCTGAATCCTCACTGCCTTGCGTCGTCAGAAAGACTCAACTACGCCGCGCCACAGATCTTGAATGTCCGTATTGAATACGATCTAACTTGCGGCGATCGGTTAACTGCTATATTGCCTCTGGCCTAGGCAGCTCTGGACACCGTGAAGTCAGATTTATCCCATGCTTGAAACAGAATGTGCAATGTGAGCCCCGAGGAGCGTGAGCTACTTCAAGGGATGGGCAACTGCTATGCGGCTTGCCACGCGACATTCGAAGAAACCGTTGAGATGGTGGGTGGAAGTCGAGGTCTAAAGCCCAGCGAAGTGAAGAAGATGTTGATAGACATTCGAACAAAGCACCACCAAGATGAGGAATACAAAGCGCTGCGAAGCAGATTCCCTGAAGAGTTTGCAGCATAGCCACCCGGTCGAGGGAAGGTGTCAAGGATAACTAAGTGTCCTCTTTGTCGGCAGACATTTGCTGGCGGAGACTTCTCTGGTTTATCCGACCATTTTTTCCAGCTAGCTGAAAAGAGCGATGTAGACCACGTTATGTGGCTCAACCGTAACATTACGAAGAAGAAGACTGATAGCAAAACATTGACGGTACTCCTAGCAAGTTTCTTCTCTGTGGATGGTTCCGGTCTTCAAGAGTGGATCCGACAGCGCTTTATTGAGAAATTTTATGGGCCGAGACCTCACCCCTTCGTACTTGCTCTGCAACATCCTTCGAGGGCCACCCTGATAGGATATGTGTTGGAGCACCAGCACTTCCTCAGACAATGGGTCCGTTCCTGCGCGTACATCGTCGCGAGGACTGATAGAACAGATGTCGTTCTGTACGAGCTGGATAACATTAACACGGAATTTGGCGGGTATGCCGGGAAGCCATCTCACTACGAGCTGTTGCTCCGGATGGGAGAAAGCCTAGGTCTTGATAGGAGGAAGATTCTACAATTTCAACCCTTAGCAGATACTGCTTCGGGTATCCATGTTTGGAATCGGATTGCTTCTGAAGATCACTGGACGGAGGCGATGGCGGCAATGCACGGGCTTGAACTAATAGCTGATCGAAGCGTGAAAGACTACGGAGCTAGCGTACGATACTTTGACCCTGTAATACTCAACAACAATGAGATTACAGAGGAGGCGAAGAACTTCTTGCGAGAAGGATATGAAGCCGACGTTGGACACTCAGGAGAGGCGCTGGACCTAGTAGCGAAATATTCCAAGGAGCTGGGTACGACCGAAAGTGTCCAGGCGACTTTTCTTAGGTCGATTGACGCTTTCGACCGATACCTGATGGCCCGACTGGAGAGGGCGAAGGACTTTGAAGATTCCTAACGAAGGCTGTGCTCTCTGCGAGGCCACCTGGGGCGACTATTGGGCTGAGGTCGAAGGGCAGAGGATGTTCTTCTGCTGCAGCATCTGTGAAATTGAGTTTCGGAACGTGATTAGCCGGGTAAAGCAACGGACGGGATGGACCTCGCTGGACGAAATCAAGATGAAAGGAGACTATCGTGGACGTGAATGCACTGCTCTATTCGGAGACAAGTTGTACCAGTTCTTCGTCAGATTCGGCTCTCAAGGAGAGATTCAAACGTTCTCCGAGAGATAAGACCCATCGTTCCCCGGTAACTAGCATCTATGCCAGCACTTCCTAATCGACTTTGCAGAAGGCGCACCAATCGCAACAGTATGCATTTTCATCGTCAACCGACTGGTAAGAGACGACTTACCTCACAGCAAGAGACTCCTAGAATCATTCTCGGATCATAAGACGACTCACGAACCTGCCTGTGAAACGATAAAGTCAGCTACCATAGCGTCGAGAATGGCCAAGCCGCCTGATTTGAACAAAGTAATGTTTCTCGGACTTGGCTCTAGGACCTGGTCGTGGACAAGGAGTTCTCCCAGTTCAGCTCTAATGTGTGTCTCTTCAATCGCATGTTCCTCGATTGGTATCATGACATCACCGTAGGTGGAGAGTGCTTGCTGTCGTGAATCCACTATCAGAATAGATCTTTGCACTAGGGAAGTGTCAATTTCTCTGTATCCAGGTAAAGCCGCGCCTATTGCGTTCACGTGGGTTCCGAGCTTGACCCGTTTACTGTTAAACACGGGAGTCTGAGACGTAGTTGCGGTTACGATTATGTCAGATTTCCCTACAACTTCTTCGGGTGATTCGGCCGGCACTATCTGAATGCCATACTTCCGCGAGACATTCTTGGCGAAAGCGTCTCTACGTGTCTTCGTTCTAGAGTAAGCGAAAACTCTTGATAGGTTTCTCACTTCTCGGATCGCGGCAATGTGGGCCTCAGCTTCCCTTCCACTTCCAAAGACTCCAAGAATCTCAGCGTTCTCTCGGGCCAAAAGGTCGGTTGCGACGGCCGTGCTGGCTGCTGTACGGATCGCTGTGAGTGTATCAGCGTCTATCTGGGCCACTTCTGCCCCTGTCTGGGAATCGTAAACATAGATTGTGAGAATTACTGTTGGAAGGGATTGTTCCGGATTTCTCGGGTTGACCCTTGCGACCTTGACTGAGACTGTTCTCTGTCCAAATATGTGTGCAGGCATGAAGAACATGGCTGCTCCTCCAGGGACAACGAGCGATACACGTTGAGGGTTGAGGGCTTCCCGCTTTGCCAGCTTCAAGTAGGCTTCTCTGGCTAGCTCAATGGCCTTTGGGAGGGTGAACATGCGTTTTACTTCAGCGTCTGTTACGTGCAGCATCTCGCGCCACTAATGCCCACAAGAAGATTCTGAGAGGGGGATAATAGAGGAGTTCATTATCGGGTCAGAGAAAGTCTTCGGAGAAGATCTTCAAACCATCCATCTGGCTTGAAACGGTAGCCTTCCCGTCTGGATTTGGCACTACTACGGCGTACGAAACACCGAATTCCTCAAGCTTCTCCATTATGCGCTTGTTCTCAGTCCTGTTCCTTGAAAGCATCAGCCTCCTCTGCCCTTGGGGTGAGGTATACTCGGATTTTTCAGCTTTGGAATCTAGCGCAATGCGGACACAGATTCCCTTATGTCTTGCTTGGGGAAAATTCTCTCTGAACTCTGAAACTAGCCTTGCAAATTCATCTAAGGGTTGAACGTTTGGATGCCAAGCGTCTCCCAGAGTAGCCGCCCGTTTCATCGCAGCCCTGCTGTTGCCGGCTATCCATAGAGTGAGGTCTTTCTGGACGGGTCGGGGTTCGAACACCGCATCATGGAATTTTTGACGGAGAATATGACCCTCAAACGCTGTGCTTCCGCTCCAGAGTGCTCGGATTAGTCGGATGGATTCATCAAGTCTCTTCCCGCGATTGTGAAAGTTTGACCCTAAGTGAGAAAATTCCTTCTCATTCCAGCCTACACTGGTGGCTAGCATGACTCTTCCCTGGCTAAGGTTGTCTATTGTGGCGAGCTGCTTGGCCACCACCACTGGATTTCGCATTGGTGTAATGAGCGATGAGATTCCCAGTCTTACCTTGTTGGTGATTCCCGCCAGGTAAGCTAGTGTTGTGATGCTGTCGAAGATTCTTTCGTAAGGAGTCCCACTATTTTGAGGCATCAGAACATGATCTGTACACCAGACAGAATCGTAGCCGTTCCTATCAGCCTCAAGCGCTAGCGTACGTAGCGCATCAGTCGAAGAGGTCTCTCCATAGTTCGGAACGCAAATCCCGAATTTCATCTCGGACCCGCACCGAAGCGAAATAATGCTCCTTTTCTGGGCCGAAAGCTAGCCCGCAAGAGTTTCTTCGCGCTCTGTGCTGGACGAACTTTCCACGCCCCTTTCCCAATCCTTGGCCATCCGAACAAGCCTGCGGAGATCCTCGTACTCATCGACGATTAGCATCTCGCCATTGTCAATCTTGACCTTTAACTCGGCAAAGACTGGGGCAGATTCTCCGAGAGGCACTTGAGACCTCTCAATTATGGCAAGCAGCCTTCGGGCTTCTGAAACTTCACTTGAGAGAGACTTTCCCCGCGCCGCGGGCCTATTCGACCCTCTTCTTTTCTCGCCACCTAGTTCGTTCGATAACTGAGACTTCATTCTTAGTTTGCAAAGCTCACGTCCGGTAGATAAAAGAAATCGGCGCCCTGACCGAAACGAGCTCTGCTGAATGACCTGTCCCTAGACTCTGAAGGCTACCGCTAAACCTGTCTGCCAGTAAATCCTAAAGGCAACCAGGCCCACCCCGCCTGCCGTGAGCACCACCAAGGGTCTTGGGGAAGAACTTGCAAAAGTATCCTTAGAGACAGCGGCTAAGGAGAACGCAACTCATTCTGAGTTTAGACTAGTAAACACTAGAATAGAGGCTGTTGGCGTTATCAACGAGAACCCGGCCAGTGAAGAATCAAACGACCTCGGAGCGGGGATACGAGTCCTCTACAAAGACGCAGGCTGGGGTTTCGCCGATACTGACGAGTTGACTCCTGACAACATCAAGGAGACGACCAGGAAGGCCTTGGCTTTAGCTAGGGGAGCAGCTAGGATCGGGTCGAGAACCTCTTTCGCAAAAGAACCAGTGTACCTGGATACTTGGAAATCTCCACTGAAGAAGAATCCGTTCGATGTACCTACGGAGGCGAAGTACGAGCTTCTCCAAGAAGCCACCGGGAAGATGAAAGAGGAGGGAGTTGTGGCCAGAAGAGGTCAGATCATATCGACCAACATCGAGAAGTATTTTGCAAACTCAGAAGGGTCAAGAATCTACCAGGACCTGACACAGACTGGAGCATCGATCATAGTGGCCGTCAAGGGCCCTACTGGCATGCAGAGGCGATCGATTCAACAGTTCATCCTTGGAGGCTACGAACTCTTGGACGAAATGGACCTGCCAGGCCAAGCGCCCGTCCTTACGAAAGAGGCACTGGAACTTGCTCAAGCCCCAGGATGTTCAGAGGGCAAGTCGGACATCATCCTCAGCGCAGACCAAGTAGGCTTGCAAGTACACGAGTCCTGCGGCCATCCAATAGAACTGGACAGAGTCCTAGGTTACGAGGCAAACTTTGCTGGTAGAAGCTTCCTAACACCTGATCAACTGAGAAAACTACAGTACGGTAGTAAACACGTGAACATAGTGATGGACGCGACCTTGAACCATGGGAACGGACTGGGAACCTTCGGCTTCGATGATGAAGGAGTGAAGGCGCAGAGAAAGTACGCTATCAAAGAGGGAAAATTTGTAGGCTATCTAATGTCCCGGGAGACTGCGTCCAAAGTTGGAGAGAACAGAAGCAACGGCTGCATGCGCGCCGACACCTACAAGCTTCCGATAATTAGGATGACGAATGTCAGTCTGGAACCAGGGGACTGGGATTATGATGAGCTGATCGAGGATACGAAAGACGGCATTCTCATGGATACAAACTACGGCTGGAGTATCGACCAGAAAAGATACAACTTCCAATTCAACTGCGAAAAAGGATACAGGATCAAGAACGGTAGCCTAGGGGAAATGGTTAGGGGACCCGGATACTCAGGAATAACTCCCGAATTCTGGAACTCATGCGACGCTGTCTGCAACAAGAAGAGCTGGACACTATGGGGGACACCCAACTGTGGAAAGGGCCAGCCCCAACAGGTCATGGGGACGGGACACGGAGCCGCACCCGTCAGGTTCAGGAACATCAGAGTCTTCGGAGCCTCCTAGCCATGTCCCAGAGCAGCATGCAACACCAGACGCCTCTGCGTGAGAAGGCGCACCAGACTTTCGATATGGTTCGCGGGTTCGCCCGCGGGGCCGATGAAGTCGAGATTACACTGTCATCTTCGATTGGAGAACACTTGCGGTTCGGGAACAATGAGCTGGGCCAGTCACAGTACAGCACTAGCCATACCTTGTCAGTCCGGCTCGCTTCGGGCAAGAGACAAGCTCGGACGACGACAGGGAGGCTGGACAAGACCTTCATCGAAAAAGCGGTAGAGAAAGCGCTTAGTCAAGCGAAGACCGCTCCAGAAGACCCGGACTATCTCTCCATGCTCGGACCGCAGAAGTACCCGACCGTCAACCGGTACCATAAGCGGACAGTGGAGGAATCCGCGGAAGTGAAAGCTGGCTACGTTGGACACGCAATTGACCTAGCTAAGAAGAACGGGCTACTCGCATCAGGAGTCCTGACGACCAACGCTGACCAAGTCTGGATGTTGAACTCGTCGGGAATGGAAGCATCCTACGGGGGAACGACAGGATACTTCTCGCTAACCATGGATGCAAACAACGGCAATCAGACGGGATTCGCCATGTCCACATTCACCGACATTGCCGAATTGAAACCAGAAAAAGTTTCTGAAACAGCCCTGGAAAGGGCGAAGCTGAACAAGAACCAATCAGATATTGCACCCGGAAAGTTTGACGTGGTCATTGATCCATACGCGTGGAGCGAGATGCTATTTTTCCTGACTGTCTCTGCGAGTGCAGGATACAGTCCCGACTTTGGAATGAGACAGTACAAGGAGGGACGAAGCTACCTATCAGGAAGAATGGGGGAAAAAATCCTAGGAGATAACATCACCATTGATGATGACGCGTATCATCCAATGGGAACCGGTCCAACCTTCGACGGAGAAGGATATCCCAAGAGCAAACTAACATTAGTTGAGAACGGGGTCTTGAAGAACCTAGCCTCCTCCCGAATATCCGCTCACAGATACGGTGATGCAAGGCCGACAGGACACGAGTTGCCACTCCCGAACCCGCTGGGTGAGAGTCCAACGAATCTGACGATACGGGGCCAAGGAAGAACGAAAACTCCAGAAGAACTCGTCAAAGAACTGGACCGGGGCTTGCTGGTGACGCGGCTGTGGTACATTAGAGAAGTAGAGCCAAGAACAAAGACTGTAACAGGAATGACTAGGGATGGCACATTCCTTGTTGAGAATGGAGAAGTCAAGCGACCGGTAAAGAATCTGAGGTTCAACCAGAGCCTACTGGAGCTATTCAAGAACGTCGAGGAACTCACCGACCCAGTGAGAAACACATCATTCACGGGAGCGGCGCTGCTGCAGCCAGGGGTCCTAGCCCGAGACTTCAACTTCACAAGCGTATCTGTATTCTAGCGGAATGGTCTCGATCACGTAGTACTCGCTTCATGCGCTCTTACGACTTCGCCGGCGAGAGAATCACAACGGGGATGTCTCTCCTTGTCTTTTGCTGGTAGTCGTTGTAAGCTGGATACATCTTTGTGAGCTCCGGCCAAAGACGCTCCTTCTCCTCTGCCGTGGCTCTCCTGGCTACTATCTCCTTCTTTTCTCCCCTGATCTGGACCTGGGCCTCCGGGTTGTGCCTTAGATTTGTCCACCATGAAGGAGACTTGTCACGTCCACCGTTGGAAGCTACAATGATGAGCCGGTCACCATCCTTCAAGTAAAGCAAGGGCGTGGTTCTCTCTTTGCCACTCTTGCTTCCCGCGGTTGTGAGGAGAAGAACTGGAGCTCCTCTGAACTGGCCTCCAAGCCTTCCCCTGGAAATCTTGTAGAGGGCCACGTGGGCCCTAGTGAACAATCTACCAGTGTTCATCTGGAATTCCTCTGTTCAATCTACTCACAGTGGCACTGAATTATTCAGAGAACAGGAAGAGCATACGGATTATTTAGCATACGCTGAGAAGAAGATCTTAGTCCATGTATCTCAGTCGACATCGTCACTCAAATCGACCACTAGCGGTTTTAGAAACTTGAAGAGATCCTGAGTTTCGAGTTCCACGAGTTTGTTAGGGTCCCCCCCGCCTCCAATGCTCTTGGTGTTTTGGAGAACTTCTGGATCCAGAAGGACCCGCTGAATGTTATTGAAAGGTGGCACACCTCCCACTGGATAACCTGAATACTCTAGAACCTCGCTAGAATTCGCGAGACGCACGTCTCTGACTCCTAGTAGACTCTTGACTTTCTTGTAGCTGACCCGGTTCCTTGCGGGAAGAATGGCCAATACTGGTTTCTGATCGGAACCTATCATGACAATGGATTTCACAATTTTCTCTGCTGGGACTTTCTTCGAGGCCTGCTCAACCGTTTTGACAGGCTCGTCGAACTCAATAAACCGATGCCAGATTCCATTCCCGATCAGGAAAGCCCTGAGCGAGTCCGAGTAATTCGTCTCTGACAAACCTACCGCGTAGAGTCCTGCCAACTGGGAGTACTATTAGACTGATACAAGAAAAGATAGGAGATGCCCGGTTTGGACCGAGCATTTCTCTAGGAGAGAGGTGTCCTCTAGATGGTTTGGGTGCGCTGTTCTAGGTCCCGCATCATCTGGTCGAACTGGTCTTTCGTAATCTCTCCTTTGGCGTATCGTTGTCTGAGGATGTAGTACGACTCGTCTTGGTAGCGCCAGTAGCGGCGGGAACCATGCCATCTCCACGGGAAGAATAGCCATCGAACGACCCAGAATGCGGCAAAGATCCAAAATATCGCGAAGAACCCGCCGAAGGGGAAGAATGGGAAGTAATAGTAGCCAGCTGGAACTGGTCGAGATGTGAAGAAGAGGAAGGATAATGCACTTGAGACCGCGATTATTACGATGACAGCGATTATGCCCCATACAACGAATCGCCCTGGGTCTGCCCAGTGATTTTCATTCATACTCTTTCACCTCCAATGTCTTCCGAATCGTTCTCGTAACCGATATCGGATATACGATATCGGTAATCGAGATATAAACATGTGTTCGGCGAAGCCCAATTCGCCCTCTGACAACCATTGGTTTCGTATTCACCGAAGCAGATGCCGCGGGCTAGATCGCTTTGAATCCTGTCTGCAAGTCGTCGATAAGATCTTCACAGTCTTCTATTCCTACACTGACCCGTATCAGATTATCCTTGATTCCCTTCTCTATTCTTCTCTCTCTCGGGACGCTGGCGTGAGTCATGCTCGCTGGATGCTCGATGAGGCTTTCTACCCCACCCAGGCTCTCGGCCAACGTGAAGACCCGTAGCTTAGTCAGAAGTTTCTTCGACTGGTTCAGATTGCCTTTCAACTCGAAAGAGATCATTCCGCCATATCCCCGCATCTGACGTTTGACGATTTCTTTCTGAGGATGATCTGGAAGTCCGGGATAGTAGACCTGTTCTACTTTCGGCTGTTTGGATAGATACTCGCTGATGAGTTTGGCGTTTTCATTGTGACATTCCATTCTAATGGCTAGGGTCTTGATGCCCCGAAGAACGAGGAAACAGTCCAGTGGTCCGGGAACAGGACCTGTTGCGTTTTGAAGGAACTTGAGACGGTCCTGAACCTCACGATTACTGGTAATGGCGGCCCCACCGATCAGATCGCTATGTCCTCCCAAGTATTTGGTGGTGCTGTGAACCACAATGTCTGCGCCTTGGTTCAACGGGTTCTGGAAGTATGGGCTCATGAAAGTATTGTCGACTACTAATAATGCGTGGGCCTTCTTGCTGATCCGGGAGATGCGCTTGATATCTACAACCCGCATCAAGGGGTTGGTGGGAGTTTCGATCCATATCATCCGCGTGTTCTTGCGGACAGCGTTCTCTACGTTGTCCGGGTATCGCGGGTCTACGTACGTGAATTGGAGTCCGTACTTTCTGAGAACTTGCTCGAACAGGCGATACGTCCCGCCATAGATGTCATCTCCCGCTATCACATGGTCGCCTTTCTCGAGAAGCATGAGGACTGTGGTAGTAGCGGCCATGCCTGAGCTGAAGGCCAGACCGTACCTTCCACCTTCTATGACAGCAAGGCTTTTCTCCAGTGCATCCCGTGTTGGATTCGCGGTTCTGGAATAGACATATTTACCTTCGCGGCCGGGTTCTGCTTGCTGGTAGGTTGAAGTTAGATAGACAGGAATGGTGACTGAGCCAGTGGCCGGGTCCGGGTCCTGACCGACATGGATTGCCTTGGTAGCGAATTTCATGAATGCCGAAAAACCATGACGGAGAGATTTAACCTATCCGAGGCGTTAGGCGGGGGCTGTATTTGAGCGGGCCTTACGGATGTTTACCGTCACTGATACATCCTTCGTGTCCGCGTTTTCAACTATAAGGAACCATTTTCCTTTCTCCGTAGCAGTGAAGCGGAGTGTGCCTTTCTCAACGGCTTCCTCTCCTGTCTCGCTCCAGAATTCTTCGCCCACATCGAGGCTGTTCAGATTGTCCTGATCGAGAATGTACAGGTTAACCTCGCCATTGGCTGTGACTTCGCCAATCACCTCTACTCCCTCATCCAAGTCGATATCGTAGCTTGTGTAATCACCCTTCGGGATAGTTGGATTCTTGTTAGATTCCGGTTTGAACTCCGAGGGGTTCTGCATACTAGTCGGTTGACCAGACTTGATAGGCGAAGGCTTCGTCGGAGTCAGAGTGGGTGGGATTGGTCTTAACGGTGAAATATTGGGAGGGTTGAATTTGGCCGGTAGGTTCTTGGACGGGCTGACGGTGTTGGGTATTGACTTGGGAGGAGTGACTATCGGGGGATTGACCTTCACAGTGTTAACTTTAGGTGGGACGATTTTCGGTGGTTCAGGTTTAGTCTGGGATCCGAATGTTTTCGAAGGCTCAAATTTGGTTGTAGCTTTCGCTTCCAGTTTTGCGGAGGCTATGTGAGTGTGGGTGGAGGGTTTCTCCACTGATCGATCTCGATGATTTTTCGTGTCTAAGGCTGCTGGGTGATTTGTTGACCTTTTTGGTCCGGGATGAGTCGTCCCATTCCTGAGACTAGTTGGAGCTACTGTTGTTATTGTCAATGTTGCAAGTATGAGTAGGCCCGCGATAGTCCAGGAGAGGACCTGCAGAAAGGCGATTATTGTCAGGAGTATGCTCGCGACATTTCCCAGTAAGAGAACTGGTCTGGAAGCCATTCTACCCACCCTCAATCGGGGCCCTGACCCTGTTCCTGGCCTAGCACAAAGCTTCGCTGTAACGGAGGTATGACTAGAGCAGGCCCAACCGAATCTCCAGTCCTACAAGACCAAGAAAAGAGAGGGAGAGAAGAGTGATCGAGTTAGTCGTTGTCTATTGCTGGATCGCACTGCGTCCAGAAAGATGCCCACTCGCTCCATCATGGTCGCGGTGGAGCAGATCATAGTGGCTATTGCAGAGGTTCTTGGCACAAGTACTGCAGACTTGCGTTGCCTTCTCCGTGCAGCGCTTCTCATGCTCTTCCAACTCTTCGGGGCTGCCGAACCCTCCAATGTCGCCAACCTCCACTTCCTCACAGGTCTTGATGGCGGGAGTGGGAGTGAAACCGGGACTGGGAGTTGGGAAAGCAGTGGAATTCGGCTTTGCTTTCGCACTGATATGGGTCTTTGTTCTTGTCTTAGTACGAGTGTAAGCTTTTTTCTTGGCCTTCGGTCTCGTCTTGGATTTCATAGTTGACCATTCAACTAGGAAGAGGAGGTTGGTGATAGCCAGCGTCTAACCGTCATGCTGGGAATCCGGTAACAGTGGCCGGTGTCGTGGTCAGTGTTTCTTTGTATGGAATAATGTCAACCGGTGACCATGGAATAGTGGAACGAATAGGCTTCCTGCTGCAAAGAACACGATGACGCCTTGGACTACGAGCAGACTGGAGAACGATGTGTCCATGAGGAGATAGTTCCTGAAACCAACAGATGTCACCCCGGAAGGCATCCCAGCGGTAGTATCACTAAGCATTGCTACGAATTGAATCGTCGCCACTAGTAGTGCTCCCAGAGTGGCGAGTCTCGCTCTGTTCCAATTGGCCGCTAAGAGAGCAAGATCGAATAATACAAAGACTATGAGCCCATAGGCGTGTGTTGGTGCTGCGTTCCATAGCCACATGTCCGTGGCCAATATCCAAGTACCGAAAACGATGGATGCGAGCAGCGTTGCTGAGAGTAGTCCTCGAACAATTTTCACTCAAGTCCGCCTCACCCTCTAAACGTTCGTAGGCCTGGTCATACCCACTCCAACAATAGTATACCCGTTGGTATTGAAAGTCTGTGATAGCCTCAAGTCACTGTGCCAAGCGTTACTGGCCAGAAGCTAATGGAGAGGCAGCTTACTCTAAGCCATCTATTACGCGTTCACTCTCTTCCAAGTAGAGCCGCACAGGTTGCAGTTGTGAAAACTGTCGTCGGTCAAGCATTGGGCCACTTGGCCGCACACTGGGCAGCGATGACTGCTCGGGCTTTGAAGAGCTCGAATGCGTCCCGAGTAGTCATCCTCTATCGGGACATAGTGTTTGCCGATTGCAGGTGCGTCTTGTGAGTTCAGGTCATTGTAATTATGATTCTTCGACATCACCTGGTTCACCTTATTTGGTTCCTCGCATTGTAAATTAGCGCGCGGCTCTTGTAGATCTCCAGTTCCGTCACTATGGCGAGGCCCGCGATGTATCTGACCGTTAATGTTACTGGTCGCGTTTTTCGGGGTCTTACTCTCCTTGTCTGGTGATCTTCTGAGTTGGATCCTAGAGCACTTCGAAAGGCCGCGAAGTAGCCTGTTATGCTTCGCGTTATTTTCGTCCAATCTTCGCGAATCGACATTTCCTTTGTCACATCCAAGTTATGAGTAGTCGTCGGGTCCGGATCATCTTTGACCCGTTGTACGCCGGCATTAATTTCACCATGCTCGAAGGCTGATTTACGGCTGGCGTGCGCCGGTACACTCCTTATATCCACGCGGAGAGAGTAGTCCACCATTGAGAACAAAATGTTCGAACTGTTTCTCCGATTACAACCTGAACCTGAACACGGAGACCCCTACAATCACTTGAGCTGGAAATTTCCGGAAACTCGAATTTCGCTCTGGTGTAATGATGCCGCTGATATTCTGGAAATTGAGGCCGATGGGTTTGCGTCTTTCGAGGAGCTTCAGAAGGAGTTGGTCTCATCATCAAGAATGTCGGAGGGCAAGATCATATCCAAGACCTTGTGCCAGGACAAATTCCAGCTCGTCGCTCGGACCTGTATTTGTGGCAAAACTGGGACGCCTATTGGCCCCATTGTCCACAAAAACAATTTCATGGGTGTGCCTCCAACAGTATTGTTTGGCGGCTGGGAGTACCACCGTTTCGTCGGTTTCGACGACAATGACGTCAAAGGATTATTGAGAGGCCTAGATAAGATCGGGAAGACGGAAGTTCTCCACAAGAAATCTGTTAGTGAGAGTGTCACAGACGACACGTTTCTCTTGTCGCTGAGTAGCCTGTTCGGCCAGTTGACGGAGAAACAGATGAAAGCGTTACTGTCAGCCGTGGAGAGCGGATATTACGAGATTCCGAAACGAATTACGGCAGATAATCTCGCAAAGAAGCAGGGACAGCCGAGGAGCACGCTTGAGGAGCATATTCGTAAAGCGGAGAGTAAGATTGTGATGGCGATGACGCCCTACATGATGATGTACGCGAGAGTTCCGGGAACAATCTTCACCAACAAGACAAAGGCTGCAGGAGCAACCGTCGGGGCGAGGCTCATGAAAGAGCTGGTCGTGCAAACAGCAGGAAGAATCAAGAACAACTAGCAAGACCCGCCTGGGAGCGATGGCTCTCAGTCCCTGGGACTCTGTTTCGGTGGCCGAGAATATCTAGAAGCGATATTTTCGAAACTCGATATTATCGCTCTGCGAGATTACCGTTTTATCATGAATGCTCATACCCGCTGAATTCCCTCAAGCTCAAGGATGGCGACCCCGGTCAACACTGATGCCCCAGAAAACAGTCCCTCCCGACTGTCCCCGGAAGGGCTGTCAGGGAAAGATGCAACGGCGACATCACAAGAGTACCAAGTCTGATCCCTGGAATTTAGAATGGTACGAGTGCCCAGTTTGTGGGACGATACACTCGAGCCCAGCACGGCAAATAGACGAATAGAGCAAGTGGATGGATGCAGATTTCGCACGTTGAGATTAGAGTGGTCGAGAACTCTGAAGCTGAAGGACTAGGATCCGAAGAGTGAAGACTTGCCCTTGACTATGTCTACAACGCGCTCTACGCTAGCGGTAACAAAATAGAATCCGATGACGAACAGATAAACTAGGTGGAAGTTGCTGAGCCAGCCGTTGTTGAGGCTCACACTCAGCTGAGCGTTGGTACTCAGAGCAAGTAGTAGCAGGTAAGCGACTGTGAAGGACGTTGCTATAGCGGTCCGGAGGGGACCCCTCTTGAGAAAGTCATCTTTGCTCTCACCGTTTTTCCAGGAGAAGTTGAGAGTGAGCAGGAATGAGAACAAGGTGGTGGACACGATTCCAAACGAGAGAAGGGAAACAGTTGCCCAGCCTAACATTACCAGAGTAAAGGACGCTATTGACGCGGCTAGTGTGCTGATGAGGGCGATGGATACGTAGAGACGAGGAGGACTGAGGGCTATGATCTTTGAAGGCATGACCACTTATCACGAACATGTCATGCGACGGACGGCTATTACCTTAGGAGTTTGTTACTCGCCCCGGTTGGCCGGGGGTTCAGATCGGAGTACCCGACGGCTCAGGGGTCACGCCATCTTTGGATCCCTATGCCCTAGGAGAGCGATACGATTCGCAACTAGCCTAGTCGCGGAAAGATCTAGTTGTTCCCTTCGTCTTTCTTGGTGTTGGATTCTAGCTGGGATCTTCCTGCGTCGGTGTTCAGTCGAATGGCAGATTATGATCTTTCCTAAAGTATCCTTTACGCCAAGCGACACCGACCATTCCTGTCAGACCTACTAGTGCGAGTCCTGCGGCTATCATCGGAGCGTTGCTGTTGAGCCATGTGGGCTTCACTTCGAAGCTTCGAAGACTCGAGGCTTCTCCTTGGATTGAGGAGTGGGCCGTTACGATCACACTGTAGGTTCCGATAGAATTTGCTGATGCAAGTGTCATTGTGCTTGTGTAGACACCGGCCGCTATTTTTGTCGTGGTCAGTTTCTGGGTGGAGCCGTCTGGCTTGATGACTTCGACTGTTAGCTGGAGATCTGAGGGTGAGGTCGGGAACCCGTTCTGGCTGGTGAGGATGAAGATTGTTGCTTTGTCGCCTGGGAAGTAGACTGTTCCCACATCCAGGGTGATGGCGAGACTTGTTCCTGTTGCTGGCCCGGTGGCGCTGACCCCTGTGGGTTTCACTTCGAAGCTTCGGAGTGCCGTCGCATCGAGGGGCCCCGTCTGGTGTACCTTGGCAACAATGGCGTAGGTCCCTAGCGGACCTGTTATTGGGATGTTGTAGGTTGCTTTGTAGAATCCCGTACCAATCGAAATCGCGCTTAGTGTAATGTTTGTCCCGTCAGGCTTGAACAGTGAGATTTGGAATTGACCATTAAGAATGTCTGAGGGACTGCCATTGAGGCTGGTGAGGATGTAGACTATCGCGTTGTCTCCCGGGAGGTAGACCGTTCCCGTGGCGATTGTTATCGCCAAGTTTCCGTTGAGTGTTGGTGTGACGGTGAAGCTAGCCGAGCCTCTGGCTCCAGCGAACTGGTCTACTGCCTTTACGAGGTGCGGTCCTGTTTGGGCCTGGGGCACGTCGAGTGTGAAGTTGAAGGAGCCGTTCTGGGTTATGGTGAAGCCGAGGAACATGTCGTCGAAGGATACGTCTATGTAACCGACGGGTCCTCCAAACTGGGAAGGCTGAGGCACCGGGAACCCCGAGCCCTGGACTAGTACTTTGGTTCCAATTGGACCGCTTGTGGGCGTGACTGTCAGCACTGGTGGTGGGAGAATGGTGATGATGCCACCGGTGGCATTATTGTCAGCGGGTGTTGGGTCCACTTCTCCTTTCGGCAGGAAGACCGTGGCGGAGATAGTGTAGTTTCCAGCTTGGACTCCTGTAGTGTCCCATAGGATGTTTGTGTAGAAGTAGGGATAGCAGAAGCGCGGAAGCGTACTGGAGGTGGGGCAAGCTTGGAGGAATATTCCATTGATCGTCTGTATAACGTGGCCGCTGTAGTAGCCGGTTAGAGTCACAGTTTCGTTACTTGCCCCATCGTTTTCAAGCTGAACTTGTATGCTAACGCTTTGAGTGGAGACCGCTATGCGTTGGTAAACGTTTATGGAAACAATGGAAACGTCGTGTTGGGGTTGTGGTCGGACCTGGACGATCTTACTAACAGTTCCAGTGAGGCCCGCGTTGTCGCCGACAGTCAAAGTTACACTGTAGTTTCCTGGGACTGAATATTGGTGGCTAGTGAAGGATCCGAAGCCGGTGAAGGAATTATCTCCGAAATTCCAAGACCAAGATGTCACGAAACCGTCGGGGTCCCTGCTGCTGGACCCTTCAAAGGTGACCGTTTGTCCAACAACTGGACTGGCAGGTGTGAACGTGAAACTGGCGACGGGAGGCTGGTCAGGGGGACCGCTGACTTGGACTACGACTGAGACAGAGTGAATGAGCGGGCCATTGGTCGCGGTCACAGTGATGTTGTAAAAGCCCGGGTTCGTGGAAGCGGTTGTAGTCATAGTCAGTGTAGAGGTGGCCATTCCTCCGGGAGTTAGGGAAATCGTGTTCACGCTGAGGGAGGGAGTTGGGCCGGAAAGTGGGAAAGAGGCTGCCAGAGAGACGGTGCCCGTGAAACCGTTAAAGCTTGAGACAGTGACTTGAGAGGTTCCTATACTTCCCTGGGGAATGTCGAGGAATGACGGACTTGCAGCGAGGTTAAAATCTCTTGATCCGAGGACCTGAACAGACATGGAAATCGATTGCGAGATCGTCGGGCCGTATCCAGTCAGAGTTATCGTGTAAAAGCCCGGCGGTGTATTGATAGTGGTCGTAATGATGAGTTGAGATGTTGCTGAACCACCTGTGAGTGTTACGTTGGCAGGGCTCAAGATCGCGGTGAGGTAGCCAGTAGGAGACGGAGCGATCACGGCGAAAAGCGAGACGCTCCCGCTGAAACCATTAACGCCTATCAGTGTGATCGTCGATGTGCCGTTCGAGCCTGCTGGAAGCGCCACCGGGAACGCTGTGGCACTCATGGTGAAGTCAGGTGGAGGTATAGCGACCGAAACTGATAGAGTGGTAACATGGGATAGCGATCCGCTCGTTCCGGTAATTGTAACTGTGTATGTGCCACCGAGCGTATTCGTGCCAGTAGAGATCGTGAGGGTGGACGCTACAGTTCCCGTTCCCGAGAGAATTACACTCGCCGGGTTCAGAGAGGTGCTAAGACCAGAGGGTGTAGAGGTGGCCGAGAGCGTTACAGTTCCGGTGAAGGTGAAGTTGGCCATTACTTGAACTGTGGAAGTTGTCGTCATTCCAGGTTGGAGTGTAAGAGCGTTGGGGTTTGCAAATAGGGAGAAATCTGCAGGAGTTATCTCGATGGTGACAACTATAGAGCGCGTAAGAGTACCGTTGTTCCCTGTGATCGTTGCAGCGTAGCGTCCTGGGGTTGTAGTCGTTGTCGTTGTGATCGTTAGCGTGGAGGTACCTGTCGTTCCAGCTGTCAGAGGAATCGTGTTCGCACTCAGGGAAACGGTTGGACCGGAAGGCGAGAGAGAAGAGGTCAATGATATTGGTCCACTGAAGCCGTTGATGCTGGCTACTGTGATCGTTGAACTGGCTGAAGAGCCCGGGAGAATGATGAGACTGCTAGGGTTAGCGGACATGGTGAAGTCTCGTACGGCTTGCACGGTGGCGACGATCGTAACAGAACGCGAATCGCGACCGTTGTAGTAGCAGTCGCTGCAGACAAACGTTCCTGTTATTGTTACCGAATGTGTGCCTGGTGACGTTGAAGAGTACACGCATGTTGTAGTGGATGTGCCACCGGGGGGTAAGCTAACACTTGCTGGACAGGACACTGCAACGCCTGTTGGAGCTGTGACGCTTAGACTCACCGGTCCTGATAGACCGAAGAGACTTGTCAGTGTTACTGTTCCGGTTGTTGAAGAGTTTGATGAGATGGAGACGGAGGATGCCGAGATACTAAAGTCCATGATGGTCACAACGAGTATCACCGAGTGGCTGAGAGAACCGCTGGTCCCGCTTATCGTCACGGCGTAATTGCCTGCGGGTCCGCCGGTACACGTTGGGTATTGGTAAGCGTAGCCATTGGAGGGGACGAATACGGTTGCGGTGTTCGTCAAGGTGCCGGAAAACCAGCATGACACTCCCGTAGGCAGCGTAGCGACCAGGTTCACATTGCCGGAAAACCCGTTGAGGCTGGTCACAGAAATGACAGTCTGCCTCTCTGAGGCTACTGGAATCGCTTGTGACGTCGGACTTTCAGAGATGGTGAAGTCGGCTGAAGAAGCCGAGTTCACTTTCACTGTGAGAATAGTGGTGTGGGATACCGAGCCACTAGTGCCGTTTACTGTGATTGTGTAAGACCCTGAACGTGTGGAATTTGTCGTGGTGACAGTCAGGACGGAACTTGCGTTTCCACCGGCGGACAGTGAAACACTGGACGCACTCAAGGTCGCCGAGAGTCCGACTGGTGACACCGCAGAAGATAGCGAAACGATTCCGTTGAAACCATTGACGCCAATCACAAATATGTTGGAGGTGGCCGCCGAGCCGGTGCTTATCGTGAGGATGCCAGGTTCCGCCACAATTATGAAGTCCGGAGTAGTTGAAGGCGACCAGAGGTTGGTGCTGGTCATGCGTGCAGACGCCTGACCTACGGAATGGTATGTGGGGTTTGAGAGAGAAGCGTCTTCCGAGAAGGAGACAAGTACGCCTGTGGCTTGATCCCAAGCCAACTCGAGAGATATGCTGTTCCCTGTCGGAACTGGGGGAGTGAGTGTTAGGCTGTTGACCTGGCGAAGGGCCCCCGCAACGAGTAGCGTGTTCGTGCTGTTCAAGGTAGGGGCACCGGGAGTGTTGTAAATCGGACTTCCTGCAGTAAGACCGGCGGCGAGTATCCAGAAGGTCAGATTTCCTAACCCGCTGGCGACGTTTCCTTGAATTGTGAATGTTCGGTCTGCTGTGCCGTTGGTGAAGGTAAATGTTTGAGCTGCGGTGATATTGCTTCCTGATACGCTTTCAACTGCTAGATGAATGGATCGTATGTTGAGAAATTCACTTATGAACGGGATAGGCGGAATGCCGGAAGGAACAGAGTTCCAGAACGCTGTCACGTTGCCGTACGTGACGGCGTCGCCGGGTTTCACACCCGGAGCATAGCTTACGGCCGAAGCTTGTCGAACGTAGAATGGGAGGAGGCCTCCGAGGAGAATTATTAGAATAATCAGGATGAAGCTTCGACGCTTGATAATTAATCCGGAAACCCTCCGGTGCAGGGCCTTATTCATATAGATCGTAGTAGGTGCAACTGAATCCCTGCACATAAGCATATTCAGTACAACAGAATCTGTTGTGATACAGCCGCCTTAGGATCGAGGTACAGCAATCTCCGGATTGCTCTGGTTGGCTCGGCGTGGGTCCGCGTGGTACCTGTTGGGGCTAGGGTTTCTTTCTTCTTACGACCACAGTTACGGATCCAATGACCAGCAGGGCGATTATTCCTCCGACGAGCACGTAGAAGAGTGTCGGGTCGAGCCCTAGAATCGTCGGAGCAGGAGCTGTGGGCTGGGCCTCCGCGGTGACCGTGACAGTAACCTGGGCTGTATTGGTTAGGCTTCCGCTGGTTCCAGTCACCGTGACGGTGTAAGTTCCCGGAGTGGAGGAGCTGAAAGTTGCAGTTGACGTCCCAGAGCCATATAGAAATGATTGCGGGTTCAGTGAGACCGAAAGTCCGGTGCTGGGAGACACGCTGAATGTGAGATCGACCCGGCTGTAGAAGGTGTTCTGCGCAGTCACGGTCACTGTTGAAGTGCTAGTACCACCTGAAGTGAAGCTCGCGGGAGTAGTGGCAGAGATAGTGAAGTCTGGGGTTGTGACCGCATAGACTGTGAACGTGACAGCCGCGGTCGGAGACAGTGAACCACTTGATCCAGTAATCGTGACCGTTGTTGTTCCAGCGGATGTGAATGTGCAGGAGAGAGTGGCAGGTCCAGAACCTGTTACGGTGCTGGGGGTGATAGAGCACGCGCCATTATCGGCGGAAAGATTGACGACGCCGTTAAACTGGTTGATCGCAGTTATGGTGATTGCAGAAGTTCCTCCCGCGTTCGTGTTCACAGTAACAGCAGTTGGACTAGCAGCGATTGTGAATCCGACCACATGGAATACAATACTGCTCGTGGCGCGGTGGACGGGTGAGCTATTGATGGTGGTCGTTCCAGTGACGGTAACGGTGTAGTCTCCAGCCACGCTTGAGGTGCAAGTAAGAGTTGAAGTTCCTGATCCTGACCAATCCGCAATTGGCTGGCAGTTTAGACCTGTCGGAGATGAGGCTGATACTATGAAGATGATTGGGCCTGTAAAGCCGCCGACAGGCCCGACGGTGATAACAGAGGACCCTAAACTACCCGTGAGGATGGCCGCTGGAGATACGGTTCCCGCAGAGATCGAAAAGTCCTGGCCGACCACAACATGGTATGTAATTGCGGCCGTTGCATGTTGTAAGCCTTGACTTGTGCCCGTAACGATCACAGAATAGTCGCCTGGACTTGCCGCACTGCAGGTAAGAAAGGTGTTGCCAGAGCCTGCGACAGCAGAGGGAGCATTTGGACAAGATAAGCCAGGGGGCGTTGAAACTGCTGACACTGTGAACGCAACTAAACCTCCAAACCCATTCTGAGCAGTTATCGTAATTGTCGTATTGCAGTTCGCGCTGGTGCTGCACGGAACGGTGATGGGGGTTGACGGGGCAATGTCGAAGTCGGGGCTTGGAATTGTGACCATGACAGTGGCTTTCTGACTACGCTGGCCACTTGTTCCTGTGACGTTTACCTCGTAGGTGCCAGGGCTGATGTCGCTGCTAGCTGTGATGCTAAGTTGAGACAGGCCAGATCCCGTGATGCTTGTCGGAGCAAGGACAGCCGTCAGACCTGTTGGGGCTGAGGCTGTAAGCTGCACTGCGTCTCCGAATCCGTTCTGCGAGGCTACGGTGATAGTTGAGGATTGAGTTGCTCCGTGGGCTATTGTCAATGCGTCAGGGTTTGAGGTTAACGTGAAGCTGGGGACCTTGACCGTGATGAAGACGCTGTGGGCCAGTGGGCCGCTTGTTCCCTGAACTTCGACCGTATAGGACTCCTGGCTCGCGGTTGCATCAACGTTGACTGTCAGAGTTGACGTCGCTCCGGGCGTAATGCTGGTAGGAGAAATGGAAGTAAAGGTGTCGACGGGAGGATAGGGGGTTAGACGAACTGAGCCGGTGAAGCCGTTCAGAGGATTAAGCGATATTGTAGATGTCTGGAACGAGCCTGCTGTGATTATCAGAGTGGACGGGTTGGCCGAGAGTGTGAAATCGGGTCCCTCGACGATGACTGGAATGGTAAGGTCGTGGAATATGCCGCCGCTGCTTGCGAATAGGTCTATAGTGTAGACTCCTGGAATTGTGGAGTTGACGCTCAGGGTTGCAGTGTAGGAGCCGCTGGTGACGGTTGTCGGCGCGATCGATGCGTTGAGGTCTATGGAGGATGAGAAGGCATTGAGATCAACTTGAGCTGCAAATTCTAGCGTTGGCGAGATTGTGATCGTGGAGGTTGTAGAGGTCCCTGCGCCAAATGTTATCGATGCGGGAGTTGAAGAGATAGTAAAGTCAGGCCCGATGACTGTCACGGGTATGTAGATGGAATGTGTTAGGGCCCCGCTTGTGCCGTTGACTTCTACCGAGTAGAAATCGCCGGGGACCGCGTCAGTTGCAGCTGTGACTGACAGGATGGAAGTCCCAGTGCCAGATATGGATGGCGCGCTGAGACTGGGGGTGAGCTTAGTCTCGAATGAGGATGCTTTCAATGCGACCGAACTTGAGAATCCGTTCTCGGCGTTCATACCAATCGTCGACATGCTGGCCGAGCCCCCGGCGGTGACCGTGAGGGCAGGTGGGTTTGCTGATAAGCTAAAGTCTGGACCTATGACAATGACGATGACTGAGGTAGTGTGGGTAATTGCGGGAGAGATGGTTGTTCCGTTTATCTCGACGCCGTAGAATCCCGGAACAGTACTGAGAGCCGCAGATACTGTCAAAGTGGCGGTTCCCGGAACTATGACACTGCTCTTGTCCAGAGATGCGGTGAGACCCGATTTGGCTTTCCATGTGAGGCCAACACTGCCGGTGAAGCCATGGACAGGCGTGACGGATATGAGAGAGGTGCAGGATCCTCCACCTGCAACAACCGTCAGGAGGAAGGGATCCGGACTGATGTCGAAGTCTGGTCCGTTAACAGTGACGAATACGCTTGCGTACTTGGTGATCGCGCCACTCGTCCCGGTTACGTCTACAAAGTAGGATCCTGTCTTTGTTCCAGGGGGCGCGCCGAGAGTGAGAGTAGCAGTGCCCGTCGGGGGAAGTGTGACACTACCCTTGTCTAGCGAGACCGTAAGACCTGGAGGGAACGATGAGGGTCCTGCGGTGAGACTGACCGGACCCGAGAAGGCCCCTGCTGGGCTGACTGTAATGGTGGAGCTGTTTGTAGCCCCTCCTGCTAGGAGTGTCAAAAACTCTCGGTATGCCGACATGCCGAAGGTCGGGCCGGTGACTGTCACGTCGAAATACACGGAGTGGTGGAGAGCCCCGCTGGAGCCACTCACTGAGAAGGTGTAGTTGCCCGGCTCTAGTGCGGACGATGCTTGAACAGTTAGTACGGAAGTTCCTGTTCCACCCGAGTTTAGTGAGACGCTCGTGGGAAGAAGTGATGCTAGGAAGTAGGGGTTGAAGGTTAAAGATGTGAGTGTAACCGTGCTTGTGAAGCCATTCTTGCTGGCCAAGTTGACCGTGGATGTGTCAGATCCCCCCTGGGCGATCGTCAGCTGAGTCTTCAGTGCCGAAATTGCGAAATCGGGTCCTGTGACTTCTGCAGATATGAGAGTGTAGTGGAGTAGCGAGCAGCCTCCTGTTGCGTCGATTTCGATTGTGTGGTTTCCCGGAGGCGTGGTAGAGGGAGCGGAGACTGTCGCGGTGGAACTCGCTGTTCCCCTTGCTGAGAGCGTGAGACTGGTGCTGCTTAGAGATACCACGAATGGGTATGAGAATGGTGTAAGGTAGACCGTGCCGGCAAACCCGTTCAGGCTGGTCGCGGTGATCACCGAACTCTGTGTTGCTCCTGCGGACATTGTGAGGGATGTGGGGTTGGCGGTGAGGTCGAAGTCTGGTGTTGTGGTGACGAGTGTAGAAACTGATGGAAGACTCTGTGGAGCATGCGACGATGTTGCTGCTGTTGATGGTGTGGCAACTAGCATCAAGGAGATCAATGCGAATAATAGGACTGTTCTTCCGACCGTGCGAAGATCATTTATTCGACTTCGATACGGGCGATTAACCGAATAGGATGACAAGATGTTTGGACTTCTTGAGCCCGTGATTTAGCCTTTTCCAAGACGGGTGTAGTGAGAGGATTCCCAAGGATTTACTTGGAAACTTCGGGGTATATTTTGGACGACCCTGGGCCCTGCGCGATGAACTTCTGTCATCTGAGTCCTGTGGGTTTCACAAGCCCAGTTGTGGTTTCTACAGGATATCATTGTTGCGTGTTGACCTGTTGAGCGTGTATTACGTTCCTCTTGTCTAATTTTGTTAACCGTCCTTGGGAAAGGATCAGACACCGTGGAGGGCTTGCTGGAAGTCTTCGACGATATCCTCGGTGGCTTCGATTCCGACGGATAGTCGGATGAGGCCGTCTGTGATTCCTAGTTTCTCACGATCTCTTGCCGACATTCCTGAATGAGAGGTGGTGCTGGGTCTTGTGAGAAGGGTTTCAACTCCACCAAGACTTGGAGCAATTAATGGTAGAGTCGTACTCTTCATGAAGGATTCTGCAGCCTTTACTCCGCCTTCGAGTTCGAAGCTTATCATTCCACCATACCCGTCGAAAAGTTCGCTAGCTAAATGATGCTGTGGATGGCTTTCCAGCCCGGGATAATTCACCTTGGCGATTTTCGAGTGCTTCTCCAGGAATCGTGCAATCTCCAATGCGCTCTCGTTCTGACGTTTGACCCGAACTGCCATGGTCTTCATCCCTCTGTGGAGCAGGAACGCGGCGTGGGGGTCTAGACTGCCACCTAGATGGTTGAGCCGGTGAGTTATTTTTTCGACCAAGCCAGTGTTTCCAATCACTGCGCCAGCAACAATGTCGGAATGACCGTTCAGATATTTGGTGGCACTGTGAAGTGAAAGATCGAATCCATGCTCGATCGGTCGAAAGTTGATCGGGCTCGCGAAGGTATTGTCGATGGCTGAAACGAGCTTGTGGGACTTCGCAAATTCTACGATTCCTTTCAGGTCAGGGACTTCCATTAACGGGTTTGAGATTGTCTCAATATAGACCGCCTTCGTGGTCGGCCGTAGCTTTCGCTTCCACGAGCTGGGATCGTTTCCATCGATGAAATCGTAAGAGATGCCAAACTTTTCCAGATCCCTTGTGACGAAGTCATGGGTTCCACCATACAGACAGTTCTGGGCGAGGAGATGGTCGCCAACCGATAGCAATGTTAACAGTGTGGTGCTGATTGCGGCCATGCCGCTCGCTGTGACTAGCGCTGCCTCGGCGTTTTCGAGAGCTGCCAGCTTATGGGCTAGGACCTGATGGTTCGGGGTATTGTTCAAACGAATGTACCTGATATCATCATAGCTCTTCTCGCCGGCAGATTCGAACATGGCTGACTGAAAGATCGGCATTACTACTGCTCCTTCGATTCGCGGGTGAGGCTCGCCCGAGTGTACGAGCTTAGTATCGATTCTTCGATGAGAAATTTCTTGTTTTACAGTTGTCACAGTTGGAAGAGGGGCGTGCTGATACTCAAACTTTGGGCTGTCGTACGCCGAGCCTAGCGATTCTGGCCCGATCTCAACACTCTAAGACAGGACCACCGACCTCACGTTTTCATAATTCGGCTCAAAAGAAAACTCAGGCTCCGTTTCGGGTTCAGCCTTTCCAGACGCCTATGGCCAATCCGACTAGAAAGACTCCTGATGTGATGGGGAGAAGGGTGGATACCTGTGAGGTGGTTGAAGCGATGGTTGGTGCGAGCGAGAAAGCTCTATAGACCGTTTCCTTAGTCACTAGGTCTGGGTTGAAGTTGACGTACCCAGTCGTGACGAGGAGTACTACTAGTGATGCGATTGCGATGGCGAGCTTGAAGAGCCGTTTTACGACCGTGCCGATTAGTAGTCCTATGAAGAACGTTGTGATGACAAAGCCGGCGCCACCGGCTGTAAGATCTATCCCGAACGGCAAGAAATGTCAGTACTAGAAGACTAGTTTGCCTTTTTCGACTACGTTTTTGCCGTCTACTCTTACTGTTGCTTTTGCTAGGCTGTTTGTGAATCCGTAGTCGCTGTTGTTGTTTCCTCCGATGAACCTGTTCTCTCCAATGCCTACACTGACTATTCCCAGACCGAACTCGTCACTCTGAAAACCGATCGGTCTGCTCTCAGGGTTAATTCCGATCGCGAAACTAGCAATAATGTCCTTGTCGCCGGTCGCGTTGTTGTAAATGTCCAGAAAGGCTTCAGGATACTTCTCAGCGCTCGCCTTGACGAGACGTCCGGACTGAAATTCCCACTTCAATCCTTTGATGAGTCGTCCTTTCTGAGCTCGGGGCATGTCGAAGTAGACCGTTCCCTCCGCACTTGCGGGCAGGGGAGCCGTGACGACGAGTCCCGTAGGAATACTGGTGATGAACAGCCCCTTCTCCAAGTCCTCCTCGTCCAAGATTCCATCGTCAATATGAACAGGGTGACTTCCAATTTCCAGCTTCAACTTCGTCCCCTGGTTCGTAGTGACTTCAATCTGCTTGCCACCCTCCAAGGCATAAGCGACTTTCCTGCCCAGCTGAGCCATCTTCCTATAGTCCACGTCGGACGAGTCTTCAACGATCTTCTTCCAGCGTGCATAGTTGAACCCGTAGGTCTTCGCCCGCTGCTTCGTCACCTGACCTATCAGCAGGTCGGCCGACCGTATCTTCCGCTCCCGCAATTTCTCATAATACTGCTGGAAGGATTCGAAGCTGGCTGCGAGCTTCTCCCCATCCACCCGCCTGTAGGTCACCGGGTCCTCGGGACCCCCTAGATTTATGCTGACATCAGTCTCCTCCAGCATCTTCAACGCATGCCTCTCCGGCTTCCTGAGATTCTCTCCAGGAATCTTATTCAGGACCTTCCACCAGAGATCGTCAGTTTCCAGTCTGATTATCGGAATCGCTCCGGCGTTTCTGCACTCGAAAGCAATCTCGCTAGCTAGACCAATCGTATGTTGCCAAGTGTTGACGACAACTGTCTCATCAGGTTTCACACGGAGGCTCGTGTTCACTACCCTGTCAGCGAGAGTCTTGGACAAGGGAATTATCCTCACGGACTTGACTTGCGAAGTTCCCGATAAGACTTGCCTACATCTGGCTGAGACTCGAGACTTCAGTTCGGGACCGCGTTGGTTTCACTCTCTGTCAAGCTCGTTCGTTCCTTTCTTATTCTTTTAAGTCGGCTTCTCAGAGGGAATGTTGTGAAACTGTTCTCTCCGCGGATGATCCTCCCCGTCTACGTAGTAGGCGTCGTAGGTGCTTTCCTTCAGATCGTGGCGGCGCAGTGGGACGTTTCCGCGCATATTCTCGGGATAGTCGAGACCTTCTTCACTCCCGCACACACTGTCCTATACACCGGCATCGCGCTGGTAGCGATCGCGAGTCTCTTCGGATTACTCCTACAGTCAAAGACAGTGCAGAGCGGTTTAATTTCTCCTTCACTATTCAAAGGCGTCAGCATTGCCGCCCTCGGCAGCGCGTTTCAGATCATTGCTGCGCCGATAGATTTCTGGTGGCACAGCACCTACGGCTTCGACCCGTTCCTCTTCACTCCTGCGCATTCACTCCTCATCTTGGGCATGATCATAGGCGGGGTAGGAATGACGATAGGAAGTATCAGATTACTGCGAGCCCAACGGGTCGGCCAAAGGTTTACGAGTTCGGCCCCACTCATTCCAACAATCGTAATCCTTGCCTTGGCCACGGTCTGGGCTCAGTTGAACTTCTTCGGCTACTGGGCCACGGATGTGACAGGAATGGCCTACACTTTCGGCTATTGTTCTATTCAGCAATTCCGATCCCTCGCACCCTGCTCCTTCGTAAACCAGTACAGTTTGCTATCAACCCTTATCGCGGCCGGCATATTCGCCGCCTCCGGAACACTCGTCTTCTGGACTAGCAAAAGCCTCTTCCATCGAAAAGGAGTAATTACCGGCATAACGGTAATCCTAGGCGCTCTCTATTCAGCCGCCGCACTCGGCTTCTCAGCCTACGCCCTCAGATTTCTCAATCCTCCAGGCAGCTGGTACATCAACAATGCCACCCCTGACCAAGGCACAAGACTCGCGATGTTCATCCCCTTCTACCTGCTTACCCTCATACCCTTTCTTCTGCTGGACCTGTCGACGAAAAACTCGATGAGTCGGAGCAGGCTTGTCGGTCTTTCGGCCCTTGTCGGTCCCTTCGCAGCATTCATCGACGGACGCTACGCGCTAGGCATATCTGAATCAGGAATCGGAGTGGTACCCTTTGTCATCATCCCGACGATTCTAGGGGGCGCTATCGGCTGGCTCGTGCTGAACAGACTGGCCCACGGACTGGTTCCAAATCTAGCAATCACGCATACAAACTCGACTCCGAGAGTCCTTGTTCCAGGAAAACAGCCCATCAGGTAGACTGACGAGCCAGAAAAATGACTTCCAGCCTCAAAGGGCCCGTTTCTCTGTTGTAATACCCATCGATATCTCACAGAGCGACATTATTCACAGATTGACAAAAATGATAGCTAGCCTGTAGCACACATCGCTGAAATCTAGCTTGATTTTTCTGGCCGTGTTAGTTTGTCAATTAGCGGGGATATGAGAGCGGTCACCAGCACTGCGAAACCCGCCACTGGATAAAGCTGAGAACCCACCAGTCCCGAATCTACCCCGGCCTTCGCGAGCACTAGCGAGAACTCTCCCCGCGGCACAAGAATCGAGCCCACGAGCAATGGACGCCCGACCCCAGCGAGTCGCGCACCCAACCATCCTCCGGCCAGCTTCCCAAACACCGCTCCAATCATGATAACGGCAAGGGGGAGGCCGAGAGATATTGCGGATGAGGAGTCGATGAGGGTTCCCATCGAGAGGAAGAAGAAGACGATGAACGCTTCCTTGAGGGGCAGAATCTTCTCTCTGACATAACGTGACTGTTTCACGGGGAGAAAGAATCCCACCAGCAAGGCTCCGATTCCCGGCGAGAATCCCAGATAGTCGGAGAGGACCCCGAAGAGAAAACCGAATGAGAGGGCGAGAAGAAACGCGACCTCTCCGATCTCTAGCTCGTACCGGCCCATCAGGTTGATCAATCGTGGGCCCAGATACCTCCCGAACCCGAAAGTCGCCGAGAACAGAAAAGCTGCCTTTGCCACGATGAAGAGCAGTGTTGACGGTTGAAACTGGCTGCCTCCAGCGAGCTCTGGGGTCAGAAAGAGTAGGAAGATCGCGATCACATCTTCTACAACCATTACCATCATTATCGTAGAAATCAGATCCTCACCATGTTCAGGGGTCCTTTCCAGAACCAGTTTGGCCACTATGGCTGTGCTGCTTAGACCTAACACGGAACCTAGAAACAGCGCGGCTCCAAGAGTCCAGCCTATAGAAAAAGCTGCGAGAACACCCACGACGAAGGCTGCGAAAAACTCCACCGTACTGAGAACGATGACCTTGAAACCGACACTTCCAAACTTGCGAGGGTCTAGCTCAAGCCCGATAACAAATAATAGAAGAATTATTCCTAAGGTCGCCAGGAAGTCAATGGCTGTCGTGTCTCGGATCAGTCCCAGTCCAAAAGGTCCCACAACCATTCCTGCTACCAGCTGGCCTACTATCATTGGAAGGCCAAGCCGGTGGAAGAGGAGGCTGAGCAACAGAGCGGCGGCAACCGCGATCCCCAAGTCCAGTAGGAAGCTCGTGTTCAACAGCTGGCAAGGAGACCCGGTGCCACCTGTGGATAAAGTGCTTTCTGGCGAGACCCCCTCTAGGAAACGGGGGAGACCGCTAGATTATCCGCAATGAATGTCCCGTTTGACCAGTGAGATCTGCGCTAACAAACAATGTTTTCACAACCATTTTTTCAAAAGGCCCAACGCAACCTTTTGCTAAACATTCCTTTCTAGGACCCCGCGGGAGCATCTCATTGTCTCGCGCGTGTTCGTCAGTCTATTAGCGAGTCGTCTTCGCCTGTTTCGGCCGTTTCTCTTTCCCATGTTCTGAATCTTCCGCCCTCTCCGCTATCTCCTCTGAAACATGCTCTTCAGACTCGTCCTCAGTCTCCTCCTCCAGCTCTTCATCCTCATCTTCCTCATCATCCGCTCTTCCGTTCGCTTCGTCATCTTCCATATTCTTCGATTGCTCCCCGGCTCTCCATTCTTATCCGGACATTGTGTCCCCTGGTTCTGTATCAGATGAGTTCGTCAATCCCTTCTGCCACTCGTTGGCCCTTTCAACCAGTCTAGCGAGGAAAGCCTCATCTTCCCTCGACAATGGCTCGTCCCGTTCCACCTTTCCCTTGATCAAATGGAGCTTAGGCTCTTCTTCTCCGAGAGGAATCTTCGAATCCTCTATCATCCTGATCAGCATGTGAGGTCCAGTCTTCCCCGAAATTCCTCTGCTACTCTGCATCCTCAACTTTCCCTCCAAATTCCAAGCATTATTTTCAACCGAGTTTCCCCGTCAACCATCTCGTCAGTCGTCATGAGGCGACCGCTATGTTTGTTTCTTTCGAATAGTCTCCCTCGAATGGCCCGCCTGCTCTTAGCATTGCGCGCTCGCTGCCTACCCTGCTCAGGGTCCTCCGTCCCCCTCCTACGACCACCTCACCCTTGACGTTCTCAATTGTCGGGAATCGCAATGAGTGTAAAGCTCATCTCTTGAGACATTGCAATTCTAAGTAACAAAATACGTCTCTCCGACCGTATGAAACTAATCATTTTGAGGTAAAAAGCGTAACAAAGAGCTGGTCCATTCTGCGGAATCGAACCTTATCCTCTATGTATCACAGAGGCCTCAACCTCCATGCTCGGTATGTCTCATTCCAAGACACTACCAATGCGGATCCGCCAAAAATGAACGCGACGATATTATGAGTTGAGAAATTCGGCGGGTAGAGGATCGGGTAAAGGACAAGCATTATCGTAAACATCGTTGAATAGAACAGGTGCCGAGGCAATAGAAAGCCCAGAACGCCAACAAAGTTCTGCAAGACACCTACCCTCACCTGTTCCACGAGATGGTATTCCCCCGTTGAGTCCTTCTCCAGCAACCCCAGCGATCGTAGCTTCTCCAAATGATGCAAGGCCACACTGGGACTACTCATTCCGAGAGCCCGCTGCACAGGCCTCACTCCTATCGTCTGCTTCTTTGAACCTAGAATGTGCCAGTAGACACGTAGAGTAAGCCCTTTCAGCTCTGACTCAATGACCTTGTCCCGGTCTTCTGTCAAGAATCAAACTCCAGAGAAAGAATAGGGGAACATCGATACAAGCTTACTCATTCGAAGAAGTGTTCTGTTCTCTGAACACACTGTTCTAAACACTGGGCTTAAGCTCCTCCAGCCACAGCTTCTAGCAACCTTGCAACTCTTGGTAGATCCCGGGCTGGACCTCAGCCTACATTCTGATTCTCACGATCGCCGGCCTAATCTTCGTTACGATCTCCTGGACAATTGCTCTCAGCTGATGGTAACGGCTGTTCTAACTCGTGGGTTCACGTCTGGGAATTCTTCTAGAGCGGCTGGGGGAGAGACGGCGTCGAAGAGGAGGGTAACGGTTTGAAGATTGGCGCTAGAGGCAGGACCGCACTTGGACTAACACTCGGAGTCTTGGCAGGACTTGCTCTAATACTCCTGCCCGGAATAACGATTCCCCAGACCCACCCAGTAATTTCCACTGACAATACCCACATGCCCCACACTATGGTCCCCTTCACCTCTTACGAGGAGTTACACCAGTTCATTCTGACTAAGAGCTGCAACAGCCCCGAAGTACGCAACCTCTACAATCCCATCCCCGCCCCTGCGCCCCAGAACACAAACGGTCTCACCACCTCCCTTTCCGGGTCCAGCGCAACTTCCACATTTTCCATATCAACGAGTTCAATTCCCAGTCACTCAGAAACCAACGCTCAGGTGGCCGGCGTTGACGAACTCGACATGGTCAAGAATGACGGAACCTACGTTTACACGGTAACTAACAACACAGTCGCCATCGTCCTCGCCTACCCAGCCACTGATGCGAGGCTAATGTCCCACATTTCTGTGAACGGATCTCTCCAGGGAATATTCGTTGAGGGTAGCAAGCTTGTTGTTGTCAGTCAACAATACCAACAGTATCCTCTGCCTTCCCCATTAACCGGCATTGCGCAGCCTGGAATGGGAGCCTCCATCGCTATCTACCCCATATTCCTGAATATTGCCCAGACTACTTCTCTCTCGATCTTTGACATTTCTAACCACGCCGATCCTATCCTGACAACGACTTTGGTAGTAAATGGAACTCTCGCCGGCGCCCGGCTCATCGGGAACTACGCGTACCTAGTAGCGACACAACAGGTCTATTGCACTGGTCCGATTCCACTTCCGGTGAATGTTGTGAACGGACGCGCATTCGTAATGGCGCCGGGGACAGTCTATCACTCTGACATTGCGGACTATGCTCACAGCTTCACCACAGTGGTCGGAATCAACATAACACAGGCCAACCCTAGTCCCACAGCGAAGACCTTTCTCATCGGGACCAGCAGTAACATCTTCGTCTCCCTCCACCAGATCTACCTGACCCAGCCGATTTGGAGCCAAACCGAGGAGACAGCGGTGCACCGCATCAGTATCGACAGTGCAAGCATCAACTATGAAGCCACTGGCACCGTTCCGGGACACGTCTTGAACCAGTTTTCCATGGATGAATACAACGGCTACTTCCGCATCGCCACCAGCAACTATGGCTTTACCCCGATCGTCGCCATACAGGCTACAAGCCCAATCGTGTCACAACAACAGACCAACCTGTACGTGCTCGATAGCGGCCTCCACAGTGTTGGAAAGCTCGAAGGACTCTCACCCGGAGAAGCGTTCTATGCGGCCCGCTTCCTCGGCGACAGAGCTTACCTCGTCACCTTCCAGCGAATGGACCCGTTATTCGTCATTGGTCTCCAAGACCCGCTCGAGCCCAAAGTTCTGGGACAGCTAAACATCACTGGAGTCTCAGATTATCTGCAGCCATACGATGAGACTCATATCATCGGTTTCGGAAAATCCTCGACCAATGTCACGTGGGAGAATGCTGCTCTGTTCCAGGGTCTCAAGCTGAGCCTCTTCGACGTCACTGACCCCGGCCATCCCGTAGACACGAGCAACTACTTGATCGGAGATCGCGGCAGCGACTCACCAGCCCTAACGGACCATAAGTCAGTGCTCTTCGACAAGTTCCTCAACTTGCTCGTCATTCCGGTCGAGATCGCCATGGCACAACAGAGCACGACCTACCCATGGGCCTACAATCCTCCAGTCTGGCAGGGAGCTTACGTTTTCAACGTCACAACGCAGAACGGAATTGTCTTCCGCGGCGGAATAACACATCTCCCAACAGGCGAACTTCCCAGTGGGAACAACAGCAACCTCTTCGTAACGAGGGCACTGTACATCGGCAGCGTCCTCTACACTATCAGCAACAACATGGTGAAAATGAATAGTCTGACAGACTTGTCGGCATTGGGCTCAGTCAGCCTTGCGTAGCTTTGAGAAGCAATGCTTCTCAACCTTCCATTTGTTTCCTCGACTTCTTGAGTCTCATCGGTAGGCGGCGATGAGATACATGTTCAATGTTCCAGCGAGCCCCGAAGGCGACCAAACGAATGATCCTGTCGGGTCCTAATCTATCTGTGATCCTACTCCTTTCAGCTTGTAACGTAGATGCTGCTCCATGCTCTTAGTCATTAGCAACCCACTCTTCATACTCTCATAGACGAAGCGCCAATAGTCCTTCTGGGATATTCTGCCGTCGCCTATGCGCAACGCGTAGAGTTCCAGCTGGTCCAGCAGGTTCATCACGTCCCGGTCCCGCAACTCGTTCCCTCTAGAGGAATCCTTGTTCTGTCATCCACTGGTCCGAGTAGAGCTTGCTGAGATAGTTCCTACCAGTATCGGGCAACAACGTAACAATCATCTCGTCCCTTTCCATTTTCTCCGCGACTTTCAATGCCGCATAGACTGCTGTTCCACTCGACCCGCCTGCCAGGATTCCCTCTTCTCGCGCTAGTCTGCGTGCCATCTGGAACGCGTTCCCGTCTGAGACCTGTATCACATCGTCAACCAATGACAAGTCCATCGTGCCGGGCATGAAGTCCTCGCCGATCCCTTCAACCCGATACTGGCGAGGCTCTTCCTTGTGTCCGTGGAATCGTGAGTAGAATATTGATCCTTCAGGATCCGCCCCGACAACTCGCAACGATTTCTTCTTCTCCTTCAAGAATCGTCCGGTTCCCGTTATTGTTCCGCCTGTTCCCATCCCGCAGACAAAAACGTCGACTTTCCCGTCGGTCTGCTGCCAGATTTCCGGCCCGGTCGTCTGGTAGTGGGCGTTCGGATTTCCCGGGTTCTCGTACTGGTTGGGCATGAAAGAGTTGGGAGTTTCCCGCGAAAGTTTCTCTGCCATCTTAATGTAGTGTTCCGGCGATTCCAGCGGAACATTCGTCGGCGTAACCACTACTCTCGCTCCGTAGGCTCTCAGCAGGCTCCGTTTCTCCTCGCTCATCTTGTCCGGCATCGTGAATATCATCTTGTAGCCCTTGACTGCTGCCGCCAGAGCTAATCCGGTTCCAGTATTCCCCGACGTAGGCTCGATAATAGTTCCTCCAGGCTTGAGCAGCCCGTTCTTCTCTGCTTGCTCAATCATAACAATCCCAATCCGGTCCTTCACGCTGCCTCCGGGATTCAGGAATTCTAGCTTGGCTAGAAATTCTGGTTTGACGTTTCTTGCCACCTTGTTCAACCGGATAAGTGGGGTGTTTCCGATAACGTCTAGAATGCTATTCTGAACTTCCATTGATCTAACTGCTCTTCGCTGAGAACTATGGAGAGCCGGTGTTTAGAGGCTTTTCTCGCGATTCGCATAGACTTAGGTCTGTCTGAGTCCTCTGACAATGACAGGTCAAGATTCTGGGATTCTCCGGAATAGGTTGGACTTGGTCAAGTAATCTATAAATCGCCCTTCTCGCTGCTCGCCCAGTTCTAAGCCGATGAACAATCATGGCTCCTCTACTCGCCTTCGTCGACATATTCGTAGAATCAGCCTTCATGGACGACGTAGTCCAAGCTCTGTCCAAGCTTGACAATATCGAGGAGCTATACGAGGTAACCGGCGAGTTTGACATCGTGACACTCGTCCAGGCGGAAGATATCGAACAGTTCAGAGACGTCCTCAAGAACAGAATCATGAAGATCAAGGGCGTCAAGAGCACAGTAAGTTCGATTGTTCTGAAAACCCACAAGGGTCCCAGATGCACCGATGAGCTTCTCGCTTCACCACACGCCACGTCGGCCGCCCTGAGCCATCGGGAATAACTAGTTTTAGAGCTAATCATGAAGCCACTGGAAGGTCTAAGGGAGTCTGTGACCATTGATACAACCAGTCGATCTACTAACGCTGGTTCTGATTCTCTTCACGGCCATAGTTCTCGGCCGACTCCTCGCCCCATACATCACTAATATCTACACCCGCGCCCCGAGCCGTTTCGACCGGGTTCTAAACCCCGTCGAGAACACCATCTATCGGCTCATAGGCGCGGACCCGAACCATGCCATGGGCTGGAGAGAATACTTCCTGTCCGCGCTCATCCTCAACATTTTCCAGATGGTCTTCGCATTCATCATCTTCGTCCTCCAAGACCGGCTTCCATTAAACCCGCAAGGCTCCCCAGGATTGTCCTTAGACTTGGCTTTCATGCAAGTCATCAGCTTCGCCACCAGCACTAACCTGCAACATTACAAAGGCGAAAAAGCCCTCTCCTACCTCAGCCAGATGACTGCTGTCCAATTCCTGCAATTCACAAGCGCGGCAACAGGCATCTGCGTAGCCATAGCCATGATCCGTGGCTTCATAGCCCACTCTAAGGATCTGGGAAATTTCCATGTTGACTTTGTGAGATCTCTTACTCGACTATTCTTCCCACTCTGCTTTGTGGCTGCACTGGTATTCGTCGGACTAGGCGTTCCTCAGACTCTCAATGGAAATCAGACAGTGCAGACCGTTGAAGGAGCAACTCAGACAATTCTCGTAGGGCCGGTCGCGTCGCTTGTCAGCATCATGCAGCTCGGCACGAATGGTGGTGGATATTATGGCGCTAACTCCGCCTATCCATTCCAGAACCCGAACTCTGCGTCTGATATTTTCGAGATACTTCTCATGCTACTCATCCCTACAGCTCTGTGTTTCGTTTTTGGCCACATGCTCGGAAAAAAACGCGAGGCCCGCCCTATCCTCTGGGGGGCCTATACCCTATTCGCTCTCGACCTTCTCATCGCCTTCATTCCCAGCACACCACTGGGTCCCGGCATGGAGGTCCGATTCGGAGGCTTCTTCTCCGTCTTCTGGACAGTAGTCACCACCGCTGTCACTACAGGGTCCGTTAACGCCAGTCTCTTCGGGATGCATCCCCTGGTGATCCTATCCGCGTTCATGGGAATGATGATTCAGTCAACGCCCGGAGGCAAGGGTGTAGGAGTGATGTACATGGTAATGTACATCGTCCTCACGGTCTTCATCGTCGGTCTCATGTCTGGCCGGACTCCTGAATACTTAGGGATGAAGATCAATGCGCGAGACGTCAAACTCGTCATGGTGGCCTTTCTCGTTCACCCCGTCATCATACTGTTTCCGACCTTCCTAGCATATGCTAGCGGCGCCGCGAGTGCGATTGGTGTGGGAACAGGTTCCACAGGGTTTACTCAGATCTTTTACGAGTTCACGTCAGCCGCGTCAAACAATGGATCTGACTTTCTAGGTGCGGCCGGCAACACGCCATTCTTCAACATCTCAACCGCCCTAGTCATGCTCTTCGGCCGGTTCGCCCCTATAGGATTGTTGTTGGCGCTGGCGGGCTCGATGATCAATCGGAAGCGGAGTACGGAAATTGGCTTGAAGACGGACAGCATCACATTTACAGTAGTACTTGTTGGGAGTATACTTCTCCTAGTCGTTCTCACATTCTTTCCCTTCCTCGCATTGGGGCCCATTCTAGAGTTCTTCCAACACCGTCCCAATGGCTTCTAGGCGAGCATAATGAGGAAAATGCAGAATCCTGTATCTGGCCTTCGGAGGAGTCCCGTTTCCAGGCGAACGCTAGTCGACTCCTTGGTCCGGTTGAACCCGGTAACCCTCACCTCAAACCCGGTTATGCTGATTGTTGAGATCACATTCTTCATTGTCGCTGGAATGGCGATCTATCCTCAGGCTTTCTCTCCAGTTGCCAGACCGGATATGAGAATCTACTACGCGGAGGTTGCGCTGATACTCCTCACAACTGTCTGGTTCAGCACTCTGTCAGATGCTCTAGCTGAAACTCAGGCGAAGAATACTGCTCACAGCCTTCGAAGCCTGGAGAGGGAAGTCTTGAGCAAGAAGATAGTTGTGCAAGAAGACTCACGGAGGACCATTCTCACAGACTCACTAGAGCTCCGAAAAGGCGACCTAATTCTTCTCGAGAAGAACGACACTGTTCCAATAGACGCGGATGTGCTAGAGGGAATCGCAATGGTGGATGAGTCACTTCTCACTGGCGAGTCCACACCTGTCAGAAAGGCTCCGGGAGACGAATTAATCGGAGGCTCAAGAATCATCAGCGACAGTCTCACTGCCAGAGTCGCGGTCAGCCCGGAGGAATCCTACATCAACCAGATGATCAAGATGGTAGAATCCTCCAAGAGGCCTAAAACGCCGAACGAACAAGCAGTTACAATTGTCCTCATAGGCCTAACAGCCATCTTCACAATCATCATCTTGGCTCTTCTAGGTCTATCGATAGCGCTTAATCTAGCTGCGGACCTCTCAGTCCTCATAGCCCTCTACGTCTGCCTCCTGCCAACCACTATTGGCGCACTACTACCGTCAATCGGACTATCAGGAATCTCAAGACTATACCGGAGACGGATTGTTGCAAAGTCAGGACGCGCGGTTGAAACAGCCGGTGATACAGACGTGATCATCCTGGACAAGACAGGAACGATAACGGTGGGAAACAGACAGGCAATAGAGTTCATACCGTTTCAAGGCTACACAGAGAAAGATGTTGGAGAAGCAGCGTTTCTATCCTCTTGGCATGACGATACTCCCGAGGGACGAAGCCTCATCAGACTCTCATATGAGGATGGCTACGTCCCCAAAGAACTGAACGCCCTAGCGGCATCCGAGGTCTACGAGTTCTCAGCTAGCACGCGTACTAGCGGCGTGAAAATCACTCAGGGTTCAGGGTTCATGCTACCCAAAGGTGACAAGTCAGGCCGGGAAAGAGGCAGACTTAGAAGAAAATTTGAACCACACCAGGAAGCAGGTGCTCAGGTCCAAGAGGACGAAACGGAAATCATCAAGGGTGCTCCCGACGCGATCAAGAAAATAGCCCGGGCGCTTCCCTCCAACTTTGACGAGGTCGTAAACAGCATCTCCGCAACAGGCGACACTCCTCTCGCCCTGACGAGAAACCGAGAAGCCATCGGCGTGATCCGGCTTCGGGACGTTCTCAAGCCTGGTATCAAGGAGAAGATTCAGTCGGTCAAGGTGATGGGCATTAGACCTGTCATGCTGACGGGAGACCAGCCCCTTACCGCGAAGAGCATCGCCAACGAGGTGGGAATTGACGAGTTTAGACCAGAGGCGAAGCCCGAGGACAAGTATGACATTGTGATGAGGGAGCAGGCGGAGACAAGGATTGTCGCGATGATCGGCGACGGCACCAATGATGCGCCCGCACTGGCGGTGGCGAACGTCGGATTAGCTATGAACTCTGGGACGGCTGCTGCAAAGGAAGCGGCCAACATGGTGGACTTGGAGTCGAACCCTGCGAAGATCATTGAGGTAGTCATGCTGGGAAAACAACTATTGATGACCCGGGGAGCGGTCACAACATTCAGCATAGCCAACGACGTTGCCAAGTACTTCGCCATCATGCCCGTAATGTTCGCTACAACATTACCTGAACTAAAGGCTCTGAACGTACTGGGGCTCGGGCTGAATAC
>WNFB01000179.1_pt1 | contig 43813 bp, 53 predicted proteins | sample 5400501 | NCBI WGS metagenome assembly WNFB01 (sample SAMN13153341, study PRJNA577476) | soil metagenome | isolation source: 200 cm saprolite under Douglas fir tree site 2 hole 1 | place: USA:California | collected 2015-04-18 | reverse complement strand
CTTCTCGAAACCGAAGGGATCGCGCGGCGGCTTCGGCTCGTTGCACGTCGGCGCCTACAAGGACGGCAGGCTCATTTACTGCGGTCGAGCGGGCTCCGGGTTCAGCGGGGCGCAGCTCGACGAGATCAGCGCTACGCTCGCAAGCCTTGTGCGCCAGACGCCGCCCTGTGAGCCGCCCGAGAACGGCGCGCTTCCCAAGGGTCCCGATCATATCTGGGTTGAGCCGCGACTCGTGTGCGATGTGCGCTACAAGGAGTTCACGAGCGACGGACTGCTCAGGCAATCGGTGTTTGTGAGGTTCCGGGATGACAAGAAACCTGAAGATGTCATGATGCCGGGAGAGAAGGGAGATGGGAGAAGGGAGATGGACTCTACGGAGCCACCGCAACGTACCTTTCCCATCTCCCCTCTCCCAAAAGAGGTGAAATTCTCCAACCTCGACAAGATTTTCTGGCCCGACGAGAAGTACACGAAGGGCGACCTCATCGAGTATTACCGGTCGATGGCGCCCTGGCTGCTGCCGTATCTCAAGGATCGTCCCGTCGTGCTCACGCGTTATCCCGACGGCATCAACGGAAAATCATTCTATCAGAAGGACGCACCGGGTTTCGTCCCGGAGTGGATTCAGACGATCCCGATCTGGAGCGAAGATACGCAGCGCGATATCAACTATTTCGTCTGTAACGACGTGGAGTCGCTCGTCTATCTTGTAAACCTCGGGACGATTCCGCTCCACATCTGGGGCAGCCGCGTCAGCGATCTCACGAAGCCCGACTGGTGTCTCATCGATCTCGACCCCAAGGACGCGCCGTTCGCGCACGTCATTACGCTCGCCAAGACGATGCGGAAGGTATGCGAAGAAGTGGAAATGCCGGCGTTCGTCAAGACGACGGGGAAGTCGGGCCTGCATATCATGCTGCCGCTCGGCCGGCAGCTGACGTACGCACAATGCCTGCAGCTCGCGATGCTGTTTGCCCGGCTCGTCACCGATCAACACCCTGACATCGCGACGACGGCACGCACGATCAGTAAGCGGGAAGGCAAAGTATACGTCGACGCGTTCCAGAACCGCGCCGGCCAGCTGATGGTCGCACCCTACAGCGTGCGCCCGTCCCCGGGTGCGCCGGTCTCGATGCCGATCGAATGGGACGAGGTGAACGGCAAGCTGCACAACGGCAACTTCACGATCGCCAATGCGCTGAAGCGCATGCAGAAGCTGGGCCACGATCCGGTCGTGGAGGTGCTCGAGACCAAGCCCGATCTGGTTCACGTGCTGGAGCGACTCAATGAGCGCCTTGGGGAAGACTGAAGACGGCTTGCTGGTTCGGCCACACGATGCTCGCCTGCTGTACGTGCTCGCACATGGGGCCGGGGCGGGAATGCGACACCATTTTCTCGCGCAGGCAGCCGACGTCTTCGCGGGGCGCGGCATCGCGACCTACCGTTACGAGTTTCCTTACATGCTAGCCGGAAAGAGCCGCCCCGATTCGCCGGGGGTGGCTGCAGCTGCGGTGCGTGCCGCCGTCGTCGCAGCATCGCATCGGGCACCGGAATTGCCGCTCATCGCCGGAGGCAAGTCGTTTGGCGGGCGAATGACGTCGCAGGCGCAGGCGTCCCAGCCGATGCCCGGCGTGCGCGGCCTGGTGTTCCTCGGCTTCCCGCTCCATCCACCCGGACGGCCGGGCACGACCCGGGCCGAGCATTTAACGTCCGTTGACGTGCCGATGCTATTTCTTCAGGGGGCGCGCGACGAGTTCGCACAGCTCGATTTGCTGCAGGAGGTCGTGCGCAAACTCGGCGATCGCGCGACGCTGCATCTGATCGAAGAAGGCGATCATTCGTTCAAGGTGCCGAAACGAACGGGCAAGACGGAGAACGACGTCATGAACGAGCTCGCCGCAACGATCCAACAATGGGCGGCCCGGGTGGTGAGCCCCGCGGCCGCGCCGCGGGGCTAAAAATGGCGAACTACTGGCTGGTCAAAACGGAGCCGAGCACGTACAGCTACGACGACCTGGAGCGCGAAAAGACGGCGGTATGGGACGGCGTCAAGAATCCCGTGGCGCTGAGGAACCTCAAATCGATGCATCCGGGCGACCAGGTGCTCGTCTATCATACCGGTGACGAGAAAGCGGTGGTCGGGTGGGCGACCGTGGTCTCCGCGCCCTACACGGATCCCAAGCAGAAGGACGCGAAGCTCGTCGTGATCGATCTCAGGGCGCACCGCCGGCTGCCGCAAGCCGTGACGCTGGCGCAGATCAAGGCGGACAGGACGTTCGTGGACCTGCCGATTGTGCGACAGGGGCGCCTGTCAGTCAGTCCGGTGACGGCGCCCCAGTGGAAACGAGTGTTGCAGCTCGCCGGTGCGGAAGACTAGCGCTTCTTTTTACTGACCTTGCGGGCCCGATTTTCCGCTCGCGCGGATGCGATACCCGCCGCGATGCCGGCCACGATTGCCGCCCGTCCGGCCGCTTTCAGGACCTTCCCCGTGCGGCGCAGCGCTGCCTTGATGCGCATCTGCCGCTGCTCCGTCTTGGCTCGTTTCTGCGCTTCCTGCAGCAACCGGTCGGCCTCGCGTGCCGCAGTCTGCGCCCACTTCTTGGCCGTCCTCGCTGCTTTGACCGCTGCCTTCTTGAAACGCTCTGCGCGTGAAGCCATAAGATCCTCCTCAGAGCTGAGGTCGGTTGGAGCTGTCACGCTCCCAGAACTTCGGCAGCCTTTCTCACATCGCCAGGCTTCACCCACACGAGGGCGCCATAGCGGCCCATACCCGAGCGTACCCCCGTCGCCGCAGTCACGTTGATGCCCGCAGCGCCCAGCCGCGACAACAGTTGCGCGAAGGCGCCGATGCGGTCGTCGCCGTCAACCAGAAAAACGGCTTTCGGCTTCGAGAACTTGAGCCCCGCGGCTTTCGCAGCGGCCTGAAATGCGACGGCGTCGCTAGGCACGACGTCGAGCTGCGACCGCCGCGCACTCGGGAAGGCGTGGACGGCCAACAGGTTCACGCCCGCATCGCGCAGCTTGCCCAGGATCTGCGCGCCGACTCCCGGTTTGTCGGGCGCTGTGACGTAGTAGTAGTCAATCCTGCGGATCGTGTCCGCCATACCGGCCTCATTGTTGGGGACGGTTCCAAAACTGTCCCCTGGCACAGCCGCAGGTAAGGGACGGGATTCACCGTTGCGCGGCCGGCTGTCGTGCGACCCGCCACCGCCGCGTCGCGATCCATGCGATCACAGCGACCATGCCGAGTGGGAGTACCACACCCAACGATTGTACAGCCAGCGACACCAAGACGACGAAATTGCGCCAGGACTGCGCGAACGCCTCTCCCATGACGCTATGGCCGGCACTGCCGACGACGGGGATCGGCTCATGGACAGTCACGCTGATCGTGCTCGTGCCGGTATGGGCTTTGAGGTACCGCATCCAACCTTCGTAGCGTTCGATCTCCCCTCGGACCCGCGCCAGCTCTGTCTCCACGGCCAGGACATCCTTGAGCTTACCGGTCCTTGTCCCGAGGAGATCGATTAGGCGGCGTTCGAGCCGTCGCGCGTTTTCCATGCGCGCGTCGACATCCACGTACTCTTCTCCGACGTCCTCGGCGCTGACGTTCACCGATTCGACTTTCCCGATGGGCGTAAGGCCTGACAGCGCATCCTCGAATCGCGTCACTGGGATTTTCACTTCCAGCGTCGCGTTGCGCAGCCGTTTCTTGCCCGTCTCGATCCCCGAGTTGGCGACGTAACCGCCAAATTGTGCCGCGAGCTGTTTCACTTGTGCGACGGCGATTTCTAGAGAGTCCACCTCGATCGAGGCAGTCGCCGTGCGAATGAGCATGTTCGACGGCACATCAATCGGCGTTGGAATCGGAAGCTCGGGCACTGCCGTGAATGCGACTCTACTGAATGCTTCTGGAGCGGGGCGTTGCGCCGCGGCGACGCGGTTCTGCTGCTGCCGCTCCTGATACAGGTAGTATCCGTGACCAGCCGAATCCGCCGCTGGCGCCGCGGCTCGCTCCGTGGTGCATCCGACAACCACGGCTGCTGAAAGCATGATCAGCGAACGACGTCTCATGGTAATGCTCCGGTGGGAGGACTGTCCCAAAGAGACGGCGCTCACATGGCGGCTTGCACATCGACGTATGACGGGTGAGGCACGGAAACATGACGATTCGGTGAACGTAGATTTCCCACATGGACGGGATCGCCGTAAAGCTCGAGCGCTTGAAGCGCGAAGCTCGCCGGGAATGGAAACGCAAGTGGCGGCAGAAGCTGCGCCAGGCGGCGCCGTCCACGCCCGCCGAATGGCGCGCCCTCGCCGCCGAGGCGCTCGGCGCGGTCCTGAAGATCGCCTTGATCATTGCGCTGCCATTTGCGGTCTTGGTGCGTGGATCGGTGTTCATCTATGAACACGGCACGCGGTCTGTGTGGCTGGCGGTGGCTACTGCCGGGATCCTGACCGGCGGCGTGATTACCGCGTATGCCGTGTGGATCGCCCGCAAGTTCATGAATCGTGGCGTTCGCGGCGGCCGAGCGCTGGTGATGCCAGTCGCAAAATGGGTCGCGCTGCCGCTCGTTCTTTTCTACTGCGGCTATTCCTTACTCTATCTCGCGAGCGTGAACGCCAAGTCGGACCCCGTGCGCGCCTATTACGGGTCGGTGCATCCGCTACTGCGCCTAGCCCTGTCCACCGCCATTCTCGTCGATCGCGATATCCTGATCACCGATGCCGGCCGACTGCCCGAGGACTACGGGCGGATGGGCCTGCCGACCAACAACCGCACTCGTCACTACAAGCAGGCCGACGGCTGGATTCATGCCGTTGACCTGCGCACCACGGGACGCGGCTTCATCAAGAACCGCGGCGTGCAGTTCTACTTCTGGCTGATGGGATTCGATACGCGACGGCACGTCGGCACCGCCGATCACCTGCACGTCGAGTTGAACTAAGGGAACGTTTGTATGAGCGACGTGACGCCCACCTCGGCGCCACGTCACTGATACACAGATTCCCTATGCGAACAGCTTCTGCAGCTCGGCAAACGGGATGCCGTAGGCCTCCAATGTCCCGTACGTCCCCTTCTCTCTCCATTCCCTGGCCATCCGGCGCACCAAGCCGAGCGTCGCACGCATCGGTGCCGAGCCAAACGTCACCCGTCGCACTCCCAGCGCGGCGAGCTCCTTGAGGGTCGGCGCGTTGGGGGTGCCGAGGATGTTCACCGGCGCGCGGATCTGCTGCACAAGCTGCTCGATCGTGCCGCGGTCGCCAACAAACGGCACGAACACCGAATCCGCACCCGCGTCCCGAAACGCGTTCCCACGCCGGACGGCCTCGGCGAGGCGCTTGTCTCGGGGAATCTCCGGTGCCTCGAACGCGTCGGTTCTCGCATTGAGCACCAGGCGCACACCCGTCGCATCGGCGGCACGACGCGCAGCCCGCACCCGCTCCACGGCCAGCGCGAAGTCGATGAGGTGCTTCTCTTCCATCCGGTCTTCGAGATTCATCCCCACGGCGCCCGCGTTGATGACCCGGCGCACCGTCTCGGCGACGGCATCCGCCGTGCGGCCGTAGCCCGCTTCCATGTCCGCGGTTATGGGAACGGAGATACGCCGCGTGATGCGCGAAACGGCCGCGAGCATCTCATCGCGGCTGATGCGCTCGCCGTCCGGGTACCCGAGGCTGAAGGCAATCCCCGCGCTGGTCGTCGCGAGGGCGGGGAACCCCGCTTCCATGAAGATGCGGGCGCTGCCGGCGTCCCAGGCGTTGGGGAGGACGAGCATCGGCCCCTCGACATGGAGCCGTCTGAGCGCTTCCGCCTTACTGGCGCTCACCTCGCCAGCCGGTAGCCCGTTTTGCGAACCGTGATGATGTGCCTTGGATTGGCGGGATCGCGCTCCAGCTTGCGGCGCAGCTCGGCGACGTGCGTGTCGACCGTGCGGCTCATCACTTCAGCGCTGTAGCCCCAGACTTCCGTCAGCAGCTCGGAGCGCGTGATGCACGCGCCGTCGCGCCGGATCAGGGCCAGCAGCAAATCGTATTCCTTGGGCGTGAGCGCGACGGGGGAGCCATCGCGCAGCACTGTCCGCGACGGGTTGAGCACCTCGATCTCGCCGAACTTCTCGAACGGGGGAGCCGGCGGCCCACCGTTCTTGCGGGGCGCGACGACGCGACGGAGCAGCGCCTCGATGCGCGCCAGCAGCTCGAGCACGCCGAACGGCTTTGTCACGTAGTCGTCGGCGCCGAGCCGCAGGCCACGGACCTTGTCGGCCTCTTCACCACGAGCGGTGAGGATCAGCACCGGCACGCTGTGGCCATCCTCGCGCAGCGCGCGCAGCACGCGGAAGCCATCCATGCCGGGGAGCATCAAGTCCAGCACGACGAGATCCGGATTGGCGGTGCGGGCACGCGAGAGTCCCCGCGTGCCGTCCTTGGCGACTTCGACCTCGTAGCCCTCGATCTCGAGATTGTTGCGCAAGCCGTACGCGAGATCGGGGTTGTCCTCGATCACGAGGATTCGCTGAGGTCCCCCCCCGGTCGTAGGGGTCATCATGCGGGCAGCTCGATCACGACCCGTGTTCCGCCACCGGCTTCGGGACCGGTGTCGTCGATCCAGGCGCGTCCGTGATGCAGACTAACGAGCTCACGCACCACTGCGAGCCCGATGCCGCTGCCCGCGACGGATGAGCCACGGTCGCGCTCCAAACGCCAGAACCGCTCCCAGACGCGCTCGCGGTCGGCGCGCGGGATGCCCGGTCCACCGTCGTCGACCCACAACCGGGCGCTGCCGTTGTGGCGCGTCGCGCCGACGCGGACTACCTGACCCGCGGGGCCGTACTTGACCGCGTTGTCGAGCAGGTTGAGCAGCATCTGGCGCACCGCGCCGGGATCGGCGGGAACGACCAGGTCCTCCGGCACGTTCGCGGCCAGGGTCGCACCGCGCGCGGCCGCGAGTGGTGCAAACCCGTCGAGCACTTCCTGCACCAGCGGCGCCAGCGCGGTTGGCTCCGGCGTGATGTGCGTGGTCTGCCGCTCCGAGCGGGAAAAGTGCAGCAGGTTCTCGACGAGATGCGTCAAGCGCCGGGCTTCCTGATCGATGATGGCGAGCGAGCGCCGCCGCTCCTCCTCCGAGCGCACTCGGCCCAGGGTCAGCGTCTCGGAGAACATCCGGATCTGGGCGAGCGGCGTGCGCAACTCGTGCGAGACGCCGGAGATGAAGTCGGTGCGCAGCCGCGTGAGCTGGGATTCGCGCCGCAACTGGAACAGCGCGGTACCGATCAGGACGGCGGTCAAGCCGAGCATGCCGAGGATAAGTGGCAGCCGAGACTTCGGCAGGCCGCCGATGATCAGTTTATCGGCGACCGCTGCCCGCAATGTGGCCTGCGCAAAGAGAGCACCCATGTCGGTGCCGATCGTGTCGCGGGCCGTGAACGGCGAGGTGTACTGGACGGCGGAGCGATAGATCTCGGTGCCGTAGCTGTCAGTGATGATGATCGAGCCCATCGAGTCGTACTGTACGCCACCGGTGAGGGCGGGCGGCAGCAGCGCGAACTTCTGGGTACCGGTGGCCTGCACGACGAGCGGCCTGAGCGCGGTAGGCTTTGCCTCGAAGCCAAGCGCGGTGCGCAGCGCCCCATTCGAATCGCGCAGCACCGTGTAGACGACATACCGCCGGTCGCCACCCGGCTGGCCAAGCACGCTCCCCATATGCCACGACGTGTCGTAGACCGTGCGCGTGTGTACGGGCAAGGTGTCGATCAGCCAGTGCCGGACAGTTGGTGAGAGCGCCTCCCCCGACGTTTTGAGTTGTCCGTTCTTCAGGTCCATGCGGAACGTGAAGCGGATATATGGTGCGATCGAAAACTCATGCTCCATGGTATCGAAATGCAGATCGCGGGGCGCGGGAGGAGCCTTGTGCGGGTTCATCTCGAATGCGTGCTTCAGCGCCTTCAGCGGCGGGACGACGGCGTAGTAGATCTCGCTGGCGCTGCGAATCCCAACGCGCGATGCGGCCAGCCTCGCGTAGTCGCGCAGCACGCGATCCGCCTGGGCGCGATGATAGCGGGCGGTCCCGTACGCCTGAACGGCCAGCGCGGCCGCGACCGCGAACGCGAGCACCAGCAACACGGCGACGACGGCGCCGCGTCGCACCCGGAAACGACTCATGGACTGAAGAATCCCTCTTGGAGACGGAACCGGCAACAGTTCGTCAAGTTGGCTGGACGGTTCTCTGACAAAGGCTCGGCACAGACTCGCCTACATTCCGCAGAGCGAGATGAAGGTCGCGGCGCAAGTGTCGACGGCCACTTTCGCCCGATCTCGCCGACCCGGAGAGCAGTACCTGGCTCCGGGTTTGGTTTTTGGGGCTAATTGGAGAAGAAGAACCCGCCGCCGCCGCCGTCTCCGAACCGCGGATTCACGATGTTTGCGAACTTCGATCCGAACGTGTAACTGAGCCCGAAGAAGGTGAAGTAGCGGTATGAGGTCGCGAGCTGGCGCCGGCGCAAGAGTACTTCCTGCTCGGATGCGCCTCCCCTGGGTAGGAACAGCTGGTCATGAATAAGCCCGACACTGCCGAAGAAATTGAATGAGAGTCCCTTGTATACCCGGAATTCGCCGTTGCCAAACACGGTCACACGGTTCTTGCTGAAATCGTACAGGTAATTGCTTCCTTCCAGCGCGATACCGGTCGACCCCCACGGTTGCTTCACGCTGAGCGATACGCTCAGAGTGTGGCTGAATCGGGTCTCCGCGAGGCGGTTGAAGATAGTGGTGTCGCGGTACCGAAACGATTGCGGGCCGATTTCATATCGGAAGGTGAGTAGCCGGCGCGTCGACTGCGAGTACGGATAAACGTCGTACTCGATGGCCGGGGCCAGCGCGGTTGCCAGCTTCTGATTGAGGAACGTGGACGACGAAACGGACGCGCGACCGCCGAAGGACCAGTGGGGGCTCACACTCCGCACGACCAGCACGTTGGCCTCATAACTCCGGCTGATACTTGTGATGACCGCCTGACCCGCGGGGTTACCCAGGCTATCGAATACATCGATGGTAAAGTCGCGCTGGTCGTAGCTCTGATTGAGAGACAACCGGTGTTTCCACGCCTCAGTGATGCGACTTCCCGACAGCGTGCTAAACCAGTTCTGGAATTTGAAGGTTTTCTCGCCCTGTAGATTGCCGTTGAACTGTGCGCGAAACACCCAATAGTTCCACGGATCGCGCACCTTTGCAGCTGCTTGCGCCGGCGCGCTGTACGAGATCTCCAGAAGCCTCGCGAGCGGTGTCCGAGCAACAAAGCGGATCAGGCCCAGCCGCATGGTGCGAGCCAAACCCCTCCGAATATCGTCCTGGATATCAGCGGCACGCGAGGTCCAGCGCAGCGTATCCAGTGCGCCCGCAAAACGCTCGAGCCCGATGAAGCTGAGGGTGTATTCCTGGCCGCTTCCTGTGCGCTGCGTCGTGACGAGAACATGCACCTGCGCGAACTGGCGGTCCCGCACCCAGTTCACAAACGTGATTTCCGTGCGGTAGTAGTCGAAATCGCAGAACGTGTCGGGACAATCGAGAAACACCCGCACGGCGGAGTCCTGGGCCGTGCGGGTGCTGTCCTGCGCGTCGAGCGGCGAAAAAGCAAAGGCACATGCTGCGGCCATCACGCCAACTCGCATGTGCCTTGCTCCGGGCTTAGAGGTCGATCAGCGGTTCGACATCGCCGGCACGACTCTCATCTTACCGAGCATATCCGCAACCCGTTCCGCCGCGATCCCAAGAACACAACCGATCGCCAAGGCGATCGCGATTCGGATACCGCCGTTGATGGCGACGGCGCGCGCACCCATGGCGGTGGCGGCGCCGACGAGCGCACCCGTGGTATACGACAACAGCGGGATACGCGCCTGGAATACCATCCCGAAGACCGCAGCGCCGAGCAGCAAGGCGTCCAGGAGATCATTCCGGCCGAGCGCGCCCGACACGGCCGCATACAGCAGCGCCCAGACGACGCCGGACGCCGAACCGAGTATCGACTTCTGCAGTCCCATCACCCCGCCGCCCGCGCCGATGAAGCAGGCGAGACCGACGATGACGGGCCAGAGCTGCAGCGGCAGCTTGCCGAAATGGGAGATGACGGCCCAGAGGGCCGCGACAATGGCTAGGCTGAGTGCTTTAGTGGTCGACGCGCTCATCGATTGGGCCTCCTCCAAGAAGGGGAATGCGGCGCCAACATAATGAACGGGCAGTGCGGGGTGCAACGTCGTACGGCTAAACACGTTGAATTACATAGGCTTCCATTGCGTAGTACTCGGGCAGGCCGAGCCGGTCGGCGTGCGCCGCGGTCTCCAAATTCCTGGCCTCCACCCGCTGCCAGAACTCCCGCTCGTCGTAGCCGGGGAAGGGCGCGGTGTCTTTCTGGGACTGATGGCGGAAGATGGCGAGGATCTTCGCGTTCAGCTCGTCCTGCGACAGCGGCACCAGCACGTCCGCCTCGGTGAGTGACCACTCCTGCCAGGCGCCGCGATACAGCCAGACCTCCGGCCGCTGACCGGCGTACCGCTCGAGCGCGCGCTCGACGGCCGCCTTGCAGGTGCGATGCGTCCCGTGCGGGTCGGACAGATCGCCGGCGACAAAGACGAGATCGGGGCGCACCTCGTCGATCAGCCGCTGCACGATCGTGATGTCGTCATCGCTCAGCGGCCGCTTGCGGACCTCGCCGGTGCGATAGAACGGCAGATCGAGGAATCGCGCGGCGCTCGCGGGAATCCCGACCGCGGCGAGCGCGGCAATGGCCTCCGACTCGCGAATGAATTTCTTGAGATTCTGCACGACAGGAATGTCGATCTCACCGGGCGCCTTCTGCTCCATGCCGGCATTGACCATGTCGCGGGCGCGCTGCACCGCGGCCGGGTCCAGTCCCAGAGATCCGGCGGCTCGCTCGACAAAATCGAGATGGCGCGTCACGTCGTGATCGAACACGGCGATGTTGCCGCTCGTCATGTACGCGACGACGATCGCGTTTTCGTTCTCCCACAGCTTGCGGAGAATGCCGCCCATCGAGATGACGTCGTCATCGGGATGGGGCGAGAAGACGAGCACGCGCTCGTGCGCCGGCAGCTTGGCCCGGCCGCGAATCTTGTCGCGCAGCCGATTGAAGACCTGCCCGTTGATCGGACCGGCCGAGCCGGCGCGGGCGAGCAGCGGGCTCAGCTGGTGCTCGGCGTAGTCGCGGGCGGACAGCTTGAGGACCGCCTTGCCGCTCCGTTCAGCGAGCCACACGACGGAGCGCTCGACCATGGCGGGCGTCCAGTCGACGCCCTCGAGGATCCACGGCGTCTTGATGCGCGTGAGCTCCGCGGCCGCCGGCAGGTCGAGGTAGAAGCTGACGCTGGGGTGGCGCTGCAGGAACGTCGCGGCGACATCGGTCGAGATGTCGCCTTCGACGGCGCGCGCCACGATCGCCGCCTTGTGCTCGCCGGTCGCCAGCAAGGCAATCTCTTTGGCGTCGAGAATCGTCGCGACGCCCATCGTGATCGCTTCACGCGGGACGTTCTCCACGCCAAAGAAGTCAGCGGCCGCGTCCTTCCGAGTCAGCGTATCGAGCGTGACGATGCGCGTACGCGATGTCGCGTCCGATCCCGGCTCGTTGAATCCGACGTGCCCGGTCTTGCCGATGCCCAGCAGCTGGAAATCGATGCCACCCGCCGCTCTGATGGCCTCCTCATAGGCGGCGCAGGCTTCCGCCACGCGCTCGCGGGGAGTCACGCCCTCGGGGATGTGAACGTTCTCCTTCGCGATATTCACATGCGCGAAGAAGTTCTCCCACATGTACCGGCGATAGCTGTGGGGACTGTCGGGCGCCATCGGGTAGTATTCGTCGAGATTGAACGTGATGACACGCGCGAAGTCGACGTCCCCCGCCTGGTGGCGGCGGATCAGCTCCTCATAGACGCCCAGGGGGGTGCTGCCCGTGGCGAGACCGAGCACCGCCCGGCCTTTGGCCCTGGTCTCGCGATGAATCACCTCGACGATCCGCTCGGCGACCGCCGCGGCGAGGTCCGAGTGCTCGGGGAAAACGACTGTGCGTAGCCGCTCGCGGTCGCGCGAGCTCTCGATGGTGGTCGGGGGTGCCCTTCGGGTGGCGGCCCGAGCCATCTACACCTTCACCTCGATCGCCGCGCCGCGCTTGTAGCGCACGTAGAGCCACGCCATCGGGACGATCAGCATACCTGCGGCGATGATCGTGAGGGCCAGCAGCACCGACGCCAGCAAAACGGCTTGCTGCGAGGTCTGTGCCGCCTGGAACATCGCCGAGTCCTGTTTGGCCAGCAGGACGATCATCGCCTGCCGCGCCTCGGTGCCGACACCGGTGCCTGTGCTCGTCAAGCCGGCCAGGACCGTTTGCACGAGCTTCCGCTCGTGATCGTCCGCCATGGAGTCCCCGAGATCGGCGAGCTGCACTCGCAGGCCGCGCCCCAGGCTGTCCCGCTGCGCCACCGCCTCGACACGGCGAAAGCCGGGATCGGTTCCGGTCGCCATCTGGCGCCATACCTCGAGCCCGGCGTTGTAGCGATGCAGCGTTTCGGAGGTGCGGGCGCCACGGGCCACCGTCTCGGCGGCCTCATGCAACGAGAGGATCAGCCACAACCCGATGACGAGGGCGAGCGCGAGCGTGACGGCACTGATGGTTACGGCAATCCCCGGCCGGATGAACGTGTAATCTTTCATCGCAACGGCGAAAGACGACCGGCCGACGGACGGGCGGGCGGGGAAACCAGGAGGAGTCGTCATGGGGCCCACGCTAGTCTCCGCTTGACGGGGCTGCAAGGGGGCGCAATTCTACGGTGCGCCCCGCACACGACACCCTGCTGGACATCGGGATGCCGATGGAGGACATGTTGAGTGCAGTAGTGTTTCGCGGGGACGAAGGTGAGGTGCTGCGCCAGGCAAGCGCCGTCGTGGGACGCCCGGTCGTCCTCTGGGAGGTCATCGGGCCTCACCAAGCCGTGCCTCGCGCAAGCAGCGGGCCCGACGTCGGTGCCCGTCCTCCCGGCTTCGATCTCGACGCCATCCTGCAGCGGTGGAGCATCCCGGTTCCTGTGGGATCTCGCTGGGTCACAGCCCCCGGCACCACGCCTGACGCCTGGGTCATCGCCCCGGTCCGCTCGCGTCCTCCCGCACCACCGCCCGGGGGTCGCGAGCGACGCAGTCGAGAGCGGCTCGCGCTCGAGCTGGCAGGGCTTGCGCTTGGGCTGATCGGGGTGCCCCTGACGTCTGTGACGTCGCAGGAAACGGCCCCCCCTTTGTCACCCGGCATGCTCGTCCATCAGGCCAGCAATCCGTTGACTGCCGCGCGCGCCGGATTGCAGCTCTCGATGGAATCGATCGGACGGTGGGTGGACCTCGCGGCGGATCGACGCCTGGCGTTGTTGGACGACCTCGGTCAGGTGCTCGAAGACCTCGATCGCACCTCGGAGATGCTGCGCGCGATGCGTGAGAGCGCGCGCGCCGGCACGCTGACAGCGCGCGGCGGCGGCCGGTTCGACGCCGTACGCGTGGTGCGCTCCTGCCTCACGCTGGAGCGGCGCCTGCTGCGCGATCGCGGTGTCGATCTCGACTTTACGACGGCGCTCGAGACGACGTACGTCAAAGGCGATTCGAATGCGCTGTTCGACATGCTCGTGAGCATCGTTCGCAACGCCGCCGAAACGAGTGCCGGCCAGCCGACGCCGGTTCGCGTGCAGCTCGAACAGAAAGGGAAGCAGCTGGAGCTTGTCGTCCGCGGTGGGCGGGCACTCGGGGATCTCACGAAGGTGCGCAGCGTGGCGGAGAATGCCTTCAGCGGCACGGTGAAGATCGAGTCCCCCTCCAGCGACACGACCACGCTCACGATCGCGCTGCCGCTTCCGCCGCAGCGGGAGGCGGACCGCCGGGGTCCCTAAGCGAGCAGCGCCTGAAGATCGAGTGGCCGCGTGTGCATCTGGATACCGCCGTCCGGACCACGCGGCCATTCGTTTGGGGGCCGGTCGCGATACAGCTCGATGCCGTTGCCGTCGGGATCTCGCAGATAGATCGCTTCGCTCACGCCATGATCGGAAGCGCCTTCGAGAGGGATGCGGTGTTCCAGCACGCGGCGCACGGCGACGGCAAGGGCGGCACGGTCGGCAAACAAGATCGCGAAATGGTAAAGACCGGTTGTACCTGCAGGCGGCTGCGGTGCACCGCGGCCGGCCCAGGTGTTCAGACCGATGTGATGATGGTAGCCGCCGGCGGAGAGAAAAACGGCGTCGGCGCCGTAGCGGGCCGTGACTTCAAAGCCCAGCACGTCGCGGTAGAAGCTCAAAGCCCGATCCAGGTCACTCACCGTGAGATGGACGTGGCCGATTCTGGTGCGAGGATCGATGCTCATGTCATCTCCGCAACACTCCGAGGTTCCCCGGTTAGATTTCCCGGCATGAACGCAGCCAAGATTCCTACCCCGGTGAACGAGCCCGTCCTCGCCTATGCAGCCGGATCGCGCGAACGCGGCGAGCTCAAAGAAGCCCTCAAGGACCTGAGCGGCCGTCAGATCGAGATCCCTGTCGTCATTGGCGGCAAAGAAATCCGAACCGGCAAGACCGTCGATACGGTGATGCCGCACTGCCATCGGCACGTGCTCGCCAAGGTTCATCAGGCAGGCCCCGAGGAAGTCGCCGCGGCGGTCAAAGCCGCGCGTGAAGCGTGGCGCGACTGGTCGCGCTGGAGTCTGGTCGACCGCGCCGCGGTCTTCCTCAAGGCCGGCGACCTGCTCGCGACGCGCTGGCGCGCCATGGTGAATGCGGCCACGATGCTGGGCCAGAGCAAAACGGCGTTTCAGGCCGAGATCGATGCGGCGTGCGAGCTGATCGACTTCTGGCGCTTCAATGTCCACTACGCCGAGCGGATCCTCGCCGAGCAGCCGATCTCTGCGACAGGCACCTGGAACGCGATGGACTACCGCGGGCTCGAAGGATTTGTCTACGCCATCACACCGTTCAACTTCACGTCGATTGGCGGGAACCTGCCAACGGCGCCCGCGATCATGGGCTGCACGGTCGTCTGGAAGCCCGCGGCGACGGCGGCCTACTCGAACTATCTCCTGTTCCGGCTGTTGCAGGAGGCGGGTCTGCCCCCCGGAGTCGTCAATTTCGTGCCCGGTCCCGCGACCGTCATCAGTGAACGGCTGCTCGCCGAGCGGCACCTCGGCGGAATCCATTTCACCGGGTCCACGGAGGTTTTCCAGACGCTCTGGAAGCAAGTCGCGACGAATCTCACCGGCTACGCGGACTACCCGCGACTCGTCGGCGAGACGGGCGGCAAAGACTTCATCCTTGCGCATGCCAGCGCCGACGTGGACGCTCTTGCTACCGGAATCGTACGTGGCGCCTTCGAGTACCAGGGTCAGAAATGCAGCGCGGCATCGCGTGCCTACGTGCCGGAGTCCCTCTGGCCCCAGCTGCGCGAGCGGGTCCTCGGCATGCTGGCGGACGTGCGCGTTGGCGACCCTGCCGACTTCCGCAACTTCATGGGCGCCGTGATCGACCGAAAATCGTTCGATAAGATCAAGCAGTACATCGAGCAGGCAAAGAGCGATAAAAAAGCCAAGATCCTGTTCGGCGGCGAGTGCGACGATTCAGACGGCTTCTTCGTTCGTCCGACGGTGATTCAGGTCGAGGATCCGGCCTACCGCACCATGTGCGAAGAAATCTTCGGACCGGTGCTGTCGCTGTACGTCTATCCGGACAAACAGTGGAAAGAAACGCTGACGCTGGTGGACCGGACATCGCCCTATGCGCTCACCGGTGGGGTCTTTGCGCAGGACCGCGCGGCGCTGGCCGAGGCCGATGCGGCGCTGCGCTATTCCGCCGGCAACTTTTACAAGAATGACAAGCCGACGGGGGCCGTCGTGGGGCAGCAGCCGTTCGGGGGCGGGCGTGCCAGCGGCACGAACGACAAGGCGGGCAGCCTGCTCAACTTGATCCGCTGGACCAGCGCCCGGGTGGTCAAGGAGAACTTCGTGCCGCCGCGCGACCCGTGGTATCCGTTCATGGCGGAGGCTTGAAGGCTCCCCTTCTGGTCTGGGCGCTGGCGATAGCGTTTCTGCTGCTCGTGACGTCTTTGCTCATTGGTTCGTTCACGAAGCCAGAGTTTCCAGCATATCAAGTCGGGCCCAGCGCTGGCGGGATCTACACGCTCGACGCCTCGCGGGGCGACCGCTGGCAACGGTTTCACTTCGCGCGCAACGCGGTGATCGACTCCGGACCGTGGGATATCGCTTTTCGCCGTAATCATGTGATCACGGGACCCGGCGCCGGAGCGGTGGACTTAGGGCTCGTGAGCATCGATTCGACCGTAGACGGTCCGGCGGACGGTTACGCCGCGACGACGTTCGCTGCGGACACCGTCAATCAGGCAATCGGCAAATGGTACGCGTACAGCATGTGGTCCCACCTCCTCACCTCGAACCACCATGTGTACGCGGTACGCACCGCCGACGGCCGCTTCGTGTTGTTCGAGATTCTCGCGTACTACTGCCGGGAGGTGGGCTCCGCCTGTTACACGATGCGCTATAAAACAACGCGCCCCCGACCAGCGTCGTCGGGGGCACGTAAATGAGAGACCGGGCGGTTACTTGCCGGGCGGCAGGATCTTGAACATCCCCGTCCCGCATACCGGACAGACACCTTTTAGCGCGGGGCGGCCATTGGCCATCTTCACCTGCTGGGCGTTCGAGATCTTCCGCTTCGCCTTACACTTCACACAGTAACCTTCATCCGCGGCCATTGGGGTCTTTCCCTTTGCCATTGTCGGTCGCTCCTCCAGTTCGGGGGCACGGCGGGGAACGGGAAGTCTGCAGCGCCAGACAACATAATAAGGTCGTGCTAGCCGGTGGTAACCGGACCGTCGTGAAACCCATTGCGTTTGTGCGTTCCGTCACAAAACGGTTTCGTCGCCGAGCCCCCACATCTGCACAGCACAACGACTTCCGCCGGTTTGCCGTCTTTCCGGGGCGGGGGCGTCAATTCCCTCCCGTCGGGCGTCACGATCCGCACCGGGCCCTCGATGATGAGGGGGCCGTTCGACTTCGGGGTTATGGTCACGTGGGTCATACCGGCAATATAGCGGCACGCTTGGACAGCAAGCGGGGTATTCTGCGCGTGCGCAGCTCCATGCACGCCCGGTTTTTGGTCTTCGTTTTCTGCGCCGTCCAATCGGCATGTCTCGGCGAGCGTGGGCCGTTTACCAATCGGATGGCCAACTCGGGGACGAGTTACCTCTCGCGCGCGGCGCGCCAACCTGTCCGCTGGCAACCGTGGGGACGCGATGCCTTCGCGCTCGCCGCGAAGCTCGATCGTCCCGTCCTCCTGTACATCGGCAGCGATGCCTGCCGTTGGTGCTCCGAAACCGATCGCGAGATCTACACCGACCGGGAGATCGGCGCGCTCATCAACGCGCTGTTCGTGCCGATTCGCGTGGACCGCGACGAGCGACCCGACGTCGCCCAGCGCTACCAGGCGGCCGTCGAACGACTGGCGGGACTGCATGGGTGGCCGCTCACCGTATTCCTCACCGCCGATGGCGCGCCGTTCTTCGGTGGCACCTATTTCCCCGCCGACGATCCCATCACGGGTCGGGGGCTGAAGCAATTGTTGCCCGAGGTCGCGAAGAGCTACCGCGATCAACGCACGTTCATCCTGCAGCAGGCGGCGGCGCTGCGGCAACTGGTGCTCACGGGCACCGGCGAGTCGCGGGGGGTGCTGCGGCCATCGCTGGTGCAGCAAGGGATCGTCGCGGTCACACGCGAGCTGGATGACGCGGTCCGCACTCATGCCGCCGCAGGCAGCGTGATGCACGTCGAGGCCACGGCGCTGTTGCTATCGGGAGACACGACGGCACGGGCGTCCGCCGTTCGCGCGTTAGAGCTCATGCTCGACACCACGGCCCGCACCGTGGGGGAAGATCCACCTCGGCTGGTCCGTGCGGCGCTCGCCGGAACCCTCGCGAAGGCGTGGGCCGCGACCGGCGAGCCGCGCTATCGGGAGGCCGGCCGTGCCCTGGTCCGCAGCTTGGTAACCGATTTGTCTCCTGATGAAGCGGTCTTCGCCGATCAGGAGGCGTACGTCATCGAGCACGTCATGGTGGCTGCCGGGATGGTCGGAGAGCCCGCGGTGGCGAGTCGGGCACGCGCCGCTCTCGAAGCCCTGTTGCAGCGGACCTACGCGCGCGGTTGGGGTGTCCGGCACGCGACCGTCGCTCCGGCGGCCGGGGTCACGACGCCGCAGGGCATGCTCCAGGACCAGGTCCAGGTGGCGTCGGCGTGCCTCGCGGCCCACCAGCTCAGCAATGAGCCCCGCTACCTCGATGTCGCGCTCGATCTCGCCGCCATCGTCGAGCGCGGCTATGCCGATCCCCTCGGTGGCTACTACGACGTTGCGCCCACCGATGCGTCTCCGTCCTCACAGCCGGCGCTGGGTGACCGGACCAGGCACGTGTTCGACGACGTGCTCCCCGGTGCCAATGCCGCGACGGCGCTGCTGCTGGCTCACCTGGCGCAGGTGACGGGTGACCCGTCGTACCGGCGCCGTGCGCAGGCGACGCTCGAGGCCTTCGCGGGCGCCATGAATGGCGCCGGTGTCCGTTCCTCGACGTTCCTAGCTGCTGCGCGCGAAACCCTTGGAATACCGTGACCAAGCCCCGAGCGGGGGGGTCACTGTGATGGTGAACGACGGGGCCCCGGATGTCGAAGTAGTCGCCCAGGTCTTGGGCGGCGATGGGGAGGCGTTTGGGATTCTCATCCGGCGATATGAGCCGGGTCTGCTTCGCTTCGCGACGCGCATGCTCGGGAATCCCGATGCCGCGGCGGATGCGGTTGCTGAGAGTCTCGTGCGCGCCTATCGGCATTTGGCACAATGCCGGGATGCGTCGCGACTGCGCAGTTGGTTGTACCGAATTACGGGGAATCGCTGCCGCAGTCATCTGGCGCGGCGGCACACGAACGACATCTCGCTCAGCGACGCGCCGCCTTTGGCCGACGGCTCGGATACCTGGGCGGCGCTCGAGCGAAACGAGCAAGTGGCACTGGTCGAGCGCGCGCTGGCAGCGCTGCCGGCCGAAAAGCGTGAGGCGTTCGTCTTGAAGCACGTGGAGGGGATGAGTTACGAAGAGATTGCGGCCGTGACCGGCGCGCGGATTCCCACACTCAAGATGCGCGTGCATCGCGCCCGGGAAGCATTGTTGGCGGCGCTGGAGGAGGTCGTGCGATGAGCCCAATTGATCCTCGGTTACAGGAAGCGCTCGATGGCGAGCGTGATCCCGGCAGGCTGCCGGCGGATCTGGGGGAGGCGTACACCTGGCTGATCTCGGCGGCCCAGCTGCTCGCGGCGACACCGCCCACGAGCGTCGCCGCGCGCGTCATGGGTGAGATCCGCCAGATCCCCACCCCGATGCCGGTCCAGGCTGAAGGTCCGATGCGCCGCTTGGCCCGCTGGCTCGCGCGCCCGCGCGCGGTCACGGTGCGCCTCCACCCCGCCTGGACATTGGCGCTGGCGGTCGGACTCGCCGCGATTCTGTTGCTGCCGTTCGTGCCGGGTTCTGGGCGCAGACCTGGCGCCGCCGAAGGCGTTGCGAACTTCGTGGGTCACTTTCCTGGAGCCCGGTCGGTCGAAGTGGTCGGCTCGTTCAACGACTGGAGCCGCGGCACGCTGCACCTGAGCGACAATGACCATGACGGCGTCTGGCGCGGCGGGGCGGTTCTGCCCGCTGGCCAGCACGAGTACATGTTTGTAGTGGATGGCGAGCGGTGGGTGCCCGATCCTCTGGCGGGCCGTTACGTCGATGACGGATTCGGCGCGGGCCAGCAAAACTCGCTGCTCATCGTGCGGCCGGTGGCCGCCCAGCCATGAGGTGGACGCAGGTCCTCACGCTGGTGCTCCTCGCGACGCCGGTGGGTATCGTGGCGCAGAATGGCAGCGGCGTGACGCGACTTCCGGGCCGGGTGCCGGCGGCCGCCCTGCCCGCGATCGACTCGATCATCGCCGCGGCTGTGGCGGAGAGCTTGCCGACTGAGCCACTCGTCGAGAAAGCGCTCGAAGGCAGCGCTAAGAACATCCCGGCCGATCGCCTGGTGAATGGCGTGCGCCGGGGCTTGCTGCAGCTGCGCCAGGCGCGTGCCATCCTCACCCAGGCCGTGCCGGGGCAGTCCCCCCCTGAGGGCCATATCGCGGCGGTGGCTGCGGCGCTGGCCCGGGGGCTGTCGGGGCCCATCGTCCAGCGGCTCCTCACCGTCGCCCCGACCGAGCCCCCGGGACCGGTGCTGCATGCGGCTGCCGACCTGATCGCGCATCACTTTGACCCCGATTCCGCTGCCGATCTGCTTGTGGAGGCGCACAACAAAGGCTTGCGGGGCGTGCGGTTACTCGACGTCGCCGTAGCCGCCGATCACGAGCTGCAGCGTCCCGGCGGCCGGACCCCCTCCGAGGCGCTGGCTCACGTGCGGGCGATCCTGCCCAACGTCCCGGTCCCGGCGTCCGTGACGCGACATGGAACGAGGAGGTCGTATGAGCGACCCTAAACCCGAGGCTTTAATGCTTTCGTCCGCACTCCTCCTCCTAGCACTCGCTGTGCAACAGCCGACACAGCAGGCGGCAGCCGCGCCGGCCAAACCGAGCGTCAACGCGTCGCAGCAGGCTGATACCTCGAAGTCCAAGCCGAAACACGCGCGCCGTTCCCGCAAGGGTAAGTCGCACACGGCCGCGCGCGACACGACCAAGTCGAAGCCCTAACTAGGACGTGTAGTCTGAGTTGATCCGGACGTAGTCCGGGGAAAGATCGCAAGTCCATACCACCGCCTCCGATCGACCAAGACCAAGGTCGAGCCGGAGGCGGATGGCTTTTTGCTTGAAGATGGCGCGTGCCTGCGCCGGATCGGCGAGCGCCGTGGCGCCGCCGCTCGCGAGGGTGAGCCAGCCGCTGGATGACCGTGCTGCGAGCGTGATGCGCTCCGCCACGAGGGCCACGCCGGCGACGCCCGCAGCCGCCAGCACGCGGCCCCAGTTGGGGTCGCCGCCATAGATCGCGGTCTTCACGAGCGTCGAGCGCGCGATCGCCCGTCCGACTTCGCGCGCATGCGCTTCGGTCTGCGCGCCCACGATGTCGATCTGCAGGCGCTTCGTCGCCCCCTCACCATCTTCCACAACCGCTAGCGCCAAGGTGCGCGCCACCTCGGTCACCGCTTCCTCGAACAGTTTCCATGTGGCGCCGTCACGGGACGGATCGATCCCCGCGTGGCCATTTGCGAGGATGACGACGGTGTCATTGGTGCTGGTGTCGCCGTCGACGGAAATCGCGTTGAAGGTGCGGTCGACAACCCGCTTCCAGAACGGCCGCAAGGCACCCGGCTCCGAAACCGCGTCCGTGGTGAGCACGCCGAGCAGCGTCGCCATGTCGGGGTGGATCATGCCGGCGCCCTTGGCCATGCCGCCGATCGTGATCGGTCCGCCCGGCGTTTCGAGACGAACCGCGCAGTGTTTGGGACGGGTGTCCGTCGTCATGATCGCCCGTGCCGCATCGATGCCGCCCGCGGGAGAGAGCTTCGCGGCGGCCTCGCGCAGGCCGCGTCCCACTTTATCCACAGGCAGCGGCACACCGATGACGCCGGTCGAGAGCACGAGGGCCGTCCGCGGTGGCAGGCCGGCTACCTCTTCGGCGCAGCGCGCCATCGCGCGCGCGGCTTCGAGCCCGGCGGCGCCGGTGCACGCGTTCGCGACGCGCGCATTCATGGCCACGGCGCGCATGCGTCCGGGCCGCTCGCTCAACAGATCGGCGTCGTAGATGACGGGAGCGGCGCGCAGGGCGTTGCGCGTGAACACGCCAGCGGTCGCGCAGCTCGTCGCGCTCACGAGCAGCGCGACGTCGAGGGCGCCGTTCGTTTTGAGACCGGCGTGGGCGGCGGCGGCGGTAAAACCGCCGGGCGACGTCGCCGAGCCTGCTTCTATTGTGGAAATCGCGGAAGTCATAGTCGCTTGTGTAACAGTGCTCCGTTTCTTATCATAGCACAACCTTCCCGGGGGGACCCGTTCGATGTCGGATCCGTTCCTCAGTTCCGACGAATATGACGAACGTGCACATCAGCTCTACAACGAAGGTCAATACGACGAGGCCATAGACACGCTGCGCGAGGGTCTGGGGTTGTATCCCCACTCCGTCGAGCTGCACGTCGGTATGGGCTATGCGCGACTCGCGCGTGAGGAGTTCGCGTGGGCGCGGCGCGCGTTCGAAGAAGCGCGCGGTCTCGATCCCGATCACGAGGACACGCTCGCCGGATTGGGCGAGGTCCTGCTCAAGTTCGGGGAGCGCGCCGCCGCGCTGGCGTGCTTCGAGCGTGTGCTGGCCCTCGGCTTCCAGGACGATCACGACCTCATGCTGCAGATCGGGCGCGCGTTGTTCCGCGAGGCTGTGCTCGATCAGGCACGCCGGTTCTTTGAAGGGGCGCTGCGGGCGCATCCCGACTCCGCCGATGCGGCCGCCTGCGTCGGATACGCCGCGCACCGGCTGGCCGATGAAGGCGGCAGCCTGCACTGGCTGCGGCGCGCGCTCGAGCTCGACCCGAGCCTCGGCGAAGCGCGCATCTATCTCGCGAACCTGCTGTACGACCGCGGCGAGTATGAGGCTGCGCTGTTTCATCTCGAGCGCACCGGTCCCGAAGAGCATTACGACGCGCTCGCGATCTGGCGGCTCGTCGAGCTGAAGAAGACGGTGTATCGCCTCCCCGACGAAGACCCCGAGCTCGTGCCGTGGAACGAACGTCTCAACGAGCTCGCCGGCGATGCCGCTCCTGAGGACCTCCTGCTGTCGGAGATCGAAGCGATGTCGCCGGACGGCCAGATCCGCGATCCCCGCCAGCTCGAGCTGTTCGGCACGCTCCTCACCGAGCTGCAGGGAATGAAGAACAAGAGCTTCGAGGTGCACCGCGTGAGCACGGTCTCGGGAGCGACCTACGTCGGCACCTGGGAGGAGATCGTGCGGCAGATGAAAGACGATGCCGCCGAGTGGGTCGCGGGATCGCTCGAAGAGTACATGGAAGCGAGCGCCAAGCGGTGGCGCAAACAGACGGGAGTAGCCATTCCTGCAACTGATCCGGAGAGCTTTCTCCGGGCCGGCGCGGATGCTGGGGTCTTAAGAATCCTGCATTAGACCGTCTTCTTGAATCGGATACCGATCGACAGCGGCCCGTCGCCCAGCGCCATCAGCGTGACGGCGCCGGCGAGCAGCAAGGCCTCGAGCTCGACGTTGGCGTGGTGAGGCAGTTTGCTTGCCACGATCGTCACCGCCATGAACACGGCCATCGCCGTGGCCCACATGCGGGTCCACATGCCGAGCAGCACACACACCGCCCCGACCGTCTCGATGGCGATCACGAGCAGCACCAAGAGGGAACCCAGCGATAGGTTCGGGATGCCGCCCTGGATCCGATCGAAGCCGCGGCTCAGGAACACTCCACCCACAGCCAGCCGCATGAAAAACGCGGCGTACGGCGCCAATGAGTTCACGAGGTCTCCGTTAGAACATGGACATCGCGAGGAACGACCGCAGATTGTCGTTCGTCACGCGCAGCCGGGCGGACAGGAGCCGCACGACCGACCACAGGACCTTGTAGGCGACGTCACGGTTGAAGTCGAGGAGGAGCTCGAAGTCGGAACGGGAGATCGTGATCAGGGTGCAGGCGGTATTCGCGATCGCGTCGGTCGACCGCTCGGAACGATCGAAAATCGACATTTCCCCGAAGCACGATCCCGGCTTCAGCACCGCGAGCGCTTCTTCACCGGACCCGGGAATCGTCCGCGAGATCCGGACCTCGCCTTCGGAGATCAGGAACAGCCGGTTGCCCGGCTCGCCTTCCTTGAAGACGTACTGGCCGACGGTGAACTTCTGTTCGCGACACACTTCCGCGACCCGGGCCAGCTCGCCCTCGTCGAGATCCTGGAAGATGGCCGCTTGCTTGAGCAGCTTGACGTCCACGGGGGTGAAGGTACGACGCGTGATAATGCCGGGCAAGTGAAACCGTGGGTGACCGCCGCGGACATCGTGACGGCGCTACGATTTCCGCTCGCCGCCCTGGTTCCACTGGTCCGCTCGCCCGCCTGGCAGCTCGCGATCGTCGCCACCGCCGCAGCCAGCGATCTGGCCGACGGCTTCCTGGCGCGCCGCCTGGGCGCGTCCCGAGCGGGCGCGGTGCTCGATCCCGTCGCTGACAAGGTCTTCATGGCGGTGGCGTTCGTGACGATCGCGCGGCGGGGGCTGCTCTCCTGGTACGAGTTGATCGGCGTGCTGCTGCGCGACATCCTGGCGGTGCTGGGGTTCCTGGCCACCTGGTTGCTGCACCGGCCGGTCGCCCTGCCGGCCCGCGCCGGCGGCAAGGCGGTCACGATCGCGCAGCTGCTCACCCTGGTGGCGGCGATCGCCGATTGGCCCTATACCCGCCACCTCGCATGGGCCACGGCGGCCATTGCAGTGTACGCAATCTGGGACTACGGGCGCACAGCGGCGCGCAAAACGGCTCAGGCGGGGGCCTCACACTGAATCTGGGAGCGTGGACAGGGATGCGAATCATGGTGCCGGCGCTCGTCGCGTTACTTGCCGTTCACCAGGCGGCGGCGCAGCAGTTCCAGCCGCCGAAGAACGCCAGGCACGGGGGCACGCGTATCGGATTGTTCGGCTTCGGCGTGCGCGGGGGCGTGGACTTTCGCCGCTCCGGCCAGCTGGTACTGGGGACCACACTGGACATCGGCGACCTGTTCTCCAATCGCGTCCGGCTCCGCCCCTCGGCGGAGATCGGTGTGTTCAATGGGCCCAATACCTACGTCGGAAATTTCGAAGTGTTGTGGCGTTTCACCGACGATGAAGAGGTCGCGACGCCGTACATCGGACTGGGCTTCGGCGTGGCAGGTCGCGATGGGTGCGGGTCCGATCCAAATTGCCCTGGTCTCTGGCTCAACACGGCATTCGGTTTCGAGCTGCACTACCGCTCGACCTTCAACTGGCTCATCGAATACCACGGCATGGACCGGATGCGCCGGCACCGCCTGTTCATCGGCTTCACGACGCGTCGGGGCAACTGAGTGGCTCCCCCCCCGACTGCCGAGGTGACGATGCGTTGGCTCCGGCAGCTGCAGTTCGAGGGAAACGGCACCGGGGGGGGGGCGGGGGGGCGTCCGCCGATTCTCGTGGACGGCGATTCGAAGGCCGCCACCTCGCCGGTCGAGCTGCTGCTCCTCGCTGCCGCGACCTGCACGGCGTCGGATGTCGTCATCATTCTTCAAAAGCAGCGCGTCAAGCTCGAGACGCTCGAGGTCTCCATGCGCGGCACGCGCCGCGAGACGGAGCCGCGCCGCTACACCGCGATCGCGTTTCATTTCGCCGTCCGCGGGGAAGGGGCCGACGACGTCAAGGTCCGGCGCGCCGTCGACCTGTCGCTCGAGAAGTACTGCTCCGTCGTCGCGTCGCTCGCGCCCGACATCGCGATCAGTTACGACGTCGCCATTGCCTAGCCTGTTGTTCGTGGCGTCCGTCCTGGCATTGCAGTCACAACAACTCACCGCGACGGAGCTGAGCCTCGGCGCCTCCGCCGCGATGGCGCGCCGCACGTTCACCGGAGCGGAGCTGGGCGTCAGCCATCGTCCCAGCGGCGACAGCCGCATCGCGCTGGCGCTCGCGGGCGGTACGATCGCTGCCCGGCCCGCAACCCGCGCGCAGCTGACGCTGCAGCTGCTTGTCAACCCGGCCGCCCGCTCAGGAACTGCGCTTTATGCCGGCGTGGGTGGCGCGTTCACGGCGCGTCGTGGCTCTCCGGGCCAGGGATTCCTGGCGGTGTTGCTCGGAATCGAGAGCGCCCCGGGGCGACGCGAGGGCTGGTACGTGGAGCTGGGGCTTGCCGGCGGTGTGCGCGCGGCAGCGGGCTGGCGCAAGCGCTGGTTCCCCACGTGGTGGGGCGAACGCTAGCTCTAACCGTTAGGCGTTGGCGCCCACAGTAGAGGGGCGAGCCACAACGGGGCGGCAATAGCGCTCGCCCAGCACGCGCAGCTCGTTCAACTCGGTCTCGGTCAGGTCGGTGAAGCGGTCCGCAAGGTAGAGCAACGTATCGTCGAACCATTCCTTCTGATGCTCCAGGCTCGCTTCCAGCACTCCGCAGCGGAGGATGTGGGAGAACAACTCGTCGCGCGCCTGTTCGAAGCTCGTGGGAATCGTGTACTTCCGGGGCTCACTACGCTTTTTGGCCATGCAGGGAGTTTCCTTTCGGCTGAGGACTCATGAAAAACGGCGCCGCAAGATAATTGGTTGTGTGGTATAATGCCACAGCAGGGACGCGGGTTCCCGCGTTCCGGGAGGAAGCAATGAGCGAAGAAGTTTACGGACCCGAGCGAGCGCAGCGCCTGGTCGCGCTGCTCCGGGCTTTGGCCGAGCGCATACAGGAGCTGGACCGGACGGGGCGGCTGCTTGACGCGGCGCCGGAGCTGCAGAAGCTGCTCGGCAATGCGCGCAGCGAGCTGTTCCACTACGAGGTGCGCAGCACGTACGACACCCCGGACGTCGCGGAGAGCCGCCGCATCGTTGAAGAGGCGCTGGGTGGTGGCGACTTGTCGCTGGACGATCCCGACGACGACGAGCCTTGGCGAGGGGATACGCTTGCATGAATCGATTCTACGCGATGGTAGCGGTACTGGCACTCGTACTGGGCATCGGCGTGTTTGCGCTGTTGCGCACGGGCGGCGGTACGGCCCCCGCCGCGGCGGCGGGACCGCCACCCAGGGTCGTCGACGACAGCTTTCGGGGCTACTCGGTCGGTCAGGGGAGCGCCCCAGTCGAGATCGTGGAGTATCTGGATTTCGAGTGCCCCGTCTGCGCGTCATTCGCCACCATCCAGATGCCGACGATCAAGGACCAGCTGATCAACACGGGTAAGGTACGGTGGCGCTACCGCGACTTTCCGCTCGCCATCCACAAGTACTCGCGCTTCGCCGCCCACGTCGCGCAATGCGCCGGTGCGCAGGGCCGATTCTTCGAGATGCACGATCAGCTGTTCAATCACCACCAGTGGGCGCAGACGGGCAAAGACCCCTCCGACCTGTTTCGCAGTTTCGCCCAATCCGCCGGCGTCGATCTCAAAGCGTATGACGCGTGTATGCAAGCCGGCCGCTACGCGGCGCGCATAGAATTCAGCCGTCAGGAAGGCGAGCAGCTGCTGGTGGACGGGACGCCGACCTTTTACGCGAACGGCAAGAAGTTGTTCGCGAATCTCCGGCGCCTGCCGAACTCCGACGACTTCAAGGTCCTCGCCGACAGCCTCATCGCGCATTCGCCGCCAAAGCCGCGGGCTCCCGCGCACCACTGATGCGCTACAGGCAGGCGATTGCGCTACTCGCGCTCGTCGGCCTCTTCGTCGCTCTGTATCTCTGGCTGCACGCACTCGGCTACGGGGGGGCAATCAAGTGCGGGGCGTCGGGCGGGTGCGAGACCGTGCAGACGAGCCCGTGGGCGGTCTTGCTCGGATTGCCGGTGGCGTTTTACGGCGTGGTCGGATATCTCGCGGTGTTGATCGTCGCCCTGCTCGCCCTGCGACCGGCGGCGCTGGTGCGCAGCGGTTGGAACCTGCTCTTGCTCCTGCTTGCGACGATCGGGCTAGTCTTCACCGCTTATCTGACGTACGTCGAGTTGTTCCTCATTCATGCGATCTGCCGTTGGTGCGTGGGATCCGCCGTCATCATCACGTTGATCTGGGTCGTGTCGATACTCTCGCTCAGGTCTCCTGTGCCTCGTACTGATCCCGCAGCTTAGCGACCACCGCCGGGTCGGCGAGCGTCGTGGTGTCGCCGAGCGCCCGTCCCTCCGCAATATCCTTTAAGAGACGCCGCATAATCTTGCCGCTGCGCGTCTTCGGGAGATCGGCGGAGAAGAGAATGTCATCAGGCTTGGCGAGCGCACCGATTTTCTTCGAGACGTGCTGCTTCAGCTCTTCGCGCAGCGCGTCGCTGGGCTGACGTCCTTCCTTTAACGTGACGAATGCGGCGAGCGCCTGGCCTTTCAGGTCGTGCGCCCGTCCCACGACGGCGGCCTCGGCGACGGCTGCGTGGTCTACCAGCGCGCTCTCGACTTCCATCGTGCCGATGCGGTGCCCGGCGACGTTGAGCACGTCGTCGACGCGGCCCAGAATCCAGAAGTAGCCGTCCTCATCACGCTTGGCGCCGTCACCGGGGAAGTAGGTGTTCTTCCACTTGCTCCAATAAACCTCGCGATAGCGCTCGTCGTCGCCCCAGATCGTGCGCAGCATGCCGGGCCACGGCTTGGGAATGGCGAGATAGCCGCCTCCGACTTTCACCTCTTTCCCTTCGCCGTCGAGAAGCACCGCTTCAATGCCGGGGAACGGCACGGTCGTCGATCCAGGCTTCGTCACCGTGACGCCGGGCAGCGGGGTGATCATGATTCCGCCCGTCTCCGTTTGCCACCAGGTGTCGACGATCGGGCAACGCCCACCGCCGATGTGCTGCTGATACCACATCCACGCTTCAGGATTGATCGGCTCTCCGACGGAGCCGAGCAGCCGCAGCGAGGAGAGGTTGTGGCGTGCGGGGAACTCGGTCCCCCATTTCATGAAAGCGCGGATCGCTGTCGGTGCGGTGTAGAAGACGGTCACCCCGTGCTGCTCGCAAATCGCCCACAACCGATCCTTGCCCGGATGGTCGGGTGCGCCTTCGTACATCACCTCGGTAACGCCTAACGCGAGTGGTCCGTAGACGACGTATGAATGCCCGGTCACCCAGCCGACGTCCGCCGTGCACCAGAACACGTCCGAGTCTTTGAGATCAAAGACCCATTTCGTCGTCGCGTACACCTGGGTCAGGTACCCGCCGGTGGTGTGCAGAATCCCTTTTGGCTTGCCTGTCGTGCCCGAGGTGTAGAGGATGAACAGCGGGTCCTCCGCATCCATCGCTTCGGGCGGGCAGTCGCGTGGCGCGCGCGCCATCAACTCCGACCACCACAGGTCGCGGCCGGTCTTGAAGGTCACGGTCTGGCCTGTGCGCCGCAACACGACGACGTGCTCGATGCTGGGCGTGCCGGCAACCGCGTCGTCCGCGTTCTGCTTCAACGGCACAATCGCGCCGCGGCGATACCCGCCGTCCGCGGTGATCAGCACTTTCGCGCCGGCGTCGTTGATCCGGTCCCGCAGCGATTCGGCGGAGAAGCCGCCGAACACCACCGTGTGCACCGCGCCGATGCGCGCGCACGCGAGCATCGCGACCGCGACTTCGGGGACCATGGGCAGGTAGATCGCGACGCGATCGCCACGGCGCACACCCAGGCCCTTCAGGACGTTCGCGAACTTGTTGACGTCGGCATGCAGCTCGCCGTACGTGATGCGCCGCACTTGCCCAGGCGGCTCGCCCTCCCAGATCAGCGCCACGCGGCCGCTCTTGCCAGCGCGCACATGCCGGTCGAGGCAATTCACCGACACGTTGAGCTTGCCCCCGAGGAACCATTTGGCGTGCGGTGGCTTCCACTCCAGCACGCGGTCCCACGGACGGCTCCATTCGAGTTGCTTCGCCCAGTCCGCCCAATAACCTTCCGGGTCCCGCCGGGCGCGCTCGTGCGGGGTGGTGTCACGCACGTGAGCCTGGGCTTTGAAGGAGTCGGGAGGCGCGAAGCGCCGCTTCTCGTCGAGGAGGGTCTCGATCCGGTCAGTTGCCATGATTCGGGATATTAAGGAAGAAGGTGACTCTAGCAAGTTGCACCGCGCCGTTCGGTATGCGGCAACGAGCGAGCGTGAGCAGGCTCACCGGTTTTGGACAACCGCATGATATAGAGCGATTTAGATCGCATGGCATTGGAGTAGCATAAGCCGCTGCAGGAGGAGTCATGTCACCAATGCCCGTGGAGAACACACTGATGTCGACGCGCCCGATGGAGAAGACGATCGCGGCTCCGGAGCGGCTCGATCTCGAGTCCCGCACCGCGTTCCGCCGCGCCGCCGGGGAGGTGCTGGACCTGCTCGCAGAGGGGGCCGGCCGCCTGGTGATCGATCTGTCGGGGACGCGTGCGGTCGACAGCGCCGGTCTTGGCGCATTGATGCTGATCCAGCGCAAGGCGGCCGAGCGCCGCCAGACCGTGTGCCTGCGCGGTGCCAACGAGGAGCTGCGTTTCCTTCTTGTTCTCACCAAGCTGGACGACCTCTTCGAATTGGAGACTGGCGTCTCCTGACGTAAATTGGGCGCGATGGCGCCGCCGCCCCGGAAGGTCCTCTTCGTCGAAGACGAAGCCGCACTGCAACACTCTTACAAGCGGTTCTTTGAAGGTAAGTACACCATGGCCTACGCGCCCAACGGCGCGGAGGCCATGCGGCAGCTCAGCAATTTCGAGCCGGACGTGCTCGTCCTGGACATGCGGTTGCCGGACACGGACGGGATCGCGTTGCTGCAGCGCATCCGGGAGACGCGGCCTACGCTCCCGGTCGTCGTTACGACCGCGTACGTGAGCATGGAGCCGCTGATGAATGTGCTCGACCTGGGGCACAGCCGGTATCTCGTCAAACCCTACGAACTGAGCGAGCTCGCGGCCGCGATCGATGCTGCTGGCTGAGGGACTGCGCCACAGCTTCGGTGCGGTCAGGGCCCTCGATGACGTTTCCTTCAGCGTGCAGCCCGGCCAAACGCTTGCCGTCTTCGGTCCGAACGGCGCCGGCAAGACTACCCTCCTCAAAGTTCTCGCAGGGTTGATCCAGCCACAGCGCGGCCGCGCGCAGATAGATGGCGGCCGCCGCGCCATCGGATGGATCGGGCACCAGCCCCAGCTCTACGGGCAGCTGACAATCTGGGAGAATCTGCGTTTTTGGGCGTCTTTGTACGACGTGCCTGAGAGTGAATTCCTGCTCCGCGAAGACGATCTGCTGTTTCGCCTCGGTTTGCAGAATCACGAACATCGCCGGGTCAACGAGTTGTCGCGCGGCTTGGTACAGCGAGCCGCCATCGCGCGGGCGTTGATACATGACCCCCGCGTACTGCTCCTGGACGAGCCCTTTACAGGGCTGGACAGAATGGCTGCCGCGGAGTTGCGGGAGATTCTGAGCGAGGAGGCCGCTGAAGGCCGGGCCTCTGTACTTGTGACCCACAATGTCGATGAAGGGGCGGAGCTCGCAACGCACATCGCATTCATGCGCGCCGGCCGAGTCGTGCATTTCGCCCCCCGCGCCGGGCGGGGTCCGGAACAGGTGGGTGAGGACTATCGCAATGCGATCGCCTAAGCTGCTGCGCCACGCTTGGGCCGTCGCGTCCAAAGACCTGCTCGTGGAGTTTCGCTCGCGCACCGCGATTCTCTCGGTGGCGGTCTTCGTCGTGCTCGTGTTCGTGGTGTTCCAATTCGGCCACGACCCGACTGCGGTTTCCAACGTTGACCTGGCGCCGAGCATCTTATGGGTGACTTTCACCTTTGCGGCGATCCTGGCCCTGAACCGCGCGTTTCAGCTCGAGCTGGAGAATCAAGCGCTGGATGGTTTGCTGCTCGCGCCCATCGACCGCAGCAGCATCTACCTGGGCAAGCTGATCGCGAATCTCGTCTTTGTGGCGACGATCGAGTTGATCGGTGTGCCGTTGCTGGCGCTGTTCTTCAACGTGCTGGTACTGCCTTACCTCGCACCGCTCATCGCGGTGATCGCGCTCGCGACGGTTGGATTCGTCGCCGTGGGTACGTTGTTCAGCGCGATGACCGTGCGAACCCGCTTTGCGGAGCTGCTGCTTCCGGTGTTGTTATTGCCGTTCATGATTCCACCCCTGAGCTGGGCGGTGCTCGCGACCGGACGCCTGCTTGCGGGCCGTCCCTTGAGCGAGATCGCGGGCTGGCTTAACATGCTGGCGGTCTATGACATCGTCTTTGTGACGCTTGCCCTACTCCTGTTTCCCTCGACGGTGAACGAATGAGAATGCTGCGCGTCGGGCGATGGATTACGGGCGTCGCCTTGCTGTTACTGGTTGTGGTCTACGTGCGTGCGCTGGCGTTCACACCGGTCGAGCGGCTGCAGGGACTCGCGCAGAAGATCTATTACCTCCACGTCCCTGCAGCGATCTGGACGGAAACGGCGATAGTGCTTGTTGGCATCGCCAGTGTGTTCTACCTCTTCCTGAAGGATCCTCGGCTGGACCGCTTCGCTGCGGCGTCGGCCGAAGTCGGAATCGTTTTTGCGGGTGTCGTGCTCACTACGGGCCCGATCTGGGGGAAGCCGATCTGGGGAACGTGGTGGTCGTGGGATGCGCGCCTGACGTCTATGCTGTTCCTTTTCCTTCTTTATGTCGGGTACTTGCTGCTCCGCAGCGCGGTTCGGGACCCGGCTACCAGAGCTCGCTATGCGGCGGTGCTCGGCATCTGCGGCATGTGTCTGGTGCCCTTCATTCACTTCAGCGTCTACCTGTTTCCTACGCTGCACCCGATGCCCATCATCCTGAAACCGAGTCCTCCATCGATGCCTGGTAGCATGGTCGCCACGGCGCTGTTTTCGGTCGGCGTGTTCACGCTGCTGTACGTGGGCTTCGTGGTGCAGCGCTACGCCCTGAGTTATCTGCGGGAACAGCTGGAGGCGGTGGGGGAGGTCGGACATGCCTGAGACGATTCCACAGAACGGCGGCTACATGATCGCCGCCTATATCGTGGCAGCCGTGATCCTCGTCGGCTACGCTATATCACTGCACCTGCGCGCGCGCCGCAGCCTTCGCCCGTAACTCCGCGCGCGCCTCGGGCAGCCGGCTGTGCCCGTCGGGGACCTGCGTGGCCCAGAGATTCAGCGCTTCGTCCGCCGCCCCATGGTCTCCCGCGTCATACAGCGCCTGCGCGTTGTGCCACAGTGCGGTAGCGCCGCCCCCCGCTGCGTAGGCCCGCGCGAAGCGCGCTGCGGCTTCGGGAAAGCGACCGGTCCGCTGGTACAGTGTGCCCGCGGCCATCGCGGCATCGGCGCGCTCCTCGAGCGCTAGCGCCTGCTCGAAGGCGCCAAGCGCTTCGTCTTGCCGGAATACCATCTGGAGCGCCTCACCGAGCAACATCCACGCGTCGGCATGATCGGGAAAGCGCACGCTGGCCGCACGCGCGGCGTCGACGGCGCCCCAGCGATCGTCGAGCGCACGGGAGAGATGCACGAGCGCGGGATAGGTATCGGCGAAACCGGGCGCGAGCTTGCAGCCGAGACGCAGCCAGGCGAGGGCACGCCGCGGAGCGTCGCGTTGCGCCGCGGCGGCGCGGCGCGCGCAGAAACGACCGAGGGCGGCGCGAAGTGAACGGAGCATTGCTTGATAATGGGTTGTGCCACGGTGAGATTGCAACGGCGGAGGGGCATGACACCTGTCGGATCATTGAAGGGGCGCCGCATTGTGGTCACGCGCGCGCGTGAACAGGCCGGCGACCTGATGCGGGCGCTGCAAGATCACGGCGCCGAAGCGGTGCTCGCTCCTGTCATCCGCATTCAACCGTTGGCAGACCTTGGCGCGTTGCGCGCCGCACTGACCGGCCTCTCCGCATACCGTTGGGTCGTGTTCACCAGCCAGAACGCCGTACAAATCGTGTTCGATCGCCTCGTCGCGTGGGGGCTCACCCCGCGCGTGTTTTCGTCCACCTCCGTCGCCGCCATCGGAACCGCTACCGGCGATGCGCTCACTGTGCGGGGCGTCGTCCCGGCGCTCGTTCCCGCCGAGTTCGTCGCGGAGGCGCTGGCGGAGGCGCTGATCGAGGGCAGCGGCGGTACACTCGCGGGAGCCCGCGTCCTCATTCCCAGCGCTGAGGATGCGCGCGAAGTACTCGGCGCTGCCCTGCGGCAACATGGCGCGAGCGTGGAGAACATCGCCGTGTACCGCACCGTGCCCGTCCAGGCCGACCTCAGCGGGCTGGCCGCCGACATCACCCGCGGCCGCATCGACGCGGTTACGTTCACGTCGTCATCGACGGTACGCAGCTTCGTCGATCTGATCGGGCGCCCCGCCGCCACGTCCGGCAGGTTCGTCGCCGCGACCATCGGCCCGGTCACGGCGGACACCGCGCGCGAGCTGGGCTTACGCGAAATCATCGAAGCCGAGCCGCACACCGTCCCGGGATTGGTGGAGAGCCTGGCGAGGCGGTTCGCATGAAGCTCGGCACCCGTGGCAGCCAGCTCGCTCGCTGGCAGGCGGAGTGGGTCCGGGACCGCCTCGCCGCACACGGCGTGCGCGCCGAGATCGTCGTGATCAAGACCCGCGGCGACGCGGAAGTGGACCGGCCGCTCCACGAGCTCGAAGGGAGGGGGTTCTTCACCAAGGAGATCGAGGACGCGCTACTCGACGGCCGCATCGATGTCGCGGTACACTCACTCAAGGATCTTCCCACGACGTTGCCGGCGGGCCTGGCGCTGGGCGCGATACCGGTGCGCCACGATCCGCGCGAGGCGCTGGTCAACGGCCGGTCGCTACTCGAGCTGGCAGCCGGCACGCGCGTCGGTACCTCGAGTCTGCGACGCATCGCCCAGGTCCGCTTTCTACGGCCGGATCTGGAGGTCGTGCCTCTGCGCGGCAATGTGCCCACGCGAGTCCGGAAGGTTGAAACGCACGACGGCCTAGACGCGGCTCTGCTCGCGATTGCCGGGCTCGAGCGACTGGGTCTCGGCGCTAAAGGCGCGGTGATCGACCCGCTCGACGTCATGCCGGCGCCGGGGCAGGGCGCACTCGGCATCGAAATTCGGGACGATGACAAATCCACTCGGAAGGCCCTGCAGCCGTTGCACGATCCGGCGAGCGCCGTGGCGGTAACGGCGGAGCGCGCATTGCTGGCCGCCCTCGGCGGAGGCTGCCAGGCGCCGGTCGCGGCCTGGGTAGGGAGCAGGGAGCAGGGAGCGGGGAGCAGGTTGTACGGACGAGTGACGGCAAACGATGGGTCGGTTCAACTCACTGCATCTGCCGATCTCGATCCGAAACGCCCCGAGGCCGCTGGTGAAGCCGTCGCGCGCTTGCTCCAAGCTGAAGGCGCGGGCAGCTTACTCGCCCGATGAGTTCGGCCCCCGGCCAGTTCCCGATTCGTCGCATGCGGCGGTTGCGTCGCACTCCGGCGCTGCGTCGCCTGGTGCAGGAGACTCACGTCGCTCCGTCACAGCTCGTCTGGCCGCTCTTTGTGGCGCACGGCGAAGGCCTGCGGCGGCCGGTCGCGTCGTTGCCGGGCGTGGCGCAGCTGTCTGTCGATCAACTGGTGAAAGACGCCGAGCGCGCCGGGTCGCTTGGGCTGGGCGGAATCATCCTGTTCGGCATTCCAGCGACGAAGGACGCGACCGGCTCGGAGGCGTACGACGACCAGGGTATCGTACAGCAGGCGATCCGCGCGGTGAAGCGCGCAGTTCCGGATCTGCTGGTCATCGGGGACGTCTGCCTGTGCGAGTATACCGATCACGGCCACTGTGGCGTGATCCGGGACGGCGACGTGGATAACGATTCGTCCGTGTACCTGCTCGGCAAGATCGCAGTCATGCAGGCGCGTGCGGGAGTCGATCTTGTGGCCCCGAGCGACATGATGGATGGGCGCGTCGCCGGCATCCGCAAGGCGCTCGACGCGGGTGGATTCGCGCACGTGCCCATCATGTCGTACGCCGCGAAGTTCGCGTCCGCCTTCTATGGGCCGTTTCGCGAGGCCGCGGGCTCGACGCCGCAGTTCGGCGATCGCCAGACGTATCAGATGGCCGTGGCGAACGGCGACGAAGCGATGAAGGAGATCCAGCTCGATCTCGACGAAGGGGCGGACATCGTGATGGTGAAGCCCGCGGGACCGTGTCTGGACCTGATCCGGCGGGCCAAGGACCGCTTCGGCTCGCCGCTCGGTGCGTATCAGGTGAGCGGCGAGTACGCGATGATCAAAGCGGCCGCGGAACGGGGCATGCTCGATGAGTCACGAGCGATGTGGGAGTCGGTGACGGCGATTCGGCGGGCCGGCGCGGACATCATACTTACGTACTTCGCTCCAACGCTCGCCGAGGAGTTGTAGCTATCGGGTACCCGCTATCGGCTATCGGGTGTCAACACCCGATACCCGATACCCGATACCCGTTAGCCGATAGCCCTACCTCAGGTCAGTAGCGCCAGGCGGGAGCAGCAAGTAGCGCCACAATCCCGCGGCCGCCGCTGCACCAAGCAGTGGACCAATCCAGTAGACGGCCTGCGCGTGCCAGTCCCACGCGACCAGCGCGGGGCCAAACGCGCGCGCGGGATTCATCACGGCGCCGGTGAGCGCTCCGCCGCCACCCAGCGCGCACACCAGGACCACCAGACCGACTGCGAATCCGGCGACGCGCTGCGCCTGCGGCGACACGATGGTGCCGTAGACTGCGCTGACGAGGAAGAATGTGAACAGCGCTTCCAGCGCCATCGCGCCGAACAGTCCCATGGAGCCCGAGACCTGTGGCGTCCCCAGCGACGTCATGCGCACTGCCGAGGCGGGATAGATCGCCTTGATGAGCAGCGCGCCCACGACCGCGCCGAGGAGCTGCGCGAGCACGTACCGGCCCAGCGTGAAGGCGTCGATCTGTTTGCCGAGCCACAGTCCGAAGCTCACCGCGGGGTTGATGTGGCCGCCCGAGATGGGCAGCATGATCGTGACAACGACGGCGAGTCCGACGCCGTGGGCGAGCGCGATGGCCAGGCCGGCACCGCCGCCCTGGTTCGCGATGACGCTGCCTGCGCCGACCAGGACGAAGAGCGCGGTTCCGACGAATTCCGCTGCGGGAGCCCGGAGAGACCGGTAATTCACGTGTGACCTCGGGTTGAACGCCGGGCCAATCTACCGGGTGCCGCTGTCAGGCCGCAACACCAGCGCGGCGTTGATTCCGCCAAACCCGAACGAGTTTGAAACGACGGCCGCGGGGGAAGCCGTCCGGCCTCCCCCCCCCCCGCCCCCCGGGAGACAGTCCAGGTCGCACTGCGGATCAGCGCGTTCGAGATTGATGGTGGGGGGGAGCCAGCCTCGCGATAACGCGAGAGCACAGATCGCCGCCTCGATGGCGCCGCTCGCGCCGAGGGCGTGGCCGTAGTAGCCCTTCGTGCCGCTGACAGTCAACCGGTAGGCGTGATCGCCGAACACCTGCTTGATGGCCAACGTCTCGGTTGGATCGTTGAGCGGCGTGGACGAGCCGTGGGCGTTGATGTAGCCCACGTCAGTAGGTGCGACATCGCCGTCGGCGAGCGCGAGCTGCATGGCCCGCGCTGCCTGTCGCCCGTCCGGACGCGGCGCGGTCATGTGATAGGCGTCGTTCGTGTACGCGTGACCGACGACCTCGGCATAAATCCTGGCGCCCCGCGCGATCGCTCGGCTGCGCTCCTCGAGGATGAGGACCGCGGCCCCCTCGCCCATCACGAAGCCGTCGCGGCTCGCGTCGAAGGGGCGTGACGCACGGGCAGGGTCGTCATTGCGCGTGCTCATAGCGCGGATGATGCTGAATGCCGCGAACGTGAGCGGCGCCAGCGGCGCTTCGGCGCCACCCGCGAGCATCACGTCCGCGCGCCCGTCGCGCACCACATGGAATGCCTCGCCCACCGCAATCGTCCCCGACGCGCAGCTCATGGCGTTCGTCGCGTTCGGTCCCGTGAATCCGAACTCGATAGCGATGTTGCAGCTCGCGGCGCCGCAGAACACCGCTAGGGCAAGCGACGGATCGAGCCCGCGCGGCCCTTCGGCGAGGTAGCGTGGCACCTGAGACTCGGCGAACGATACGCCGCCGAGGGCGGATCCCATCATCGTGCCGATGCGGTCGGGGTCTTCCTTCCGCGCGTCGATCTCTGCATCGGCGAGCGCCAGGCGGGCGCTCGTCACGGCAAGCTGCGAAAAGCGATCCAGGCGCTTTGCGCGCTTGGCATCGAGATGGTCCTGAGGCCGGAAATCGGGAATTTCCGCCGCCATGTGGCTGCGGAACGGTGCCGGATCGAAGCGTGTAAGGGTTCGGACCGCCGACGTACGGGCTTGCAATCCCGCCCATAGTCCGTCCGCAGCAGTACCGATCGGTGTTACGGCCCCGACACCGGTGATGACGACCCGACGGAAACTCTTCATGTCGCTCCTTCGGCGGCGTGTTTGATCCCGGCCAGTGTTCGCGAGGCAATCCCGTGGATGAACACGGGACCGATGACGAGATTCGCCGCCAGGCGCCCGATGAGCGGCCACGTCGGTCCCCGCCACGTGTGCACGATCTCCACCTCCACGCCTCCTTCAGAACCTCCACCAACCTCCACCAACCTCCACGCGACTTCCATGCCCCGCGTGATACCCCGCACGTGACGATACCGGATTTCGCCCGCGGGACGGTCCACGGTCATTTCGGACACCCACCATGTCGGATACTTAAAGAACGCGCCGAAGGGGCGCCATGCGGCCATTTCCACCAGCCCGCCGTCGAGCATGCGGACCCAGCGGTAGTGCGGCAGGATCGCTGGCCAGCGTGTCACGCTGCTGGCGGCGGCAAAGACTCTGGCGAATGGCGCGCGAATACGAATGCGATCGACGGTGCGCATCAACGGCTCAGGCCTGCATACCCTCCTCTATAGTAGAGGAGCGGCCGTCGATCGGTGGCGTCCCCACCGACGACGAGGCCGATGAATACCGTGTGGTCGCCCCCCGGAACCGTGCTGCGCTTCTCGCATTCGATGTGAGCGACCACGCCCTCGATGATCGCGATGCCGCGCTCATTCTCGCGATAGCTCACGCCGCGGAACCGGTCCGGCTCCGCGCCCGCAAACCGCCGCGACAACGCCTCCTGGTCGGCGGAGAGGATGTTGAGCACGAACTGCGTTCCACTCTCGAGCGCCGCGTGCATGTCGTGCGCCTTGTCGACCGATACGAGGACGAGCGGCGGATCGAGCGACACCGAAGCGACCGAACTCGCCGTCATGCCGATGGGCTGGCCCTTCGGTGTCCGGCTGGTCACCACCGTGACGCCGGTGGCGAAACGGCCGAGCAGCTGGCGGAACTGCGGCGGCTCGACGCCGCGTGAGGTCACAGGACCAGCCCCGCCAGGACGCCGGGCGTCAGCACGGCGCGGGCGGGAATGCAGTTGCCGGTGGCACGGACGAGGAGATCGGCGAGCTCCGGCCGCCGAATCATTCGTCCCACGACCCGCTCGATCAGCGCGGGCCACCCCACCGCGATGCCGATCAGCCGCTCGAGCAGCCATTTTCCGGTGAACTCGCGGCGCCGGGCACGCGCGTACTGCCGCAAGCTCGCTCCCGTCGTCAGCGTGTCGAGAATCGCCGACGCGGCCAGCTCGGCACCGCGCAACGCGCTGTAGATCCCCTGGCCTGTGAACGGATCGAAGAAATCGGCGGCGTCGCCCACGAGCAACGCACCACCGCCACTTGCCACCGGCCGCCGCGACCAGCGCGCAAAGGGGCCGGTGGCCAACACCCGTCGGACGATGTGGCGAGCGTCGAAGCGGCCGGCAACTCCCGGGAAGCGATTCAGCTCGGCGAAAAACCGCTCGCCCCGCCGTGCCTCGGCGAGCGGCAAGACCAGCGCGACTGTCGTCACACCATTACCGATCGGGCCGAGCCCGACGTAGCCGGGTCGTCCGACGTGCATCTCGCCGAGATCGTGTACGTCGTGGACGTCGGCGACATGCGCTGTGAACGCCATGCGGCGCGGTCCCGCGGTGTGCACCATGCCGAGCCGCCGCGCGACGACCGAGCGCAGACCGTCCGCACCCACGACAACCCGGGCGCGATATGCATCCCGCATCCCGCTTCTCGTATCCCGCGCCACCACGCCACCGACCGCGCCGCCGTCATAGACGAGCTCCTCGACTTTTACGCGTTCACGCACTTCCACACCGGCAGCTTCCGCGGCATTCCGCAGAATCGTATCGAACCGGGTTCGCGGCAGCGCGAAGCTGAATGTCTCGAAGCGGCCCACGACGCCCGTCCCGCTCGGGGCGACCACTTTCATGCCGGTAAGCTGGGCCGGTGATGCGGCGGCGACGGCGGCGAGGACATCCGGGCCCAGGCGCTCGAGCACCCGCGTCGACTCCGGACTCAGATACTCAGAACAGGGCTTCTCGCGCGGAAAACGAGCTCGATCGAGCAGCAGGACGCGCGCGCCCCCCCCGGCGCGCGCGAGCAACAGCGCCGTCGCCGACCCCGCGGGGCCGGCGCCGACGACGACCACATCCCAGTGCCTTGTACCGGGGGTGGAACTCACGCCACGAGTGCTAGCAGCAGAAGCGCGCAACGAGGCCCGCGCATGCGGCTCCGCTCAGCGTCGCTGCCAGATTCACTCCGTCGTTGTCCAACCACCTGACTGCTCCCTGTAGCGTCGCACCGAGAACCGAATCGAGCAACATACCGAAGACGCCGGCGATTCCCACAGCGACTGCGAGCCCGCCCCGAGGTTCAACGAACGCGGCAATTCCAGCGATGAACCCCGCGCCCGCGATTCCCCCCACCGTTCCCAGGACCGTGATACCCCCGTCGGTCCCCGCGGGGACGCGCCTGCCGTTCGTGATGAGCCGGGGCGGCGTGCGTGCGTGACGGCCGATTTCACTGGCCCACGTATCGGCGGTCGCCGCAGCCAACGCACCCGCGAACGCGATCCAGCTTCCAGCGAGGGCGGCGAGTGCGGCGACGCCGCCATTGGCGAGGACCTGTCTATGATTTCTGGTAGTGCGCTTCGATAACAAACTCGAGGAGATAAAAAAAGCGAACAGCAGCAGAAGGCCTCGCCATCCCAAACCGTATCCTGTCGCTAGACCGACCCCGACCGCCGCCGCGACGCCGAGCCGGGTCAGCCATCTCACTCTCCGAACAGCTCACGGAGAACGCGCTTCTTGAGGTCCGCCGGCGCTCCCTGGGTGCGGCACCGCGCGCGCAGGAACTTCAGGAACAACTCCTCGAAATCATACTGCTCGCCGCACGGCGGGCAGTCCTCCAGATGATCCCGGATCTCCCGTTCGAGCTCGGGCGTGAGCTCACGGTCCAGGAATTCGTAGAGATGTTCGACGCATTCGCGACAATTCATGCGGGACTTCCTTTGATGTATCCCATCTCGACGGCGTAATCGTGGAGCTTGCCTTGCAGCAGCTGGCGGGCACGGAACAGCCGCGACTTTACCGTCCCCACAGGCACTTCGAGAATGCCGGCGATCTCCTGGTACGACATCCCCTCGACGTCACTCAGCACTAGCGTCTCGCGGAACACCTCAGGGAGCTGATCGATGGCACGCAGCACCTCGTCATCCACGATGCGGTCGAAGAATGCGCCCTGCGGGTCCTCATCCTGCACCTCCGAGAACACCGCATACGGCTCGATGGCGTCCACGTCCACCGTCTCTGGGTGCCGGGTCCGGCGCCGGTATTCATTGATGAACGCGTGCCTCAGAATGGTGAGCAGCCAGGCCTTCGCATTGGTTCCCTTCTCGTACTGGTCCCAGGCGCGGTAGGCCTTCAGCATCGTCTCCTGCACCAGGTCGTCGGCATCGGACGGGTTCGCGGTCAGACGGAGGGCCACGCGGTACAGGACGTCGAGGTGAACCAGCGCCTCCCGCTCGAAGCTGGCGCGCTTCTCGTCCACCGGAGGAGACACGTCTGGGGAAGGGGTCTTAGCCATAGCCGTTCGGAGAAGGCTCGTGCAGCGCCGTGAGTTCCGCAATGGGGGAGGGGATGCTACGTTTCGCGCTCCGTGGTGCACAGCATCGTCCCGCTCGCCGTCCTCGAGGCGGTCAAGAATCTCGATACTCCCGTCGAAGATGGGCTCACGGAGTTCGCTGACGAATTGCTGGTGAAGCGCCTCGGTCTGTCCCCCACCGTCCAAATGCAGCTGGCCGAGTTCGAGCAGCTCGTGCGTAAAGACGCGCGGGTCGAGGCGGCGCACGTGGAAGCGCTGCTGCGGCTGGTGGGCCGCCGGCCCGACGCCGATCTCGTGTTCGCCGACGCCGGGCGGCGCGCCGCGCGCCGCGCCGTGCGGCGGATGTCGGGGGTGTCCCGCCTGGCGGCGCATACGGCGCCGCGGCTGTTCGGCCACGGCGCCGCCCGGCGCGCGGCGCGCGCGGTGCTGGGTGCGGAGCTGGGGCGGGAGCACCGGCTGCCGGTCGCTCGCGTGAGCGATCCGATCGCGATTCAGGCGACGCCCGATGGTGCGGCCTGCGGATTTTACGGCGCCGGACTCGTCGAGCTGCTCCGCCTGCTTGTCGGGTACGAGGGCGCGATGCTGCACGTCGCCTGCCGGGCGCGTGGCGGCGCGGGGTGTGAGTGGCGGGCAGCCGGGCCCGATCCGCGGCACCAATGACCCCCCCCCTCGACCAGTTCGATTTTCCCGCCCTGCGCGAGCTGCTCGGCACACTCGGCGCCGACGGCTGGCTGCTGTACGACTTCCACGGCATCAATCCCGCGGCTACCCGGGTCCTCGGCATCAACGGTATGGGGACGCGGCGCTTCTTCGTGCTGCTGCCGCGTGAGGGTACGCCTGTCGCGATCGCGCATCGTATCGAGCTCGGGTCCTTCGACGGATTTCCCGGCGAGGTGCGGCCCTACGCCGCGTGGCGCGAGCTGCACGACAAGCTGCGAGCGCTCGTCGCCGGCAAGACGGTCGCCATGGAGATCTCGCCCGCCGACGCGGTGCCCTATCTCGACCGCGTGCCGCATGGCGTCATCGAGCTGATCGAAGGCTTCGGTGCAAAAGTTGTGTCGTCGGGGACGCTGATCACGCGCTTCGCGGCGCGCTGGTCGGCGAGCGAGCTCGCGGGGCATCGCCGCGCTGCCGAGGCGATCGCGGAGATCGCGGTGACGACGCTGCGCTGGGCGGGCAGTGAGCTGGGCCGCGGTGCGGAGGTGCGCGAGACGACGCTGCAGGCGCGCGTGATGGAGGCGTTCGGGCGCGCCGGGCTCGTCACCGACCATGCGCCGATCGTCGGCTTTCAAGCGAACGCGGCGAACCCGCATTACGAGCCGAAGGCGGGCGCTGACCGTCGCCTCGCGGCGGGCGACGTGCTCTTACTCGATCTCTGGGCCGGCGTTGCGCTCGGCAGCGTCTTCGCAGATCAGACGTGGATGGGGTTCGCAGGGGGGGGACGCGAGCCGAGCGCGGAGGTGCGTCGCGTATGGGACGCGGTGCGTGGCGCTCGTGAGGCCGCCGTCGCGTTGCTCCGGGATCGATGGAAAAAGGGAGAAGCGGTGACCGGCGCCGCACTCGACGACGCTGCGCGCGGGGTGATTCGTGCGGCGGGGTTCGGAGACTATTTCGTGCATCGCACCGGGCACTCGATCGACCGTGACCTGCACGGATCCGGTCCGCATCTCGACAACTTCGAGACTGCCGATGAGCGGACCCTGATTCCCGGCGTCGGGTTCTCGGTCGAGCCGGGAGTCTACCTCACGGGGCGTTTTGGAATTCGCAGCGAGATCAACGTCTTTCTGGGAGAGTCGGGTCCCGAGGTGACGCCGCGAGCGCCGCAGCAGGAGTTGTTGCTGGTTTGACCGCCGCGATCACAACCATCGCCCACACCCCCGCTCCTACGGCTGCGTGCGCGGCCTGAAGACCGCCGGGAAAACCGAGCTGAATCATCGTTGCCGCGATCGCGATCTGTATGGCGACCATCGCCAGCAGTCGCCACACCCGGCGCTCCCGCGAACGAACGGCCCACCTGACGAGATAGCCGACGAGCGTGTAGGCGAGCACGCGGTGCGTCCAGTGAATCGCCGCGAGCGGGCCGGCGTGGGGGATGAGCTCTCCGTTGCAGAGCGGGAAGCCACCGCAGGACGCCATGGCGCCCAGGTTCGCCGTCAGCGCGCCGAATA
>WNFB01000177.1_pt1 | contig 44138 bp, 34 predicted proteins | sample 5400501 | NCBI WGS metagenome assembly WNFB01 (sample SAMN13153341, study PRJNA577476) | soil metagenome | isolation source: 200 cm saprolite under Douglas fir tree site 2 hole 1 | place: USA:California | collected 2015-04-18 | reverse complement strand
TTGATATTGACTCCACGCGCCGCGGAATTATAAAACCCGGCCGAAGGCGAACCGGCGCCGACATCTAATTGACCGGTCCCGAGCGGCGCCACCATTCTGACGGCGGAATCGAACGGAGTTAAGGTCACGCTCAGTCCTTCTTGTTTGAAGTAGCCTTTTTTATCGGCGATAAAGAGAGGCGCATCGCTGCTGCTGTTAGTCATGCCGACGCGCACTGTGATCGCTTCCGCCGCATAGCCGCCACTTGCCCCGAGTCCGCCTAAGGCGCTTGCCAGGAGGAGCGCAGCAGAACGCCGGAAGAAGGGACGAGCAGCGTGTAAGGTTTTAATGAATTGAGCGAAAAACGGCATCTTCAAAACCCTCCTGAGAGTCGAATTCTTTCTTAAACCACCGGATCGCGATGTGCTCTCTTAGATGGTTACAAACAGCACGTTTACTACTTTAAATAAATGTTATCACTTTTTGCTTATCAGGATGTACTGGCGTCCTTCCTGTGAACTCAGGGTATTTGCCATTTTAGCAACATTGTTCCGCTGTGAACCGGATTGCTTTGTTGATACGATAATGTTCCAAATACCTATCTCAAAAATGGACGTAGGGTGGGTTAGCGGCGCAGCCGCGTAACCCACCATCAGCCGGGAGCAAAGAAGATGAAGCGCAGCACTGAACGAATCCTTACCACCCATGCCGGAAGTCTGCCGCAGCCGGACGACCTTGGGGAAATACTGGTCGCGAAGAATAGCGGGCAGCCCTACGACCAGGAGGCATTCGCCGGGCGGGTACGGGGCGTTGTCGCGGAGGTGGTAAAAAAGCAGATCGACTGCGGCCTCGACATCATTAACGACGGTGAAGTAGGGAAGCCGAATTTTTCGCGTTACGCGCGCGAGCGCCTGAGCGGGTTCGTAGAACGACCGCCCAAACCGGAAGAGCGGCCTTCGATGATATTCGGCCGCGACATGAAAGAATTCCCCGAGTACTTTACCAAGCGGTTCGGCACCGTCCGCGGTGAAAACACCAAGCGCGTTTTCTGCAACCGGCCCCTTAAGTATATCGGCCACGCCGCGGCGCAAGCGGAGATCGAGAATTTCAAAGCCGCGCTCAAAGGCGTAAAGGTTGAGGAGGCGTTTCTGCCGGCAATTGCGCCCGGCACCATCGAGCATTGGATGAAGAACGACTACTACCCCAGCGACGAGGCCTACCTGTTTGCATTAGCTGACGCCATGAGGGAAGAATACAACGCCATCGTCCAGGCCGGGTTCCTGCTCCAAATCGACGATCCCGATCTGCCGGACGCGTGGCAGATTAACGCGCATATGAGCGTGCCGGAGTATCGCAAATACGCCGAGCTGCGCGTCGATGCGCTGAACCACGCCCTGAGAGACATCCCGCCGGAGAAAGTACGTTTTCACACCTGCTGGGGCAGCTACCACGGTCCCCATAAATACGATATCCCGCTCAGAGACATCGTCGATCTTATCCTGAAAGTGCATGCGAATGCTTATTCCATCGAGGCCTCAAACGCGCGCCACGAGCATGAGTGGCGCGTGTGGGAAGAGGTCAAGCTCCCCGAGGGGAAGGTGCTGGTTCCGGGCGTAGTCGGCCACGCCAGCGACATTGTCGAGCACCCGGAGCTGATCGCAGAGCGTCTTGTAAGATATGCCAAGCTCGTGGGCCGCGAAAACGTGATCGCGGGCACCGACTGCGGCCTGGGCCCGCGCGTGGGCCATCCCAAGATTGCCTGGGCCAAGTTCGAGGCCATGGCGGAAGGCGCGCGGATCGCCAGCAAGCGGCTCTGGGGACGGTGAATGGGGTTCGGCCTCATCGCCGGTAACAGGCGGGCGCATCGTCGCCGTGGGGAAAAACCAAGACCCGCCGGCGCTCGTGTCGGGGCCGGCGGGGTTACCACCTCGGCTACATCGCAACACTCGCGTGATCCGAAGCTTCGTCGGGGTGCGTTGATGCCGCATCCGGCGCACCATCCAAATTGCCGTGCTGTTCGGAAGGACCGGGCCGGCTGTGCGACTTCCGCAGTTGTTGCAATTTTTCGCGTTGCTGTTCGGTAAGGACGCCGCGAATCTCGGTCTGGACCTTGGTGCGCAGCACAATCATGTCGGCAGTCGCCCGGCCTTGGGCATCCGCGAGCTTGCGGACGTCGGTTTCCTTCGGCGAACCTTGCTGCATCAGCGCATGCAGTTGCTTGCGGTTCTCGCTAAGCTTGTCGCGCAGTTCGCGCGTCTGCGGGCGGGCCTTATCGACGATGGCGCGCATGGCGTCACGCTGCTCCTTGGTGAGACCAAGGGTTTCGGCCATGCGATCTATGCGCAGGTCGGAGTCCCCATGGTGGCGGCCGAAGCCCATCGGGGGAGGCCCATGGCCTTCGGCGCCACCCGGCGATATCGCATAGGCGATGCCCCCGGCCACACCGCCAGTGAGGGTGGTAGCGATTAACAGTGCTTTGATCGAATTCTTCATGATAGCTCCTCTGCTTGGGTCGAAAGTAGGGGCAGGTTTTCTGCCACTTGCGCTATAGACTAATCCCGGGCGGCGTAACGGTGTGTCCGGCGCAGGCAAAAATCTGTAAAGCTATGTAAAGGAGACCGCTCCGTGCTGTATTCCCGTGCCGCGAGTATGGCACTATCCATCTTGTGAAATGAGGAGCCGGAGGGATTACCATGAGCCGCTTACTGCTGGCGGATGATGACGTCGAATTGAGCGAGATGCTGACCCAGTATCTGGCCGCCGAGGGCTTCACGGTCGACACCGCCCACGACGGCGAGGCCGCGCTCGCCAAGGCACGGGCGGGCAATTACGACCTCGTTGTCCTCGACGTCATGATGCCGCGCAAGAGCGGGTTTGAGGTGTTGCGCGCGCTACGCGCGCGGTCGCTCATGCCCGTGCTCATGCTCACGGCGCGTGGCGAAGACGTCGACAGTATCGTCGGCCTCGAGCTGGGTGCGGACGATTATCTCGCCAAGCCATGCAACCCGCGCGTGTTGGTGGCGCGCATTCGCGCCATCCTGCGCCGCGCAGAGGGCACCGCCGGCGCCGAGCGCGGCGCGCCGCAGACCTTGAAGCTCGGCGACATCGAGATGCACGCGGGTACGCGCAGCGTATATTGCCATGGCCGTGCGATCGCCATGACCAGCACCGAATACAGTGTGCTTGAGGTGCTGTTGCGCGAGGCGGGGCGGGTGGTGTCGAAAGCGGACCTGTCCGAGCGCGCCCTTGGCCGCAAACTCACGCGCTATGACCGCAGCCTCGACATGCACGTGAGCAGCCTGCGGAAAAAGCTCGGTCCGCTCGACGGCGATGCGGAGCGGATCAAGACCGTGCGTGGCGTCGGTTATCAGTACATGCGTCCATGAGTTATATCTGATTATGCACCGCCTGTTCTGGAAAATTTTCTTGTCATTCTGGGTCACGCTGATCCTGTTCGCGGCAGCGACCATACTGACCGCGTCGCACTTTCTCGACCAGATGCGCGCGCGGCAGGAGGCCACGAGCCCGCACGAGCGCATGCTGAGTTACACCGCTGAAGGTCAACGCATCGCCGAGCGCGGCGGCGTCGACGGCGTCAAGGCATGGTTGCGCGAGCTCGACCGGCGCGAGGCGGTGCCATGGCTGCTTATAAATCGTGATGGGAGCGATCTGCTCGGTCGACCGGTGCCGGCGCCGATAGTCGAACGATTGGCGCGTGAGATTGACCACCCACGGTATCCAAACCGAGGGATGGTCCGACCGGTGATCCGCCTGCCGGACCAGACGGAATATCTGCTGATACCGGTTTTCCAAAACGTCACCCTGCGCCGTGTGCTGCAGCGGCCACGCGTCATCGCGCTGCCGTTAGTCGCCGCCGCGCTCGTTAGCGGCCTCGTGTGTTTTCTGCTGGCGCGCTACCTCACGGCGCCCATCGGTCGGTTGCGGCGCGCGACCGAGGCCTACGCGGCCGGCGACTTGAGCGAACGCGTCGCACCGACGCTCGGCGGCCGCAAGGATGAAATCGCCGATCTGGCGCAGGCGTTTGACCGTATGGCGCAGCGTCTGCAAGGGCTCATGACATCCCAACGCCGGTTGCTGAGCGATGTCTCGCACGAGCTGCGCTCGCCGCTCGCACGCCTGCAGGTCGCGCTCGGCCTGGCGCGCCAGCGGGCCAAGGGGCTGGCCGACACCGAGTTCGATCGCATCGAGCGTGAAACCGAGCGACTGAACGAACTGATCGGTCAGCTCTTGTCGCTCGCCCGCCTCGAGGCCGGCGTGACGCCGGCCGAGCGTGAGCCGGTGGATCTGGAGGAACTGCTCGCCACGGTCGCGAGTGACGCGGATTTTGAGGCGCGCGCCCACAATCGGCGGGTGGAAATCGCCAAGGCCGTGCCCGCCGTCATCCAAGGCGACGCCGGATTGCTGCACAGCGCGCTGGAGAACATCGTGCGCAACGCGGTCCGGTACACGCCCGACGGTACGGCGGTTACGTTGTCGCTGGCTCGTGACGGCGAACGGACGGACAAGTGGGTGATCGGGGTTCGCGATCATGGCCCCGGCGTACCGGAAGAGATTCTGCCACGGCTGTTCGAGCCGTTCGTGCGCGTGGGCGATGCGCGCGACCGCGCGAGCGGCGGTTTTGGGCTTGGGCTCGCGATTGCGGAACGGGCGGTGCGCTTGCACGGTGGGGAGGTCTCGGCCAGGAATGAGCCGGATGGGGGGTTGTGTGTGACCATCGCTCTGCCGGCGACGGGCTTGCGTTCGTAACCCTGGCTGTTTACCTCTCTTCCGGACATGGTATGGGTAACCCCGCCGGACTGCCTGTCAACGATGGCGCTTGGGAAATCGTGTAATGACCGCGTATACCGACATGAATAGGAGGCTCCTTGTTTCCGCGTTTCTGTGCATGAGTTTTGTATTGCCGGGTTGCGCACCCGACCGCTCCAAAACGATCGATACAGGCTTGAAAACAGGTGTTGGTAGTGACGCAGGCAAGCGGGCTGAAACTGAACCCGACAGTACTTATCCGAAAAGCGGAGAAGTTGCCACGTTATTAAGACCAAATTTTTCCGGCACCTGGAACCTGAACAAGGAACTGAGTGACGACCCGCGGAAAAAGGTCCAAGACGCCATGAAATCACTGCGAAATTCCAGGAGTGGCAGCAGCGGTACGAAGGGTGGCGGCAGGGGTGGCCATAGGGCCGGTGGTCCAGCCGGCGGCATGACCGGGCGTGGTGATTCTCAGCCCGAGGATATGCAGGCCTTGCTCAGGGCTTCCAGTACGCTGCAAATTACGCATGAAGATCCTATGTTGCTCGTCGTCACCGATGATGGGGGCCAGCAGCGATTATTCACGGATTTCCGGGGGGCCTCGGTATCGGCCGGTGGCGGCATGCAGCAGAAGGTGACGATTGCCGGCTGGGAACACGGCGTGCTCGTTGTCGAAACAACGAGCAATAGTGGTCCGCGATTAATACAACGCTACAAATTAAACGCGAACACGAACCAACTCATGATCAGTGCGGAGATAACGCCGCCCGGCTTGGCGGAGCCGGTCGTGGTCAATCGCGTTTACGATGCAGTGAGTAGTCATACGAAGATCGAAAAATGATTATGACCGTGTGGATTTTTTTGACCTCGGAAGGATAGTCGAACAATCGGGCCGTAATAATTTTTCCTAGTACGACCCGCCTAATCCCGGCGGCTTGGCTTCCCCCTTGACGCCTATCACAAACTTGCCCTATGTTGAGCGCGTTTTTGATTAGGTAATTTATGCGTCATTCGATCCGGTGTCGTCCTCTGATCGTATTGTATTAACCAGGGAGGCAAGCCATGCGTTCACTAAAACCGTTCGTTACCTATTTGTGCACCGCGGTGCTGTTCGTCGCGGCGAATCAGGGCCACGCACAGCAGCCGGTGCCGGATCTGATTCTCACCAACGGCAAAATTGTCACCGTCGATGATCGTTTTTCCGTTACCCAGGCGGTGGCGGTAACAGGCGAACGCATCGTCGCCGTGGGGAAAAACCAGGATATTGCCAAGCTCGCCGGTCCCGCAACCCGGAAGATCGACCTGCGCGGCAAGACCGTGATTCCGGGGCTGATCGACAATCACGCACACTTCATGCGCGCCGCCGAATACTGGCACCAGGAGGTGCGCCTCGACGGCGTCACTGCGCGCCAGCAAGCGCTCGATATGATCGCCGCCAAGGCGAAACAGTCGCAGCCCGGCGAGTGGGTGCTGGTGCTGGGCGGCTGGTCGCTGGAGCAATTCAGCGACAACCAGCAGGGTTTTACCCGGGAGGAGCTCGATCGCGTTGCGCCGGAAAATCCGGTGCTGTTGCAGCTTATTTACTTTCGTATCTATACCAATAGCCCGGGGCTGAAGACGCTCGGCATCGATGCCGCGACGCCGAATCCGCCCGGCGGCAAGATCGAAAAAGACGCGTCCGGACAGCCTACCGGTGAGCTTAATGGCGCAGGCAGCGTGCGTATGGCGCTTGGGAAGCTCGGCGAGGTGCCGATGGAGCGCATGACGGAGAACGCGCGCGTGCTGCTCTCTGACCTCAACAAAATGGGTATGACCACCTTTATCGATATGGGCGGGCGCGGCTTCCAGGAGAAATATTTCGAGCCGTTCCGCGCGCTCGCGCGCAGCCACGCGCTCACGGTGCGCGTATTCCATCACATGTGGCTGCAACCTGAATCGCCCGCCGACGTGGATGGCGTGATCGCCAAGATCAAACAGATGAGGCCGTTCCAGGGTGACGATTATCTCGACAATGTCGGCTACGGCGAGACCGTCTATTTCCCGCTGCACGATAACCTGCTCAATGCCGCCGCCAAGCCCACGCCGGAGGCGATGGTGCACTGGCGGCGCATCGCCCAGGCCGTAGCCGATGCCGGCATGGCTCTCAATGTGCACGCGCAGTTGCGCGGTTCCATTGAGGCATTTCTAACCGAAATCGAGGCGATCAACAAAGTGAAGCCGATCAGGGGTCTGCGCTGGGCGTTCTCGCACGTCGACCAGCTCGAGCCGCAGGACATGGCGCGCATGCGCCGGCTCGGCATGTACGCGCAGATCCACAGCCGGCCGACCATACAAGGCAAGCTGATGATGAAAGTCCACGGCGAGCGCAGCTACACGATGCCGCCGCTTCGGATGATCCAGGATAGCGCGCTGCCGTGGGGGTTGGGCTCGGACGCCACCGCGGTGACACCTTCCAACCCATTCTATACGCTGTGGTGGGCGGTGACCGGCGAGATGATCGGCGGGGCCCCGGTATCGAAACAAACCATCACGCGCGAGGAAGCGCTGATTGCGCACACGCGCGCCAACGCCTACTTCGCGTTCCGGGAAGCCGATCTCGGCTCGATCCAGAAAGGCAAATACGCCGACATGCTGGTGCTCGATCGCGATTACCTTAGGGTGCCGGCGGACGCGATTAAGGATTTAAAGCCACTGATGACCATGGTCGGCGGCAAGATCGTATATGACGCGAAAAGACCGTGAGGAGTGAGATAGTCGGTTGTAACTGGAGTTGCGGGAGAATTTTGCGACATGCGCTGCACTGATCTCCCTGGAAAGGACGAGACGGGATGGAGTCGAGTCTTGAATCTTGAATTAGCAGGAGTTACGGCGCCGGTCAGCTTTTTGGGTAACGCGCGCGTGCATTTCAAATCGATCCATCCAGGATGAGACCTGAACAGCCGTGGTACGGCGCGAGCCGCCGAGGCGCCCAAACGATGCTGGCGATCGCGTTCCTATTCCTGTTCGGCAGGCTCGCGCCGGTGAACGCCGACCCGCTTTCGCCCTCGTTTGCCGGGGTGGCGAGCCTCATCATTCCGGGCGCCGGGCAGGCGAGCAACGGCGACTATGACGCGGCGGCCGCGCACTTCGGTGTCTTCGCCGTCTCGGTGTACGGCGCGCTCCGTTATGGCAGGAAGGACGACTACCTCGACCCGAACAAGCGCTACGACAACGCCAATAATCGCGAGTTCATCAACCGGACGACGCTCAAGTTCGACTATGCGGCAAGACTCGCGACCGACACCGAGCTCTATTCCTCCTACGGGGCCTATCGCGACGCGCGCCAGCGCGACAACTCGGGATATCGCACACCCCAGCCCGGCGAGTCGCTGACCGACCTCGCCGTCGCCCCGTTCTCATTTCGCTACCTCTCGCGTCCAACGACTTTCATCCCGCTCGCCATCGAGGCGCTGGCGGTCTTCGGCAGCAAAGGGGGTTACGGCATCTACCGGGCGCAAGACGTGAGCACGGGTGATCTCTACACCTTCAACGCCGTTGCGAACGAAATGACCGCGGTGGGCGAGGAGGCGTTCTTCCGCGGGTTCCTGGACAACGAGCTCAGCAACCGCTACGGCGACAACGGCGGCCTGGTGACATCCTCCGTCATCTTCGGGCTGGCGCACACCGGGCGGGGGCAAACCGCCGCTCCCCTGGAGGCGACGGTCGCGGGCCTGTATCTCGGCTGGCTGCACCAGAGAAACGGGTTCGAGGCGGGCGAAGGCGTCGCGTTGCACTACTGGAACAACGTGCTCGCGGGAATCTCCGCGATCCGGAACGGAGGCAGCGCGCAGCTGCTGACCTTCCGCTTTTCGTTCTAGGTTAGATGCTGAAAGCGGGTTTTTCCGCACGCGGCTGGTATCCGATCGCGGCGGCTTAGGTGGCGCTAGTCTTCGACGCCGGCGTCGCGCCGCCAGAGGCGCGAACGCATGACTCCGACCACTTTTCCACGCTCAACGCCAAACACTTTCCCATGTTGTATCACGTGGTGCGTCCTTATAAAAAAGGCTGAAAGGAGCAGGGTGCCTCCATTGTCGGGGCTTGTAGATATACGCATAAGCACATATACTCATATCTTTATGGAGAAAAACTTATGAGCAACATCCGCTGGTCAGTAGTTGTGCCTGAAGAGACCGACCGTGCCTTGCGTTCGTACCTGGCGAAGAATGGCGGCAAGAAAGGCGATATCTCCCGTTTCGTGGACGAGGCGGTCCAGGCACGGTTGTTTGATCTCACTGTGCGGGACATCAAGAAGCGTAACCGCAGCTATTCTCAGAAAGAGATTCTGGATGCGATCAATGAGGCTGTCAGCGCGAGCTGAGGCCCGTGCGCGTCGTTTTAGATACCGGCATCCTCATCGCGGCGCTTATCACAGCCGGCACACCTCCGGATCAGATCTATCAGGCCTGGCGCAAGAAACGTTTCCAGCTCATCACCTCAGAGTGGCAGCTTGACGAGTTTCGTCGGGCAAGCCGTTACGACAAGCTCAAACAATTCATCAAGCCGGCCGAAGCAGGCAATCTGGTGAATGGCCTCAAGCATCAGGCGCTGGTGCTTAAGGCGCTGCCTAGAGTGGATCTGTCCCGAGATCCTGAAGACAACCCCCTACTCGCGATGGCTGTGGCCGGCCGCGCTGACTACCTGGTGACAGGTGACAGGCGCGGGTTGCTCACCCTAAAGAAAGTGGATAGTACCCGCATCGTTACAGCACGAGAATTTCTTAAAGTGCTACTAAGACGGAAGTAAAAGAAATTCAGCGGAGATCTGTTCCCGCGAGAAGGAGAGTGATACTTAATGATGTTGAGATATATGAAAATGCACTATGATGAGAAATCTAGTGCGCTCTGCCGACGGCTGGATGGCTCAAGCCGGTCATTGTCGGCGGCAAGATCGCGTATGACGCGAAAAGGCTTTGGAGGTTTACTTGTCCGACTATAATGATATCACTGATATCAAACGTTAATAAATAATGGTGAATTGGGTTCTCTTAGCACTAATATTGGTATTGAGTAGCTCAGTATTGGCGACCGATACATTGGACTGTACTAGCGATAATATCTTGGTACGGCTTGCAGTGGGTGAGAATAATTATTTTGCAAACGTATCAATATATAGCCCCGAAAAAACCTATCATATTCCACGCGAAGCACTAACGACTGCTCATCTCGTTTGGTCAGAACAATTTCTGCTGCTTGAAAAGGCTAAAAATACAATAGATGGGCCTGAGTTTAAAGTTAATGTAACTGGCCGAAATGGAAAATTGAAGCTAGATGGCAAAAATGAAGTTATTAAATGTGATTGGCGCCGCTAATCAGTGATAGGTAATATGTGGAACGCCCCCTACTTCTGCTTCGGCAAAAGTCACGGGACCGGGATCGCTGATGCCATCATTGCTGCCTGTGCGCAGGCGGTTAATGCTACTTTGGCCACGCCAAACGCCAAACACTTTCCCATGTTGGATCACGTAGTGCGTCCTTATAAAAAAAGCTGTCAGAGTTTCCTTAGTTTCTCTCTCGTTGTAAGTGGGTTGAAAGAACCTCCACTGTGGCACACTGATGCCGTAAAGAGGGAGGAGTCCATTCCATTACCCTACGTCTGTCAACTCTTCAACCCAACCGACTGTCTATACTTGCTGACTGGCGTGTTTAGGGGTGATTACCCTTCAATCTATATTCCGTTAATTCTTTTAACAGCCACTCTTTTGATTGAACGGCTTTTTTGCCTTCGCAATAAACCATATAGGGCTTATCACTCATCGTGCTTTTTGTTGCCGAATACTCGATAAAATCTTCAGTATTTTTGATCTTATCTCGAAAATAATCGTACTTTTGATTGATATGATTTACTGCTTCCGTTGCTGGATGCTTCGTGCCATTTCTTTCAATTACACAATTCGACTCTTTTATGTAACTGATTAAATGATCGACTTCTTTCTTCATTTTACTTGGAACGTCGGCATTTACAGCGATAAATATTGCCCATCCACATAAAGCAACAATGATTTTTGTTAATGCCTGTTTCATGTTAAATTTTATCTGAAGCTCAATGGTTGTGTTGATTTCTCAATTCCTAAACGTATCCGCGTAATTTTCCCGCAGAGTATTCTTTTGCACTTTGCCCATAGTGTTACGGGGCAGAGTGTTGAGGAAGAATACTCGTTTGGGAACTTTGTAGTTGGCGATTTTGTTCTTAAGGTGCTGGATGAGTTCAGGTTCGGTAATTTCTTTCCCGCTGGAGGCTCGTACTACCACGGCAGTGACGGCCTCGCCTAGATCGTTATGTGGTAAGCCGATGACCGCGGATTCGGCCACGCCTTCGATGTCATTGATGCAAGTCTCGATTTCTTTTGGATAGACGTTGTAACCACCGCTGATGATCATGTCTTTGGCGCGGCCAACGATGCAGATGTGATCGTTTTCGCCGATCTTCGCCAGATCTCCGGTCTTGAAGTAGCCATCTTTAGTAAAATCTTGCGCGGTCTTTTCCGGCGCGCGCCAATAAGCTTTGAACACATTGTCGCCGCGCACTTGCAGTTCGCCGACAGCTCCAGGCGGTACCGGCCGCCCGTTCTCGTCCGCGATGCGCGCCGCCACCCCGGGCAATGGCGTTCCGACCGTGCCGGCGATGCGCCGGCCATTGAGAGGGTTAGAGGTGTTCATCCCGGTTTCGGTCATGCCGTAGCGTTCCAAGATGAAATGGCCGGTGCGCTGATGGAATTCGTGGAAGGTCTGCTCCAATAGCGGCGCGGACCCGGAGGTGAACAAGCGCATGTTGCGGCAGGTTTGTTTACCAAAATCGGGATGGGCCAGCAGGCGCGTGTAATAAGTGGGTACGCCCATGAACACGGTGGATTGCGGCAAGGAGCGTATCACCAAGGCCGCGTCGAATTTGTCGAGAAAAATCATTTTGCTGCCATTCAACAGCACACAGTGACACGCGACGAACAGGCCGTGGACATGAAACAGGGGCAGGGCGTGCAGTAACACATCATCTTTGGTCCATCCCCACGCTTCATGCAGGGCAAGGCCATTGGCGGCGAGATTACGATGCGTAAGCATCGCGCCTTTCGGGCGTCCGGTGGTGCCGGAGGTGTAGAGAAGAACGGCGATATCGTCCGCACCGCGCGCGCAGATGTCGAATTGCGGCTCGGTGTTTCGGGACGCTTCGATTAAACTGCCGGTGCTATTTTCATCGAGCGTGAAGACATGCGGGATGCCGCTCGCCTTGGCCAATGCCGTAATCATACTTTGCGCCAAGGACCGGCAAATGACCGCGGCGGGCCCGGCGTCGGCGAGCAGGTACGCCAGCTCGTTTTCAACATAGGCGGTATTCAGCGGCAAATAAATGAAGCCGGCGCGCAGGCAAGCCAGATACAGAAACAGCGCCTGGGGGGATTTGTGCACCTGCACCGCGATCCGGTCGCCGGGTTTGACCCCTAGCTGCGTTAGAAAACGCGCGTAACGGCCGCTCTCCCGTTCAAGATCGGCATAGGTATAGCGATGACCTTCATGAGTTTCAATAAAGGTATGTGCCCGTTCTTTAGGAAAACGGTGGTGAAACAGGGCATAGATATTATTGTTATCCACTTGTCCCTCTGGCATTTGTAGTCATAACTGGAATGAATGACGAATTAATTGCAAATTATTTAGCAGGGTGATGAAAAACTCGTTTTTCATCACCCTGCGGTGGCCGCTCCTGCGCCTCCCTGCGCTCGCGGCACTTGGGCTTCCTGCCCATCGCGGTATAGGGATGTACCGCCATTTTTCAAACACGCTAAGTGTTTGAAAAATGAAGCAAAGCAAAAACCGCGCTTTTTGCTTTGCGTGTTGAAAAAGGCCACGGATGGACTTTTTCAACACCCTGTTAGTTATGTTCGAGCCCGGCCGGCTATGTTACCGCTAAGATTGGCACCACTCCAGAGAGAGGGTCTCCCCGTGGTGCATTTGTACGTTTCGGTATAGTTTGTCTCCAGGATTGGATAGATCTACCGAAGGCCCCCGGATTTCGGCGCGTCTGGCCTTCATCCAGGCGACACAGGAAGGGAAGAGGGATGGTGCAGTGCCTAATATAGATAAAGTTATTGATAGGACGCGACACTAGTTATGACTTACAGATCCTTAAGACCAAAAAGTTTCTTTGATTTAGTGCAAAAGTTGTAGGATTAGTGAGCCCGGCAGAAAATCATCCTTTCGTTGCTGTTTTAATTTATTGTCTCCGGCGTAAAATACGCCGCAAAGAACAGGAGGCTCCCATGGCGCTCATTATGACGCTTGTACTGACCTCATCCGCGTTCGCCCATAAGGGCGAAATTCCGGTAGAGTATACCTGTGAGGGTAAAGACATTTCGCCCCCGCTTACCTGGTCCGGTGTGCCCAAGGAAGCGAAAAGCCTGGTTTTGATTGTCGATGATCCGGACGCGCCCGATCCGGCCGCGCCAAAGATGACCTGGGTGCATTGGTTACTCTACAATCTCCCGCCCGTTAGTACCGGCTTGCCGGAAGCGGTCGGTTCAAAAAACTTGCCTACGGGCACCAAAGAGGGTGTGAATGATTGGAAGCGCACCGGTTATGGCGGCCCCTGTCCGCCCATCGGGCGCCATCGTTACTTTCACAAGCTATATGCGTTGGATATTGTGCTCCCCGATTTAGGCAAGCCTACTAAAGTCCAGCTCGAGCAGGCCATGCAAGGCCATATCCTGGCCCAGGGCGAATTGATTGGAACTTACAAGAAGGCTTCGCGGTGAATATAGTTAAACTAACCAAATCAGTTTCTGATTTGGTGGAAGCCGTTTTCATCGTAGGAGAAGATCGCCGGCTTTTCTTTCATCAGTGTTTCCAGCAGCACCTGCCGGCCCCATAGCCGATGGACGTAAGCTAAAGTTTTTTCCAGGTACTCCGGCTGCAGACCGCGGCCATCGTGCTCGTGTTTCAGCAGCAGTACGCGGTTATGCTGATAGTCCGCGTCCATAATGCGAATGACCGGCACCGTGCTCATGCCCACGTTTTTAAGCAAGGTTTCCTTTACCATGTGCCAATGGTCCTCATCCGAGACTTGCGAGACGACAAACTTATCGTCCTCGCGCTGGTATTCATACATATCCAGCGTGCGCATGAGCTCTTCGGTTAAAAACCGGCGCAGGAAAGAGATGTCTCGGTCCGTCTCCCGCACTTCGAATATTTTTTCATCGCCGCTCTTATCCGGCGCGCCGTATTTTTCAATTTCATCCGCCGTCGGCTCACGGTAGTGGCGATAAATGTCTTGCCAGACACTGAAACCAAGGTGGTAGGGATTGAGCCCGCCGGGATGCGGACGGATCACCTGGTTGTGGTGCACCAGAAATTCCAGATGCAGTTCCTGCGGCAGATCGAGGTTGTTCATAATCCGATGATGCCAGTAGCTGGCCCAACCCTCATTCATAATTTTAGTTTCGATCTGCGGCAAGAAGTACTGCGTCTCTTCGTGCACAATGTGCAACAGGTCTCGCTGCCACTCACTTAAATAAGGCTGGTTTTCAGCAATGAACGACAAAACATCCTCTTCCGGCTCCAACGGCACCTTCATCAGATCCGGCGCTTGATAAACGCGCGGTTTGTGGACGCGTTCGAACGGATCGTGCGGCAGCTCAGCCGCTGCTAACGCCTGCTCCTTCTGCTGCTCGGGCGCCAGCTTGCGAATTGCCGTGTGCCGGCGGCATTGCAGCGACAACGCATGCGCCGCATCCAAGATCTCCTCAACCGCTTGCAAACCAATGGAAGGATCTTCGAGATACCGCCGCACCCGGTCTGCACGCAGTTTAAAATGGCTGATGGCGAGCTCCGGGCGCGAATCGCGGAACATAAAATTGTTTTTAAAAAAATCGTTATGCCCGTAGACGTGCGCGATGGTCAGGATTTGCAGGCATAGGGAATTTTCGCGCATGAGATATGCCAGCGTCGGATTGGCGTTGATGACCATTTCATACGGCAGGCCGGATACGCCGTAACTGTACAGGGTTTTGAGCTTTTCATAGGCCTTGCCGAAGGACCAGTGGGGGTAGTGCGCGGGCATGCCCTGATAGGCCATATAGCCCAGCATCTGCTCGTGATCACACACTTCAAATTCTTGTGGGAAACGGGATAGACCGAATTCTTCGGCCTTATCGCGGATTTTTGCTTCCCAATATTCCAGATCCTTGATAATCCAATTGCGCATCATCATGGTGTGATCTCAGCCGACAGCCTCCTGCGCGCGCTCGCGTGACAAGAATTCCTTGAAGCTTGGCCAGATGTCTTCTTTGTTTTCAATAATCACAGCATCAAAGTTGGGGGCGTCGATCTTATCAAACAGGTCAATCAGGGAGGCGCCGTAGGAGCCGGAATTGAGCGGTTTAATCTCACCGTAGCCGAACAGGTTGCAGATCTCACAAAGCGTTTGCGCCGCCTCCAAGGTGGCGGCGTTATCGCCGCCCCAATTGTCGCCGTCCGAGCAATGAAAGGCGTAAATGTTCCAGAGCGACGGATAATAGCGCTCCTGGATGATTTCCAACGCCTTGTTGTAGCCGGACGAGATCAGAGTGCCGCCGGATTCGCCTTTGGTGAAAAACTCTTCTTCGCTCACTTCGCGCGCATGCGCGTCATGCGCGATGAACACGACTTCGACATTGTGATAGCGCGTACGCACAAATTGGTATAACAGGAAAAAGAAGCTGCGGGCGAGATATTTTTTTTGCGTGTTCATGGAGCCGGAGGTGTCCATGATGCACAACACAACTGCGTTTGACTGGAAGCGTACATCGCGCACCAACCGGCGATATGTGAGATCATCGCGGTGGAACGGAAACCGCTCTTCATCGTTATCGAGAGCGACAGTTACCCGGCGCGCGACTTTGCGCCGGATGCGCGATATGGCGGTGCGTTTCTTATCCAGATGGATACTGATGCCGACCCGGCGAAACCCCTTGCGTTTGCGCGTGCTGTCTACCGGAACCTCACGCAGCTTTTTGCGCTCCATGTCCGGCAACTCCAGATCTTCGAACATGATATCGACCAATTCTTCCAACGTGATCTCGGTCTCGTAGTAATCCATGCCGGGCTGACCGCCGGGCGCACCGGGTTCCTGCCCTTCGCCTTCGGCTTTACCTACCACCTGGCCCGGCTGGGTGTCGCCGTCGCCGGTGCCGACGCCGGCGACATCGTCACCGAAAATGAAACGGTATTCGCGAATGCCGCGGATCGGTACTTTGACAATCTTGTCACGGCTCTGGCCGATGATGGATTCTTCCGCGATAATATCGCCGACGTTTTCCCGGATCGCCTCGCGCACTTTTTGCCGGTGGCGCAGACGATCTTGCGCGGCGCGATCGGAGCGCAACGCATCGGATTCCGAATAAGGACGAAATACCGCATCACTCATGGACGCGCCCGTTAATCCTTCCACAGGTGGTTTGCGGCATATTTGAGTATCACTTCCGCGGAACTCTCGTTGTAGCCGCGCGCGAATAGTGCCTTCACCAGATCGTTATATTTTTTCAACTGCTCCTTATCGCGGGTGCGGGCTTTGGTGATGACGCGACTCATCTCGCGCACCGAACTCATCAGTTTTTTCTCGATCGCTTCTTTTAAAGGTTCGTAAGAATGGTAGATGACCTTCTCACCGCGCCGGCTCTTGGCCCATAAGTAGGCCATGACTTCCTGACGGAACCCATGAGCGGCGGAACCGACGATGGCGATCTGCTCTTCCACCGATTTGAGAAAGCCTTCATCCGGCTGCAATTCTTCGCCGGTGTTGTGATCCTTGATGCGGGTTTTATTGACATAGGCCTCGGCGTGATCCAGGTAATTCTCGAACAATGCCTCTGCCTGTTCTTCATAAGAGTAAACAAAAGCCTTGGTGATCTCTTTCTCCAGAATCTCCAGATAAATCTTATGCAGCGTCCCCTGCAGGAACTCCAGGTATTGTTTGCGCATATCATCCGGCAGGTCGCCGCTCTTGACCATGTTGATGAGCGCCTCGCGCACATTGATAGGGTTGATCCCGCCGCTATTTTCCGCCAAGGCATTGTCGATCGCCTTCATGATGAATCGCGGCGAGATGCCGAACATGCCCTCGCGCCGCGCCTCCTCACGCAATTCACGTATGTTGACCTTGACGGTTTTGCCTTTTTCCACCACCTCTTCGCCGTCATAGAGGCGCAGCTTCGTCATTAAATCGCATTTGTTGCTGGAGTCCAGCCGGCTTAAGATGGCGAACATTGCCGTAATCTCGAGCGTATGCGGTGCGATATGCGCGCGGAAGTCCGATTTATCCAGCAGCTTTTTGTAAATCTTGATCTCTTCCGACAGCCGCAGGTTATACGGCACTTTGACCACCACAATCCGGTCCAGAAACGCCTCGTTGGTGGGATCGCCTTTGAAGCGTTGCCACTCCGCCTCGTTGGAATGCGCAACGATGCAGGTATCGACATATACCGTGCCGTGGCGACCGGGCGCGGGAATGAATTTTTCCTGCGTCGCGGTGATCATGGTATGCAGGTATTCCGGTTCATTCTTGAATACCTCGATGAACTCGGTCATGCCGCGATTGCCGACATTGAACGCGCCGTTCAGGTCCAACGCCCGCGGGTCACCCTCGGAAAAGGTATCCAGCTTGGAAATATCGACGGAGCCGATCAGCACCGAAGTGTCCTGGTTGTTCGGATCCACCGGCGGCACTACACCGATGCCGCGGCGGTCGTGCCTGGAGAAGGAGATGGTGGCGATCGGGACTTCTTCATAACGTCCCTTGAATTCTTCCTTTAGCCGGTAGCGGCACACCGGGCAAAGCTCGCCTTCGATGTGCAGATCAAGCATTTTCTCGAATTCATCGCGCAGATGCTTCGGGATCAGATGCAGAGGTTCTTCTGCCATCGGGCAACCCTCAATAGCATGAATCGGGTTCGCTTGTTCCAGGCCGCGCTGTGTGCGTTCCACCAAAGAGCTTTTGCCGGCGCCTACCGGCCCCATCAGATACAGAACCTGGCGGCTTTCCTCGCCATGCATGGACGCGGAATGGAAGTAACGAACAACCTGGGCAAGCGTAGGCTCGATCCCGAAGAACTCATTGCTGAAAAAAGAATAAACTTTGACGGGCTCGTCGCTGAACAGGGTTTTGACCCTGGGATCACTGGAATCGGTGATGTCGGCAGCGCCCTGCTGCATAATGACATCGTAGATCCGCTTATGTGACAGTTTTGTGATCGATGGGTCGGCTTTAACCCTCTCTAAATATTCCAAAAATGTTCCGCGCCACTCAAGGCTTTCACGGTTAGCACGGTCCTTCTCGATCACGTCGGTAAATGATGTATTTTCGGTCATAACTGACTCCTCGTAGTTAATCTATACTCATGGCGGTTTCCTCTTTGTTGTTTTTTTCGATCTGATTTTCATATCCGTTTATAGTTAGCCCTTTTCTCTCCAGGTATGCAAGAGAATTTTTAATTAAAATTTTTTTCCAGGGGGTCATTTTTCTTCAATACAAAATATTCCTAACAATTTCAAGTTGAGCACGAATCTATTATATTCAGACCAGATCACAGACGTAAGTTCAACTCGGGACGATAAACGGTCTCAGCAGTACTTTCCTGAACTTTCGCCGGATAAGAGAAGTATTGTGCTCAGCTTGTAGACAAGCAAGAGAATGAGTTAATATTTTTTTGCATGGGAAAAATAGTCGCGTGTGTGATTTTAGCTATGATGGGGGGAAAGGAGTTTTACCTTGAATAAATACGTATTGCCCGACCTTCCGTATGACTATAGCGCACTGGAACCGCACATTTCCGGTGAGAATATGCAGCTTCATCATGATAAGCATCATCGAACGTATGTGAACGGCGCGAATCAGGCGCTGGATGAACTGCACGAGGCGCAGCAGAAAAATGATTTCGCGAAAATTGCTACGCTCGAACGCGCGCTCGCATTTAATGTATCCGGTCATATTCTGCATTCCATGTTCTGGCAAAATCTTTCCGCCGATGGCGGTGACCAGCCGCAAGGCGATCTGGCGGACCAGATCGAGCGTGACTTTGGTTCTTTTCCAACGTTTAAAAATCAATTGATTCGGGCCGCCTCTACCATCATGGGATCAGGTTGGGCGGCGCTTGCCTGGGATCCGGTCAGTTCTGGTCTGATCACGATTCAAATCCACGATCATCAATCCGAAACCTCACAGGGCAGCATCCCTTTGCTGGTGCTTGATGCCTGGGAGCATGCCTACTATCTGCAGTACCGTTCCGAGAAGACGAAGTTTTTCGAGGCGGTGTGGAATTTGTGGAACTGGGAAGATGTTACCACGCGCTACCGGGCTGTTTATGGCACGGATTTGAGCCTAAGCCACGTCACTCAAGACGGTGCCGGCCTACGATCTTCGCTGCGCGCCTAGCAGGTTGTTGAAAAAGTCCCTCCGTGGCCTTTTTGACTCGGACCTTTCTTCGCTTTGCAGTCCCGGCTGTGCGCGAAAGCCGGGGTTCGCCTTCCATGGCGAACCCAACCCGCTCAGCGGGAGGAAGGTCCACCGGACCTTCCTCTTGATCCGCTTCGCCCCTGGTCCTCGCCCTCCGGGTGCTACCAGGTAGCGCCCACTCTACCCATGAACCTGCGGCCGGAGGCCGCACCGACTTTCCCTCTCCCACCGGGAGAAGGCGATCCGAAGGGCCGGGTGAGGGAGAGACCGCCCGGTTCATGGGCACAATTCGTGGCAGAAACGTGGCCAGGCGGTCTCTCCCGGAGAAATTGTCAACACGCAAAGCAAAAAGCGGCCACGGCAGGGTGCTGAAAAACGAGTTTTTCATCACCCTGCTAAGCGACGGAAGGGTGGTCTCTGCAACTAATCCCCGACCTTCGTCCGATACTTTTCGCCGAGTTAAGGCGCATTGAGCTGGTTTTCATCCTGAGTAAAAGGAGGCATGTATGACAACACGATGGCAAGATTAGGCTGAACTTGTATTAGGGGTATGGCTCTTTTTCTCTCCCTGGCTGCTTAGTTATTCCGATGTGACCGGCGCCGCGACCAATGCCTACATCATCGGTATCGCCATTGTCGTGTTATCGCTCATTGAGCTTTATACCTGGGAGCGCTGGGAAGAATGGATTAACCTGGTTTTAGGCATCTGGCTGATTATTTCTCCCTGGGTGTTGGGTTTTAGCATAGCGGGACGGCCGACGCAAAACATGGTTGTGCTCGGCATTCTGATGATTATCCTGCCGCTTTGGGCGGTGGGACAGCAGCGGGCGCGGGTTTAGCTAACAGGTTGTTGAAATCGCAGGGTGCGGAAAAACGAGTTTTTCAGCATCCTGCTAACGCCAGAACAGAACTAAAAATCGAAACGGAAACTTCCAAAAGAACGAGAAGGGAATCTGGTATACTGGTTTTTAGGAGTCGGCCAGGCAGTCGCTGCATTGCGAAATGCAGAGGAAAGTCCGGGCTCCACTGGGCAGGGTGCCAGGTAACACCTGGGGGGCGCGAGCCCACGGAAAGTGCAACAGAAAGATACCGCCTTTAATTTTAGGTAAGGGTGAAATGGTGCGGTAAGAGCGCACCGCGTTGGTGGTAACATCAACGGCACGGCAAACCCCACCCGGAGCAAGACCAAATAGGGGAACAATGACGTGGCCCGCGCCGTTCCCGGGTAGGTTGCTTGAGGCGTCTGGCGACAGGCGTCCTAGATGAATGGCTGCCCTCGACAGAACCCGGCTTATCGGCTGACTCCTTCTTTCTTTATTCTTTTTCTTGTCCATAGTATTTAACATCATACGTGGCATAATTGCAGGATGGCTAACGCCTCCTCCGTTGTTCTCGCTGTCGCCGGCAGCATGCGTACCGGTTCTTATAACCGTAAACTGCTGCGTATCGCCATACGGGCGACGGAATAGGCTGGAGCTAACGTTGACCTGGTCGATTTAAGGGAATTAGCGCTGCCGCTTTATGATGGCAACGGAAAAACAGGGATTGCCCGCCGGTGGCGTTTAAGGAGCGATATCTGTTAATCAAAATTATTGAAAGTACTCGGTATCGGATACCAATAATGACTGAAAACATCACTGACCGGATAGAGCGGCACGAGAAATATTTAGCGTTAGATCCCAACAATTCCGTGCTGTTGCGAGACCTTGCACGTTGGTCAGCTAACTGAGCCGCGCGCGATCGTCGTCGTGCCGGCTATTGTTTCGAGGAATCAATCCGTTTGCGCAGCAGCTCGGCGAACTGATCGTTGGTAATGGGCTTGCTGAAGTAATAGCCCTGCGTTTCATCACAGGCGTGATCGCGCAGGAACGTCTCTTGCTCCAGCGTTTCCACCCCTTCGGCGACGACCGTGAGGTTGAGGCTCTTGCCCATGGCGATGATCGCCTTGGTGATCGCCTTGTCCTCGAGATCCTGGGGAATGCCTCGGATGAAGGACTGGTCCACTTTCAGCGTGTCGATCGGAAAGCGCTTGAGGTGAGTAAGCGAGGAATAGCCGACTCCGAAATCATCGATGGCGAGCCGCACGCCCATCTGCTTGATGTCGGCAAGCACCTTGCCTGCCCGATCGGCGTTCTGCATCACCATGCTCTCGGTGAGTTCGAGCTCCAGCAGTTCCGGTTTCATTCCGCTATTCTCAAGCGTGGCGGCGATGTCATTGAGAAGCTCTTCGTCGGCGAACTGGCGCGCCGACAGGTTGACCGCCATGAGCAAAGGCGGCAGACCCGCCCGCTGCCAGGCGACGTTCTGCGTGCAAGCGGTATTCAGCACCCATTTTCCGATAGGCACGATCAGTCCGGTTTCCTCGGCGAGCGGAATGAAACGGGCGGGCGGGACTATGCCGAGATCGGGATGCTGCCAGCGCACCAGCGCTTCCACGCCGGTGATCTGCCCTGTGTTTAGGTCGAGCTTGGCCTGATAGTGGAGGAAAAACTCGTTGCGCTCCAGGCCGCGGCGCAGGCTCGTCTCCATCGCCATCCGCTCGAACGAGTGGAGGTTGGTCTCCTCGGAGTAGAACTTGTAGGTGTTCTTGCCAGCCTCCTTCGCGCGGTACATGGCAATGTCGGCGTTTTTCATCAGCGCTTGCTCGTCCTGGGCGTCCGCCGGGTATATGCAGATGCCGATGCTCGCCGTCACCCTGCACTCCTGGCCCTGGATGAACATCGGCTTGATGAGAGCGGAAAGGATCTTGAGCGCGACCGTCTCGACCTGCTTGGCCTCGCCCACCTCCTGGCTCAGCACCACGAACTCGTCGCCGCCCAGGCGGGCGACGACGTCGCTCGTGCGCACCGTCTGCGTTAGCCGCAGGCCCATTTCCAGAAGCAGCTTGTCTCCGGCCTCGTGCCCGAGAGTGTCGTTGATGTTCTTGAAGCGGTCCAGATCAATGAACAACACCGCAAAGTTGCGGCGATAGCGCCGCGCGTTCTGAATCGCGAGGTTCAGCGTGTCGCTGAATCTCGCGCGGTTCGGAAGCGACGTCAGGGCATCGTGATTGGCGAGATACTGGATGCGCTCCTCGCCCAGCTTGCGCTCGGTGATGTCCTTGCCGACGCCGCGATAGCCCGTGAAGGTGCCGGACTGGTCGAATACCGGCTCGCCGCTGATGCTGATCCAGACTTTCTTGCCGGCTTCATCGGGCCTGCACAACTCCATTTCGCGGAACGGCTTGTGCGCCTCGAGAAGCGCCATATGTTCGGCCCACGCGTCCGCGGTCATGTTAACGTAGTTCTGTTCCCAACGTTTTTTGCCGAGAAGCGGAAAGCCTCGAACGTTGACACGTTCCGAACCGCGCCCGGTCATCGAGGTGAAGCGGAACTGATCGTCCTGCTCCCAGTACATGTCAGAGGAAAGCGCAGTCAGGCTGCGGAAGCGCTCCTCGCTCTCGCGCACCACCTCTTCGGCCTGCTTGCGCTGCACGAACTGGCCGATCTGGCTGCCGATCGCGCGCACCGCCTGCAGCAGCCGCTCTTCCGGTTTGCGCACTTCGCGGCTATTGAAAGCAAGCACTCCGATCGTCTTTCCCTCCGACGCAACCGGAAAGAAGATAGCTCCATGCAAGCCGAGTTCGCGAATAAGGGATATTTGTGCGGCGCGCGTGTCCTCCCCAATATCGGCCAGCCACACTGATTGGCCTGACTGCCAAACCCGGCCAGCCAGGCCGGCGCCCGAAGAGTAGGTCACATCGCGTGACGACGCGAGAAAGCGCTCAATGGCCTCGGTTTGGATTCCCCAGGCCTCGCCGAGGCGCAGCACCCCGGCCCGCTCGTCCACGCGAAGGTAGCGGCCGCAGTCCCAACCTTCGGTTTCGCAGATGGCGCGAATCGCCGATTGGAGCGCGGCTCCAAGGTTGTCCGCCTCGGCGAGGCAGCGGGTCACCGTATGCTCGAGCTTCAGCAACTGCTCCGCGCGCTTGCGCTCGCCGATGTCGCGCCCAACGGCGACAATGATATGCCCTTTCGCGGAAGGCACGGCGCGGCGGACCGATTCGACGGCAAACCGCGATCCATCCTTGCGGCAGTACCAGCCCTCCGCTGACGTTTGACTCAGGTCGCCGGCGATCAAGCGATCGTAGAGTCGCGCCAGATCTTCGCGCGATACGGAGAAGACGTCGTGCGGGCCCATCGCCAGCAACTCCTCGCGGCTGTAGCCCAGCGCCCGGCATGCCGTTTCGTTGGCATCGACATACAGCATGCTTGCCGGATCGACGAGCAAGACCAGATCCGCCGACACGTCGATTGCGGCGCGGAACCGGCGTAGCTCTTCCTCCGCCTGCTTGCGTTGCACAAACTGGCCGATCTGACTGCCGATCACACCTATCGCCTGCATCAGCCGCTCTTCCGGCTCGCGGACTTCACGGCTGTTGAAAGCGAGCGTGCCGATCGGTTTTCCTTCCGATACGATCGGAAAGACGAAGCCGCCGCGTATTCCGAGATCGTCTGTAAAAGCCGACCGCACCGCACGAGTATCTTTGGTGACATCGGCGACCCAAAGGGGTTGGCCCGACTGCCACGCCCGGCCCATCAACCCGACGCCCGGTTTATAAATAATTCCGCGCGACCGATCGATAAATTGTTGGATCGCGGGTTCCGGCACACCCCAGGATTCGCCGAAACGCAGCACGCCAGCCTTCTCGTCCCAGCGAAAGTATCGGCCGCATTCCCAATTCTCCGTTTCGCACACGGCGCGGATCGCTGCTTCGAGCGCCCCCGCAGCGCTGTCTGCCTCGGTAAGGGAGCGGTTCACCGTATGCTCCAACCTCAGCAGCTCTTCGGCGCGCTTGCTCTCGGTGATGTCCCTGGCGATGCCGCGGTAGCCCTTGAACCGCTCTTTGTCGTCGAATATCGGTTGCCCGTTGGTGCTGATGTAGCGCAGCTCCCCCCTCAGATTGACGCACTTGAAAACGAAATCGGTAAAGGGTTGTCTCGCTTCGAGCGTCGCCTTGTGCTTATCCCAGCTGCCGTCGTCGCCAACAGGGACCGCACCGCGGTCCCAGCGAGCCGTGCCGAGAACTTGTTTAGGATCGATTCCGGTCAGGTTCAGGTTACTGCCCGTGACCACGGTGAAGCGGTAGGCTTCATCCTGCTCCCAGTACCAATCGGACGAGTGCCCGATAAGGCTTTCGAAGCGTTCCTTGTACTGCCGCAACGCCCCATTCAGGTCTTGCGGTTTCTTCGGATTTTTCCTGGCTTCCATGGGCCTCCCAGCATAAGTGCCGCGGACGTATAGCACTTTCATTTCGTTTGGCGTTCAGTGCCTTTTGAGGGACGTCCGGCCCGTTAGCTCGCCGGTTTAGTTTTGAGCCATTGGCCAGTCGCCTTGCGATGCAGATAAATTACACACGTCGCGCAAGGAATGTCCGGTTGCGCTTCAGCATGAACCTAATGTAGTTCAGTTTCGTTCAAGCTGGGCAGCAGCCCGTCCCGGAACGTGTTGCCGCCGAAGTCGCCCCAGAAATTGCGGCTGCAGCCCGATTTCACCCCGATCGCGACGTTTCCAGTGGACGTGACGACAATGGTGCACTGTCCAGGCGCGACGGGTCAAGCCTGGGGCGCGGGGTGCGCGCATGAGGCGTTTGATGCGACCGGCGCGTTATCAAAGACGCTAAAATTAACGAGCAAATCTCTCAACTCATCCAACAGTTAGTCAACCACCTGCGCTGATTATAGCTTAGCCTTTGCCATCCAGCCCCGCGATTCACTTGTAAGCTTTTGTAATACAAAGTTTATTTTTCCCTATGGTGGGATTGATTTCTTGACACCAGGGCGCTCGGCTATCTATAGTGTAATTTAGTGGGAAAATGTGGATAATTGTGGATTACGAGCCATCAAGTGAAAGAGTCATGTTTCGCGGCGTCAACACCTTAAACCTCGACGACAAAGGGCGCATAGCCGTTCCGACCAAGTATCGCGACGGTCTGATGCAGCATTGCGCCGGACAAATGGTGCTCACGGTCGACCGCGACCATTGTCTATTGCTGTATCCGCTTCCCGATTGGGAAGAGATCGAGCGCAAGCTCGTTAAGCTGCCGAGCTTCAACGCGCAAGCACGGCGGCTGCAACGGCTGTTAATCGGTCATGCTACCGAGTGCGAGCTCGATGGTAACGGGCGAATTTTATTGCCGCCGCCGTTGCGTGAATTTGCCAAGTTGGAAAAATCGGTGGTGCTCATCGGCCAGGGTAATAAGTTTGAGTTATGGGATGAGTCCGAGTGGAATACGCGTCGCGCGGAATGGCTGGCGGAGACGGCAGGGGGAGAGATGCCGGCGGAGATGGAGTCTTTATCTCTTTAAGTTCGCAGGCGAGTGAATTACCACACCTTCCGGTTTTATTGGAGGAAGTAATGGCGGCCCTGAAGGTTCAGAGTGACGGCATTTATATAGACGCCACTTACGGGCGGGGCGGACATGCCGCCGCTATTCTGGATCGACTTAGCGTGCGCGGGCATTTGCTGGCGATAGACCGGGATCCTCAAGCAGTGGCCGCGGCGCAAAAAAGATTCGGCGGCGACGCGCGCTTTTCAATTATGAGAGGAAGATTTTCCATGCTGAAGCAGTATGTAATGCACTCGGGTTGGGTAGGACGCGTCAACGGCATTGTTCTGGACCTCGGGGTGTCGTCGCCGCAGTTGGATGATCCGGCGCGCGGGTTTAGCTTCCAAAAGCCGGGCCCGCTGGATATGCGCATGGACCCCGAAGTTGGTATATCGGCCGCTCAATGGATTAACAGCGCGGAAGAAGCAGAGATTGCTGCGGTTTTACGAACCTTGGGTGAAGAGCGTTTTGCCAAGCGCATCGCGAAGATGATAATAAATCAAAGAGCCGTGCAGCCGATTACGACCACCGCCAAACTGTCGGAGATTATCGCCGCTGCGGTGCCAACCCGCGAGCCGGGCAAAGACCCGGCCACACGCAGTTTCCAAGCCATACGCATGCACGTGAACCGAGAGCTTGCCGAACTGGAGATGACGCTGCCACAATGTTTGGACGTGCTCGCGCCCGACGGGTGTTTCGCCGTCATCAGCTTTCATTCGCTCGAGGATCGCCTGGTTAAACGTTTTATGCACAAGGAAGCCAAAGGCGATCCATTTCCCGCCGATCTTCCGGTGCGGCATTCTATGTTGACGCCACGCCTGCGCTTGCGGGGCAAGGCGATGCGTGCAAGTGCGGCCGAGATTAAGCAAAACCCGCGCGCCCGCAGTGCGGTCTTACGCGCCGCGGAACGGATAGCGCCGGCCCATGGATAAAAAATTCATCCTGCTCATCATGGCGGTAGTATTAGCCTCCGCCGCCGTGATCGAGTTACGCCACCGTAATCGCTTGTACTCAGCCGAATTACAAAATCTGCAGACGCAACGGGATGCGATCGATACCGAATGGGGACAGTTGTTACTCGAGCAAGGCGCGTGGTCGCAGCACCGGCGTGTGGAAGAACTTGCGGGCACCCAGCTTGGCATGGTCTTGCCGAAGCCGGAGCAAATCATCCTCGTGCCGGCCAGTCAACCCAAGGCAACGCCGTGAAGCGCGCGCCTTATCCCCACCTGCTGCGTTACTGGCTGGTGCTAAGCATCATGCTGGTTGCCATGACCTTACTCGCCGCGCGCGCGGTTTATTTGCAGGTGTGGCACTCCGGCTATCTGCAAGAGCAGGGGAATGCGCGCTATTTGCGCATCGTCGAAGATGCCTCTCATCGCGGGATGATCCTCGATCGGAACGGTGAACCGCTCGCGATCAGCACGCCGGTGGATTGTGTTTGGGCGAACCCGGCGGAATTAAATTTAGCCCAGGAACAATGGCCCGCGCTGATAAAATTATTAGACTTAAGCCGGCAAGAGTTGATCAGCCAGATCAGCAAAAACAGCGGGCGCGAGTTTATGTACCTTAAAAGGCAAGTGACGCCGGAACTGGCTGAACGTGTGATGGCGCTGAAGATCCCCGGCGTCGCGCTGCAAAAGGAATACCGGCGGTATTATCCCGCCGGCGCAATTGCCGGACACGTTGTCGGATTTACCAACGTCGATGACCAAGGCCAGGAAGGTCTGGAGCTCGCTTATGACGCCTGGCTGCGCGGTATCCCGGGCAAGAAGCGTATACTAAAGGACCGCCTGGGCAATATGGTGGAAACGGTGGAAAGCATCGCGCTGCCGGTGCCGGGCAAAGATTTAACCATCAGCCTGGACCGGCGCATTCAGTACCTTGCCTACCGCGAATTAAAAGCCGCGGTCGCGGCCCACGGCGCCCGGGGCGGCAGCGCCGTAGTGCTCGATGCGCGCACCGGCGAGGTGTTGGCGATGGTCAATGAGCCGGGGTTCAACCCCAATAACCGTACTTACCTGCGCAGCCCCCTGTTTCGGAATCGGGCGGTTACGGATGTGTTCGAGCCGGGCTCAACCGTAAAACCATTTACGGTTGCGGCCGCGCTCGAGAGCGGAAAATTTTTACCTGGCACCCTGGTCGAGACCGCTCCCGGCATTTATAAGGTAGGCCAGTATTTTATTCGCGATGCGCGCGACTACGGCCGCTTGACGGTGGCTGAGGTGATCGAAAAGTCGAGTAACGTCGGCGCAAGCAAGATTGGGTTGGCGCTGAACAAGTCGGCAATGTGGCAGCTGTTTCATGAAGTCGGGTTTGGCGATTACACCGGAGCCGAGTTGCCCGGTGAATCCGTCGGCCGGTTTACTTCCGCCAAGCATTGGGTGCCGATTGAACAAGCGACCCTGTCCTTCGGCTATGGTCTTTCCGTCACCCCGCTGCAGTTGGCGCGCGCTTACACCGGCTTGGCGAACAACGGTATTTTAATGCCGGTTACGCTATTGCGCCGCGACTCTGAGGTGAAAGGACGGCGGGTCATGGCGGAGACCAATGCGCGCGCGGTCCGGCGCATGCTGGAAATGGTGGTGAGCAATGACGGCACCGGGAAGCTCGCGCGGGTCATGCATTATCGGGTGGCCGGAAAGACCGGCACGGTGCACAAACTCGGCGCTGATGGCTACGCCGAAAATGCTTATTTCGCTTCTTTTGCCGGGTTTGCTCCCGCCTCCGATCCCCGTTTGGTGATGGTGGTCACGATTGATCAGCCGGGCCGTGGGGGATATTTTGGCGGTGAAGTTGCCGCCCCGGTGTTCAGTAAGGTGATGAGCGGCGCTTTGCGCCTGTTGAATATCGCGCCGGATGAACCGGACAGACCGGTCTTGGATCCGGCGCCCGGGGTAGTGCAGGCTCCGGACGGAGTGACCTGATGACAAGCGCCGCGCGCCCGCTTTTAAGCGAACTTTTATCCGGGCTGATCGACGTGCCGGCGGCACAGGACCGGAAGATAAGCGGAATTACGCAAGACAGCCGGCAAGTACAGCCGGGCTGGTTGTTTCTGGCCGTACCCGGCATAAGCCAGGACGGCCGCGCATTTATTGCCGATGCCGCCGCGCGCGGCGCGGCCGCCGTGATTCTGGAGCCGGATGGCGGCGGCTCGATTCCTGATTTTCCCGTACCGATGTTTAAGCTTAGCGATTTGCGTATGCATGTAGGCATCATTGCCGATCGCTTTTTCGGTTCGCCCTCGCATCGGCTGGTTATCATCGGCGTAACCGGCACGAATGGCAAAACCACCTGCACGCAATTACTGGCGCAGGTGTTGGATCGGGCCTCCGCGCGCTGCGGACTGATCGGCACCTTGGGCAACGGTTTTCCCGATGCCTTGCAGACCGGCAGCCACACGACGCCGGATGCAGTTCACCTGCATCAACTGTTAGCCGACTTTGTGCGTGCCGGCGCGACGCACGTATGCATGGAAGTATCCTCCCATGCGCTTGAACAAGGGCGGGTCGAAGGCGTCAGATTCAGCGGCGTGATATTCACTAACCTTACCCGCGATCATCTCGATTATCATGGCGATATGGCGGCATATGCTGCCGCTAAGGCGCGCCTGTTTGATTTTGACGGCCTGCGGTTTGCGGTCGTCAACAGCGGCGATGTGTTTGGACAGACGCTTATCGGCAAGCTCGCCGGCCGGGTAAAAACACTGAGCTTTGGTTTTGAACAGGGCGAGGTCAGGGCGCTGACAGTACGGACGTTGCCCAGTGGATTGGAATTAAAAGTGACGACTCCCGCGGGCCCGGTGCATTTACATAGCAAGCTGTTGGGGCGGTTTAATGCGGAAAATTTGTTGGCGGTCCTGGGGGCGCTGGTGGCGATGGATCTGAATTTCACCGAGGCAAGCGCAAAGTTAAATCAAGTTAAGCCGATCGCCGGGCGTATGGAATGCTTCGGCGGCGGCACGCATCTGCCTCTCGTAGTGGTAGATTATGCCCATACGCCGGATGCTTTGAGGAAGGTGCTGTCGGCGTTGCGCGAACACGCCGGAGGAAAGCTCTGGTGCGTCTTTGGCTGCGGCGGCAATCGTGATCGCGGTAAGCGCCCGCTGATGGGAAAACTGGCGGAAAACCTGGCCGATGTCGTGGTGGTGACGAGCGATAATCCGCGCCACGAGCCGCCGGAACAAATCATCGCTGATATTGTTGCCGGTATGACGCCTTCGCTCTCATTCGGGAAGGTGAAAGTCATACCCGATCGGGCGGAAGCGATTCGCTTCGCCCTGACGCAGGCGCAACCCAATGATATTGTGCTGCTGGCCGGCAAAGGGCATGAGGATTATCAGCAGATCGGCGACCGGCGCTTGCCGTTCAGCGATCGCCGGTTTGTGCGCGACCTGTTGGGAGAGGCGGCGTGATGACGATTGCGACTGCCGCGCGTGTGCTCAATGCGCCACTGCAAGGCAAAGATGTTGAATTCCTGGCGGTAAGCAGCGATACGCGCAAGCTTAAGCGCGGTGATTTATTTGTCGCCTTGCGCGGCCCGCGTTTTGATGGGCACGCGTTTTTGCCGGAAGCGGAGAAGCTGGGCGCGGCCGCCGCTTTAGTGAGCCGTGGCGGCGCGACAACGTTGCCGAATGTGTGCGTCAGGGATACGCGTTTGGCCTTAGGCCAGTTGGCGGCTTACCGGCGGCGGCAGTTTTCAATTCCGGTCATCGCTGTTACCGGCAGCAATGGCAAGACCACGGTTAAAAATATGATCGCCGCGATCCTGGCCGAAACCGGACCTGGCCTGGCCACACAAGGTAATCTTAATAATGATATCGGCGTGCCGCTGACCCTCTTGCGCCTGCACGCCGGCGACCATTATGCCGTGATCGAGATGGGTATGAACCATGCCGGCGAAATCGATTACCTGACGCGTATGGTTAAACCTACCATCGCCGTCATCAATAACGCCGGCGGAGCCCATCTGGCCGGATTGGGCGATGTTGCCCATGTCGCGCGCGCCAAGGGTGAGATTTTTGCCGGCTTGGAGAGCAACGGCATCGCCGTGATTAATACCGACGACGCCTATGCCGGATTGTGGAAGGAGCTGGCGACGCCTCGGCCAATTTTAACTTTCGGTTTGCAAAACCCTGCGGATATTAACGCGGAATTTATTCTGGATGCGGTAAGCAGTTTATTGCGCCTGCGCACTCCGCGGGGCGACTGTGAACTGCGTCTGCCGTTGCCGGGAAAGCATAATGTGCTTAATGCGCTGGCGGCGACCGCGGCTGCCTTGGCGGCGGGAGTAAAATTAAATGACATCAGGGCCGGGCTGGAAAAGCTGCGTAATGTCCCGGGGCGGCTTGAGATAAAGCCGGGGCGAAACGGCGCGCGGGTCTGGGACGACACCTATAACGCCAATCCCGCCTCCGTCGCCGCCGGCATCGAGGTGTTGTGCGCGGCGGGAGGCGAGCGTGTATTGGTAATCGGCGATATGGGCGAATTGGGTGAGGCGGCGCTGGAAATGCATCGCCAAACCGGCGAGCGCGCGCGCCAAGCCGGGATCGATCGTTTGCTTGCCTTGGGAGAATTAAGCCTAGCGGCGGTGCGGGCATTTGGCAAGAGCGGACAGCATTTCCCCGATCACGAATCGCTGGTCGCGGCCTTAAGCAATATTATGCATCCGCAGATGACCGTGTTGGTGAAGGGTTCGCGCATTATGCAAATGGAGCGCGTAGTGACCGGGATCGTCGCGGACAACATTCCCCGAGGGAAAACTTAGTGCTGCTCTATCTATTTGAGTCGCTCGCGCGCGATTTCTCGGTATTTAACGTCTTCCATTATTTAACCCTGCGCGGGATCCTGGGAGTGATAACCGCGCTGGTGATTTGTTTTTGGATCGGCCCCGGCATGATCCGCAAACTCAGTTTTTATCAGATCGGCCAGACCGTGCGTAGCGACGGGCCGCAGACGCATTTCAGCAAAGCCGGTACGCCGACCATGGGCGGGACTTTGATTCTGGTATCGGTGTTTATCGCGACTTTGCTGTGGGCGGATTTAAGCAACCGCTTTATCTGGGCGGCATTGTTTACCATGCTTTCATTCGGCGCCATCGGCTGGGTCGATGATTATAAAAAATTGATCAGCAAGAATCCGCGTGGCATCGGCGTGCGCGCCAAATTTTTATGGCAGACTGTCGCAGGCTTGGCCGCCGCTCTATTTCTTTACCATACCGCGCAAAGCCTGGTAGAGACGCAGCTCATTGTGCCGTTCTTCAAAAACGTCTCTATTCCGCTCGGACCCGGCTTTATTCTTTTGACCTATCTGGTGATTGTCGGCTCAAGTAACGCGGTAAATCTCACCGACGGTTTGGATGGGCTTGCGATTATGCCGACAGTACTGGTGGCAGGCGGCTTGGGAATTTTTGCCTATGTCACCGGCAACGCCAATTTCTCCTCTTACCTCGGCATTCCTTATGTCGCCGGTGTGGGCGAGGTGTTGGTGTTCTGCGCTGCGCTGGTTGGCGCGGGGCTCGGGTTCCTCTGGTTCAATACCTATCCGGCGCAGGTGTTTATGGGCGACGTCGGCGCCTTAGGTTTGGGCGCGGCTTTGGGTGTGGTCGCGGTGGTTGTGCGCCAGGAGATCGTGCTGTTCATTATGGGCGGCATTTTTGTCGTGGAAACCGTGTCGGTGATGCTGCAGGTCGCCTCTTTCAAATTAATCGGTAAGCGGATTTTTCGCATGGCGCCGTTGCATCATCATTTTGAATTAAAAGGCTGGCCGGAGCCGCGCGTGATCGTGCGTTTCTGGATCATTAGTTTGATTCTAGTGTTAATCGGCTTGGCAACATTGAAGATTCGTTAATGAATAGTCCGGAGCGCAAGCGCACCATGACGCAGAATAAATTACAGCGGGCGGGAGGGAATCGACCAAGCGGGCAGGACAACGTCTCGCAAACGAGAAGGAAGGCATGGGTGATCGGCCTGGGACAGACCGGGCTTTCCTGTGTGCGCTATTTAGCGCCGCGCGGTTATCACATTTCGGTGATGGATACGCGCCCACAGCCGCCGAAATTGCCCGAGCTGCGCGCTGAATTTCCAGGCATGGAGTTGTATACCGGCGGTTTAGACGGGCGCTTATTGCGCCAGGCCGATCTTTTGGTGGTCAGTCCCGGTGTTTCTTTACGTGAGCCTGCCATTGTTCAGGCGCTTGCCGCCGGCGTGCGAGCGGTGGGCGATATAGAGCTATTTGTGAACGAAGTACAGGGAAGTACAAGTGCCGGTCGCTCCCAGCTCCCTACTTCCCGCGACACTCGTCCATCCCTGGACTTCGCGGGAGATGACGCGCAGGGACGCGCTAATGCCGCGCGAGACAGGACGTCGATAGCGGCCAGGGTGTCGGGAGCGGCCGAAGTGCGCGCACCCATTGTTGCGATTACCGGCGCCAACGGGAAGAGCACGGTAACCAGCCTGGTAGGTGCGATGTGTCGCGAGGCCGGTATGGCGACCTGTGTCGCCGGCAACATCGGTGTGCCGGTGCTATCCCAGCTCACGCAAGCCGCGCCGGATATTTATGTATTGGAGCTGTCCAGTTTCCAGTTGGAAACTACACACAGCTTAAATGCACGCGCCGCCACGGTATTGAATATTACGCCCGATCACATGGACCGTTATCGTGATGTGCATGAGTACGCTGCCGCCAAGGCGCGCATCTTCCACGGCGACGGTGTGATGGTGATTAATAGGGATGATCCCGGTGTAATGCGCATGGCTCAATCTGGGCGCCGGCTGGTACAGTTTGGACTTACGGCGCCTCAGGACAATCAAGATTACGGCGTTATCATTCGTGCCGGTGAGGAGTGGTTGGTGCGAGGCGATCACCCGCTGCTAGCGTGCAACCAGGTGCCGATTCCAGGGCGGCACAATTTAGCCAATGTATTAGCGGCGATGGCGCTGGCCGAAGCCAGCGATGTGCCGCTGGAGGCGATGCGGCGCGCGGTGATTGATTTTAAAGGACTGGCTCATCGCACCGAGCTGGTGGCAGAGCGCGACGGCGTGCGCTGGATCAACGACTCTAAAGGCACGAATGTCGGCGCCACGGTTGCGGCATTAAACGGGATGACCAGCCCGGTAGTATTAATCGCCGGCGGTGATGGCAAGGGTGCGGATTTTACCCCATTAAAAGCCGCGGTAGCGCGGCGCGCGCGCGCCGTGATTTTAATTGGGCGCGACGCGCAGCTGATCGAGGCTGCATTAGAAGATACGGCGCAGGTCGCGTACGCCGTGGATATGCAAGCAGCGGTAGCGCAGGCGCGATCGCTGGCGCGTGCTGGAGACATTGTGCTGTTATCGCCGGCATGCGCGAGCTTTGACATGTTCGACAACTTTGAGCACCGAGGCAGGGTATTCGCGCAGACCGTGCGGGAGATGCTGCGATGAATACCGGCGCGATGAATTTGGCGTCATTGCCGATAAATCACGATGGCTCCGCGCCGCGTGTTGCCGGGCGGGCGCGGCCGAGCTGGGATCCGTGGGTATTGTATAGCGTCAGCATCTTATTGGTTTTTGGCTTGATTATGGTTTACTCGGCATCGATTTCCACCGCCGAGCGTACGCTCGGCAGCAGCACGTTCTATCTCGCGCACCATTTTGTGCATGTGAGCCTGGGAGTGGCGTGCATGGTTCTCGCTATGCATAGCCGGGTGCATTGGTGGGAGAAGACCGGACCTTATCTTTTGTTGTTAGGCATCGGGTTGCTCGCGGTTGTGTTGTTGCCGGGCATCGGCGCGCATGTGAACGGCAGTTCTCGCTGGCTGCGGCTGGGATTAATGAATATCCAACCTTCCGAGTTCGTGAAGTTGTTTATGCTGGCCTATGTCGCCGGTTATTTGGTGCGCAAGCAGGATGAGTTGCGTTACTTTACGCGCGGCATACTGATGATCAGCATCGTGCTGGCGGTGATCGGTATGCTGCTGTTGCAGGAGCCGGATCTCGGCGCCGTCGTGGTCATTTGCCTGACGGTGTTCGGCATGTTGTTTTTGGCCGGCGTGCGTTTTTGGCATTTCATGGCGACCCTCGCTGCCGGCATAGGCGGGATGGCTGTGCTTACCTTGATTTCTCCTTATCGACTCGGGCGCGTAACCGGATTTTTAGACCCCTGGGCGGATCCGTTCAACAGCGGCTTCCAATTGGTGCAGGCGTTAATCGCCTTTGGCCGCGGCGAATGGTTGGGCGTGGGCCTGGGCGGGAGCATACAAAAATTATTTTATTTGCCCGCTGCCCATACCGATTTTCTGCTTGCCATTATCGCCGAAGAGCTCGGCTTAGTCGGCGTGCTGGCGGTGATAGCATTGTTTGCGATTTTGATCGTACGCGCGTTTGTGATTTCCAGACGGGCCGAAGGTGTCGGCCATTTATATGCGGCGCGTTTGAGCTGCGGCATCGGACTGTTAATAGGCATCCAGGCGATGGTGAATATGGGCGTCAACATGGGGGTATTGCCGACCAAAGGGTTGACGCTGCCGTTTATGAGTTATGGCGGCAGCAGCATCTTGCTGAGCTGCATTCTTGCCGGGTTATTGCTGCGGATAGAGCGCGATGTGCGCACCCTGGACAAAATCCACCAAACGAGAAGGTTGGAGAAAGTCTACCAAACGAGAAGGAAGGCTGAGCCATGAGGACGGGCGATTGAGCACGTTGCTGATTATGGCGGGCGGAACCGGCGGCCATGTGTTCCCGGCGCTGGCAGTGGCGCATTACTTGCGCGCACATGGCGTGACCGTGGTTTGGCTGGGCACGCGCAAAGGGCTGGAGGCGCGGGTAGTGCCGGCGGCCGGTTTTAACATGGAATGGATTACGATACGCGCCCTGCGTCGGCAGAGATTATGGGACTGGTTATTATTGCCGTTTCGATTATTGCTGGCGATGTGGCAGGCATTGCGCATCATTCAACGGTGGCAACCGGCGGCGGTGCTGGCCATGGGGGGGTTCGTTGCCGGCCCCGGTGGGTTAATGGCGTGGTTATTGCGCACACCCTTGTTGGTGCATGAACAAAATGCCATCGCCGGTTTTACCAATCGCTGGTTAGCGCTGGTGGCGCATAAGGTGATGTGCGGTTTTCCCAATGCCTTTGGCGCGTTGCCCGGCGCACACCACGTCGGCAATCCGGTGCGCGCGGAAATTCTCGCGCTGCCGGTGCCGGAAGCGCGGTCTGCCACGCACTCCCCGCGCTGCCACGTATTGATTATTGGCGGCAGCCAAGGCGCCCAGGTATTTAATAATATTATTCCCGCAGCAGTGAAATTGTTGCCGCCGGAATCGCGTCCGGAGATTTGGCATCAGGCCGGCAGGCAGCAGCGGGAACAGACTGAGCACGCCTATGAAAATTTATCTGCACCGGCGAGGGTAACGGCTTTTATCGACGATATGGCGCAGGCCTATAGTTGGGCCGATTTGGTGATCTGCCGCGCAGGCGCGATGACGATTGCGGAACTATGCGCGGTCGGTATCGCTTCCATTTTGGTTCCGTTCCCTTACGCCACCGACGACCATCAGACCGCAAACGCACGCTTCCTCGTTGAGCGCGATGCCGCGATTTTGCTGCCGGAGCCGAAATTCAATGCGGCGCGGCTTGCGGAATTATTGCAAGGGTTTGCTTCAGCGCGCGAATTATTGCTAAAGATGGCAATGAATGCGCGCGCCTGCGCCATGCCGGATGCGACCGAAATGGTCGCGCGCCTGTGCTTGGAGGCGATGCATGCGTAACTGGGTGCAGCGGGTTCATTTTGTCGGCATTGGCGGCGCGGGGATGTGCGGCATCGCCGAAGTGTTATCCAATTTGAAATTTCAGGTATCCGGTTCCGATCTGCATGCCAACGCGAACACCCGCCGTTTAAGCGAATTGGGCGTGCGTGTGCATATCGGCCACGAGCCGGCGCAGGTAGCGGGCGCCGATGTCGTCGTGATCTCATCGGCGGTGGCGGAATCGAATCCAGAAGTGGTCGCCGCCAAAGCCGCGAAAATCCCGGTGATTCCACGCGCGGAAATGCTGGGTGAATTAATGCGCCTGCAGCAGGGCATCGCTATCGCCGGTACGCATGGCAAGACGACGACTACAAGCTTGGTGGCGAGTGTATTGGCGCAGGGTGGGATGGACCCGACATTTGTCATCGGCGGCCGTTTGAACAGCGTCGACAGCCATGCGCGGTTAGGTTACGGCGCTTATTTAGTGGCGGAGGCCGACGAAAGCGACGCCTCGTTTCTGCATTTGCAGCCTTTCATGGCGGTGGTGACCAATATCGATGCCGACCATATGAGCACCTATGGCGGGGATTTCTCCAAGCTCAAACAGACATTCGTGGCGTTTTTGCACAATCTTCCGTTTTATGGCCTGGCGGTATTGTGCATCGATGATCCAATCGTGCGTGAGATTTTGCCGCAAGTGCATAAACCGGTATTAACCTACGGCACTTCCGAAGACGCACAGGTGCGCGCAAGCGCGATCATCCAACATGGCAGCCAAATGCGCTTTACTGTCTCCCTGCAAGGACAGGCAGGAAAGAATCCACCAAACGAGAAGGAGGGTTGGCTGCAGGTGGTGTTGAATCAACCCGGCCGACATAACGTACTCAACGCGCTCGCCGCCATCGCTATCGCCAAAGAATTGGGAGTGGCGAAAGACGCGATCGCCGCCGGGCTGGAAAATTTCGCCGGCGTCGGCCGCCGCTTCCAAATGAACGGCCGGCTGCGGCTCGGCGGCGGCGACGTCATGTTGGTGGATGATTACGCCCATCATCCGCGTGAAATCGCCGCTACCTTGCAGGCCGCGCGCGAGGGCTGGCCGGACCGGCGTTTAGTGGTGGTATTTCAGCCGCATCGTTATTCCCGCACGCATGAATTATTGGATGACTTCAGCAGCGTATTGGCCGATCTCGATATACTTTTCATTACTGAGGTTTATTCTGCCGGGGAGGCGCCGGTCACCGGCGCCGATGGGCGCGCCTTATGCCGCGCCGTCCGTACTCGCGGCAGGGTAAATCCGGTTTTTGTCGAGCAGATAGGCGATTTGGCCGATGTGCTTAAGGACGTGTTGCGTGCGAACGATATGCTGTTAACCATGGGCGCGGGTAACATCGGCCAGATCGCCGCCGCCCTGCCACAGACGCTGGCGGCGATGGTGGCATGATCTCCCAGTCTCTCACGCCTGCCATCCGCGGACGCTTACACTACGCCGAGCCGATGGCTAAGCACACCACGTGGCGCGCCGGCGGGCCGGCGGATCAATTTTATGTACCCGCTGATGTCGATGATCTGGCGGCATTCTTGCGCTCGCTTGATCCCTCGCAGCCGGTTTATTGGTTGGGTCTAGGCAGCAATTTATTAGTGCGCGACGGCGGTGTGCGTGGCGTGGTCATCGCCGTTGCCGGCATTTTGAATGGTATGAGCATCATCAGTCCTGGATGCGTGCGCGCCGAGGCGGGTGTTCCCGGCGCCAAGCTCGCGCGCTTTAGCGTGCGCCAGGGTTTAAGCGGTGTGGAATTTTTGGCCGGTATCCCCGGCACGGTCGGCGGCGCATTAGCCATGAATGCCGGTGCCTTCGGCGGCGAGACTTGGGAGAAGGTGGAAAAGGTCGAAACCATCGATCGTGCAGGCGTGATCCGCACACGCCCGCGGGAGGATTTCAAGATCGGCTATCGCACGGTGATCGGCCCGGAAAATGAGTGGTTTATTGCCGGGCATTTCAGGCTTGCGCAAGGACCGAGCAACGCGGGCAAATCTTTAATTAAGACCCTGTTGGCGAAAAGAGGCGCGAGTCAGCCGACACAATTGCCGAATGCGGGCTCGGTGTTTCGCAATCCGCCGGGAGACTATGCGGCGCGTTTGATTGAAACCGCCGGGTTTAAAGGCTTGTGCGAAGGCCAGGCCTGTGTTTCCGAATTGCATGCCAATTTTATTGTGAATCAAGGCGGCGCCACCGCCGCCCAGATCGAGACGCTGATAGAAAAGATGCAAATACAGGTGGAACAGTGGCACGGGATTAAATTGCAAACGGAAGTGCGCATCATCGGAGAAGCGTTGTGAGCGGCAAGCAGTACGGAAAGGTTGCAGTACTGACGGGTGGGTTGTCGGCTGAGCGCGAGATTTCGCTCAAAAGCGGCAAGGCCGTGTTCGAGGCGCTGCGGCGGCAGCATGTCGATGCGCATGCAATCGATGTGGCTAACGACATCATTCAGGTGTTGCAGCGCGGCAATTACGATCGGGTGTTTATCGCCTTGCACGGCCGCTTGGGCGAGGATGGTGTCATCCAGGGTGTGCTGCAAATGCTGGGGCTGCCGTACACCGGCAGCGGCGTGCTCGGCTCGGCGCTCAGCATGGACAAATTGCGCTGCAAGCAGTTATGGAACGGCGCGGGTATTCCCAATCCCGCTTATGTCGTACTGCACAGTCAAACCGATCTGGAACCGGCGGTGGAGCAATTGGGATTTCCTTTGATCGTAAAACCCGCGCGCGAGGGATCCAGTTTGGGCATCAGTAAGGTGCGCGTCTTGGCGCAATTGGCCAGCGCCTGGGAGCTGGCAAAAAAGTATGATGACGATGTGTTTGCCGAGGATTGTATCGAAGGCATGGAACTTACCGCCGCCATTCTCGACGATGAAGAGTTGCCGCTGATCCGTATGGAAACGCCGCGCGAATTTTACGATTACGAGGCGAAATATTTTCTCGATACCACGCGTTATTATTGCCCGTGTGGCTTGGATGCGAATAATGAAAAAGAAATCCAGCAGCTTGCGCGCCGCGCATTCGACCTGCTCGGCTGTTCCGGCTGGGGCCGAGTGGATTTCATGCTGGACCGGGACGGCAATCCTTATGCCTTGGAAATGAACACGGTGCCGGGGATGACCGATCACAGTTTAGTGCCGATGGCGGCGAAGCACGCCGGCTTGAGTTTTGATCAACTGGTGTTGCGAATTCTGGATGGCAGCGGAGAAAAGCGACCGTGATACCCGTTCCGTGGGTTACTAAAACAGCGATCGGCGTTTTTATCTTATTGTCGTTAGTCGGCGCTTTTTTCGGTCGGGATTATTTTTTGCGCGCCGATCGGCTTCTTGTACGTAATGTCCAGTTTGAGGGGGAGTTCAAACATGTCGCCCGGCAGCAGCTTGCCGACGCAATCGCCGAACATGTTAAAGGCAATGTTTTTTTATTAGACCTGGATGCCGTGAAGGCGCGCGTAGAGTCGGTGCCTTGGGTGCATCGCGCCTCCGTACGCCGGCAATGGCCGCCGGCCGTGCTCATTCAATTCAGCGAACAAAAAATTATCGCCCAATGGGGCGCGACGGAGTGGCTTAACAGCAATGGCGAGCTGGTCGATTTGCGTGGCCCGGACCAGCCTCAGGGGTTGCCGTTGTTGGAAGGCCCCCGTGGCGCACATGTGCAAGTGCTCAGTCATTACGCGCAGTTAAGCGAAATGCTTAAGCCGCTGCATCTGCAAATCGTCGGCCTGCAACTTTCTCCGCGACGGACCTGGCGGGTGGATTTGACCAATGGGCTAGTCTTGGTTTTAGGCCGCGGGTCGCCGGAAGAGAAAGTCACCCGTTTTGCGCAAATCTATCCCGCGATTTTTGCTAAATATGGCGGGCAAATTAAACAAGCGGATTTTCGCTACACCAATGGGTTTGCGGTGCAATGGGCGAATCCTTCCTTCTCGTTTGGTAGATTCTCTCCGACTCGTACGGCGGAGGTCCTGCGTCCCGAGGGATGATTATGTCTAAGAAAAATGATGAAAAGTTGATCGTAGGTCTGGATATCGGCACTTCCAAGGTGTTGGCGATCGTCGGCGAGATCGCGCCCACCGGTGAGGTCGAAATCATCGGTGTCGGCTACCACCCTTCGCGCGGGATGAAAAAGGGCGTGGTCGTAAACATCGAATCGACGGTGCAGTCGATTCAGCGCGCGGTGGAAGAAGCCGAGCTGATGGCCGGCTGCCAGATTCATTCGGTATACGCCGGCATCGCCGGCAGCCATATCAATAGTTTTAATTCACACGGTATTGTCGCGATTAAGGACAAAGAGGTTGGATCCGGTGACGTAGAGCGGGTGATCGAGGCGGCGCGCGCGCTCGCGATCCCCGCCGATCAAAAGGTGCTGCACATCTTGCCGCAGGAGTTCATTATCGATAAGCAAGAAGGTGTGCGCGAGCCGATCGGTATGTGCGGGGTGCGTTTGGAAGCCAAGGTGCACATCGTCACCGGCGCCGTGAGCGCGGCGCAGAATATCATTAAGTGTGTCCGCCGATGCGGTTTGGAAGTCGATGATATTATCCTCGAGCAATTGGCTTCCAGCATGTCTGTACTCACAGAGGATGAAAAAGAGCTGGGCGTATGTCTGGTCGATATCGGTGGCGGCACCACCGATATTTCCGTATTTACCGAAGGCGCAATCCGCCACACCGCGGTGATTCCGATTGCCGGTGACCAAGTCACCAATGATATCGCCGTCGCCTTACGCACTCCCACCCAGTATGCCGAAGAGATCAAGAAAAAATACGGCTGCGCGCTGACGCAATTGGCGCGCGATGATGAAACGATCGAGGTGCCGAGCGTGGGTGACCGGCCACCGCGCAAACTCGCCCGTCAAACGCTGGCGGAGGTGGTGGAACCGCGCATCGAGGAGCTCTACGGGCTGATTCTGGCGGAATTACGGCACAGCGGATTCGAAGACGTGATCGGTTCCGGCATCGTATTGACCGGTGGCAGCGCCAAGATGGAAGGCATGATCGATCTGGCCGAGGAGGTTTTTCATATGCCCGTGCGCTTAGGCATACCGCAATACGTCGGTGGATTAAGCGGAGTAGTGCATAACCCGATTTATTCCACCGGTGTCGGGCTGGTTTTGTACGGAAGTAAAAGCCTGGCCGGCAATTCCTATATTCGCGAGCCGAAACATCGGACAGCAGGATTGCCCGGCATGATGAGCAAGATGAAAAGCTGGTTCCAGGGGAATTTTTGAAGATGTGAGAGCCGGGTTTTGATGAACAAACACAATAATCCGGGGACTCGAGAACGGTGCCGGGGCCGAAGCAAGAGGAGGCTAACCGGAAAAGCGGGTTACGTGCCGCGCGCGCGGGATGCGCGAGCGCGGCGATTATTTAACGAATAGGAGACACTACTTATGTTCGAATTGATGGATACGTGTGGCCAACAGGCGGTAATTAAGGTCATCGGTGTCGGCGGCGGCGGCGGTAACGCGCTTGAGCACATGGTGAACTCTAATATCGAAGGTGTTGAGTTCATAGTCGCCAATACCGACGCCCAGGCGCTGAAGAAGTCCAGCGTACGCACGGTGTTGCAATTGGGCGCAAACCTGACTAAAGGCTTGGGCGCGGGCGCGGATCCCGCGGTTGGCCGCCAGGCGGCGGTCGAGGACCGCGAGCGCATCGCCGAGGTGTTGAGCGGCGCCGATATGGTTTTCATTACTGCGGGTATGGGCGGAGGCACCGGCACCGGCGCGGCGCCGATCGTGGCGCAAATCGCTAAGGACCAGGGAATCCTGACGGTCGCCGTGATTACCAAGCCGTTTCCATTTGAAGGCAAAAAGCGCATGGCGATCGCCGATCAAGGGATCAAAGAATTATCCGAGTTCGTCGATTCCATTATTACGATTCCCAATGAAAAATTACTTAGTGTAGTAGGTAAAGGCGCAGCGCTATTGGATGCCTTCAGCAAGGCCAATGAGGTCTTGCAAGGCGCGGTGCAAGGCATCGCGGAGCTGATTACGCGTCCGGGATTAATCAATGTGGACTTTGCTGACGTACGCACGGTCATGGCGGAAATGGGGATGGCAATGATGGGGTCGGCGGTAGCCCGTGGCGAACAACGCGCGACCGAGGCCGCGCATGCCGCCGTGTCGAGCCCGCTGTTGGAAGAAGTCAACATCTCCGGCGCACGCGGCATCCTGGTCAATATTACCGCCGGGCCCACTATGTCTATCGGTGAGTTCGAAGAGGTCGGCAATGCGGTTAAGGGATTTGCCGCGGAGGACGCCACTGTAGTCATCGGCACCGTCATCGATCCGGCGATGCATGAAGATCTGCGGGTAACGGTAGTCGCTACCGGCCTCGGCCAAGGGCAAAAACGGCAGCCGTCGTTTAAGGTGATTAAAACCGGTCCGATGGATTATGAACAATTAGATACCCCTACCGTTATTCGTAACCGGCGCAGCCTGCAAGCAGGCGTCTCGCCGGAAGCAAGTAGGGAGTACCTGGATATACCGGCATTTTTAAGGAAACAGGCTGATTAAACAGTTAGAAATAGTCTAAAATGGCACCGTTCATCGGGTGTTTGTGTCCGATATTCGCTAATGGCCGAGCTTATACTAGACTTTAGGTGAAGATTATCTTTAAATTCTTAACGAAAGGACATGAAGATCTTGCGAGATTTCCGCTCCTGAGGGGGAGATACCTTTGCCGTAAGGGAAGGTTCTCATAACACTAACTTATAAAGAAGAAGCGGCTAGGAAGTAAATGATTAAACAACGTACGTTGAAGAATGTTATCCGCGCAACAGGAGTCGGGTTACATACGGGCGAAAAAGTTTATCTGACATTGCGCCCCGCGCCGGTCGACACCGGTATCATCTTTCGGAGAACAGATCTTGCGCGCCCCATTGAGGTGCTGGCTTGCCCGGAAAATGTCAGCGATACTCGGCTTTCCACGACGCTGGAAAGCAATGGCGTAAAAATTTCGACAGTCGAACATTTGATGTCGGCATTTGCCGGTTTAGGTATTGATAATGCCTATGTGGATCTCACTGCCCCTGAGGTTCCTATTATGGACGGCAGCGCCGGCCCGTTTGTGTTTTTGATTCAATCCGCCGGTATTCAGGAGCAGGCCGCGCCCAAGCATTTTATCCGCATTAAGAAAAAGATTCATATCAAAGAAGGCGATAAGTGGGTCAGCTTTGAACCGTTGGAAGGTTTTAAGGTTTCGTTCATTATCGATTTCGATCATCCGATTTTTCAGAATTCGACGCAGATCGCGTGTATTGATTTTTCCACGACTTCTTTTGTAAAGGAAATCAGCCGCGCCCGCACATTCGGTTTCATGCGGCATTTAGAGGCGTTGCGCAAAGACGGTTTGGCGCGCGGCGGCGGCATGGATAACGCCATCGTGATGGATGATTTTCGCATCCTCAATGAAGACGGACTGCGGTACGAGGATGAGTTTGTAAAACATAAAATTCTGGATGCGATCGGTGATCTTTATCTTCTCGGTCATCCTTTAATCGGCGCATTCAGTGCGCGCAAATCAGGCCACGCCCTTAACAACCGCCTGCTGCGGGCCTTGATTGCAGATAAAGAAGCATGGGAATTAGTTTCCTATAACGAATCAGACCGGGCGGCGATCTCTTTCATCCGGACCGCACCGGCTGTTTAGCGATAGCGGAGGCTATGCGATGAACATTATCCTCATCCCCCGCCGCCTTGCCAATGGCCGTCACATCAGCCTCAGCACGCGTCAGGTGTGGTTGTTGGGCCTCGTGTTCGTGGTTGCGTTACCGGCGTTTTTTGGCGTTGTCAGCTACCAGATTCAGA
>WNFB01000173.1_pt1 | contig 44295 bp, 44 predicted proteins | sample 5400501 | NCBI WGS metagenome assembly WNFB01 (sample SAMN13153341, study PRJNA577476) | soil metagenome | isolation source: 200 cm saprolite under Douglas fir tree site 2 hole 1 | place: USA:California | collected 2015-04-18 | reverse complement strand
CGTCCGGGGGGCACGACCAGCGCCCTCGCCTCCGTGTCCTCCAGGTAGAAGCGGAACTCGTCCTCCTTGTATGCGTGGTTCAGCGGCGCCGCCGTCCCTGTCGTCGCCGCGGCGAGGAACATCACGATGGTCTCGACGCTGTTGGGCAGGACGAGCGCGATGCGCTGACCGCGTCCGATCGTGAGCTGGGCAAGGCCGTCGGCGGCGGCTGCAACCTGCTCGCGCAGCTGCGCGTACGTGAGGCGCGGGCCGCCAGGAACCGCGATTGCGGTCGCCCTGGCGTCGCCCTGAGCGAGGACTTCGTTCAGCGTCTGCATCATTCGCTCACGGGCAAGCGCTGGCCGATCAGGCGCGCACATTCCCGCATCAGCTCCAGGATCTCCTGCTGAATCTCCACCTGCTCCTTGCTCGCACCGCAAAGCGTGCCAAAGAAGCGGCCCTCGGGTGTGAACACCGGATAGGAGATGAACGTGCGGATCTCGAGCATTCTCGCCACGCTGCTGCTGGGAAATTGCTTCTGTGCCTCGTTCGTGTAGTTGGGACCGCCCTCCACGACGAACCGGCAGACGCCCTCCGACCACGGCAGGGTCACGTCCTCGGGGATGTGAAAGAGGTCGCTCCGGTTGCACGAGAAGACGATGTACTGCTCGTCCACCGTCAGTCTTGTCTCTGCGAGGTAGGTCGAGCTCAAGCCGGTCAGGTCCGCGAGTTTCGCGAGCACGCCCCGTGCGACCGTCTCGAGGTCGCTGCCCGAGGCCGCCGCCTGCTCCAGGAGCTCGCGTGCGGACGGAGCCATGCGCAGTACGGTATCAACGTTGATTCGCAACCTGATCGGAGCGGAATCGCGCCTGCCGGCTGACGGCACCTCCTCACTGCCGGTCTACAACCCGGCCACCGGCGAGGTCATCGAGCAGGTGCCGCTGTCGGGCGCGGCCGACGTGGACGCCGCTGTCCGGGCGGCCGCCGGCGCCTTTCGAGATTGGTCACGAACCGCGGTGATGGACCGCGTCCGGCTGATGTTTCGGTTCAAGGCACACCTCGAAGACCACTTCGAGGAGCTGGCCGGGATTGTCACCAGGCATCACGGCAAGACGCTCGACGAGGCGCGCGGCGAGGTGAGGCGCGGCATCGAGGTCGTGGATTTCGCGTGCGGCGCGCCGACGCTCCTTCAGGGCCGCACCCTGCGCGACGTCTCGGGCGGCGTCGACCAGGACCTCTATCGCTACCCGGTCGGCGTCTGCGCCGGCGTCCCGCCCTTCAACTTCCCGGTGATGATCCCGCTCTGGATGTTCCCGCTCGCCGTCGTGGCGGGAAACACTTTCGTCCTCAAGCCTTCTGAACGGACGCCGCTCGGCGGGGCGCGGCTGGGCGAGCTGTTCCTCGAAGCCGGATTCCCGCCGGGCGTCCTGAACGTAGTGCACGGAGCCCGAGAGGCGGTTGAAGCGCTGCTCGCTCACCCGGCAGTGAGCGCCATCTCGTTCGTCGGCTCGGCTCCCGTCGCGCGTCACGTGTACATGGAAGCGGCGGCGCACGGCAAGCGCGTCCAGGCGTTGGGCGGGGCCAAGAACCACATCGTGGTCATGCCCGATGCAGACCCCGCGCTGGCCGTGCCCGCGATCCTCAATTCCGCTTTTGGGAATGCCGGCGAGCGGTGCCTGGCAGGCTCGGTGGCGGTCGCGGTGGGGCGCGCCGCGGACACGCTGCTCGACCCGCTGCGGGACGCTGCTTCGAAGATGGTTGTCGGGCCGGGCGACGAACAGGGCGTGCAGGTTGGCCCGTTGATCCGCGCCGAGCATCGCGACCGCGTCGCCGCCTACGTGGAGAAGGGTGTCGGCGAGGGGGCGGAGCTCGTGGTGGACGGCCGGCACGAGATGTCGCGCCGCGGGTTCTTCCTCGGACCGACGATCCTGGACCGCGTGACGCCGGGCATGGCGGTCGGCCGGGAGGAGATCTTCGGCCCGGTGCTGTCGGTCAGCCGTGCGGCGACGCTGGACGACGCGATCGAGCAGGCAAATCAGTCGTCGCTCGGCAACATGGCCACGATCTTCACCCAGTCCGGCCGCGCCGGCCACGAGTTCCGGGAGCGGGTCGAGGCCGGCATGACGGGCATCAACGTGCCCATCGCGCAGCCCTTCGCGTTCTTTCCCTTCAGCGGCTGGAAAGGCTCGTTCTTTGGAGACCTCCACGTGCACGGCACGGACGGAATCGATTTCTATACACGGAAGAAGGTGGTGGTGACGCGCTGGTGATCGGCAACATTTTTTCCTGGACAGTCACGGCACTCTTCGGCGTGATCACTCTCCTGCTCGCATTCGAGAGCTGGGCGCTGCTCACGAATCACACCCCGATCAGCGCCTACATCCGGCCGGCCATCCACTCCTACCCCGGAGCCGCCTTCGTCATTGCGGTCGTCGTCGGCATACTCCTCGGTCACTTCCTCTGGGGACCGGCCTTCGGCAGGACGTCGCCGCAGGGTCCGAAGCCGTGAAGCTCACGCCCGAGGCCGTCATCGCCCTCCTCGCAACCGCTTTCTCCTTCGTGGCGTTCCTGCTGATGCTCGAGGAGTCGATTGCACTTCGCGCGGGACGCGATCCGATCAGCAACAGCGTTCGAGCTGGCGTCCGGCGGTTTCCGCGCATCACCTACGCCCTGGCGATCGTCATCGGCATGCTCATCGGACACGAGTTCTGGCCGTAGAAACGAGTGCCGCCCCGGCCCGCCAGGCCGAGTGGGCCGGCACGGCGATGGTCCTCGGCTCGGCCGTCGCCTTTGGCACCCTGTCGATCTTCGCCAAGCTGGCCTACTCGGCAGGGCTGGGGACGGAGCAGCTGCTCGCGTTTCGATTCGTCGTGGCGGCCATCGGGATGTGGGCGCTGTCCTTCGCCGTCGGCCAGAACCCCCTGCGCTTCACGCGGCGGCAGGCGGCCGGCCTGCTGGCACTCGGAGGAGTCCTCTACCCGCTGCAGTCGTCGACTTACTTCCTGGCGCTGCGCACGCTCCCCGCCTCGGAATGCGTGCTCATCGTCTACATCTACCCGAGCCTGGTCGTGATCGCCGGGTGGCTGTTCCTTCGCCGCAAGATCTCGGTCTGGCACGGCGCGGCGCTCGCCCTGAGCTTTCTCGGGGTCGCGCTGCTTGTCGGGGGGACGCAGTTCAAGGTCACCTCGGGCCTGGTCCTCGCCTTCGCGGCGCCCTTCATGTACGCCGCATTCATCCTCCTCGGCGAGGCGGCGATGAGCTCGGTTCCCGCCATCGCGGCGAGTGCCCTGATGATGTCGGCGACCGGCGTCGTGCTGTCCGGTGTGGCTGGGCTTGAAGGTCACCTTGCGCTGCCGAACAGCGCGACTGGTTGGGGCGTCAGCATCGGCATCGCCGTGGTCGGGACCATGGTTGCGATCTCGCTGTTCCTGGCCGGGTTGCCGCGGATCGGCGCCGCGCGCGCCGCGCTGCTCAGCACGCTGGAACCCGTCGTGACGGTGTCGCTGGCGATCGCGCTGCTCGGCGATCAATTCACGCCCATCGAGGCGGTGGGAGGTGTGCTGGTGCTTCTCGCCGTGATCGTGGTCCAGGCCGCGCATCTCTGGCGACCCGGCCCGCCGAGCGCGCTCCGCTGACCTCTCGCCTGGAGACCGTGGGGTCTATCCTGCGAGCACGTCAGAATCCAGTCCCTTCCTCCAGCTCGACTACCTCTACACGCCGAGCAGCGACGTCGCCGCCGATGTTCGGATTTTCACAGAGGTATTGGGGGCCAGACTTGCATTTGCCGTCGAGGGCATGGGTGCGCGCGTGGCGATGATCGAGCTGACCGAGGGCCCACCGCACGTCCTGCTGACCGACCACCTCGAGGGTGACCGCGCGATCTACATCTACCGCGTCGACAACTTGCGCAAGGCTGCGGCCGCGCTCAAGAAGCGCGGACTTCAGGGCGAGCGGCGGCTCGAGATTCCAATGGGGCCTTGCTCGTCGTTCACGACCCCGGCAGGTCACCGGATCGCCCTGTACGAGGCGTCCAGGCCTGACGTCCTCAAGCACTTCCTGGGTCGCAAGGACTTCTGAGGCGGGCATCTCGGCTTAGAATCCGCGCCAACGTGCTGCGCAAGGGCCTGGCCGGACTTCTCGGTGTGGTCGTCGCGCTCGGTGGTTACGCCCTCATCGGCCTCCTGACGCCAGGGCCGGCGAGGTTGGAGCAAGCCACATCGATACAGGACAGCGCGGTCAGGCTGCCTGTGGCGAAAATGCCAATCGTCGACCCGACCCCGGTCAGGCTGCCTGCACCGAAGATCCGCGTCGTCGACCCGACGCCGGTAAGGCTGGTCATCGCCGCCATCAACGTCGACGCGACGATCGAAGCCCGCGGCCTGGACACCAACCGGAACCTTGCCACCCCGAGCGACTTCCGCGATGTCGCCTGGTACAACCTCGGCCCCAAACCAGGCGATCCTGGCAACGCAGTCATGAACGGACACGTCAACTGGTGGACGGGCGACGCCGTGTTCACGCACCTGTCGCAGCTGCGGACCGGCGACGAGGTGCGCGTCGTGCGGGCGGATGGTGGAGTGGTCGTCTTCACGGTTACCGGCGAGCAGATCGTCGACGCAAAAGCGCGCGTTGCTTCGCTGTTCGCTTCCGGCACGCAGCCGACGCTGACGCTGATCACGTGCTCCGGCGTCTGGAATCCCCTTGTGCAGAGCGACACGCAGAGACTCCTAGTGAGCGCGGCGCTTGCTTAGGCGCGGCGCCGCCACCTCCGCGCTCGTCCTTCTCTTCCTAAGCTGGGCTGCGAATGGCGCGTCGGCCGCGGGCAGCCAGAACCTCTGGCCGAACGGCGCGCCGGGAAATCGTGCCAACAGCGAGTGGCGCACGAGCTCATACGGGGGTGGCCTGCTCCTTCGAAGAACGCTGCTCAAGGCTTTCCTCAATGCGGGCGAGGTGCTCGATCTGGGCTCGAGCGCGATCGGGCAGGGATCGAGTGACATCCTTGTGTGGAACCCCGGCCTCGTGACCGGTCCGGTCGGCACCGAGAATGTTTCCGCTGCGCCGAGCTTCAGCTGCAATGCCCAGCGCACCGGTCTCCAGGGCCAGATCACGTCGCGAGCGCAAGAGCTGGCCGGCCCGGACACCATCCCGGCGGGCGGCGTGGTGGGCGGATATTTCCCCTGCCATGACGCGGCGCCCTCATCCGGGATCTACAACATCGCCTTCACCGGGCCGGCTGGCTTCGCACTCTCCCCCGACGCGGACGGAACGGTGGGGGCCGACGTCGGTCTGACCAACGCCAATGACTTCAGCGCCGCGCAGGGCACGTCAGTCGCGGCATGGGATGCGACGGTGCGGTCGAGCCTCACCTCGACCGTGAACATCACCGGCCGGGTGTTCACCAACTACCTCGCCCTGTTCACAGCCGGCAACGGGCTGCCTGTTTTCCCGACCCTCTACGTAGTGACGCGTGACGGCTATCGCTACAAGGTTGACCTGCGAGGGATGGATCCCAACGGCTGGCTCGTGTACGGCAACCAGCGAGGCTTTCTCGACTCGGATGGCACCACTCCGCTCTACCACGACGCCGTCGCGGCAAGTGCAGGCAGCCCCGGCCAGCTCACCAACATCCAGGGCGGCGTCACGTTCGACCTGCCGAGCTTTCCGCTCTTCTTCGAGCCCCCGGCCGACGCCACCGTCACAGCGCTCGGGATTCCGCTCGCCCCGACGGCGCCGGTGATGAGCTCGCTTGCTTTTGTCGGCAACCTCGGCGGCAACACCAGCCTGGTCAACAGCGGCGGCACGTTTGCCTTTACGAGCAACGTGGCCGGCGTTTACGAGATCGTGATCAGCCGCGACGGCGTGAACTTCGATCCGACATTGCCTGCCAACCGCGTGCTTCGCGGGGTGCGGCCGGCGGGCGCGCAGACCGTGGCCTGGGACGGCAAGGACAACTCAGGCACTTTCTTTCCGGTCGGCACCTACCAGGTGCATGCCAGGTTTCACGGGGGCGAGTATCACTTTCCCATGATCGACGTCGAAAACGACACCCAGGGAGGTCCGACGATCGCCCTGCTGAACCCGCCCGGGGGCACCTGTCCGGCGCTCGTCGGCGGATGCACGTCGGGGTTCTACGACGACCGCGCGTACATGACCCTCAACGGGACAGTGGTCGACCTGGGAAACACCGTCGGCAATGTGCTCTGCGGCAACAACCCTCCAGGGACTACGTCCTCGGATACCATCAACGGCTTCAGCACCGCGACCAATCAGCGCGCGTTTGGCACCGGAGCCGACGGCAACACCAACACCCCGTGTACGGGCGCATTCGGCGACGCCAAAGGCCTCGACACCTGGACCTTCTTTCCGAGCAGCAGCGTGCTTGCGCCGCTCAACATCGTCGCGACCGCCGCAGACATCGGCCTTACGAAATCGGTCAGCGATCCAACACCGGCGGTCGGGACCAACGTCACATTCACCGTCACCGCGCACAACAGCGGACCGAATGCGACCACCTCGCTCCAGGTCACGGATCCGGTGCCGGCAGGCCTCACCTTCGTATCGGCCAGCCCGAGCCAGGGCACGTACAACGCGGGCACGGGGGTCTGGGACGTCGGTGCGCTGGGAGTGGGGTCTTCGGCGACCCTGCAGCTGGTCGTCACGGTCAACGGCACGACCCCGGTAACAAACACCGCGATGCGAACCGCAAGCTCACCCCTCGACCCAAATCCGGCGAATGACTCGGCCTCGTCTGTGGTAACAGGTAGCACCGTGCCCGGACTGCCGAACAACGGGGTGCCGCCTCTCACTGCGATCCTGGGCCTGGTCGTGCTGGCCCTGGTAGGGCTTGTCGGGGCGGAGGCAGCGCGCCGCCGGCTCTTCCGGCTTCCGCGATGACCCGTGCACGCTGGATCGTCGCCGCGGCGGTGCTCGGCTCGGGGATCGTGTTCCTCGACTCGACCGTCGTCAACGTGGCACTGCCCCGCATCGGACGCGATCTTCATCGCTCGTTTCTCGGTGTCCTCGAGGGCCAGTCGTACGTCTACAACGCCTACCTCCTGACCCTGAGCGCACTCCTGATCCTGGCGGGCGCCGTGAATGATTTCTACGGGCGCAAGCGGACGTTCCTGCTCGGCCTGCTCGCCTTCGGCATCACCTCGGTGCTGTGCGGCTTCGCCCCGACGATGGAGCTGCTGGTCCTCTTCAGGGTCCTCCAGGGTGCGGCCGGTGCCCTGCTCGTGCCGGGCTCGCTCGCGCTGATCACGGCCAACTTCTCGGGTCGGGAGCAAGGACGGGCCTTCGGCACGTGGGCCGGCGCTTCGAGCGCAACGACCCTCCTGGGACCCGTGCTCGGCGGGCTCCTGGTCGACACGATCTCGTGGCGCGCTGCTTTTTTCATCAACGTTCCGCTCGTTGCGCTCGCTGCCTGGGCGACATGGAAGCATGTGCCCGAGAGCCGCAACGAAAACGCTTCGCGGCAATTCGACTGGATCGGGGCCGCCATCGTCGCGCTTGCGGTCGGCGGTCTGGCGTTTGGAACGATCTACGGCCAGCAGCGCGCATGGCGCGACCCGCTGGGCTTTGTTGCGCTTGCCATCGGCGTCGTCGCGACTGCCGTTCTCCCGGTCTGGATGCGGCGCGCCAGGCACCCGCTCATCCCGCTCGAGCTGTTTCGCTCGCGCAACTTCACGGTCGTCAACATCTCGACGCTCGTGATCTACGGCGCCCTTTACGTCACGTTCTATTACGTCGGCCTTTTCCAGCAGGGCACGCTGGGCTACTTCGCGGCCGCGGCGGGCGCGGCGGGCATTCCAGGTTCGCTTTTCCTGATCTTCCTGTCCCGCCGCTTCGGCAGCCTGGCTGCCAAATACGGCCCGCGAATCTTCATGGCCGTCGGGCCCGTGATCATGGCGTTTGGCGTGCTGTGGTATGTGCGGGTTCCGCCGACCAGCACTCCGTGGAAGCTCGATCCAGGCCACCCGAGCACCTACCTGCCTCCGACTGCGTACTTCATCGACTTCCTACCCGCATCGATCATCTTCGGCCTCGGCATCTGCATGCTTGTCGCTCCACTGACAACCGCCCTGATGACGTCGGTGCCGGTGCAGCATGCAGGGCTGGGCTCAGCCATCAACAACGCGATCTCGCGGGTTGGGCCGCAGCTGGCGGGAGCGCTGATCTTCGTCTTCCTGACCGCCACGTTCTACGCGTCGCTCGCTTCGCGCCTGACCGGCGTCGACGTTTCATCCGAGAGCTTCCGCAACCAGGTCAGCCCGCTGAACACGCCGGCAGATCCGCACCTGGTGGCGATCGTGCGCGACGCGTCGACTTCGTCGTTCCATCTGGCGATGATCATCGGGGCCGGTCTGCTGCTGGCGGGTGCGATCGTCAATGCGGTCGGGATCCGCAACCAGGGCGCAGCGGAATCGGCCGAGCCGGCCGAAGCTTCGGAGGCGGCCGCTCCCGCGTGACAAGTTCCGCGTCGCGGCAGCAGATTCAGCCCCGTACTCGCGTCATCACCATCTCGTGCGGCGGGTCGAGCGGTCCGAAGAACTCGTCGATCCAGCGGGGATGATCTGGCACCCGCGCCGGCGGGGCCGTCAGCCGCTGCCAGCCATTCGCCTCGAACCACTCCGGGCTTTCGGGGCTGATCAGTGCGATCCATCCGCCCGGCGCGGTCACGCGCCGCAGCTCCGACTGGATGACCGGATCAGCCCCGAAGGCACCGCAGGCAGCCGTCAGCTGCGAGCGGTGGTCATCGATCGGGAGGGCCTCGGCCCAGGCCGCGACCGTGTGGACTCTCGGCAGCCGGCGCGCCAGCAGCGAACCAAGACGCGCCGACGGTTCGACGGCAACGACGACGTCGCATCGCGTCACGAGGTGCTGGGTGAGTCGGCCGCTTCCGGCCCCGACGTCGAGGCCCAGGCCGGCGCCGCGAGGCAGCGCGTCGAGGAGCGCAGGATGGATGGGTTCGCAGCGTGCCAGCTCGTCCCATTTCTCGGGTTCGAGGTGGTACACGAGCGTCCAGAACAGAGCCCGGACGACGCGATCGCCGCGCTCACCGCGTGGAACGCGCGCCATCTCATGAACGCGCACTGAATCGGGCAGCCGCCGCACGTCGTCGATGCTGAAATGGCGCCAGCCCGGCGGAGCAGTCTCGACCGCCTGTTCGTAATCCACCTCGGAACTCACGATCAGACTAGGCCGAGACTGTGAGAATCGCCGTCGTCGCCTCGCCGGTGACGCCGCTGCGCCCGGCGCAGCTTGGCGGCGCGCAGGCCTTCATCTGCGACCTGTCGGTGGGGCTGGCGCGGCTCGGCCACGACGTCGTCTTGCACTGCGCCGAGGGATCGCAGGTGGCGGGCGTCCGCCTGGCGATGGTGCCGGTGCCGCGCGACGCCGTAGACGCGCTTGTCATGCCCGGCGGCGCGGAGCCGGCGCAATCTGCCGGCGTCGAGGCGGCGCTGGCCGCGATGTTCGAGTCGATCGCCGCGACCGGCTTCGATGTAATCAGCCAGCATGCGTTCGACGCGCCGGCCTTCCAGCTGGCGCGCGACCTGCCTGTGCTGCACACGCTGCACCTGCCGCCAATCGTCACCGCGGTCGTCCAGTCTGCGGCCGCCACCCCGGCGAGCCGCCTGGCCACGGTCTCGAATTCCTGCCAGGCCGCGTGGCGCAGCGCCGGCGTCGAGGTTGGGCATGTACTGCCGAACGGAGTCGCGCCCGATCCTGCGCCGCCGGCCGAGGTCGATCGAGTGGCGCTGGTCGCCGGCCGCATCTCACCCGAGAAAGGGATCGAGCATGCGATCGGCGCGGCGCGCCAGGTCGGCTTGCCGGTGCGCATGGCGGGCGCGCACTACGATCCGGCCTATGAAGTCGACCTCCGGGACGTGCAGGTCCTGGGCTCGCTGCCGCGCGACGAGCTGCGCCGCCTGATGGCCCGCTCCGCGGTCACGATCTGCGCCGTGCGCTGGGACGAACCGTTTGGGATGGTCGCCGCCGAGGCGCAGATGGCGGGCTGCCCCGTCGCGGCTTACCGGCGGGGCGCCATGCCCGAGGTCGTCGAGGATGGCGTCAGCGGGTGCCTCGCCGAGCCGGACGACGTGACCTCGATGGCGCATGCCATCTCCGATTGCCTGGAGCTGGACCGCTCGGCCGTCCGGGCCAGCGCTCTGCGTCGCCTCGGCCTGGATGCTGCGCTCGACCACTACGAGGTGGCGCTGGAGCGCGCGGCGCGTTGACCTCGACCGCGGTCGTGACCGGCGGCTCGGGCGGGATCGGCTCAGAGGTGGTGAGGGAGCTGCGCGCGCGGCGGTGGGACGTCGTATCGCTCAGCCGGCGGGAGGGCTGTGACGTCTCGGACGAGGACCAGGTGGTGAAAGCGTTCGGTCGCGTGAAGTCCCTCGACGCGCTGGTCCACTGCGCGGCTGTGCTCGTCAAACACCGTTTTCCCGAGGTGAGCACCGCCGAGTGGGATCTGCAGCTCGATTCCGGGCTGCGCGGAGCGTTTCTCTGCTCCCGCGAAGCGTTCAGGCTGATGCAGGACCGTGGCGGGTCGATCGTGTTCGTGTCGAGCCTGTCAGGAGTGGCCGGCGCTGAGAAGTTCCCAGGCATGGCCGCCTACGTCGCGGCCAAGTCGGGGCTGGCGGGACTGACCGAAGCGCTGGCGGCCGAAGGTCGCGAGGCACGCATCCGGGTCAACGCCATCAGCCCGGGCGCGGTGGACACGGCGATGCTCCGCATCTCGGGCGTGGGGGGACCGATGCTCCAGCCGGCCGAAGTCGCGCGCATCGTCGTCTGGCTGGCTTCGACCGAATCCGCACCGCTCACCGGTGCTAATTTGCGAATGGACCCATGACCCAACAAGTGCGGATCACGCGCCGGGCCACCTTCGCCGCCGCGCACGTCCTGTGTCGCGAGGACTGGAGCGAGCAGAAGAATCGTGACGTCTTCGGCGCCTGCACGACCGATCACGGCCACAACTACGTGATCGAGGTCACGGTCGGCGGCGAGCTGGATCCGGTGACCGGGATGGTCGTCAACCTCAAGCACGTCGACACGGTTCTGCGTCGCGAGTTTGTCGACGCGGTCGACCACCGCCACCTGAACCGAGACGTCGATTTTCTCCGCGGCGTCATCCCGACTGCGGAAAACGTCGCAATGGCTGCGTTTCACCGCCTGGAGCCGCATTTCAAACCAGCGCGTCTGCTCAAGGTGCGGGTGGTCGAAACCGAGAACAACGCCGCCGAGGTCACGGCGGAATAGTCATGTCCGAGCAGGAGATCGGAGTGGTCGGGCTTGGGACCATTGGGGGCGGGCTCGCGCGCAATTTCGCCTCGCATGGCGCCCGGGTGGCCGTCTACAACCGCACCCATCGCCGGACGGAGGAATTCATTGCCGATCACTCCGGAGAAGGCGACTTCACGCCCGCGGCGACACTGGAAGAGCTGGCCCGCGCCCTGAAACCGCCACGCGCGGTCGCCGTGCTGGTGAATGCCGGGAAGCCCGTCGATGACGTGATCGATGAGCTGACGAGAGTCCTGAGCAAAGGCGACGTGATAATCGACGGCGGCAACTCCTACTTCCCGGACACTCAGCGTCGCGCCGCGGCGCTCGAGAAGATGGGTTTCGGATTTTTGGGATGCGGCGTGTCGGGTGGAGAAGAGGGCGCGCTGCACGGCCCGAGCCTCATGCCAGGCGGCACCCGGCAGTCGTACGCGCGCGTCGAGGACATGCTCACCGCGATCGCCGCCAGGGTCGACGGCGTCCCCTGCTGCACGTATATCGGGCCTGACGGCGCCGGCCACTTCGTGAAGATGGTCCACAACGGCATCGAGTACGCCGACATCCAGCTGATCGCTGAGTCGTATGACCTGATGCGCGACGCGCTCGGCCTCTCGGCCGACGAGCTGGCGTCGATATTCAGGGACTGGAACAAGGGACGGCTGCAGTCCTACCTGATCGAGATCAGCTCCCACGTGCTGGCCAAGCACGATGACGGCGCCCGCGGATCGCTGGTCGACGCCATCGAGGACGAGGCCGAGCAGAAAGGCACGGGGCGCTGGACGAGCCAGTCGGCGCTGGAGCTCGGCGTCCCGCTGACCGGCATCACCGAGGCGGTCTTCGCCCGCATGCTCTCGAGCCAGAAAGCGCGGCGCGTCAAAGCGTCAGGCGTCCTGGCCGGACCGGCAAGGGGCAAGGCGCCGAGGGGACTGGTCGAAGACGTCCAGGAGGCTCTCTACGCCTCGAAGATCGTCGCCTACGCGCAGGGCTTCGAGCACCTCGCGGCGGGTTCGAAGGAGTACCGCTGGAATCTCGACCTTGGCGCGCTTGCCACCATCTGGCGCGGAGGGTGCATCATCCGCGCGAAGTTCCTCGACCGGATCAAGGAGGCATACGAGGAGTCGCCGGAGCTGCCCAGCCTCATGCTGGCGCCTTTCTTCCAGGACGCGCTCGCTCGCGCACAGCCGGCATGGCGTCGCGTGGTCAAGAGTGCGGTCGACCACGGCATACCAATCCCGGCGTTCGCGTCGTCTCTCGCCTACTACGACGGCTACCGGCGCGCCCGGGGACCCGCCAACCTCATCCAGGGCCTGCGCGACTACTTCGGCTCGCACACCTATCACCGCGTGGACCGCGAGGGCGTCTATCACACGCGCTGGGCGCAGGACGGGCACGAAGTCCGGACCGACTAGGAGCTACCGGGCAACCTCGGCGCGCGTTTCCACGAAGGCTCGGACCGCCCGATCGAGCTCGTCCTCAGAGTGGGCCGCCGAGACCTGGGCTCTAATCCGGGCCTTGCCCTGTGGCACGACGGGATAGGAGAAGCCGACCACGTACACGCCCTTCTCCAGCATCACCGCCGCCATGCGGGAGGCGAGCGCGGCATCACCGATCATCACCGGGACGATCGGGTGGTCGCCCGGCAGGATCTCGAACTCCTCCTCCGTCATTCGGGAGCGGAAGAACCTGGTGTTGGCGGCCAGTCTGTTACGCAGGTCCTTGGCGCTGCGCAAAAGGTCAAGCACCTTCAGGCTGGCCGCAACGATCGGCGGGGCGACCGAGTTGGAGAAAAGGTAAGGGCGCGAGCGCTGGCGCAGCATGGCGACGAGCTCCTTGCGCCCTGAGACGTAGCCGCCGCTGGCTCCGCCCAGCGCCTTGCCGAGTGTGCCCGTGATGGCGTCGATCCGACCCATCACGCCGTGGTGCTCGTGCGTCCCGCGGCCGCTGGGGCCGATGAAACCGACGGCGTGCGAGTCGTCGACCATGACCATCGCGTCGTAACGCTCCGCCAGGTTGCATATTTCCAGCAGCGGGGACATGTAGCCGTCCATCGAGAAAACGCCGTCCGTGACTACCATCCGGAAACGCGCGTCGGCGCTGTCCTTCAGCTGGCGCTCCAGGTCCGCCATGTCCCGGTTGGCGTAGCGGAAGCGCCGCGCTTTGCAAAGCCGGATTCCGTCGATGATGCTGGCGTGGTTCAGCGCGTCGGAGATGACCGCGTCGCGTTCGTCGAGCAGCGCTTCGAAGATCCCGCCGTTGGCGTCGAAGCAGGATGAGTAGAGGATGGTGTCCTCGGTGCCGAGGAAGTCGGTGAGCGCCGCCTCGAGCTCCTTGTGCACCTCCTGGGTGCCGCAGATGAACCGCACCGACGCCGTGCCGTAGCCCCAGCGGTCGAGCGCCTCTTTCGCGGCCTCGACCACGGCCGGGTGATCGGCGAGCCCCAGGTAGTTGTTGGCGCACAGGTTGAGCACCTCGTGTTCGGCGACTCCGACGATCGAGCCCTGTGGAGTCGTGATCACGCGCTCCGGCTTCTCGAGACCCGCCTGGCGAATCTCATCGAGCTGCTGGGTGAGGTGCGATCGCATGCGTTCGAACATCAGGCGCTCCAATCCAGGACGACCTTTCCGCATTGGCCCGAATGGGCAACCTGGAAAGCCTCCTTGTACTCGCGATAGGGAAAGCGGTGGGTGATGACCGGGGATATGTCCAGGCCGCTCTGCACGAAGACCGACATCTGGTACCAGGTCTCGAAGATCTGGCGTCCGTAAACGCCTTTCACCGTGAGCATCTTGAACACGACCTGCGACCAGTCGATGGGAAACTCATGGTCGGGGAGGCCCAGCATCGCGATGCGGCCTCCGTGCGCCATGTTGTCGATCATCTCGCGCAGGGCGCTTGGCACCCCGGACATTTCGAAGGCGACGTCGAACCCCTCCTTCATGCCCAGCTCTTCCTGCACCTGCTTCAGCCGCGTCGTACGCACATCCACTGCTCTGGTCACGCCGACCCTGCGCGCGAGGTCGAGACGGTAGTCGCTGACGTCGGTGATGACCGTGAAGCGAGCGCCGTTGTGGCGCGCGACCATGGCCGCCATGATCCCGATCGGCCCGGCGCCGGTGATGAGAACGTCCTCGGCCACGAGGCGAAACTGCGTCGCCACATGCACGGCGTTGCCGAACGGGTCGAAGATCGACGCCACGTCGAGGTCGATCTTCGTTAGGTGCGGCCACAGGTTGCCCGCCGGCATGACGATGAGCTCGGCGAAAGCCCCGTCGCGCTGCACGCCGATTCCGACCGTGTTCGCGCACAAAGCTCGCCGGCCTGCCAGACAGTTGCGGCAGCGGCCGCACGTGATGTGGCCCTCTGCGCCCACGATCTCGCCGGGGAACACGGAGGCGACGCCCTCACCGAGCTCGACGACCTCGCCCACGAACTCGTGCCCGACGACCAGCGGCGGGTGGATCGTGTGCTGGGCCCACTCGTTCCAGCTCTCGATGTGCAGGTCGGTGCCGCAGATTCCCGTGCGCAGGACGCGGATCAGCACGTCGCCCGGGCCGGGCTTGGGTTCGGGTACGTCCTGCAGCCACAGTCCCGGCTCGGCCTTCGCTTTGACCAGCGCCTTCACTGCCTGGTGAGGATAAGGGCTCTCCGAAAGTAGAATGCCGCCAGGCGACTCGGGTCGCCAATCGAAGGTGTGCCGGGAAGTCTGGTCGGCAGGAGGTCGGCCGACGCCCCGATGAGCACCGCACAGAGCTTCCTCTTCTTCCTGATCCTGCTCGGCGCGGCGGCGACCGCGCTGCGCCTGGTCTCGCGGACGACGCCGACGGTCCCCTACCCGGTCCTGCTGGCGGCCGGCGGCATCCTGATCGGTCTCGTACCCGGCCTGCATCTGCCGCCCATCGGTCCCGACCTGATCCTGCTCGCGTTCGTCCCGGGCCTCGTCTTCGAGGCGTCGCTGTCGCTCGACCTGGAGGAGGCGCGGCGGCGCATCGTCCCGATCAGCCTGCTGGCCACGCTGGGCGTGTTCCTGACCGTCGTGATGATCGCCGTGCTCGTCCATTTCGGACTCGGCCTTGACTGGGCGAGCGGATTCCTGCTCGGCTCGATCGTGGCCGCCACCGACCCGATCGCGGTCGTGAGCTTGCTCCGCCGGCTCGGGGCGCCGCGGGGGCTGGAAGCGATCCTCGACGGCGAAAGCCTTTTCAACGACGGCACCGGCGTGGCGGTCTTTACGGCCGTCCTCGGCACGATCCTGACCGGCCACCCGTCACCGGCGGACGCGGGACTGCGTTTCATCTTCGTCACCGGGGCCGGGGTGGCCATCGGGCTTGCCGCCGGCACCGTCGCGGTGCTTTTTCTCCGCCTGGTCGAGGACGCCGAGCTCGAGATCCTGACCACCCTCGTCGTCGCGTACGGCTCATACCTCGGCGCTGACGTGATCCATGCGTCGGGCGTGGTCTCGGTCGTGACCGCGGGCGTGGTGGTCGCGCGATACGGCAGCCGCACCGGTCGCCTGCAGGGCACACAGCTGCACGGGTTCTGGAACTTGCTCGCGTTCGTGCTCAACGCCGTCCTGTTTCTGATGGTCGGCATCGCTTTGCCGGCACATCGGCTTCTCCCGGTGGCCGGGCTTGCACTGGGTGCCTACGCGATCATGTTCGCGGCGCGAGCGATCCCCGTCTACGGGCTGCTCGGGCTCGTCGACCCGCGCGGCGCTTCCATCCCGTGGACGTGGAGGCACATGACGCTCTGGGGTGGGTTGCGGGGCGCGCTGTCCGTCGCGCTGGCTCTGTCTGTCGCGTCGTATCCCCAGGTGAATCCGGACGTGTCGGTGCTCGCCTACGCGATGGTCGTGCTTTCGCTCATCGTGCAGGGGGGACTGCTGCTTCCGGTGGCCGACCTGCTCCGGCTTCGCGAGCGCGCCGTCAAGTAACGTTTTTGGCGATGCGGGTGCGCGTGGGGGCAGCGCTGCTGTTGATCGTCGCGGTCGCGGCCACCATCAACTACTTCCGCCCGATCCCGGCGGTGGCCGCAACCCCGCTGCTGCCGGCTACCGAAACAGTGCCGGGCACCGCGCCGAACCTGCCGTGGCCATCCCGCGGCGCCGCGGCAGTCGGCCTGTCCGGCCTCGGATTCATCGCCAGCTCCGGCAACGAGCAAGCGACTCCGGCGGCCAGTGTGACCAAGGTCATGACCGCGCTCGTCGTCCTCGGCGACAAGCCGCTCGGGAAAGACGAAACGGGTCCACAGGTCACGCTGACCGACCTCGACGTCCAGTCGTACCAGTCAGACCTCAGCGACATGCAGTCCGTGCTCAAGGTCGAGTCAGGCGAGCAGCTCACCGAGCTTCAGCTCCTGGAGGGGATGCTCATCCCGTCCGCCAACAATTTCGCCGAGACCATCGCGCGATGGGACGCTGGCTCGCTCGACGCCTTCGTGGCGAAGATGAACTCGCGCGCGGCTGCGCTGCACCTGACGCACACTAAGCTCGCCGACGTCAGCGGCGCCTCCGCCGCAAGTGTGAGCACGCCCACCGATCTGCTGCAGCTCGGCATGGTCTCCATGCAGAACGATGTTCTCGCCAAGATCGTGGCTTTGGGCCAGGTGACCCTGCCGGTCGCCGGTACGGTCTACAACGTCAACGGCGTTCTTGGCAAGGACGGGATTTTCGGGATCAAGACGGGCTCCGGCCTGAACAGCGGCGCCAACTTCCTGTTCGCGGCCAACGCGTCGATCGACGGCCACACGATCGTGATCTACGGGTGCGTGATGGGCCAGCCCACTCTCGAAATCGCATTCACCAGCGCCCGGACCCTGATCGGGGCGATGTCAGCGGCGCTGCACGTCAAGCGCGTGATCTTCCGCAACCAGTCGATCGCGACATACACCGCGCCCTGGGGCGACCAGACGGATCTCATCTCCGCCGACGACGTCGACCTGGCCGAGTGGCCCGGGATGGTGCTGCGCCAGCGGCTCGAGGCAAATCGCATCGTCATCGACAAGCCGCTTCCTTCGAGCACCGTCGAAGGCCACGAACATATAGTGCTCGGCGACTACGTGCTCGACATTCCGCTCGTCACCGAGTTTCCAATGTTTCCGCCCGGCCGGTTCTGGAGGCTGACCCGCCTCTCGTTCTAGGTAGGCACGGCCGATCTCGCCGAGGCGGTCCCAGCCGCCGTGCTCGATCTCGGCCCCGGACTGGTGCGAAACGGTGTGCTCGGGCGGCCACTACGCGGTCGCGCGTCCGGTCCATGTCGCGAAGGCATGGTCCGGCGAGCATGCGACCTGGAACGCGATCCGCAGCGGTTCGATCACCGCTTCCGGGGCTTCGTGTTCTCGGCGAAGAGCTTGAAGCGCACGCCGACGTTGCCCCAGACCTGCGTCAGGTAGCGGCGCGCCGCTTCGGCGCCCATCTCGTCGAGCCGGTAGAGCCGCCGAGCGCCGACCTGCTCGTCCGACACCAACCCCGCTCGGTTCAGCACGCTGAGGTGGCGCGACACGGCCGGCCGGCTGATCGGAAGCCGGTTCGCGATCTCCTGCACCGACCGCGGCTTGCGAGCCAGCAGCTCGACGATCTCACGCCGGTACTGATTCCCCAGGGCGTCAAAAGGATCGGTGAGTCGACGTTTGGCCTTCACGTGAGCTATCGTAACGGCGCCGTTACGGTAACGATTCTGTTACGAGAGGATCGCAGATGGCACAGGTAAGAAAGTCGAAGGTGAAGGGGTCCGGGACCAAGCAGTCGCGGTGGGAGCTCACGACGCCGAGCGGTTCGTCGCAGTACCAGCTGCGCGCGATCGACGACCTCCACGCCATGCTCAAGAAGCACGGCGACTGGGTGCCCCTCGGCAGCGCCGACGAGCAGAAGCCCGCGGCCGAAGGCACGGTCGAGGCCTGGGGAAGGTCGCCCAAGAATCCGGTCGGCGGCTGGTATGGGATGAAGAAAGGACTTCGCGGTCGCTTCGGCATGTACATGCCTCCGCTGCTCGAGGCGCTGGGGATGGCCGAGGTCGAGCACAACCCCAAGAACAACCGGATGCGCGCCCTTTAGAGAAACGCGAGAATGGGCCCCGGGATGGGGTTCATATCTCGGGGCTTCCGCGGCAAGCGCCGCGACACCGCGGTCACCGGGCGCGTGCCGCCGGGCCAGTACGTGGTCACGGACTTCCCCGTGCTCTCGGCGGGGCCGACCCCGCGAGTGAACCTCGACCAGTGGACCTTCACGATCGAGGGCGAGATCGATGAGCCGAAGCGCTGGACCTGGAAAGAGTTCGCCGCCCTCCCGTCGGAGACCGTGACCAAGGACATCCACTGCGTGACCAAGTGGTCGAAGCTCGACACGACATGGAAGGGTGTCTCCGTCGACACGCTGATGGAGGGCATCGAGACCGCAGCGGAGTTCACCACCATCTTCTCCGACGGCGGCTACACCACCAACGTCCCGCTCGATGACATCACAGGCAACAAGGCCTGGGTCGTCTTCGAGTTCGACGGCCAGCCGCTCCATCCCGAGCACGGTGGACCGGTGAGGTTCCTGGTGCCACACCTTTACTTCTGGAAGAGCGCCAAGTGGGTGCGCGGGATCAGGTTCGAAAAGGAAGAGCACCCAGGCTTCTGGGAGTCGAACGGTTACAACATGTACGGGGATCCTTGGCGAGAGCAGCGGTACTGGGGAGATTAGATTGGCAGCTGGGCGAGCTGGTCGAGCTCGTCCAGGAAACGCCCCGAGTTGCAAGCCTCTACCTCAACGTCCCCGACTGGCCAGGGCACGCGGCGGGGCAGCACGTCGACGTCAGGCTGACCGCCGAGGACGGTTACGTGGCCGAACGCAGCTACTCGATCGCCTCGCCCCCCGAAGACAGCCGGCTAGCCCTGACCGTCGAGCGCCTGGACGACGGCGAAGTGTCGCCCTATCTCGTCGGCGAGCTGAAGGTTGGCGACAGGCTCGAGCTGCGCGGGCCGATCGGTGGGTATTTCGTCTGGCGCGCAGGCGAAGACGCACCGCTCCTCCTGGTGGGTGGAGGGTCAGGGGTGGTGCCGCTCATGGCGATGCTCCGTCATCGCGCGAAGGCGTCGCGCAAGGCGCCGGCACGCCTGCTCTATTCGTCGCGCACACTGGCCGACGTCATTTATCGCGATGAGCTCGAACAGCTTGGTTCCGCCCGTGACGGGCTGTCCGTCTTCCACACGCTGACGCGCGAAAAACCAGCCGGATGGACCGGCTACACGAGGCGCCTCGACGAGTCGATGATGAAGGAGGTCGCCTGGCCGGAGGAGCAGATGCCCGCGGTGTTCATCTGCGGCCCGACATCGTTTGTCGAAGCGGCGGCGTCGCTGCTCGTGACGATGGGCTACCCGCCGCAGTCGGTCAGGACCGAGAGGTTTGGCGCAACAGGAGGATGAATATGCATTCAGATAAGCACAACCTGGACCAGCTTGCCGGCAACGTCGAAGAGAGAAGGCTCGATGGCAACGCGATCGGCGGCCTGCTGCGCGAGATCTTCACCATGGAGATGACCGCCGCCGAAAGCACCTGCGCCGGCTGCGGCGCGATCAACGCGGTCGGCCGAGTCATGGTCTACAGGGACGCGCCGGGGACGGTGGTGCGCTGCCCCGAATGCGGGCAGGTGCTCATGCGCATCGTGCACGGGCGCGGCCGCTACTGGGTGGATATGACCGGAATGCGGTGCCTGGAGTTCGCCGAGGGCTAGGCAGGCTAGGCGCCCGGTCGCTTCATCGCCCAGGGGCCGTACCTGATCAGCCCGATCAGCATCCAAACGAACATTGCCACCGCGCCGAACGCCAGTACTTCCTCGATGATCTGGACCCCAATCGGTATGGGAGAGGTGTTGGGCCGGAAGAGGCCAGCCAGGCCGAATAGGGCACTGAGCGAGCCCAGCCCCATCAGCACCAGCACGTACCAGAAGATCCATCGCCAACGCAGCACGGCACCCAGCGCGCCGAATAGCTCCAACAGCCCGAGGAACGCGGCGAGCGCTATGGCGCCAACGATCGTAAACGTGATGATCTGATCCTCAGTCGTGCCCTGAGGGATCTGGCTTCCCGCCGCTTCGAGGGTCTTCCTGACCGCGTCTTGGTTGTAGAAGATCGCGACGCTGGCGATGGTGATCAAAGCCTCCACCGTCAGCAGTGCGGCGGCCGCCAACTGCATGGGTCGGGTCCATGGGGTCGGTTCGCGGGCGCCCCTGGGGATCGGCACCCACTGCAGGCCGTCCCACCGGAACTGGCCGTCGGCCGAGACCTGGCCCACCGCGGTCGTGGGGTTCTGGCTCAAAGCGGGCATAGATTAACCGGCATCACACCGAGCTACGAAAAGTAGCCGCGCCGTCAATATTCGCGGCGACCACCTCCGACCTTCCGACCGTTGTCGTAGCGGGCGTTTGTAAGAAACGCGAGGAAAGCCGGACACCTAAGGGGGAGGTCCCGTTGCCTGTACACCCGCCCGTACAGCTACAGATAAAGGGATGGTTGGACGCCGTCCTGGCCCTTGGCCTCAAGGTCAAGGACCGCGAGGCGCGCGAGCACAACCTCCGCGTGGCGCGGCTTTGCGTGCACATCGGCCGCCAGCTGTCGATGAGCGCCTCCGAGCTGCGGGTGCTGGCCAGGGCCGGCCTCATGCATGACATCGGCAAGCTCGGCGTCCCCGACGCCGTGCTGGGCAAGCACTCGCCGCTCGACGAGTCGGAGTGGATCCTGATGCGCGCGCACCCCGAAATGGGGCTCACGCTCTTAGATCGGGCCGGCCAGTCGACCCGCGAGGTGCTCGCGGTCCTTTATCACCACGAGCGACTCGATGGGAGCGGGTATCCCTACGGCCTCAAGGCGGAGGCGATCCCGATCGAAGCCCGGATCGTCGCCGTCGCGGACACCTACGACGCGTTGACGTCCGACCGCCCGTATCGCAAGGCCTGCTCACCGGCCGACGCGCGGCGCGTGCTGATCCAGGAGGCGGGCTCGCGACTCGATTCCAACGCAGTGGCGGCGCTCTTCGGCGTGCTGGATCGGAACGTCCCCACATTCGAGCTCACGCCGAGGACCGCGCTGGCTTTCTGATTTCCTTCACCATGATGGGGTGAAGTTCGGGGTGGCGATCTTTCCGACCGACTACGCGATCTCTCTCACCGAGCTGGCACCGGCCGCCGAGCAGCTTGGGTTCGAATCACTCTGGGTGGCCGAGCACTCGCACATCCCGACCAGCCGGCAGACGCCGTGGCCGGGCGGCGCAGAGCTGCCGAAGCACTACTGGCACACGCTGGACCCGTTCGTGGCGCTCACCGCGGCCGCGCTGGCGAGCAAGACGATTCGCGTCGCCACCGGCATCTGCCTCGTGATCGAGCGAGATCCGATCAACACCGCCAAGGAGGTGGCGAGCCTGGACCACATCTCCAACGGCAGATTCATCTTCGGCATCGGTGGAGGGTGGAACCGCGAGGAGATGGCGGACCACGGGACCGAATATCAGACGCGGTGGAAGCTGTTGCGCGAGCGGGTCGAGGCGATGAAGGCGATATGGACCGAGGAGGTTTCCGAGTACCACGGCGAGATGGTCGATTTCGGCCCGATGTGGTGCTGGCCGAAGCCGGTCCAGAAGCCCCATCCTCCGGTCATCCTCGGCGGCAGTGGGCCGAAGATCCTGGAGCGTGTGGTCCGCTACGCCGACGGCTGGATGCCCAACCGAGGCGACGTCATCGAGCGGATCCCCGAGCTCGAGCGGCTTGCGAAAGACGCGGGTCGCGAGCGGATTCCGGTGACCTGCTACCCGAAGGCCAGCGTCGAGGAGATTGAGCGGGTGGGCAAGTCAGGCGTCGAGCGCTGCATCTGGTACGTGCCCGCGGACGGCCGCGACGCCGCACTCAAGCGGCTGGACGAGCTCGGCAAGATGATCCGTCCCTACTTGAAGGACTAGCGTCCTTCCAGCAATGTCTTCGGGATCGAATCCCACGTGCCGCCCTTGCGCCGGTACGCGATGCCCGAAAGCATCTCCAGCACCACGCGGTTGGCGAGGAACGCCGTGATCTCAGCCGAGTCGTAAGGCGGCGCTACCTCGACCACGTCGACGCCGACGACAGGCAGCTCGACGGCGATCCTTCGGACGGCGTCGAGCAGCTGCCGCCCGGTGATGCCTCCCGGCTCGGGGGTGCCCGTGCCGGGGGCCATGCCCGGATCGACCACGTCCAGGTCCACCGAGACGAAGACGCCTTCGCAATCGTCGAGGGCTATCGCGAATGCCTCCTCCAGCACGGAGTCGAGGCCGCGCCGCACCACCTCATGCATCTCGAACGACCGCATGCCCTGCTCCGCCATCCAGCGCAGCGTCGGGGGCTCGGGCCAGTAGCCGCGCAGGCCCACCTGCAGGAAACGGTCGCCGCGGCAGGCACCGGATTCGATGAGCCGGCGCATGGGCAGGCCATGGCCGATGAGGCTGCCGAACTGGACGTCGCCGGTGTCCGCATGGGCATCGAAGTGAATGACCGAAACACGACCCCAACCCCGGGCATGCGCCACGCCGGTGACGTCGGGCCACGTGATGGTGTGGTCACCGCCGAGGATGAGCGGGATCGCGCCGGCCTCGGCCGCGGTGCGCACCGCCCGCTCGAGCGCGTCCAGCGGAGCCTTTGCCTCGACCCCGGGCATCTCGATGTCGCCGGCGTCGACGACCCGGAGCTCCTGGAGCGGGTCGACGCGCAGGGCGAGGTGCGGTCGCGAGGAGTCGTGCGGGATGTAGTCGGTGGTGCGAATCATCTTCGGCCCGAACCGGGCGCCGGCTCGATAGGACGTGCCGGCGTCGTAGGGCGCACCGATGATGACCACGTCAGCGCCCTCGAAGCTCGCGGGGTCGCCGAGGTCGCACCGCGGCACGCCGAGGAAGGTCACGTCCGGCCCGTACATGCCGCCGAGCCTCGACATTTCGCCGCCCAGGCTACTGGCGCAGGTCCCGGGCCATCTCGGCGAAGTTGTCGACGTAGCGCTGCACGTCGTCGGTCGAGTGCTGGACCGACAGCGTCCAGTTCTCCTCCGCGCCCGGTGCCATGAGCACGCCGCGGTTGCCCTGGTAGAGCCAGCTCAGGTACGCGAACGACTTGTCGATCTCGAGGTAGTCGCGATAGTTGCGTACCCGCCGCGCCCGATACGTGACGCCGCCGCGCGCCGCGAGCGTGATGACGTGGAACGGCAGCTCGAAGCGCCCGATCGTCTCGTCGAGCCCACCCTGCAGCGTCTCGGCCAGGGCGTCGAAATGGGCGTAGGCGTTGGCGTCGAGGATCTCGAGCAGGGTGACCCTGGACGCGGCCATCGTCAGCGGGTTGCCGTTGAAGGTGCCCATCTGGGCCACACGCTTGTCCTCGATCACGCCCATCACGTCATCGCGTCCGCCGACCGCCCCGCACGGCAGGCCGCCGCCGATCGCCTTGGCAAGCGCAATCAGGTCTGGCGTGAGGTCGAAGCGCTCCGTCGCTCCGCCGGGCGCGATCGTCACGCCGGTCTTCACCTCGTCGAAGATCAGCAGCGCGCCGTGGCGGTGCGCCATCTCCTTGACCTTGTCGAGGTAGCCCGGGTCAGGCAGGACGATGCCGACGTTCATCATCGCGGGCTCGACTATCACCGCTGCCACCTGCTTCGGGTGCGCGTCGAACGCCTTCTCGAGCGCGGCAAGATCGTTGAAGGGCACGACCGTGGTCAGCTCGACGATCGCGGCCGGGATGCCCTCGCTCTGCGGGAAGGAGGCGGGCGCATCGGGTGGGCCCATGCGGTCTGGCGGCGGCTCGACCGACACCATCAGCGCGTCGTGGTGGCCGTGGTAAGAAGCCTCGATCTTGATCAGGCGCTCGCGGCCGGTGAACCCTCGCGCGATGCGGACCGCGTCGAGCGTCGACTCCGTGCCCGAGTTGGTGAACCGCCACTTGGGCTGATGGAAGCGGCGCTTCAGCTCGCGCGCCACGACCAGGGCGTCCTCGACGGGCTGCGCGAAGTGCGACCCTTGCTCGATCTGACGCTGGACCGCCGCAACGATCTTGGGGTGGGCATGGCCGACGACCATGACGCCGAACCCGTTGTGGAAGTCGATGTACTCGTTACCGTCGACGTCCCGCACGCGGCTGCCCCTGCCGTGCTCCATGAAGATCGGGTGCGGCGCCGCGTCCTGGAACGAGGACGGAACGCCTCGTGGCAGCACCTCGCGCGCCTCCGTCCAGAGCTGATGCGAGCGCGGTCGCGCCTTGCGGAAGCGCTCCTCCTCGCCCTGGATGAGCTCCGCGACGCGGCCGGCGGGTATCTCGCGCGTGGTCGTCGTGGCCAATTGTCCAACCCTCCCCTAACGCCCGCCTTGACAGGTCAGGGCCGTGGGCCTCTAATTGTGGCGATTTTCAGGCGTTCGTCGGTTGGTAAGCAGGGGAGGGTAGCCGATGGGGGAACAGGCCGCGGTAGCCGAGCTTGTAGCGGAGAAACGAAAGCTCAAGAAATCGCTTTTCCGCTTCGACATGATCTTCTTCACGGTCTGCGCCATAGTGGCGTTGGACACGATCGGCCAGTCGTCTTCTTACGGCGCCCAGGCAATCCTCTGGCTGATCGTCTCGGCCGTGACCTTCTTGATTCCTTATGGCCTGATCACGGCCGAGCTCGGGGCGGCGTTTCCAACCGAAGGCGCCACCTACGACTGGGTCCGCCTGGCCTACGGCCACTTTGCGGGCGCGGTGGTCGGGGTTCTGTACTGGCTGAGTAACCCGATCTGGCTCGGCGGCACACTGGCCGCGACCACGATCGCGGCCCTTGACGCGCTCTGGGGCACACAGTTCGGAGGCAACCAGGGTGCTGAAACCGTCATCGGTTTTCTGTTCATCTGGGTGGCGGTGACGATGAACATCCTCTCGCTGCGCTACATGAAGTGGGTACCGAACCTGGGTGCCATCACGCGACTCACACTGCTCGCTTTCTTCGCCGTCCTGGTGGTGATCGCCGGACTCAAGGGCGGTTTCCATGGCGGACTGGGCGGCTTCTTTCCGACCGACGCCACCGTCCTGATCGGCGTCATCGGCGTCATCGTGTTCCAGTGGATCGGCTTTGAGCTTCAGACCAACGCCAGCGAGGAGATGGACAACCCGCAGCGGGACATCCCGCGGGCGGTGTACGCGTCGGGCGTGATCTCATTCCTCGGTTACGCCGTGCCGATCATCGGTGTGGTCTTGATCCTCTCGTCCAGCCAGCTGAGCAACGTATCGGGCTTCGTGGCCGCCTATCAGTTCGGCTCGACCACCGTCTTCGGCAGCGCTGCTCCTTTCTTCAATCACGTCGCCGGGCTGGCGTTTGTTTTCGTACTGCTCTCCAGCGGCACAGCGTGGTTGATGGGCTCAGACCGCCTGATGGCCATCGGGGCGCTAGCCGGTTCGGGCCCGAAGCAGCTGGGCTATTTCTCATCTCGCTTTGGAACTCCGATCGTGGTGAACGTCCTGTCTGGGATCATCGCCACGGTCTTCATGTACATCACCTTCTTCGTCACCGGTGGTGGGCTGCACGGCTACTTCGCAGCCGTGCTCGGGCTCGTGATTTCGACGACGACCTTCTCCTACATCCTGATCTTCCCCGCGCTGCTCACCCTTCGTCGCAAGTACCCGAATGTCAAGCGGCCATTCCTTGTACCGGGTGGCAACACAGGCGCGTGGGTCTGCGTGATCCTGGCCGAGTTCTGGGTCATCGGCGCGACCATCTTCTCGCTGTGGCCGGGGCTGTTCACATACCTCTGGAGCGCGGACTACAGCGGTGTCAATCGCACGACCTTTGAGGTCTACACCGCGGTCACCGTTGCCATATTGATCGGATTGGCGGTCGTGTTCTGGGCGGTCGGACGCGGACACGCGATCCATACCGGCCCGATGACCGCAGCGGCGACGACGCCGATGCCGGCAGGAGCGCCGGGCGGAGAGTAGGAAATCCCGAGGGGCCGGGTCGCCCGGCCCCTCAACCTTCGTAGACGACGGCTCCTCCCACGATCGTCGCCCTGACTCGCGCCCCCTCAAAGTCGACGACGGCGATGTCCGCGAGCATCCCCTCGCGGAGCTCGCCCTTCTCTCGCTCGGCGTGTTCCGCGTAAGCGCTGCCTGAGGTCCAGGCCGCGACAGCCTCGGCCCGAGACAGCTGACGGGTCGCCATCTCAAGGCTCGCGAACGGATCCAGCGGGACGACCGGCCAATCGGTGCCGAAGGCAACCCGCGCGCCCGAGCGCAGGATCTCCCGCCACGGCCACCCGTGCGCCGAGCGCTCCGGGCCCAGGTGACGCCGCCACACTTCGGTCAGGTCGGGGTCCGCGTGCTGGGGCTGCATGCTCGCGACCACCCCCAATCGGGCGAACCGAGGGATGTCGGCTGGATCTGGTTGCTCGATATGTTCCACTCGGTGCCGGCGTCCGGGGGTGGCGCCCTCGAACGCGTCCAGCGCCTGGCGGATCGCAGCGTCGCCGATGGCGTGGACCTGGACCTGCCAGCCCCGCGTGTCCGCGATCCTGGTGGCCTCTCGCAGCTCGTCACGTGCCCACAGCGGCGCGCCGCGTTCATCTGTCCCGGCGTAAGGCACGAGAAGCGCGGCAGTTTTCGACTCGACCACTCCGTCGGCGAACGCCTTGAGGATGCCCGTCGAAATCCACTGGTCGCGGTCCTGTCGAGCAGCCTCGTAATCGTCGAGCCGGCGTCCCCACTCCTGAATCTCGAGGCCGGGAGTCATGTCGAAAGCCAGGCGGACGCGCACCGTCAGCTCGTCCGACTCGCGCAGCGCACGCCACAGCGGAAGCTGGTCGAGACCGTCGCCCGCTTCCTGCACCGACGCGACCCCGCGCGATGCGGCGACACGCAGGCCTGCGCGCAGGGCGTCGAGATCTTCGGCCACGGTGCGGGCGGGAAGGCGCCGCGTCACGGCCAGAATCTCCTCCTCCTTGAGGATGCCGGCGTGCGGCGCCCCGGCGATGGCGAGGGCGCGGCTGTTGGCCCAACCCGTGTGTGCGTCGAACGACTCGAGGTAGGCGGGACGGTCCGGGACCAGGCGGTCGAGGAGCTCGACGGTCGGCATGCCACCCGGAAACGCGGAGTAGAACCAGCCCCGGCCAAGGATCCAGTCGCCGTCCGCCGACCGCGCGTACTCGGCGATCCGCTTCTCGACTTCGGGCTGTGTGTCGGCGCCGAACAGGTCGAGCTGGCCAAGCGCGCGTGACGCCATCAGGAAATGGACGTGGGCGTCGTTGAAGGCGGGGAGAATCCAGGCCCCTCCGGCATCGACGACGTGGCCGGCCTCGAATCGGCCCGTGCCGATGGCCGCTATACGGTCGCCATCCACAGCTACCGCGGTCGCGTCAGGCCGCGACCAGACCTTGCCGTTGACTATCGCGAGCGATGGCACTGCCGAGCGACAATGTTCGGGCATGGCCAGGCTCGAGACAGGGGTTGCGCGCGCGTCGACGATTCCTGCACGGCTGTACCTGGATCCGGCGGTGCTGGAGCAGGAGAAGGACCGCATCTTCGCCCACACGTGGCAGCTCGTTGCCCATCGCAGCGAGCTGGCCCGTCCGGGCGACTTCAAGCCCACGACGATCGTCGACGAGCCGATCCTGCTGACCCATGCCCAGGACGGAAAGCTTCGCGGCTTCTACAACGTGTGCCGGCATCGCGCGTCGTTGGTGGTCACGACGCGCGGCAACCGAAAGTCACTCCAGTGCGGCTACCACGGCTGGGTGTACGGGCTGGATGGTCAACTGCAGACCGCGCGCGAGATGGAAGGCACAGAGGACTTCGAGAAGGCGGACTTCGGGCTGGTCCCGATCCGCGTCGACACGCTCGGCCCGTTCGTGTTTGCGAACCTCGATCCGCAAGCCGCGCCCCTGGCGGACTGGATCGGGGCCATCCCTGCGGAGATCGCGGCGGCCGGTTACGACATCGACACCATGCGCCCCATCGAGCGGCGCGACTACGAGATCGCGTGCAACTGGAAGGTGTACATCGACAACTATCTGGAGGGCTATCACCTGCCGATCGCGCACCCGGGCCTGTTCAAGGAGCTCGAGTACGACAACTATCGGGTCGAGACGTTCCGCTACTACTCGAAGCAGCATGCACCGATCCGCGAGCTGAAGCCGGGAGAGGTACCGGGTCGCGACCGACGCTACATCCGAATGCCGGGCGCGGAAGACGACGCGCTCTATTACTGGATCTTTCCGAACACCATGCTGAACATCTACCAGGACAACATCAGCACCAATGTCATCCTCCCGATGGGAGTCGACCGCACACTGACCATCTTCGAGTGGTTCTTTGCCGAGCCCGGCACCGGCGCGGGATGGGAATCGATGCAGCAGACAATCGCGTTCTCAGACGAGATCCAGCAGGAGGACATAGCTGTCTGCGAGCGCGTGCAGCGAGGGCTCCGATCGCGCTCCTACGACCAGGGGCGCTTCTCCGCGCTGCGAGAGAACGGCGTCCACCATTTCCAGTCGCTCGTGACGGAGTTCCTGGACCGGGACCTGAGCTCAGGCGATCCTGGGACCACCTAAAGGCAGCGTGAAGTGGAAGTCTGAGCCGTCGCCCGGCTCGCTTTCGACCCAGATCTTGCCGCCGTGCAGCTCGACGATCTGGCGCGCGAGCGCCAGGCCGAGACCCGTGCCGATGATCTTGTTGGCGGACTTCTCGTACCGCTCGTAGCGGCTGAACAACTTTCCTTTGAACTCGGGGGCGATACCGAGTCCGTGATCCCGGATGCTCACGTCCACCTCGCCGTCGCGTACGGTCGTGCTGACTTTGATCTCGCCACCATCAGGTGAGTACTTGACCGCGTTGTTGAGTAGGTTCGCGGCGACCTGCGCGATGCGATCGGGATCGCACTTGACCGTGGGCTTGCCATCGAATTGAGAGACGATATGGTGAAACTCACTGGACGCGCGCGCGCGTTCGACCGCGCCCTCCAGCAGTCCATCGATATCGACTTCCTCGATGTGAAGCGTGAGACGCCCTGCCTCGATGCGGTCGAGGTCGAGCATGTCATTGATCATCCGGTTCAGCCGCTCGGCCTCCTTGTTGATGTCCGACGCGTACGACTTCGCCTCCTCCACCGCGACGTCTTCGTCCCGGATCATCTCGCTGAACCCGGCGATGCCGACCAGCGCGGTCCGGAATTCGTGGCTGACAAGCGATACGAACTCGCTCTTCAACCGGTTCAGCCGCTCGAGGCCCGCCAGATGCGCAGCCGCCGCCTCGTTCGCGGCATGTTCGGCGTCTGTGTCCTCGTACATGGCCAGGAAATAGGCGATCCGACCCGCCGAGTTGCGCACGCCTGTAGCGCTCCAATGCAGCCAAGCCTCGGTGCCGTCAGCGCGGAGCGCGCGGGTGTCGGACTCGATCGTACTGACCGCGCCTTTCCACAACGGCTGGAAAATCTCGAACACGCGAGCGAACTCTTCCGGTGGCAGGTAGTTCGCGACGGGGGTGCCAACCATCTTCTCTGGCGTTGTACGTAAAAGGCTCGCCATGCGTGGGTTCACGTCGATGACATTCATGTCCGTCCCTACTCGCGCTATGCCCAGCGGGGCATGGGTGAGGATCTCGTCGAGCAGCTTATTGCGCCGCTCCACCTGCGCCTCCGCCCGCTGACTGTTGCCGAGAAGCGATACCGAGTCACGGTGCGAGAGGACGTGGCTCGCCACGAACAGGATCCCGATGGCGCCCGCAAGGACGGTAGCGAAGCGGTCAAGGTTCTGGTCGACGATCGCCTGATGCAAGGCCATGACCGACGCTGCGGCCACAGCCGCCCAGGGCAGCGCGAGCTGCCATAGGTTGATCGGACCCTCAACGACCTTCTCCTCTCCGCTTCTGGCCGGCCAGAGCGGTGCGAGGGCGATCAGCAGGTAACCGATGACCCAGCCGGCGTCCAGCACGCTGCCGAGGGCGCCGTAGGTGCCGTTGGCGGTGAGATACGCGAAGGCGCTGTCGGCGAGCGCTGTGAACCCCAACCCTCCCAGCAGCAGTCCAAGCCTGCCAATTTCGGCCCGACGGGCACGCTGCAGCGCGACCACGAGCACGGTTGCCGTGATGATGTCGCCGATCGGGTAAGCCAGTCCGATCGCCTGGGCTGCGGGCGTCGCGGGCGAGGTGTCGTAGACGTTGGCGAGCCCCACCGTCCAGGCAATGAACAGCAGCGACAGCGCAACGATGGCGCCGGACAGCACGGTTTGGCCGCGAGTCGCAAGCCGAGTCGGGGCTGACGTAAAGGCAAAAACGCCCGCCACGGCAAGCGGGACCGCGAGCAGGAAGCCGGCGTCCGCCCCGGAAGGGAAGGGCACGGCGACGCCGAAGCCGACCTGGTAGACGCTCCAGACGACCTCCCCGAGGCCCCAGCTCAGGGCGGAGGCTGCAAAGAACGCCCAGGCAAACCGGGTCCGGCCCGTGTTGCGACTTGCGGCCAGGGCGCAGCTTCCCGCCGCAATGAACGCCGCGACCGCCTCTCCTATGTCATCGAGGTCGATCGTGGCCTGGTCGCTGATCCAGTGGAAGGCGGTCCACCCGGTGAAGACGACAGCGGTGACGGTGCTCGCGGCCGCGGCGATCGCAAACGGCCGCCAACCGTGAATGCCGAGGCCGGTGACCACGAGCGGGCGCCGCAGCTGGAGCGCGGCGGCGGGATTCTGCATCGCCCGAGCGTAGGCGGAGCTGCTCAATTCAGTACCCGTATACCGAAATCTCCAGAGCGGCCGTTAAGTCACACCGGTTTTCATTTAACATGGCGGGGCAGTTACTTGTAGCACAGCCGTGAGGGTGTGGAGCACGGCTAAGTGGAGGACTGCGATTTCGGCGCAATGGATTCCTGGCGGGGACGAGGACGCTGACGTCGAGGAGGACGCCGCGCCCGCTGAGCCAGGTCGAACGACCGCCGCAATCGGGGTCCTGGGATTGGCCGTGGCGTTGGCGGTGCTGCCGGCGCTGATCGGTCTGGGGGTGGCGCCCGGTCCGCTCTGGCTGGTAGCTGCAGGTATAGCGGCTTGGCTGCGGTCGTAGGTGGGGTGAAGGTGGCGGTGGGGACCCTGGGAGCGGCTCGCGGCCGAGCACATCCCACCTCTCAGATCACCGCCGCCTCCGTCGATTGATCGCGCGGGTTGTCAACGGCGGCACGGACTGTGCTGCAAAGGAGGTGATATCGATGCGCAAGCTGCTGTTTGCCGCCATCCTGGCGACCTCAGCTCTCATGGCCCTGGCGGCCGCCGTCTCCGCTAGCGGAGTCCCGCCCTGTTGCTGAGAGCCTGACTAATTTTGTAAGACTTTCGTCAAGTCATAGGAGCCTGCGTTAAGCTGCCGCCTGTGACGGAGATCACACGCGCACCTGAGAAGGCACCTTCCGGCCGCCGTCGCGGGCGGAGGCGGGGTCTCGAGATCAGGCCAGGCTCGGTGAAGCAGGCCCGCGCCATGGCCGGCCTCAGCCTCGGCCAGGTCGCTCGCGAGGACATCAGCCGCACCGCGATCTACTTCGTCGAGACCGGCAAGGCGAAGCCATCCATGGAGACCCTCGAGCTCATCTCGCAGCGCACCGGACAGCCGCTTGACTTCTTCCTCACCGGCGCCGGAGGTGCCGATCTCCACCCCGCCGCAAGGATCGCCGAGCTGGAGCGGCTTCTCGTCACAGGCGACAACGCGGGCGTTGTTGCGGCGGCCGAGGCGGCGCTGGCCCAGAGGAACGACGGCGAGAGCGAGGCCCGGATCAAGCTACTGGCCTCAATGGCCTACCTGAGGCTCGCCCAACCCGTGTTGGGACGCCGGCTGGCGGTGTCGGCCCGTATGTACTTCGAGCAGGTGCCCGACCTGCACATGACGGCCGAGGCCCTGGGCAACGAGGCACACGCCGCCGGCCTGATGCAGGATCCGGCCGCGGTGCACATCGCCGAGGGGGCGCTCGCCACATGCCGCACCCTCAGGCCCGTGCCCCAGGTCCTCGAGGCCCGGCTGCTGCGTGTCCTGGGGCACATGCTGGTGGCCGCCCAGCGCTGGAAGGAGGCGATCGCCTGCTACGAGGAGGCGGTCGCGGTCGGCGACGTCGTGCAGGACCTGCAACAGCTGTCGTTGCTCTACAGCGGCATGAGCCTCGCCCACCAGGAGATCGGCCAGATCAACGAAGCCACGCGCTACGCCCAGAAGGCCCTGACCATCCACGAGACCTTGAACGACCGCCTCTCCCAGGCCCGTTCGCTGAACAACCTTGGCTGGATGCTGGTGCGGCTTGGCGAGCTCACCTCGGCGCGAAGTCATATCGACCGTGCGCTTCGAATCTTCGACGAGCAGGCCGTCGAACCCCAAAAGAGCAACTTCCTGATGAGTCTGGCGGAGCTCGAGTTCGCCGAGGGTGACCTCGACCAGGCGTCCGTGGTGGCCCGCGAGGCCCTCGAGCTGACGGTCCGGCACGGCGAGCTGGCGACGGCTGCCGAGGCCCATATGCTGCTGGGCCGGGTCGCCGCGCAACGCGGATTGGATGCCGATGCCGACGAAGCATTCGCGGCCGCGCTGGCCGCTGCCGGGGCGATGGGCCGCGGACCCCGCCTGACTCAGGTGCACGAGGCCTACGCCGAGGTCCTGGAGGCGAGGGGCGACCTGGTCGCCGCCAACCGCCATCTAAGGCAGGCCATCGCCGCCTACCGGCCCGCCGCGCCATACGCTGCGGAATCGCGGATCGCCATCGCCTGACGCGTCTCGGTCGGCTTAGCCCGTGTTCTGAAGGCCGGCGGCGACACCGTTCACCGTGAGCTGAAACACGCTCTCGGCCCTGGCGCGGTCGGGACGCGAGATCCGCGGGTCCCGCATCGCGCGTAGCGCCCGCAGCTGGAGATGCGACAGCGCGTCGACGTACGGGTTGCGCAGCTCGATCGCCCACGACAGCACCCGGCGGTCCTCGAGGAGCCGGCGGTGGCCGGTGACCTCCAGCACCGCGTGCTTGGTGAGGTCGTACTCGGACAGCACCATGGAGGCGAGGTCGGGTCGCTCGCCCAGCGCGAGGTATCGCTCCGCGATGCGGCGGTCCGTCTTGGCGAGGCTCATCTCGGCGTTGTCGAGCATGGCGTTGAACAGGGGCCACTCCGCGTAGGCGCGGCGAAGCTCGTCAGTAGGGGCGGCTGCAAGACCGCTCCCGATCCCGTACCAGCCCGCGAGGTTCAACCGCATCTGTGACCACGCGAAAACCCATGGAATCGCCCGCAGGTCCTCGAGGCGGCGGCCGCCTGCGCGGCGCGACGGCCGGGACGCGATTCGCAGCCGCCCGAGCTCCTGGATGGGGCTCACCTGCAGGAACCACTCCTCGAAGCCGGGTGCCTCCACCAGCCGCCGATATGCGGCGCGCGACGGCCCATCGATCTGCGCGGTAAGCCCGCGAAATGCATGGGCGGGGTCGCTTCGCGCCGGCCGCGGCACCGACGCTTCGAGCACCGCGGAGGTCACCTGCTCCAGGTGACGCCGGGCGATCGCTGGGTTGCCGTACCTCGCAAAGATCACCTCGCCCTGCTCGGTCACCTTGAAGTGGCCGTTCACCGAGCCCGGCGCCTGGGCGCGCACCGCCCGGTTCGCCGGACCGCCGCCTCGGCCAAGCGCACCGCCGCGGCCGTGAAACAGCCTCAGCTGCAGCCGGTTCTTCTTTGCCCAGGCGGCCAGCGCGGCCTGAGCGTCATGCAGGGCGAACGTGGCCGAAAGCGGGCCGGCTTCCTTCGCCGAGTCCGAGTATCCGAGCATCACCTCGATCCGGCGATCATTCGGCGCAAGGCGCTTGCGGACCGGCTCCAGCTCGAGCATGCCGTCCATCACGCGCGTGGCGCATGACAGGTCCTCGAGGGTTTCGAACAGCGGCACCACGTCGATGACCGGGGCGATTCCGCCAGTGGCATGCGTTGCCAGCTCGTGGACCGCGGCGACGTCCTGCGCGCCGCGCGTGAAGCTGACCACGTAGCGGCGGCACGAGTCCACGCCGAATCGCGCCTGGAGGGACGCCATCACGCCCAGCGTGTCGAGCACGTCTTTGGTCAGGTCGCTTCTTGGGTGGCCGGCGCGAACCTCGGCCAGCGCGTGCTCATGCACCTTGCTGTGCTGGCGGACCTCGAGCTCGGCCAGGTGGAATCCGAAAGTCTCGGCCTGCCAGACCAGGTGCTGCAGCTCACCTGACGCGAGCCGCGTTGCGCCCGCTGCCGCGAGCGAATCGCGCACCAATCGCAGGTCGTCGAGCATCTCGGCAGCGGACCGATAGGCCGCCGGCTGCTCACCCAACCGCGTGGCGCGAATGCGGCCCACCACCTGCAGCAGGAACTCGCGGTGCGGTTCGGTGGACGGCTTCCCCAACCTTTGTCGAAGCGCTCGCGAGGGCGGAGTCGTCACCGCATCGACCGTCAGCGCCCGGCCGACGCGGCTGGCCACCGCCTCGAGCGCGAGCAGCGCATGCTCCGCCTGGATCGCCATCGTCTCGGCTGTCACTTCGGCGCTGATCGCCGGGTTGCCGTCGCGGTCGCCGCCGATCCAGCTGCCGAAGCGTAGGAACGAAGGAGCCGGCGTGCCGAGCGCGGTGTCGAGCGACCGCATGAGCTCGGGCACGAGGCGAAACAGCGTCTCGTCGAAGACGGCCATGAAGGACCGCACCTCGTCGAGTGGCTGGACGTGCGACGAACGCAGCAGCGCTGTGCGCCACAACGAGTCGACTTCCTCCGCCAGCCGGCGCTCGGCCTCGACCCGTTCGAAGTCAGAGATGCGCGGATCCTCGAGGCGCTCGAGCTGCTCCCCCACCCGGCGGATCGCGGTCACCACCGCGCGGCGCCTCGCCTCGGTGGGATGCGCCGTGAACACGGGGTGGATCTCGAGACTCGCCAGGAGGCGCTCGAGCGGTTTGCGTCCGAGCTTCGGTCGCAGCTCCTGGATCGTCGCGGCCAGTGACTCGGGTTGCGGTGAAGGTCCACGGTCGCGCTCGCGGAGCACCCGCGCGCGATGGTGCTCCTCGGCGAGGTTTGCCAGGTGGAAGTAGCACGCGAACGCGCGCGCCACCAGCTCTGCGCGATCCAGCGCCCACGATGCGACGAGCTTTTCCGCCTCGCGCTCGTAGCGCCCGTCGTCGCGTGCCCGGATGACCAGCCCACGCAGCTTTTCCACGTCGCGCAGAAGACCCGCGCCGCCGTAGTCCGCGATCACCTGGCCGAGCAGGTCGCCGAGCAGACGCACGTCGCGCCGCAGCGGCGGCGGAATCTCCTGCCGGGCTGCTGCTTCCCTATTCCTGGTCTGTGCCGCCACGCCAGACCGCGTATTCGAGCGAGTCGACCAGCGCGAGCAGCGACGCTTCGATGATGTTGGACGAGCACCCGACAGTCGTCCAGCGCCTCGTGCCCCTTCCGGATTCGACCAGCACCCGGGTCGTGGCCGCCGTTCCGGCGTCGCCGTTCAGGATGCGCACCTTGTAATCGTGCAGGCTCACATCATCGAGCGCGGGAAAGCGCGGGCTCAGCGCCTTGCGAAGTGCCGCGTCGAGCGCGTTGACCGGACCGTTGCCTGACGCGGCGGTGTGATAGACCGTGCCGCCGACATCGACCTTGACGGTCGCCTCGGCATGCACCGATCCGCCGTTCTTGCGCACCTGGGTCGTGAAGTCGGCCACCGTCCACGGTGCTTCGTAGCCTGGCTGCAGGCGGCGAACCAGCATCTCGAAAGACGCGTCGGCCGCTTCGTACGAGTAACCCTGGTGCTCCAGCTCCTTTAAGTGCTGGACCAGCCATCTCGTCTGCGGGTCGTCGCGGTCCAGCTCGAGACCGAACTCGCGCGCCTTCGCGAGGACGTTGCCGCGCCCCGAGAGTTCTGAGACAAGGACGCGTGCCTCGTTGCCCACGAGTCCCGGATCGATGTGCTGGTAGGCGTCCTTGTGCCGCAGGACCGCCGCGACGTGCTGCCCGCCTTTGTGGGCGAACGCGCCGTAGCCGACGAAAGGCTGCTGCATCGGCAGCGCGAGATTGGCGATCTCGGCCACCGTGCGCGACAGCTCCGTGAACTGTGACAGCGAGACGTCGGGCAGCGCGTCGACCCCGAGCTTGAGCACGAGGTTGGACACCACCGAGACCAAGTTCGCGTTGCCGCAGCGCTCGCCGTATCCGTTGATCGTTCCCTGCACCATGTCGGCGCCGGCCATCACGCCCTCGAGCGTGTTGGCCACGGCGAGCTCGCAGTCGTTGTGGGCGTGGATTCCGACCCTGGCCGAGCTGCCGATTTCCCTCAGCGCCTGGCGTATCGCTTCCACACCGCGCCTGACGGCCGAAGGCATGCTTCCGCCGTTGGTGTCGCAAAGTACCACCCAGGAAGCGCCCGCTCGGGCGGCTGACAGGCAAACCTCGGTCGCGTACTCGGCGTCACGTGCGAAGCCGTCGAAGAAGTGCTCGGCGTCGAAGATCACCTCCCGACCCAGGCCCACGCCGTACGCGACCGACTCCTCGACCATCGCGAGGTTTTCGTTGTTCGTGGTCTGCAGGACCGTGGACACCTGCCACACGTCGCTCTTGCCTACCAGCGTCCAAACGGGCGCGGTGCTCTCGACGAGCGCCTTCAAGTTCGCGTCGTCGTCGCAGGTGCCGCCTGCCCGACGTGTCGCGCCGAAGGCCGCGAGCCGCGCGTGCCCGAGGGGCTCCGCGGCGAGCCGCGCGAAGAGCTCCTCGTCCTTGGGGTTCGACCCGGGGAACCCGCCCTCGACATAGTCGAAACCGAGCCCGTCGAGCAGACGCGCGATGCGTTCCTTGTCGGCGGCAGAGAACGAGACGGCCGGACCCTGCGCCCCGTCGCGCAGGGTGGTGTCGTACACCACGATCTTTCTGGCGGACATAAAAAAACCTCCCGACCTTCTCTAGGCCGGGAGGTCCACCGAATCAGCGACGCGCGCTAAGTCGGGGGACCTCCCCGGCTAATCTCGATCCCGATGGCAATCCGGTCGCGCACTGTGGCGGGAAGCCTATCCGATAACCGGGCAGCGGTGTATGGCTGCGGCCACCAATCACCGGCATGGCGCTTAGTGCGGCGCCGACAGCAGGCGGCCCCGACCACGTGCACGGCAGCCGAATCCAGGGCCGCGGCTCAATTGCTTGTTGACAAAACCTCCGCCACCCCTTACGGTTTGCGAAGCGCGTTCGACATTGTCGAACAGCAGTCAGGAATAAATAGGGGGTTTCGCGGCGATGTATTCGATTCGACAGCGGGCGTTGGCGGAAGTTTTCGGCACGGCCGCCCTGGTCCTGGTCGGACCTGGCTCCGTGATCGCGACGTTGACGTTGGCGGGCAAGGCCGCGCCGGCCGTGACCGAGGCTGACCTGCTGGGCATCAGCTTCGCTTTCGGCTTCATCATCACGGCGCTCGTCTACGCGATCGGCAAGGTATCGGGCTGCCACATCAACCCGGCGGTCACGTTCGCCCTGGCGGCCACCAGGCGCTTCCCGTGGCGGGAGGTCCCCGTCTACTGGATCTCGCAGTACGTCGGTGCCGTCATCGGCGCGCTTGCCATCTGGGGCGTTTTCGGCGCGAACGCGGTGACGTTTGGCATGGGCCAGACGCACTTCGCCGCGGACGCGTCTACCTCTTACTACGCGCAGGCGGCCCTCGCCGAGGCGCTGGGCACCGGGTTGCTGCTGTTCGCGATCCTCGGCATCGTCGACGGCCGCTCCCCGCAGCAGCTGGCGGGACTGGTCATCGGCGGAGCGGTGGTCGGGATCATCCTGATCTTCGGTCCGGTCACGGGAGCCTCCCTCAACCCGGCGCGCGCGTTTGGTCCGGAGCTCGTGCAGGCGATCGCGGGTGGTACCACCTTCTGGACCCAGTACATCCCGGTCTACCTCATCCCCGGGCTCGTCGGAGCCACCGCCGCCTCATTCGCCTACGACTACTTCGCCAACCCCAGGATCGTCGAGAAGCCGATCAAAGAAGCTGTGACCCGCGACGAAATCCGCGCGGCGGCCAGCTGAGAAGCGCACCCAGGCAAGGAGAGAAAAATGGCAGTTGAAACTAATCAGATGCGCAAGTTCCTAAACGATCCCGCCGGCCTGGTCAAGGAATCGCTGGCCGGGTTGGCGGCCGCGCACCCTGACCTCCTCCGCTACGACGCCGCGGCGCAGATCGTCGTGCGCAAGGGCGCCGCGAAGAAGGGCAAGGTCGCGCTGATCTCGGGCGGCGGCTCCGGCCACGAGCCGTTGCATGGCGGGTTCGTGGGGCTCGGCATGCTTGATGCCGCCTGCCCCGGCGAGGTGTTCACATCACCGGTGCCGGCCCAGATGCTGGCGGCCACCAAGGCGGTGGACGGCGGCGCGGGCGTCGTCCATATCGTCAAGAACTACACAGGTGACGTCCTCAACTTCAAGATGGCCGCCGAGGACGCGGCGGACGAAGGGATCAAGGTCACGTCGGTCGTGATCGACGACGACGTCGCGGTCCAGGATTCCCTCTACACGGCAGGCCGGCGCGGCGTTGGTGCCACCGTGCTCGCGGAAAAAATCGCGGGCGCGGCCGCAGAAAGCGGCGCTGACCTGGCGAAGGTGACCGACACCGTGAAGCGCGTGAACGAGCGGGCTCGGTCGTTTGGCGTCGCGCTTTCCTCGTGCGTGCCGCCCGCTTCGGGGAAGGCGATCTTCGAGCTTCCCGAGGGCCAGATCGAGCTCGGCATCGGGATTCACGGCGAGCCTGGACGCAGGCGTGCGCCGCTTGGTTCCGCGTCGGAGGTCGTGGATGTCATCGTCGAAGCCGTCGTTTCGGACCTCAAGCCGAAGCGAGGAGCGAAGGTGCTCGCGTTCGTCAACGGCATGGGTGGAACTCCGCTCCTAGAGCTGTACCTCCTGTATGGCGAGGTCGACAAGAAGCTGCGCGCGGCAGGCGTGGAGCCTGTGCGCAACCTCGTCGGCAGCTACATCACGTCGCTCGAGATGGCGGGTGCCTCGCTGACAGTGCTCGAGCTCGACGAGGAGCTGACGAAGTACTGGGATGCGCCGGTGCACACTCCCGCGCTGCGCTGGGGTGTCTAAGGAATAGCCTTGATCAGCGAAAGGGTCATGGACGCGGCCACGATCGCCTCCTGGATGCGCGAGATCAACGTGTCCGTGCGCTCCGAGCGGGATCACCTGGTCCAGCTCGACGCGGCCATCGGAGACGGAGACCACGGCACCAACATGACGAGGGGATTCGAGGCCGTCGTCCAGGCTCTCGATGCCGACCCCGGTTCGGCGCCGGGCAAGCTGCTGATCCTCGCTGGCCGGACGCTCGTTTCCACGGTCGGCGGGGCGAGCGGGCCGCTGTGGGGCTCCGCGCTCCGCAGCGGCGGTCGCGTGCTCGGTGACCAGGCAACGTTTGACGGCGCGCAGCTCGTCGAGGTCCTGGCCGCCGCGCTGGCTTCGGTGAAGGACCTCGGCACCGCCGCGGTCGGCGACAAGACCATGGTCGACGCGCTCGAGCCGGCGGTGGAGGCGCTTCGAGCGCAGCTCTCCGACGGGACGCCGCTCGATGAAGCACTCGAAAACGCGGCTGCTGCAGCGGAGGCGGGCATGCGCTCGACGATCCCACTCCAGGCGCGCAAGGGTCGGGCGTCATACCTCGGCGAGCGGTCGGTAGGCCACCAGGACCCGGGCGCCACGTCGACCGCGCTCATGATCCGAGCACTGCAGAAGGCCGTAGTCAAGGAGACCTGATGGGCGAGCTTGCCCTTCAGGGTGTCAGCGCCGCCCCCGGCGTGACGTCGGGGCGGGCGGTGGTGCTCGACCGGTCGGTGGCCTCGATGCCCAGAGGCATCGCCGCCCCGAGGCGCGGCGCTGAGGTGGAGCGCGCTCGGAATGCTTTGAGCGCAGCCGCGACCGAGCTGGAAGAAATCGCTAAGCGTCTACGAGGCGCTGGGCGGAATGAGGAGGCGGACATCGTAGAGACGGGATGTCTCATGGCGCGCGATCCAGGACTGATCGCGGCAGTCGAGGCTCTCGTGATGGAAAAAGGAATGCCGGCTCCGGTCGCTGTCGGGAACGCGGCTGAGCAGCTGGCCTCTGACCTTGAGCGCCTGCCCGATCCAATGCTCGCCCTGCGCGCCGATGACCTGCGGAGCGTCGGCCGGCGCGCGGCCGCCCATGCGCGCGGCGCTGCGCTGCACGTTGGTGAGGGCGTCGTGATAGCACGAACCCTCGGCCCGGCAGACGTCGCGGAGTACGCGCCCAGGGTGAAGGGCATCGCGCTTGCCGGCGGAGGAGTCACCGCCCATGCGGCGATCGTCGCGCGGTCGCTCGGCCTGCCGATGGTGGTGGGCCTGGGCGCCGGGCTGCTCGAGATAGCAGATGGGGAGGAGGTGATCGTCGACGGCGACCGCGGCGTCGTCGTCCGCGGGCCGGATGCCGAGCGGGTTGCACTCGCGCGAGCGGATGCCGAAGGCCGGCGTGTCGCGCGAGAGGTTGCCGTGGCTCGACGGCTCGAACCGGCGCAAACCAGAGACGGGCACCGGGTCCGGGTGCTCGCCAACGCCTCGACCGTCGCCGAACTGCACGAGGCGACTGCGCAGGGCGCGGAGGGCGTGGGTCTTCTGCGCAGTGAGCTTCTGTTTCTCGAAGCGACCGCGTGGCCGACCTTCGAGCAGCAGGTCAACTTTCTGGAGCCGGTGCTCAGGGACCTGCGAGGCCAGACCGCGACGGTCCGCCTGTTCGATTTCGGCGGCGACAAGACGCCCCCCTTTCTCCGCGGATCAACCGCGCGAGGCATCGACCTCTTACTCGACTTTCCGGATCGGCTCCGCGAGCACGTGGCTGCGATCGTTGCCGCCGGGCGCGGCTCCGAGCTTCGCATTCTCGTCCCGATGGTCACCGACGTACATCAGATGGAGCAGGTGCGTGGCCTGCTCCGCGGCGACCTGGCGCAGCTGGGGGCGATGATCGAAACGCCCGAAGCAGCCGCCGCCGCGCCGGAAATATCGGCGGTCGCGGATTTCCTCAGCCTCGGCACCAACGACCTGACCCAGCTGGTGCTTGGGCTGGATCGCGAGCAGTCGAAGACGGCGCCCGTCCTCGACGTTCGCGTGCTCCGCCTCATCGCGGCGACCACGCGGGCCGCGCGTGAGGCGCGCATCCCGGTCGACGTGTGCGGGGAGGCTGCGTCAGATCCGCAGGCGATGCGAGTGCTGGTCGGGCTCGGTGTGGACGAGCTCAGCGTCGCAGCCGCGCGCGTGGGCCTGGTCCGGCAGTGGGTCCGCGAGGTGAGTTACGCGAGCTGTCGCAAAGACTCGGTGAAGCTACTCGACAAGGCCGGTCACGCAAGCCGCGAGCGCGTCTAGAGCGGCGGGCGCGTCCTCGCCTTCGGCGGTGAGCCGTAACAGAGTCCCGCCGGTGGCGCCGAGGGCGAGCACCGCGAGGATGCTCTTCGCGTCGGCCATCTTGCCGTTGACGCCGACCGTCACGCGGGACCGAAAACGCATCGCCGTCTTGACGAAGTTGGCCGCCGGTCGCGCGTGCAGCGCCACATCCGAGGGAAGCGCGACCTCGACCTCAGAATTTACTTGCACCGCGTGCCTCCTCCGCGGCACGCGCGACGTCCTCCAAGCCCTGGCCCGCGGACGACATCACGGCCGCTGCGATCGCCCCCTCCACGAACGGCGCGTCGACGAGACGGACGTGCCCGTTGGCCCGTCCTTCCTCGAGGAGATGACGCACTGTGAGGACCGAGCTGCCGAGGTCGGCCAGCACGACCACGCCCTGCCCGCAGTCCGCCTTGCTGATCGCACTGCGGACGGCATCGCCCGTGGTGCCCAGCGTCCCGTCCGGCCCACCACCTGCCGGCTCGACCCTCACCTCGGCGCCGGCGACCTGGGAGGCGAGCGCCGCGAGCCCACGGGCGAGCTCAAAACTGTGGGAGACCAGTACAATCCCGACCAAGCGATTCACACTCCCCGTAAGTTCCGGACGACGGTCGCCAGTCTACACTACCGACAGCAATTCAGCAATGCCGAATAACAACTCAGGCGGCAAGCGGCGCTCATCGATCCAGTCTCTCGACCGCGCGACGGCGATTCTGAAGGCTCTGGCGAGCGGTCCGCGCCGTCTCGGCGTCAGCGAGCTGGCCGAGCGCCTCGGCCTGGCCCGGCCGACAGTGCACGGCCTGCTGCAGACCCTGCAGGCGCACGGCTTCGTCGAGCAGGACCCCTACTCCGACAAGTACCAGCTCGGCCCTGGCCTGCTGCAGCTCGGCTACTCGTACCTCGACTTGAACGAGCTGAGGGCGCGTGCGATCGGCCACGCCGACCATCTCGCCACGAGGACCGGCGCAGCAGTGCGTGTGGGAGTGATGCATGGATCGAGCGTCGTGGTCGTGCACCACGTGTTCCGGCCGGACGCGACCTTCGGCGTGCCCGAGGTGGGCATCCAGCTGCCGCTCCACGCGAGCGCGCTGGGCAAGGCGATCCTCGCGTTCTCACCCGCGCAGATGGTGGACGACGTACTGGCGGAGCCGCTGCCGCGACTGACCAAGCAGACGCTCGACGACATCGAGCTGCGCCGTGAGCTGGGCGTGATACGTGACTCGGGCATCGCCACCGAGCGTGACGAGGCGGTGCTCGGAGAGTCGAGCGCCGCGGCGCCGATCTTCGATCACGGCGGCCAGGCGGTCGGGGCGATCGGTGTTGTCGACTCGACGGAGCGCATCTTTCCCCGCGGTATTGCGCGTGGGATCGGCGCGGCGGTCAGCGAGGCGGCGCGAGGCGTGTCACGCGAGCTTGGCGCTCCGCGCTGGCCTTACGCGGCCGAAGCTTAGCTATCGTTCTCGGCCATGGCGGGCCCTGACGCCACCGGGCTTCTCGTCGAATGCCGCGACGAGCCGGGCGTGCTCTACCGCATCACCGAGGCGATCTTTCGCCACGGCGCGAACATCACATACGTCGCGGGCGGGGGGCGTCGCGAGGCGATCGCCGAGCTCCAGCTCGAGATCTCAGGTGCGCCGGATCAAGTCAGGCTCATTGCGGACCTCGAAGCGGTGCCGGGGGTGACGCACGTCGGTGTGGTGCCGACGTTCCAGACGATCTACGGCAAGCGGGTCATCGTGATCGGGGGCGGCGCGCAGGTCGGGATGGTGGCGCAGGGCGCCATCTCAGAGGCCGACCGCCACAACATCCGCGGCGAGCGCATCTCGGTCGACACGATCCCTCTCGTGGGCGAGGAGCAGCTGGCGGACGCGGTCAGGGCGGTGGCGCGACTGCACCGCGCGCGGGCGCTGGTGCTGGCGGGCGCGCTGATGGGCGGCGACATCAGCAACGCGGTGCGGGAGATCCGCGAGGCCGGGATCCTGGTCCTCTGCACGAGCATGGCCGGCTCCGTGCCGGATGCGGTGGACGTGGTCGTAAGCGACCCGGTCGAGGCAGGTGTCATGGCGGTGATGCTGATCGCCGACACCGCCAAGTTCTCGATCGAGCACGTGCGCGGCAAACGTTTCTAGCCAGACGGGCTAGTCGATCGCGCGCGTCTTGACGCTGATCGACATGGTCCCCGTCGCCGACCCGACATAGACGCCCCGCGTCGGCGCGGCGTCCGTGTAGTCCCTGCCCACCGCAAGCCGCACGTGGTGCGGCGTGGTCCTGATTGGATGTGTTGCGTCGAAACCGATCCACCCGCGCTGCGCAACCCACGCCTCGGCCCACGCATGCGACGCGGTCGCGGTCCGCTCGCCCGGCGAGTGGATGTACCCGCTCACGTAGCGCGCTGGCACGCCCATTTCGCGCGCGACGGCGATGAACAGGTGCGCGAAGTCCTGGCACACCCCGGCGCGGAGCGACAGCACGTCATCGACCGCGCTGTAGACGTTCGTCACGGTGCGGTCATACGTGAACTCGCGGCTGATGGAAAGCGTCAGCTCGTCGAGTGCGCCCTCGACGGCATCTGGTGAATCGAGATCCGCGATGGCGTGCCGGCGCGCCATCTCGCGAATTCCGTCGACGTCCTTCACCGGCGAGCGGAAGCGCAGAAAATCGTGCACGAGCTCCTCGCCCTGCTCCTGGTCCGGGCCGAGGCCGGTT
>WNFB01001020.1_pt1 | contig 44421 bp, 44 predicted proteins | sample 5400501 | NCBI WGS metagenome assembly WNFB01 (sample SAMN13153341, study PRJNA577476) | soil metagenome | isolation source: 200 cm saprolite under Douglas fir tree site 2 hole 1 | place: USA:California | collected 2015-04-18 | reverse complement strand
CGGCTGAGCTGGCCGCCGCCGCGGGGCTGCTACCTGCCCCGGGGCCAGCCCGAGCATCCGGAGCGCCCGCTCCTGCTCGAAGTCCAGCGCGCGGGTCACCGGGCCGGGGATCCGCCCGGTTCGCCTGCCGAGTTCGGCTACCTGGGACCGGGCGGCCGGATCCGTCATGACCCGCAGGCCGAACGCAAGGGCCGCAGGACTGATGTCATAGCGGCGCTCGATCGCCAGCGCGAGGCCGGCGGCGTCCAGGTCGCGGTCCGTGAACTGCCGGTGCGCCGAATGCTGGCGGGCGCGGCCAGCCGGCTGGCGCAGCAGCGGAAGCAGCCCGAGGGACTCCCGGTAGCGGAGCATCCGGGCCGAGGTGCCGAGGCGCTGGGCCGCTTCCGTGATGCGCATGCCCTAATCTTACAATTTTCTGTTAAGAACAACCGGAAAAGGAGGCGATCAGCGGTGCGCGTCTCGTACGGTCGGATAGACCGAACGACGAATTCCACCGAGAGGAGTTGCGCATGTCCGCGGAGATCCTTCCGTTCAAGGTCGCCGATCTGTCGCTCGCTGAGTTCGGGCGCAAGGAGATCAGGCTCGCCGAGCATGAGATGCCGGGGCTGATGGCCGTGCGGGCGGAGTACGCGGATGCCCAGCCGCTCCGCGGCGCGCGGATCACCGGCTCGCTGCACATGACCGTGCAGACGGCAGTGCTGATCGAGACGCTCACCGCCATCGGCGCGCAGGTCCGGTGGGCAAGCTGCAACATTTTCTCGACCCAGGACCACGCGGCCGCGGCGGTAGCAGTCGGCCCGGACGGGACACCGGAAGACCCGAAGGGCATCCCGGTCTTCGCCTGGAAGGGCGAGACCCTGGATGAGTACTGGTGGTGCACCGAGCAGGCGCTCACCTGGCCGGCCGGTGACGGGCCGAGCATGCTGCTCGACGACGGCGGCGACGCCACGCTGCTGGTGCACAAGGGCGCGGAGTACGAGCGGGCCGGGGCGGTGCCGTCAGCGGCGGACGGCGATTCCGACGAATGGCGGGTCGTGCTTGGCGTGCTGCGCCGGTCCCTTTCCGCCCGCCCGGCCAAGTGGACGGCCATTGCCGCCCAGGTCAGGGGAGTCACGGAGGAGACCACCACCGGCGTGCACCGGCTCTATGAGATGGCCAGCGCGGGCACGCTTCAGTTCCCGGCGATCAACGTCAACGACTCGGTGACAAAGTCCAAGTTCGACAACAAGTACGGCTGCAGGCACTCGCTTGTCGACGGGATCAACCGGGCGACCGACGTGCTCATCGGCGGCAAGGTGGCGGTCGTCTGCGGTTACGGCGACGTGGGCAAGGGCTGCGCCGAGTCGCTGCGCGGCCAGCGTGCCCGGGTCATCGTCACCGAGATCGACCCGATCTGCGCGCTGCAGGCGGCGATGGACGGCTTCCAGGTGGCCACGCTGGAGGACGTGGTGTCGAGCGCGGACATCTTCGTCAGCGCGACGGGCAACTTCCACATCATCACGGCCGGCCAGATGAGCCGGATGAAGCACCAGGCGATCGTCGGCAACATCGGGCACTTCGATAACGAGATCGATATGGCCGGGCTGGCGGCCGTCCCCGGGATCTCGAAGATCTCGATCAAGCCGCAGGTGGACGAGTGGGTGTTTGCTGACGGGCACTCCGTGATCGTCCTGTCCGAGGGGCGCCTGCTCAACCTCGGGAATGCCACCGGCCATCCGAGCTTCGTCATGTCCAATAGCTTCACCAACCAGGTAATGGCCCAGGTGGAGCTGTTCACCAGGACGCAGGCGTACCCGCTCGGCGTGCACACGCTGCCCAAGCACCTGGACGAGAAGGTCGCCAGGCTGCATCTGGATGCGCTCGGCGTGCGGCTGACCCGGCTGACCAGGGAGCAGGCCGACTATATCGGCGTCCCCGTGGACGGGCCGTACAAGCCCGATCACTACCGCTACTGACCGGCCGATGGGCCAGGCAGAGCCCGCCGCGGGCCCGCCGCGCGCGGCGGGCCCGCTCTCCGACATCGCCGACCCCGGGCTGGCCGCCGCCGGGCTGGCGCGGATCGGCTGGGCGGAGCGGGCCATGCCGGTGCTCGGCCGGATCCGGGCCGGATTCGAGGCCGAGCAGCCGTTCGCCGGCCTGACCGTGGCCGCCTGCCTGCATGTCACGGCAGAGACCGGCGCCCTGGTGAACGTGCTGCGTGCGGGCGGCGCGCTGGTGCACCTGGCCGCGTCCAACCCGCTGTCCACCCAGGACGACGTCGCCGCTGCGCTGGCGGCATGCCCGGGCGGCACGGTGTCAGCCAGGTCAGGGGCGGACAGGAAGACCTACTACGAGCACATTCACCGCGCCCTGGACTGCGCGCCCGCCCTGGTCATCGATGACGGCTGTGACCTGGTGACTACCCTGCACGCAGAACGGCCCGAGTTGCTCGCCGGCGTGCTCGGCGGCTGCGAGTCAACCATGACCGGCGTGACCAGGCTGCGCCGGATGGCCGCGGCGGGCGCGCTCGCCTTCCCGATGGCGGCCGCGAATGCGTCGGAGACCAGGCGCATGCTCGACAACCGGTTCGGCACCGGGCAGTCCGCGATCGACGGCGTCATCCGCGCTACCAACACGCTGCTGGCCGGGAAGGTCGTGGTGGTCGCCGGGTTCGGGTCAGCAGGCACCGGCATCGCCGAACGGGCCAGGGGCCTCGGCTCCCGCGTCATCGTCACCGAGACCGACCCGGTCCGGGCGCTTGACGCGGTCCTGCAGGGATACCTGGTGCTGCCGATGGCTGCCGCGGCGCCGCTTGGCGAGGTGTTCATCACTGCCACCGGCTCCCGCGCAGTGATCGCGCCGGCGCACCTGGCGGTCATGCGGGACGGCGCGATCCTGGCTAACGCCGGCCACTTCGACGTCGAGATCGACGTGCCCGGCCTCGGTGAGCTTGCCGTCGCCGTGCACCCCGAGGTGCGCCCGCACGCCGACGAGTACGTGCTCACCGACGGCAGGCGGCTGATCCTGCTGGCGGAGGGACGGGTGGTCAACCTGGTCGCGGCGGAAGGCCATCCGGCCGCCGTGATGGACTTGTCCTTTGCCGCCCAGGCGCTCGTCCTGGCCTGGCTCGCGCATGATCACGCCGGGCTGGCGCCGGGCGTGCACGACGTCCCGGCCGCCATCGACGCGAAGATCGCGAGCCTGATGCTGGCATCGCTCGGTACCGAGATCGACGAGCTCACTGTGGCCCAGCGAGACTACCTGGACTCGTGGCGGTACGGCTGCTGAGCCTGCCCGGCGGGAACGGGAGGGCTCGCGGCCTTGCGGCCCCTGAACCGGGTCAGCACGATCATCGTGACCCAGCCGCCGATCAGGATCATCCAGAAGTTGACGAGCCGGTAGGCGAGCACCGAGGTCAGCGCGGCGGACGTGTTCATCCCTGCGGCTACCAGGGCGGCCGTCAGGGTCGCCTCGACCAGCGCGAAGCCGCCCGGGGTGAGCCCGGTGCTGCCGGCCGCCGCGCCCGCGGCGTAGGCGAGGAGCAGGCCGGCCCACGGGATGGGCTGGCCGACCGCGCGGATGGCGCAGGCCAGGCAGGCGCAATCGCCGATCCAGTTCAGCAGCGCGAGCCCGAATACCTCCGCGTACCGGGCCCAGGACATCCTGATGCTGGCGACGCTGTCCAGGATTTCCTCCAGCGCATCGGCGGCGTGGCCTGGCGGCCGCCGGACGATGCGCCGGGCGAAGGTGAGGACCCGGGCGAGCGCCACGCTCAGCACGCGGCGCATTTTCTGATTGCGCAGCGCCAGCAGGATGGCCACGGCCGGCAGGATGAGCACCACCGCGCCGACGAGCCCGATGGCGGTAGCGACGGATGCGCCGCTGGCGAGGGAGCCGGCGACCAGGACGACCGCGAGGGCCGACATGGACAGGATCGCGGAAACCGCCAGTGCCCAGCTGGTGATCGCCTGGCTGAGACCGCGGTGCCGGAACTGGCGGTAGGAGAAGACGACGGCAAGCTGGGCGCCCGCGAACGGGACCGTCATGGACAGCGCGTTGCTCGCATAGGTGATCGCCATGACTGAGCCGAGACGGGCGTTGTTGCCGTCCGCCCGCAGCAGGCGGCGACGGCTGAGCCCGAAGGCCGTCAGCGACACGAACTCGCAGATGATCGCGAGCAGGAACCAGGTCCAGTCGAGGCCAGCCAGCTTCTGCAGCGACTCCGCCAGCGTGTGCCGGCCGAGCACCAGGCCGGCGATGATGGCCGCAGCGGCCAGCGCCGCCACGGCCGCACGCCGGGCATGCCATTGGCGACGCCCGGCCGCCGGGCTCCTGCCGCCGCTATCGCCCGCGGTCATGCCGCCGCTGTGGCCCGCGGTCAGGCCGCCCCTCCGCCCGCACTGGTCACGTCCTCCCGTCTCCCGCAGCGCGGGGTCTATGCCTCGCCCAGGCCCCGGCACCGGATGGCCGCCGCCTGGTCACCCGGCACGGCACCAAGCCCTCCCGCCCTGGGCAGCCAGCAGGCGGCCCGGGCCGCGCAGGCCCGGGTGCCGTGCCGCCGCCGGGCACGACAGCGGCAGCACACCGGCTGCCCGGTCACCCACTCGGCCACGCCGGTCCTCCCGCTCGGTTCGCGATCTGCGGCCAAGGTTATCCGGGTTCTGCCGGTAATCTCCGGCCGGCCAGGGCGTGCTGGACCGGCTCGATCGGCTCGTCCGGCGCCGCAGGCACCGGTCAGCGCGGGCCCTGTCGGCCGCTGCGCACGCTGTCGCCGGCCCCTCGATGCGTCATGGACTCGCGCGCGGGCACTCGCAGGCCGCACACTCCTGGTGTGGACATTCCCGCGCTGAACTGGCTCGACCCGCCGGCCGGGCCCGCGGTCGAGTTGCTTGACCAGACCAGGCTCCCCGCTACGGCGGCGATGGTCACCTGCGCGGACGTGCCCGCGCTCGTCGACGCGATCCGCCGCCTGGTGGTCAGGGGCGCGCCGCTGCTCGGCGTGGCGGGCGCTTTCGGCGTCGCGCTCGCCGCCTGCCGGGGCGAGGACGTCGCGCAGGCCGCCGCGGTGATCGAGCGAGCCAGGCCTACTGCGGTGAACCTGGGCTGGGGCGCCAGGCGCGCGCTGGCGGCACATCAGCGGGCATGGCAGGCCGGCCACAAAGATTGTGAACGGATGGCCGCCCGTGCCGCCATCGCTGAGGCCAGGCTGATTGCCGCCGAGGATGCCACGGCTAGCGCCGCGATGGCCGCGCACGGACTCGGCCTGATCCCGCCGGGCGCCCGCGTGCTCACCCACTGCAACACCGGCGCGCTTGTCTCGGCGGGCGAGGGAACGGCGTTCGCCGTGATACTTGCCGCGCACCGGGCAGGCAGGCTGGCGATGCTCTGGGTGGATGAGACCAGGCCGCTGTTGCAGGGGGCGAGGCTGACGGCCTACGAGGCAGGGCGGGCGGGCATCCCGCATGCGGTGCTGGCCGACGCCGCGGCGGCGTCGCTGCTGGCCGCGGGCCAGGTCGACCTGGTGCTCACCGGCGCGGACCGGATAGCGGCCGATGGCAGCGTGGCGAACAAGGTGGGCACCTACGGGCTTGCCGTGCTGGCTGGCCACCATCGGGTCCCCTTCGTGGTGGTGGCGCCCATGTCGACCATTGATCGCGACACGCCGGACGGTGCCGCGATCATCGTGGAGCACCGGCCCGCCGATGAGGTCACCAGCATGGCCGGAAGGCCAGTCGCGCCCGCGGGAACCAGCGCCTATAACCCTGCCTTCGACGTGACTCCGCCTGCCATGCTGACCGCCATCGTCACCGAACGGGGGGTTGCCCAGCCGGTCAATGCGGGTACCCTGCGTGTTCTGAGTGCGGGACCGGGCAGCGCCGAAGGTCCCCCTGCCGACGTTTACGTGGAACGATGAGGCTTATGAAAGGTCGCGTGCTGGTCGTCGACGACGACGCCGCTCTCGCCGAGATGCTGGGAATCGTGCTCCGTGGTGAGGGGTTCGAGCCGACGTTTGTCTCCGATGGGGACAAAGCCATGGACGCCTTCCATGAATCCAGGCCCGATCTCGTGCTGCTCGACCTGATGCTGCCCGGCATGGACGGGATCGAGGTCTGCCGCCAGATCCGGGCCGAGTCCGGGGTGCCGATCGTGATGCTGACCGCGAAGAACGACACGGTCGATGTGGTGCTCGGACTTGAATCGGGTGCTGACGACTACATCGTCAAGCCGTTCCAGTCGAAGGTGCTGATCGCGCGGGTCCGCGCCAGGCTGCGCAGGACCGATGACCCCGCTCCGGAGATGCTGGAGATCGGCGACGTCAGCATTGACGTGGCCGGGCACGCGGTAAAGCGGAGCGGCGAGCCGCTGAATCTCACGCCGCTCGAATTCGACCTGCTGGTCGCGCTGGCGCGCAAGCCGCGCCAGGTTTTTACCCGCGAGGTCCTGCTTGAGCAGGTGTGGGGATACCGGCATGCGGCCGATACCCGCCTCGTCAACGTCCATGTACAGCGGCTCCGAGCCAAGATCGAGAAGGATCCAGAGCGCCCCGAGATCGTCGTGACGGTTCGCGGCGTCGGGTACAAGGCGGGGTCGGGCTAAGCCGCGGTACCAGGCCGGCTCCGGCCTGGGCCGGTTCCCGCTCGTCCAGCGAAGAAGGGTCATGAAGGGGGCAGCGACAGCTAGCCAGGCGGGCAGCGACGGGCGTTCCGGCGCCACTGCCGGCGGGCGCGTCGTCGCTGCCGCGATCGCCGGTGTCATCCGCCTGCTGCCGCCGGCCTGGCGGGTGGCCGCTGCGGCGGCGGACCGTTGCGCCGCGATGCTAACCGCGCTGCGCATGCGGTGGAGCCGGTCGCTGCAGCTGCGCGTGGTCGGCAGCACGCTGATCTTCTCCGCGGCCGTGATCGCCGTGCTCGGCTTCTTCCTGCTCCAGCAGATCGCCGGCGGCCTGCTGCAGAACAAGGAAAGGTCGGCCGCCGCGCTGGCCGCCACCGGCCTTTACGTGGCCGAGAATCAGCCCGGTATCAGCACGACGTCACCAGCATCCAGCAAGGCGAACGCCCTGATGCAGGGCATTCTCGCCCAGCTGCCAGGGGAGAGCAACGCCGGCAGCGCGACGGGTACCGCGATCATGATCAATAGGAATCGGGGGCAGAACGCGTACGCCCGCGGCTGGTACAAGAGCCCGTATCGCGAGTCCGGCATCCCGGCCAAGCTGATCAACTTCGTTACCTACAACCAGCGGATCCGGAACGACAAGCAAGCGTTCGAGCCAACCCTGCTGGTGTCCATTCATGGCGGCCAGCGCGTTCCAGGGATCGTCATCGGCGCGCCGGTGGGCCCCGTTTACCAGCTGTACTACATGTTCCCGCTCACCCAGGAGCAGCAGACCCTCGCGCTGGTCCAGCGGACCATCATCGTGGTCGGGCTCGCGCTGGTCTTCCTGCTGGCGGCCATTGCCTCGCTGGTCACCCGCTGGGTGGTCGTCCCGGTCCGGCAGGCCGCCCGCGGCGCCCAGCGGCTATCCACTGGCAACCTGGGCGAGCGGATGGAAGTACGCGGGGCCGACGACCTGGCCGCGCTGGCGACGTCCTTCAACGACATGGCGGCCAGCCTGCAGGAGAAAATGGCCGAACTGCAGGAACTCTCGCATGTGCAACGGCAGTTCGTCTCCGACGTGTCACATGAGCTGCGCACCCCGCTGACGACCATCAGGATCGCCGCGGACGTGCTTTTCGCGTCCAGGCGGCAGCTGGACGCCGCATCGGGCCGGTCTGCCGAGCTGCTGCAGAGCCAGCTGGAGCGGTTCGAGGCGCTGCTCGCCGACCTGCTGGAGATCAGCAGGTATGACGCCAATGCGGCGACCCTCGATCCGGAGCCCGTCGATGTGTGCGATCTCGTCAGGAACGCGGCCGACGTGGCACAGCAACTGGCCGAGCGCCGCGGCGCCAAGATTGAGTTCAGGCTCCCGGCCAAGCCCTGCGTGGCTGAGGTCGACCGGCGGCGCGTCGAGCGCATCCTGCGCAATCTGCTGGTCAACGCGGTGGAGCACGGCGAGAACAGGGACGCGGTCGTCACGGTGGCCAGCGACAGGGACGCGGTAGCCATCGCAGTCAGGGACTACGGCTGTGGGCTGGCGCCCGGCGAGGTGAACCTCGTGTTCGACCGATTCTGGCGGGCGGATCCGGCGCGTGCCCGGACAACCGGCGGCACCGGCCTCGGCCTGGCCATCGCGCTGGAAGACGCGCTGCTGCACGGCGGCTGGCTGGAGGCGTGGGGAGAACCGGGCCGGGGCTCGGTTTTCCGGCTGACCCTGCCCCGCGTCACCGGCGCCGAGCTCGCCGGGTCACCGCTGCCGCTGAGCCCCGGCGAGGCGGCCGAGCTCGCCGTGGGCTGGGAGGCGGGAGCGCCCCGGGCCATCGCGCCGCAGGGCCGCGCGGGGGCGGGCGGGGGGGCAGGAAGCACCGGGCCGGGCGGGGCGGCCGGAAGCACCGTGGCGGCGGCCGGTGACTAGGCAGCGCCGGATGAGGGCGCCGCGTGCTGCGCCACGGTCGGCCGGGCGCCGGCCGTCGCTGCTCACCGTCATCGCCTGCTTGTCCGCGATCGTCGCTGGCGGCTGCGCTACCGTGCCCACCAGCGGGCAGCCTCGCCTGATCGGCGAGCTGCCGAACAACCTGACTCAGGGTGAGGACTTCCCGCAGCTGATACCCGCACCGCCGGGCGACGGCTGGTCGCCGCAGCAGATCGTGTCCGGCTTCCTGGTGGCGAGCGCCAGTTTCGCTGACGCCGTCGCGCGCGAGTACCTGGGACCCAGGGCGCAGAACTGGAAACCAGGCTGGGCAGTCACGGTGGTCTCGCAACCGCAGGTAAAGGAACCGCTCAACTTGCCGCACCTGACCGGGCAGGCGCCAGGTAAGACAGCGACCGTCGAGGTCAGCGGCCAGCGACTCGCGACGCTGACTGCCAGCGGCCAGTATCAGGTTCCGCCGGTCTCGACGACGCAGCGGATCCGCTTCTCGCTGCAGAAGGTCCACGGCCAGTGGCGGATCACCAACCCGCCGCCACGGCTGATCTTGAGCAAAGCTGACTTCCTGCGCGTGTATCAGCCGCGGAACCTTTACTTCTTCGCCTCGTCCGGCGAGATGCTCGTGCCCGATCCGGTGTTCGTGCCGCTGCAGGCGACGACGACCGATCTTGCTAACGTTCTGGTCAGAGCGCTGAAGCAGCGGCCGCTCGGGTACCTGCAAGGCGTCACGCGGACCAGCCTCCCGCCGGGGACCAGGCTGCTCGGCTCGGTCAGGATCGCGGGCTCCGGCGCCATAGTCAATCTCGGCGGCGCGATCGCGCGGGCCCCGCCCGCAGTGCTGGCCAATGTCGCTGCCCAGCTCGTCTGGACGCTGACCAGCCCGTCCTACGGGCGTTCTGCCATCAGCTCGGTACGGCTCGAGATCAACGGCCGGACGCCGAACTTGCCGGGCTCGGCTGGCGGCGCTGAGCTGCTGCGCACGTACGCCAAGATGGTCCCGGAGCCTTCGGCCGGGGCCGGGCTGTACTTCGTTGGCAGCAACGGGGCCGTCCAGCTGCTGTCCGCGTCCCATGCCGCGTCGCCCGTACCTGCCCACGGCCAGGCAGGCACCGGGCTCGTCCCGATGAAGGCGATCGCCGTCTCCCCCCCGGATGACCAGTTCATCGCCGGCATCTCGCCGGACGGCAAGGTCATCCTTTTCGGCTCGCTCGTCAAGGATGCGACGCTTCGATCCTGGCGGCCGGGTGGCAAGAGCACCTCGCTCAGCTGGGACAGTCACGGCGATCTCTGGGTGGCCACCACGCACGGAGTCTGGCTCCGGCCGCCCGGCGGCAAGCCGCCTATCGCGGTCGACGTCGGGCTGCCGCCCGGCGACCGGGTGAGCGCGCTGCGCGTCGCTCCGGACGGATTGCGGGTGGCCGTGATCGTCCGCGGCCGGACAACGCCGGAGGTGCAGATCGGGGCGGTCACGCGCGGGAAGAACAACACGGCCTCCATCAGCCAGCTCGTGCCGATCGGCCAGGGAATCCCCGATCCGGCGGCCCTGAGCTGGTACGACGCCGACAACCTGATCGTGTTGACCAATCCGGGGACGGCAAGCTCCGGGCTTGAGCGAGTCCCGGTGAACGGCGGCCAGCCCATCGTGATCGAGCCGGAGCGCAGCATCATCTCGCTGGCGACCGCAGGATCGAAGTCTCAGCTGGTGGCCGGCCTGAGCGGTGGCCGGATGGTGACCTTCGCGGGCCCTGTCGGCGGCTGGGGACCGCTCGGCCCCGGCCAGGATCCGGCGTACCCCGGATGAGGCTAGCCGTGGCACCGGACTGACCCTTTACTCTCCGTTACTAATTGTGCGCTGTTCCCTCCTGACATTCGACTGGTATGCGGCTAGCGTTCGTGTCATGGCACCCGCCCGGGTCCGTGGTTGCGTCGGGCCGGTCTCCCCGTCACCGGGGTGCCCGTCCTGGCAAGCCGATGCCAGCCGCAGGCAAAACGGCCCACGTAAGGCGACTTCTCGTCGACCGATCACGGTGCGGCTTAGAGGTAAGTCCTGCCCCGCCGGGGGATCCGACGTCCCGCGGGCAGGGAGAAGGGCAGTAGTGGCGAAGCCGCCGCGAACCCCTCAGCAGGCGGATGTGGGGTCGAAGACCAGGTCGGCCGGGCGGGTGCCGTTCTCTCCGACCGGGCAGAAGGGGGTTCCCTCGTGGACATCATCTTCAAGGGCCGGCACACGGACGTGCTGGAACGGTTCCGCAGGCACGCAACAGCCAAGCTGAGCAAGATCGCGAGACTCGACAGCAAGGCGATCAGGGTCGATGTGGAGGTATCCACGGAGCGAAACCCGCGTCAGTCTGGCCGCAGGGAACGCGTCGAGCTCACTATTTCCTCCCGCGGTCCGGTGATCCGCGCCGAGGCCGCGGCCGAGGACCGCTTCACGGCGCTGGACATGGCCTTCGCCAAGCTGGAGTCGCGGCTGCGGCGGGCAGGCAGCCGGCGCAAATGCCGGCACGGCGGGCATCCTTCGGCCAGGGTCACTGACCTGGCCGAAGCGGCGGAGCAGGCGGAGCCCGCCGAGTTCGCCGAGGCCCCGTACCTGCCGCCGCGCGGCGCGGTAAGCAGCCGGCCTGCCACTCGTCCGGCCGGGCGGGATCCCGGCCAGGGGTCCGGCCGGGCCGCCGGGCGGCGGTTCAGCCCGGCGGCCGCGGAACCTGACCAGCCAGCCGGCCTCGATGATGACGTCATCGCGATCCCGATGGAGGGCGATGGCCCGCTCGTCGTACGGGAGAAATTCCACGGCGCCGCGCCGATGAGCGTCGACCAGGCGTTGTTCGAGATGGAGCTGGTGGGCCACGATTTCTTCCTGTTCAGGGACGCCGAGCGCGGCGCCGCGAGCGTGGTTTACCGGCGGCGGGGCTATCAGTACGGCCTGCTTCGCCTCGTGGAGGAGAATGCCGATCGCGGCGACGCCGGATCGTTCACGGCGACATACGCGCCTCCGGAGGGCGGGGCCGGGCGGGACGGTGCCGCCGGGCGGGATGGTGCCGCCGGGCGGGATGGCGCCGCCGGGCGGGATGGCGCCGCCGGGCGGGACAGCCGCGCCGGGCGGCGCCGCAAGGCCGGGCGGGACGGTAACGCCGGGCGCCGAGGCAAGGCAGGCCGAAGCGGCAGCGCCGCGCAGGTAACCGGGTCGCGCGGGAGCACCCAGGCCCACTGGCCGGGCGGAACCGCGGTCGCTGACCAGGAGGCCGGCTGAGCGGGGAACGCCAGGCTGTCACCGCGGCCCTGGTTCCGCGCGGCGGGACCAGCTGGCGGGCACCGCCAGCTGGTCCCGCGGACTAGCGCCGCACGCCGTCGGCCGCGCGCTTGCGCGGGACGCCCTGGTCGGCAAGAGTTGATCACGCAGCACCGCAGGCCGGCTCGAAGCCGCCTGATAGAACGGTCCGGCTGGCAGCAGGCGGGTCATGGGAGGAGGCATCATGGGCGGAGGCCGCGGAGCTGCCGTGGGGCGGACGCAAAGCCTGGGTCATCCCGAGCCGATTCGCACGATGATCGTTGACGATCATGCGTTGTTCCGCCGTGGCCTGGAGATGGTCCTGGACGAGGAGGAGGACATCGAGCTCGTTGACCAGGCCAGCGACGGCTCCGAGGCGGTCGAGAAGGCCGGCGAATCGCTTCCCGATGTCGTCCTGATGGATATCCGGATGCCTCGTAGCAGCGGAATCGAGGCGTGCCGGGCGATGAAGGAGGTCGCACCGAGCGCCAAGATCGTCATGCTCACGATCAGCGACGAAGAGGAGGATCTCTTCGAGGCGATCAGGGCGGGCGCGAGCGGGTACCTGCTCAAGGACCTGCCGCTGGACGAGGTCGCCGAGACCGTCCGGGCCGTCCATGACGGCCAGTCGCTGATCAACCCGTCGATGGCGGGGAAGCTGCTGATCGAGTTCGCCACGCTGGCGAAGCGCGATGCCGAGGAGCGCGTGCAGCAGGTGCCGGCGCCGCGGCTCACCGAGCGGGAAATGCAGGTACTCAAGCTTGTCGCCAGGGGGATGAACAACAGGGACATCGCCAAGGAGCTCTTTATCTCCGAGAACACGGTCAAGAACCACGTGCGCAACATCCTGGAGAAGCTCCAGATCCATTCCAGGATGGAAGCGGTGATGGTGGCGGTGCGGGAGAAGCTGATCGAGTTCAGCTGAGCCCGGTTGCTCGTTCCTTGATCACGGAAATTCTGGCGGGCTCCAGCACCACTTTATTTCCGTGATCAAGGAACCGGCCGCAGGCCGGCGGCCTCAGCTTGCTGCGGCAAGGGCGGCCTGCAGCCGCGGCGCCAGCTCGGGCGGTCCCACCTGCTCGACCTGGACGCTGTCGCAGCCGACCCAGGCTGCGGCCTCGACCAGCGCCCGTGCCATCGGCTCGGCGGCGCGCGGCGTATCCAGGGACAGCTGGCGGGCAACGAGGGTCCGTCCGCGGCGGCCTGGATCTACCCGGCCGACCAGCCGGCCACCGGCGAGCAGCGGCATCGTGAAGTATCCGTGCACGCGCTTCGCCTTAGGCAGGTAGGCCTCAAGGCTGTGCTCGAAGCCGAACATCCGCAGCGTGCGCTTCCTGTCCCAGATGAGGGAGTCGAACGGCGACAGCAGCGTGACCCGGTGCCGCCCGCGGCGGGAGCCGTGGCCTGCTGCGGACGCCATCTCCAGGGCGGCAGGATCGGCCCACGCGGGGGTCAGGGCCCCGCCGCTGTCGATTGCCACCGGCGTGAGCCCGGCCGCCATCGCGGCATCGCTCGCGGCGGCGACGTCCTTGAGCGGGCCGTGACTGAACTGGCGCAGCCGCTGGTAGTCGATCATGTCGGCGCGGGTGACCACGCCCAGCGCGCGGGCGGCCACGCCGACCAGGTGAATCACGCACTCCCCGTCGGACGGCCCGGTGCCGAGCATGTCATCCGGCAGGACGCGCTCGGCCAGGTCATACACGCGCCGCCAGCCTGTCCGCCGGGAGCAGATGACATCGCCCGTGTCGAGCAGCCACTCAACGGCGATCTTCGTCTCCGACCAGTCCCACCAGGCGCCGCCGTTCTTTGCCCCGCCCAGCTGCGTGGCGGTCAGCGGGCCCTCGGCCCTGAGCCTGGCGAGCACATCGGCACAGGCCCGCTCGCGGCTCTGGTGCCAGCGCACTCCCCGGGCTCGCAGGGCGCGCCGCCGGAACGCGTAGTACGGCCACTCCTCGATCGGCAGCACGCAAGCCGCATGCGACCAGTATTCGAAGGTGCCGGCCTGGCGGGGGTTCCAGTAGGCGCGCTCGATACGGTCCCGCGGGACGGCGCCGAGCCTGGCGTAGGCGACCAGCTCGTGCGAGCGCGCGAGCACGCTGATCGTGTCAAGCTGGACCGCCCCGAGCCGCCGGAGCATGCCGGGCACTCCGCCGCGGCGCCCGTCCATGCCGATGAGCCCCTGCGCGCGAAGGGTAATCAGGCGCACCTCATCAGCTGTCAGGGTGAGCTGCGGTGCCGGAAGGGGAGAGCTGGCCACGAGCTGAGAGCGTAGCCTGCGGCTGTGACAATGATGCTGCGCCGGGCGCGGTCACCGGCAGGCAGCTGGCCGGGCCTCGTACAAGTGGCCGGGCTGGCCTGACACGAAACTGGGCCCTGACCGGCGCGCGGCAGCGAACCCTGGCCCGTGACCTCGGCGAGGGATCATGAGGCGTTATGTGCGCGCAGGTCAGGGCCCAGTTTCGTCCCCACGGGAGCGCCGCGAAGCGGCGCATGTGTTTCTAGTACCAGTCCTCGAAGATGTTGGTCGCCAGCGCAAGCAGGCTGCCGATGACCGTAAGCGCCGCACTCGCCCAGAACAGCCACCAGGTGGGGCCGAACACGAGGGCGAGGCCGCCGACCGTGAAGCCGATCATGATGATGACGACCGCTGTCCAGGAGACCGCCCGCCCGTGGAACGCGGGAAGCGGCGTAAAGGTGCCGGTTACCTGGCGGGTGAGCACGCGCGGATCCGCCGGGCTGCCGCCCGTGATCGCAGCGTCTCGCGCCGCATCGCCCATGGTGCTCGGTGTCAGCTGCTCCGCCATGCGCGCTGCTCCTCTCGTCATGACTGGCCACCGTACCCTCATTGTGGTCAGGGCCCGCGCGCCGACGGCACCCGCCCCCTGAAGTAGGGTCCTTGTCGCGCAGGCTCGGCTTCGCCCCGCCGCTCGCCTACCATGACTTAAGAACACACGGCGGCACCGCTCCGCCACGATGCCGTCCGCTGCCCGGCAGGAAACCGGCCCGCCACGGCGAGGCGGCGCCAGATCCAGTCAGCATGCCGATCCGCGAGGAGCGCGACCAGAAGTGCCAGTCATCATCGATAGTGTCCTTCGCGCTGGTGAGGGCAAGATCCTGCGCAAGCTCAAGCGGATTGCCCATCAGGTCAACTCGATCGAAGAAGATTTCACCGCGCTGAGCGATGGCGAGCTGCGGGCCCTGACCGTCGAGCTCAGGCAGCGCCACTCGGACGGTGAATCACTCGACGACCTGCTCCCGGAGGCCTTCGCCGCCGTTCGCGAGGCGGCGAAGAGAACCCTGGGCCAGCGGCATTTCGATGTGCAGCTGATGGGGGGCGCAGCCCTGCACATGGGCAACATCGCCGAGATGAAGACCGGTGAGGGCAAGACGCTGACCGGGGTGCTGCCCGCCTACCTGAACGCGCTGGCCGGCAACGGCGTGCACGTCATCACCGTGAACGATTATCTCGCCAAGCGCGACTCCGAGTGGATGGGCCGGGTGCACCATTTCCTCGGCCTGGACGTCGGTTGCATCCTGGCCCAGATGGAGCCGGACGAGCGCCGCAAGCAGTACGACGCGGACATCACCTACGGAACCAACAACGAGTTCGGCTTCGACTATCTCAGGGACAACATGGCCTGGGGCCTTGAGGAACGCGTCCAGCGGGGCCATTCCTACGCCATCGTCGACGAGGTTGACTCGATCCTCATCGATGAGGCCCGCACACCGCTGATCATCAGCGGTCCCGCGGACCAGAACAGCCGCTGGTACCAGGAGTTCGCCAAGATCGCGCCGCGGCTGCGGCGCGGCCAGGACGGCGAGGGCGACTACGAGGTCGACGAGAAGAAGAAGACGGTCGGCATCCTCGAGGCTGGCGTGGAGAAGGTCGAGGACTGGCTCGGCATCGAGAATCTGTACGAGTCGGTCAACACGCCCCTGGTCAGCTTCCTCAACAACGCGCTGAAGGCCAAGGAGCTGTACAAGAAGGATAAGGACTACGTCGTGATGAACGGCGAGGTCCTGATCGTCGATGAGTTCACCGGCCGGATGCTGCACGGGCGCCGGTACAGCGAGGGGATGCACCAGGCCATCGAGGCCAAGGAAGGCGTGCAGATCAAGGACGAGAACCAGACACTCGCCACGATTACCCTGCAGAACTACTTCCGGCTCTACGACAAGCTGGCCGGCATGACGGGCACCGCAATCACCGAGGCGAACGAATTCCACCAGACTTACAAGCTCGGCGTGGTCCCGATCCCCACGAACATGCCGATGATCAGGGCCGACCAGCCTGACCTCGTCTACCAGACGGTGCAGGCCAAGTTCCAGGCGTGCGTGGACGACATCGTCGAGCGGCACCGGGCCGGCCAGCCCGTGCTTGTCGGGACGACCAGCGTGGAGAAGTCAGAGATCGTGTCCAAGATGCTCAAGCGGCAGGGCGTCCCGCATGAGGTTCTGAACGCGAAGTACCACGAGCGCGAGGCGGCGATCATCGCCCAGGCCGGGCGCAAGGGCGGCGTGACCGTCGCGACGAACATGGCTGGCCGCGGTACGGACATCATGCTCGGCGGAAACCCGGACTTCATCGCCGACCTGGAGCTGCACCACCGCGGGCTGTCTCCGGTCGAGACGCCCGAGGACTTCGAGGCAGCGTGGCCGGAGGCGGTGGAGAAGGCCAGGCGGGCGGTAGCCGAGGAGCATGAGGAAGTCGTCGGCGTAGGCGGCCTTTACGTGCTCGGCACCGAACGGCATGAGTCACGCCGGATCGACAATCAGCTCCGTGGCCGGTCAGGCCGGCAGGGCGACCCGGGCGAGTCGAGGTTCTACCTGTCGCTTGAGGACGACCTGATGCGGATGTTCAACGCGGACAAGGTCGCGCATTTCATGGAATGGCTGAAGACGCCGCCGGACGTGCCGATCGAGTCGAAGGCAGTCAGCCGCTCGATCAGGTCGGCCCAGACGCAGGTCGAGCAGCAGAACTTCGAGATCCGCAAGGACCTGCTCAAGTATGACGACGTGATGAACCGCCAGCGCCATGTCATCTATGACGAGCGGCGGAAGGTGCTCGAGGGCGCGGACATGCACGAGCAGATCCGCGGCATGGTCGACGAGGTAGTCGCGGGTTATGTCGTCGCCGCGACCAGCGAGGGCTTCCCGGAGGAATGGGACCTGGATCAGCTCTGGCGTGCGTTCCGCCAGCTCTACCCCGGTGGCGTCACGATCGATGAGGTGATCGAGGAGGCAGGCGGGGAACGTGCCGGGCTGTCGACGGAGTTCCTGTCGGAAGTCATCAAGCGGGACGCGCAGGCCGCTTACGACCGTCGCGAAGAGGAACTGACGCCTGAGGTCACGCGGGAGCTCGAGCGGCGCGTGGTCTTGTCGGTACTCGACCGCAAATGGCGAGAGCACCTGTACGAGATGGACTACCTGCGCGACGGCATCGGCCTGCGCGCGTGGGCTCAGCGCGACCCGCTGGTGGAGTACCAGCGGGAGGGCTTCGACATGTTCGGCGAGATGATGGAGGGCATCAAGGAGGAGTCAGTCGGCAGCCTCTTCAACCTCCAGGTGCAGCTGCAGGAAGGCCCGATCGTCGAGGAGGCGGCTCCGGACGCGGGCCCGCTGGCCGCCGGGCCGCCGGCCGCCGCGCTGGGGACTGCTGCGCAGGGGACCGCGCGACCTGGAATCGCCCAGGGAGCACAGGCGGCGGCCGGCGGCAGCCGGCCGCCCCGGTCAAGACCGGGGCGGGCAGGCCCCCGCCATGCCGCCGCTCAGGGCCCGCCGGACGGCCAGCCGATTCCCGCAGGCCTCGCCCCTCGCGGCCTCGCCCAGCCGCAGCGACCCGGGCGCCTTGAGTACAGCGCGCCCAGTGAGGAAGGGACAGGGAAGTCCGAGCAGCGGGCCCGATCGCAGGCAAGCGCGGCCGGCGCCAGAGTCGGCAGGAACGACCTGTGCCCCTGCGGTTCCGGCCGCAAATACAAGCGCTGCCACGGCGACCCGCGTAATCGCCAGGACGCCTGATTCCGGCAGCCTCCGCGGCGGCCCGCGGGTCGCCGGAGCGCGTGATTCAGGCAGCCTCCACGGCTGTGCAGACCCACCTCGCGGCCTGCGCCTCACGCCCTGGGCTCGCCGGGCGCGGGCCGTCCCGCTCAAGCCGCACGGCGAGTGCCCGCACCCGCGGGCCGACGCCGACCACCACGGTCATCTCGACGATGTCGCTGGCCGGCCGGAATGTGACAACGCGCCGCACCCGGGGCTGCTCGCCTGCTGCTAGCAACGGACCGAGACGCTGGATATGCCGCCGCGCGCGCTCGGTAGTCCACGGCACGATCTGGCCCGGCGGCCGGGCCCCGGCCAGTGTCTCCGCGAGGACCTGGGCGAACTTGCCCGGCCAGCCGGGCGGCGCAGCCGCGATCCGGCGCTGCGATTCCTGGGTACCTGGCCGAGCCCCTGGCGGCGCCGACCGGCCCGGTGACGCCTGCCTCCCCGGTGGTAGCTGCCCGGCTTGTGGGGCCTGCCCGGCTTGTGGGGCCTGCCCGGCTTGCGGGGCCTGCCGGTCCGGTGGCGCGTGCCGGTCCGGTGGGGGCTGCGCAGCTGGCCGGGCCAGGCGGACTGTTGCCGCCTGCCGGTCCGGTGGTGGCTGCGCAGCTGCCCGGGCCAGCCGGACCGGTGCCGCCTGCCGGTCCGGTGGTGGCTGCCCGGCTGGTGGCTGCCCGGCTGGCTGCTGCCCGGCTGGCTGCGGCCCGGCGCCGTGCGACGCATGGTCGCTGGCACCGTCGGCAGGCTGGCATGGCTGCCCGCCCGCACCGAGTTCATCGTCATAGGGCGGCGCGCAGTCGGGGATCGCGAGCATTCGCACCGCCGTCGCTACCGCGTCCGGCAAGGGACGCCATTCGGCTGGCCGCCGGACGATGCCAGGAAGGAGCGGCAGCACCACGGGGGCACCGGGTAAGGTCCCTGATTCCGCCCGCTCGCTGGCCGGCTGGGTTCCTGCTGGCCCTGGGGGCTCTGTTGACATGTGACCTCCGGGAGACACGCGCATCGTCCGCTCGTCTGACACTCGGCCGTCAGCGGGGTCAGGCCCCCGGAGGCACCCGCAGTTCCGGCTTGCCCTGAGTTCTACCCGCCGCCGGTGACATTTCCGGCGGCACCGCCCCTCACTAGCCAGTTACGTTGCGTAGCCGGCCCCGCGATTCGGCTGCGAACCGGCAGCCGGCCGTGCGCCCGTCATGCTCCGCCGATGAACCGCCGGGCCGTCCGCCGGGCGCGCCGGAATGCTGAGGCCGTCCGGCGGGTTCAAAGTCGGAGGAGACTGGAACCGTGTCGTCTGCACCTGGAGAAGAAAGTGTCGCTTCCGCCGCTGGTCACGCCCGCCGCAGGCCTCAGTGTCGATGAGGTCAGGCGGTACTCACGTCACCTGATCATCCCTGATGTCGGGATGACCGGGCAGAAGCGCCTGAAGAACGCGCGGGTGCTGTGCGTCGGGGCAGGCGGGCTGGGGTCCCCGGCCTTGCTGTACCTGGCGGCCGCCGGCGTCGGAACCCTGGGAGTCATCGACTTCGACGTCGTGGACGAATCGAACCTGCAGCGCCAGATCATCCACGGCCAGTCCGATATTGGCAGGCCGAAGGCAGAGTCAGCGCGCGACAGCATCAAGGAGATCAATCCCTACGTCAACGTCATCCTGTACGAGGAACAGCTCGACTCGGACAACGCGCTGGAGATCTTCGCGCAGTATGACCTGATCGTCGACGGCACCGACAATTTCGCGACTCGTTATCTGGTAAATGACGCTTGCGTGCTGCTCGGCAAGCCCTACGTCTGGGGATCCATCTACCGCTTCGACGGTCAGGCCAGCGTCTTCTGGGCCGAGTACGGCCCGTGCTACCGCTGCCTGTACCCGGAGCCGCCGCCGCCGGGGATGGTGCCGTCGTGCGCGGAAGGCGGCGTTCTCGGCGTGCTCTGCGCCTCGATCGGGTCGATCCAGGTGAACGAGGCGATCAAGCTCATCGTGGGGATCGGCGAACCGCTGGCCGGCCGGCTGATGATCTACGACGCGCTGGAGATGAGCTACCGCTCGGTGCGGGTCAGGAAGGATCCGGAGTGCCCGATCTGCGGTAAGAACCCGACGATCACTGGCCTGATCGACTACGACGCGTTCTGCGGAACTGTCTCCGAGGATGCGCAGCAGGCCGCGGCCGGCTCGACGATCACCGCCACGCAGCTGAAGGAGATGCTTGACCGCGGTGATGACATCTTCCTTGTCGACGTGAGGGAGCCGAACGAGTACGAGATCGTCTCCATTCCAGGGGCTGTCCTGATCCCGAAAGACCAGTTCCTGTCCGGAGCCGCGCTCGAGCGTCTTCCGCAGGACAAGCGGGTCGTGCTGCACTGCAAGACCGGAGTCCGCAGTGCCGAGTGCCTGGCAGTGGTGAAGAATGCCGGCTTCGCTGACGCAGCGCACGTGGGCGGAGGTGTCCTCGCGTGGATCAGCCAGGTCGATCCATCGCTGCCGGCTTACTGACCCCGGCCGGCTTGGTGACCCGCGCTGGCCTGTTGCCCTGCGGCGGCGCGAACCTCGCGGCTGCGAGCCCGGTGCGGTTAGCGCAGGCCGTAGCATTCCGGTGTGGCCATGCAGCCGGAAAACCCAGGCGAAGGTAGCAGCCCGGTGCGGACCGACCCTGGGGAGGGGCTCCGCTGGCCTGCGGATCCAGGCCGGGCCCCCGCGCCTTTCACGCCGTCGGCCGGCCGCGCGCGGTGGCGCTCCGGACTGACCGTTGCGGCGCTGGTGCTCGGGCTCGCCGGACTTGCGGCTTCGGCTGCCGGCATCGCCGTCCAGGTGCTTCCCCGGCGTTTCAGCGCCGCCCAGCAGCAGCAGATCATGGCCTGGGAATCGGCCCGGCGCTGGCGCGCGACGCCCGCGGAGAAGATCTTCCCGGCGGCAATCGTCTACCAGCTGGCCAGTTTCGTGCTGTCCGGCTCAGCCGAGCTGCCGCTGACCGCGCGCCGGGTCGGGATCGCCCGGCAGGCGAACTGTGCGGCAGGGGCGGATCCGTCCGCCGCCGCGGTGCTCCGCCAGCATGGCTGCCTCGCGATGCTCAGGGCTACGTACATAGACGCGACCGGGAGCCTTGTCGTCACGATCGGGATCGCGGTCCTGCCGGGGGCGTCGGCCGCCGCCGCCGCGCTGAGCGCGCTTCCGGCCCGGCATGGGCTGCGGGCCGGCGTGCGGCCACTGGCCTTCCGCGGCAGTCTCGCCGCGGGTTACGGGATCAGGCAGCGGCAGCTTTCCTCGGCGTTCCCGGCAGGCCCGTACCTGGTCTTGTCCGTGGCTGGCTACACCGATGGCAGGCCGCGGGTCCGGCTCTCGTCTGATGCCTACACGGACGACGAGATGGGCAGCCTCGCCGACGGTGTCGCCGACGTCGTCGGTGGCCCGCTCGGCGCGCTGCCCTCGCCGCCCCGCTGTCCCGGAACTCCCGGATGCTGAGCGGCCGGGCCGCCAGGTTGCGGCTGCCGCTGGGCTGCCTGCTGGCGATGACGTCGGCCATTGCCGTCGCCGCGGTCACCGTAGCGGTCCCGGCCAGCGCCGACAGCGTTCGGAATGCCCAGCAGTGGGTGCTGAATGCTGTCAACGCGCCGGCTGCCTGGCCCGTGAGTCAGGGACGGGGCGTCCTGGTCGCCGTCATTGACAGCGGTGTCCAGCCCAACGTGTCCGACCTGGCGGGCTCCGTCATGACCGGGCCTGACTACAGCGGCGTCAGCACAAAGCCAACGGATCCCAGCTGGGGCATGCACGGCACGTGGATGGCCTCGCTGATCGCCGGCCATGGGCACAATGGCGGCGACGGGATCAGCGGCGTGGCGCCGCAGGCCAGGGTGCTGTCGATCCGCGTGCTCCCCGACAAGAAAGATCCGGCTTACGCGCAGTACCGGCGTGAGTCGGCCAGCAGGGGCCAGCGGGCACTGGCGAGGGCCATCAGGTACGCGGTAGCGCACCGGGCCGGCGTCATCAGCATGTCCCTCGGCTATGGCGCTTCCAGCCGCGCCGTCAGGTCTGCACTCCAGGTTGCGCTTGAGCACCAGGTAGTCGTGATTGCCTCGTCAGGCAATTCGGGGAACTCCTCGAGCGACCGGGGGCGGGCGCATGCGCCGTACTCATTCCCTGCGGATTATCCCGGCGTGCTCGGGGTCGCGGCGGTCGATCAGGCTGGTAATCCGGCCAGCTTCTCCAGCGCCAATCTGTCCGTCCAGGTCGCCGCGCCGGGCGTACAGGTGCCCGCGCAGGGCGCGGACGGACAGTACTGGCTGGTCAGCGGAACCAGCCCGGCGTGTGCGCTGACTTCGGGCGTGGCTGCGCTCATCAAGTCGGAGTATCCGCATCTCTCTCCTGCCCTCGTCATCCGGGCCATTACTTCCAGCGCGCAGCACTCGCCGCCGGGAGGATACGACGACCGGGTCGGCTTCGGCACGGTCGATGCCGCCGCCGCGCTCACCGCAGCGGCGTACCTGGCCGGCCATCGCCACGCCAGCCATGGCCTCCGCCCGGCCAGCCATTTCGGGGGCGGTCCTGCGGCGATTCCGCCGCCCCCGGTGCGGACGCGCGGCCCCGGGCAGCTCGTGCTCTTCTGCCTGCTCGCGGCCGGCTGCCTGGCGATGGCCATGACCGCGGCAAGCCGTCTTTTCCGGGCCCGGGCACGCGGGGCCGCGATCCCAGCCGGACTGGCCGGTCCGCCGGAACCGGCCGCAGTGTGGCCGGGCGGCGTCACCCCGGGCGGGGGCAGTCCGGGCGGGGACAGCCCGGGCGGCGCCAGACGGAACGGCGTCACGCCGGACAGGGTCACCCCGGACAGGGTCACCCCGGACAGGGTCACGCCGGACAGGGTCACCCCGGACAGGGTCACCCCGGACAGGGTCACCCCGGACAGGGCCGGCCTGAGCGATGCCGGGCCGGACGGCGCCACCTCGGACCGTCCGTGCCTGAACGGCGTTATCCCGGATCAAGCCACCGCAGACCAGGCCACCACAGACGGCATCAGCACGGACGAGAACCGCCGGGACAGCAACGGCCGGAGCGGCGCTACCCCGAACAGCGGCGCCCCGCCCGGCCGGCACGCGGCGTCGAGGGACTGGCGTGCGGCCATCTGGCCCCGGAACAGGGCGCCAGGAGGCGAACGCGCCGAGCCGGGGCAACCGCCGCCCGGGCCGGGAGACGGGCAGTGACCGGCGGAGCACGGGCAGAGCCCGCGCGGGGCCGGCCCGCGCGAGGCCGGCCCGTGCGGGGCCGAGTGCCAGCACGGCAAGCTGGGATGCCCGATGCGTTCACCAGCCGGGTGCTCGACGTGGCGGAGGCGATACCGCCCGGCCGCGTCATGTCCTACGGCGATATCGCCGAATACCTGGGCGAGGGGGGCCCGCGCCAGGTCGGCCGGGTCATGGCGCTGTGGGGCGGCGGGGTGGCCTGGTGGCGGGTCGTCCACGCAGACGGATCGCTGCTGGCTGGCCACGAGCGGGAAGCTCTTGAGCGGGAAGCTCTTCGCAACTACCTGAGCGAGGGCACCCCGATGCGCCCGGCCGGCGATGGCCGCCCTGGCCGGGTGGACATGCGCCGGGCGCGCTGGGACGGCATGAGCTGACGCCCGGCTCGGCCGAACCGCGGGCAGATGTCAGAAGGCTCTGCTGGAATGCCGTACTGACATGACCCGCGGCCGGTTGCCGCGCTGGTCACGGCGCTGAGTGCCGGGCGCGGGAGCCATACCCGGGAGCCAGTCGCGCTCATGACGGGCCTCCGGCGCCATACCGCAGGTCCATCGCCTCGGCTGCCGCCGCGACCTTGTCGGCGATCTGGTGCCTGTAGACCGCGCGGGTCACGTTCGAGTTGATGTGCCCGGCCGCGTCAGCGATCCTCTCGATGTCAACCCCGGAGTCCGACAGCTGCGAGACGAACGTGTGCCGGGTCTCGCGCAGCTGCCAGCCGTCGCCGATCGCGGCGCGTACGCAGAGGCGCCGGTAGTGGTCGCGGACGCCCTGGTTGTGCACTGGGCTGCCGGACGGGCGCCCGGTGCGGGAAGCCGCTCGACCCGATGTACACACAGCTCGGCATGACCACATGCCTAGGCTGCGAAGGCGGGTCCCCCCGACCCTGACGGTGCGACATCACCGAGCCGCCGACGCGGGGGCAAGACCGGAAAGGGTCTCCGCGCCGGGGCCGGAACGCACCCGGGATGCCAACGGCCGAACCGACCGGACGACAAGCACCATCACGACCAACCAGACACTCGCAACCGAGGCCCGGACACGCGGCGCCCACGCGCCGGCCGACAGCATCGAGCGGCTCGCCTACGGGTGCATCTCCGTCGCGCTCAGCACCACCGGGACCATCGCCTCGGCCCGCCGCGTCCTCGGCCTCATCCAGCCCGCCGATATCCAGGCGACCGCGCATCACCTGCTCGACCAGCTGACCGGCTCGCCCGGCTGACCCCGAGGAGACCAGATGGCTAATCACCCGCCCGCGTCATCACGGCGCTGGCCCATGTGCGGGGCGCCCACCTCCACCGCCCGGCAGCATCACGGATGGCAGCGCACCACATCCGCAGCCGCGCCGCCGAAGCCGGATGTCCCGGCCCCCGCGACCTGGCCAGGGCTGGCTGCCGCGGTCGCCGAGCTCACCGCCCGGATCGCCGGTATCCCGCCCGGCCACGCCGGGAACGATGGCGACCCGGGTAGCGCCATCGCCGTGCTGGCCATGATCGGTGCGGCCGTACTCCGCGAGCTACTACCGGACGCCGGCCAGAACGTGCTCACGCACCTCGACATGGCCGTGGCCCGCGAGACCGCTGGCATCGACCCAGGCGGCGCAGCTGAGTGATCGACACAGACCCACAGACCGGCGTTCGGCGAAATTCGCCGAATTTCGGCGAATGCCAGGGTGCCACCGGAAGACGGCCAGGTTGCGGCAACGCCAGGGTGCCGCACAACAGACGAGCAGTGCTTGCCTGGGGAGGAGAGCCGGATGCAGGACATCGTCAGCCCGCGCAAGCCGCACGACCCGCCGTGGCGGTCCCGGACCGCGCACCGCAGCCTCGACCCCGGGGTCGCCGCCATGCTCGCCCGGGCCCGCGCTGAACTCGGCTGGTCCTACACGGAAACCGGCTGGCGGACAGGGATCTCCCGGCGGATGCTGTCGATGCTGGAGGCCGGCCAGCGCGTGCCGAGCGTGGTCTTGGCGGAGGACTTGATCGAGGGTTACAGGCTCGGCGACGCCGACACTGCGCTACTCCGCGCAGTCGCGCTGCCGAACGTCGGCCGCGACTCGCCGTACCGCGCCCGCGTGTGAGTCTTGGTCGCCGACCGCAGGGTGCCACCAGCCAAAGCTCGCCGGGCCGCTAGCCAGGCCGCAACTGCTTCTCAAGCTCCACGAGTTCACCGAGCAACTGGTGCCGCAAATCCAGCACCTTCTTGTAGGCCCTGGCCGCGGAGTGCGGGTCGTCGTCGGCCTGATGGAAGTAGCCCATCGCATCGTCCATCTGCTCGCTGAGTGTCCTGGCCCAGATGATGCGCTGCAGGACTTCGACGGAGAACGCGGCGGCATGGGTCAGCGAGTCATGCAGCACGCGAGTATCGAACGACCAGACTTGCTCAGCGTCGCGCTTGGTGTCGAAGTTGATGTTGAGCAGCAGCTCGTAGTGGAGTGCGTTCCGCCAGGCCTGGTTGTCGGCTGTGGCCGCCCTGTCGAATGCCTCGGCTGAGGCGCGCCGTGTTGCGCGGGCGCCGATCCATGCGCCCAGGAGCGCGGCTACACCGCCAACCCCGGCGGTGGCGAGATCATCTCCAAGATTCATCGCTGCGGCTCAGCCGAAACTGTCGTCTTGGATGCGGCGCATGCTGAAATAGCCGGCCTGCTCCGCCAGGCTCATGTCCGGCTGCCACCCGTCGAGCGTCAGCATGGCCCGGACCTTCTCATCGACCTCGGTCCGCGACCCCTGGGCAGCTGTAGTGACGTCCATCCACGCCGCGTGGTGCAGGATCGTCATCTCGCGGCGGATCTCGTCAAGCTCCCGCTTCCTGCGGCCCACCCGCAGGTAGGCAAGCCATCCTCGCAATGCGGCTCCTCCCTCGACCGCCAGCGCCGCAGTCGAGATCGCCAGAATCCATGTGGCAACCGTCACGAGCGGCAGCCTAGGACACCGGTTAGAGCCTGCGCAGGGTGCAGAAGAACTCCTGCGTGAGCGACTGGCGCACCAGCCGGCGTGCGAGCGGCCCGGCCCCGCCGGGACCGGCAGCGTCGAGCCGCTGACCGGGATGCTCGACCTGCTGTGGAAGGGGCAAACCTCGCGGCACGGCGGGCGGACCGCGCAGCGGCCGGAGATCTTCGAGGAGGCGCAGATGGCAGTCCACCTGGCCGTCACGCTCGTGCACTGGTTTACCACCGGAGCGATCCAGCGGATTCCCTGAACAGGCACGACTTTGAAGCCAGCTTCAACTGCTCCGGATCGAGGAGCTTGTCGCGTTCTTCCTTGACGCCGGCCAGGGGAGGTCTGCGGGCGGCGGCGCACAGGCCCTCGATGTCGCCGTTAGTCCTCCATGAGGCGATGACGTTCACTGCCTGCTCGACGGGCCAACCCGTAATGATCACTACCGCTCAGGGTCTCAGACGATGGGACCGGCATGGCCATCCTGCTGCGGGGCATGTACAGGGGGGAATGGCGGCCTCGGGCGAACAGGCTGCATCACTGGGACGCTCGCAGCAGGCGGCGGCCCGGCGATCCTTCCGCGCCGGGGCATAGGTGGGGGTGGTCGCCTTGCACGGATCGGCTGGGGCACTACCGGGATGCTCGCCGAGGGCGGGAACTGCCCAACCTGCGCACCCGGCAAGGGCTGGCCGGTTTCACGGTGCGGGGGATGGGGCGGCTCGTAGAACTCCGTCACGATCGCGGTCACCGCAGGCACGTGGCCGCGCAAGCCGCGACCGATCTGTGCCTGCATATCCGCCGTCCCCTGCTGGTGGCGCTCAGTTGCAACTTGGTGCACCGGCCCGAAGTTGGCCGCGCCGCAGATGAGGCAAAGCCCGGCGAGTACGGCTCCGGCCTGGCAGCGCTTGCACGTCACGTGCGCAGCCTACCGCCGCGCCGAGAGCGCGCTCGGGACGTTCCGCGCCGTGGCAAACCGGCGAAGCTGACCATGCGGACGCCTGCTAGTCGCTTACTCGCTCCAGGCTTGCGGATCATCTAGGTCCGCCGCAGCGGCATGCCGGTCGCAGAAAGTGCGGCGTTCCATGGCGCCGGGGCGAGGCTGACGCAGCCGGGCCTGAGTGGCGAACTCCGTACAGCCCGGATAGTCGCAGCGCAGCTTCCCCTCAAACACGTCTTGCCAGGTCCGCTTTTCGCTGTTCCACACCAACATCGCCGAGAGCGGGGCGGCCGGGGCTTCGAGCGCGTAAAGGCGGCGGTATGCCTCGTCGGCTAGATCGGGAGGAAGCGGAATCTGGACGCCCGCGTCCGGATCCCGCAGGACGACGCCGCCTTGCGGCGCCTCTGAGCCCTCGCGAGCTTTGTAGAGGCTCTGAACAAGCCGTTTTAGTCCTTGCCAGCCATCCGTCCCGGCGGCGAGGCCGAATCCGGTGGCAGCGGCAGCGACCAGGAACTTGACGCCTACCTCAATGTCGATCAGCCAGGGCGCGAGTTCGGCCGACCTCCGGATTACGGCGGCCTGTACGTCCGCCGGTATCCCTGCGTCCTCGAAGACCTTGGCTACCGCAGCCTGTTGTTCCGGTGGGCACTCGGACTCCAGGAGTTTCTGCACTGGCCTGGTCACGGCGTTCACCGCACGGCCTCTCGCTCGCGCTCCCAGCGTGCAACGTAGCCGCTGCGCTTGCGGGGTCTGGTGTCCTTTGCTCCGGGTTGGCGGCCGACCGGCAGGCCCTCGCGGCGGCGGCGCTCCAGCCCGGCCTTGGTGCGCTCAGAGCGGCGCCGGGACTCCATCTGAGCGACCCAGCCCATGACCGCGGTCAGCAGCTCCTGCGTCTCGCCGGATACATCCGTCCACGGCTCTTGGAGGCTGATCACGCGAACGCCGGCCTCGCGGAAGCGGCGCATTGCCCGCAAGGTCGCCTCAATGCCGCCGCGCTCGATGCGGTCGAGCGCCCAGACGACCAGTACGTCGTAGCGCCTGGCGCGCGCGTCGGCCAGTGCCTCGGCGAGGCGCAGGCGGTGCGCCCCGGTCCATGCCGAGACCCCGTCGGCGTCGTATGTGGCCACGACCTGCCAGCCGCGGCGCTCGGCCAGGTCGGCGAGTGCGCCGCGCTGGTTGGCGGTGGTCTGCTCGTCGGTGCTGACCCGGCTCCAGATGGCCGCTCTGTCCTGCCGCTCGGTCATGATTCCAGTATAAACTAGCGACCCCTTATTTAGTGGGGGAACTGGTCGGCCGGAGACTGCGGTGAGCAGCGCCGGCTAACCGGAATGGGCCCCGGAATCACGAGACGTTTATTTACCGGCCGCGGCGGGCCAGGAGCGGACACGACTGGGGAGCAGCCCGTGCCTGCCGAGCTGGGCGGATCTGACGCGCCCGGCCGGCCGGGAAGCGTCGTGCGCGCGGTCCCGCAGCCGCCGCTGGGCCGGCAGCGTGTCGGCGTCCGCGGGCTCGGCTAGCTCACTGGCGTGCCTGCCTGATCTTCGGCCGGAGAGTCCAGGGTGCGGAGGATCCGGGCGACGGTATCGTCGACGGCGACCTGCATGAGCGCCTCGTCGTTCGCGTCGAAGCGCAGGAACCGGAACGCTTCTGCGATGCCGGCGCGGATCCGGGCTTCGCATTCGGCGGGCTCCGCGGCTGCTCCCGGAGTGGCCAGGTAGCGGCGCAGGTCTTTGACGGCCCGGATCGTGGCGGGGAGCCTTCGCCAGTCGGCCTTGCGGAGTATTCCGCCGGCGCCCATGGTCGAGACCGGCGCCAAGATCCGGTCTGCGTGCGCTGCGGCGTACCCGCGGAGTGGTTCTGCCGGTGACGCGGTTCTCTCGGCGGTCGTCGCGGCCAGCTGTCCGGCGCACGCGTCGGCGCGCCGGACCACCGAGCGGCGCGGCCACGGGGCCTCGGGCCGGCGCCGGAGCTTCTTGTCCGGGCGGACGTGCCTCATGAGCGTGAAGCCGCTCGGGTGCGTGAAGAAGTGCGACAGGGGCACGTAGTACTCGCGGTAGAGACCTACGGCAGCTGCCCGGTCGCGCTCGGTCTCAATCCGCTCGGCCATCTCTGCCACCTTGGGGAGCCGCGGGCCCTTGGCAAGCGTGTCGACCGCGGCGTCGATCGCCGTCTCGGATACGAGCCCGTCGACGGTGAGATAGGCGAGGGCCGCGCGCAATGCCTTGCCCTCCCTAGCCTCCAGGGCCTTCGGGGCGTCGTCGTCGTGGAGGCAGTACAGGCCGAGGATGCACGTCTCGACCGTCGACCTTGCGAGCAGCGCGGCGGCCTCCCGGTGCCGGCCCCTGACCGCCCGCCGGATCTGACGCTGCAGCCAGAGGAGCCGCAGCAGAGAACCTGCTGCGTCAGATCATCCAGGCCGGGCCCGCGGCCGGGCTGCCGGTCGCCGAGGCGCTGCTCAACGGCCCGGTGTCGCAGATCAAGGCGCTGAACAAGACCGAGCAGGCCATCGTCGGGGCGTCGCACACCCTCGGCCGGCAGGCCGCCGGGGACATGTACAACAACGGCAAGCTCGCCGGCAAGGGGTTCTACAAGGGCCTGGAGGAGCAGCAGCGGCACATCGAGCAGATGATGCGGAAGATCGCCCGCTCAATGGTCGAAGTGATCCGTCGGGAGCTGGGCATCCACTCGCCGTCGGAGGTCGCCCGCTGGCACGGCCAGATGTTCGCCGAGGGCCTCGCCAAGGGAATCGACGACAGCAGCGGGAAGGTCAAGGCCGCGGCCAAGCGGCTAGCCGGCGCGACCGGCCTCGGCGCCGGCGGCGTGATCGCCGGGGGCGGCGGCGGGGACGTCCACGTCACGAACCACTTCGAGTTCCACGTCACTGCGCCGAATGGCTTCATTGGTTCCCAGGCGCAGTTTGCCGCCGAGCTGGCGCCCGGCATCCAGAAGGCGATCCTGCAGCAGCAGCACCGTAACCCGATCCCGCAGGCCGCGGCAGCATAAGGCCGGGGTCAGGCGCCTTTGTGCGGACGGGCTCCTCAGTCATCCGCCGCGGCGAGAGCTGCGGATCGCAGCGCTTCCTGGATGTCCGCGTCGGGCCATGATCTCTTGACTTCCAGCGCCAGGACGCAGAACAGGGACATCGCATAGCCGAGCGCGAGCATCACCTGGGGTTCGATCTGGGCGATTGCTTCTTGCACCGCGTCTTCGACGAGTTGCTGGATGCTCGCCCGATCTGGCTGGATCTCGCGGGAGATGTTGATGTCGTACGTGAACCGGCCGCGGTCTAGCGCAGCCGGGAACGGCGCGCTCTCACCAGGTGCGCCGTTCACCGGGAGGGATTCCAGCGCCAGGGTTAGCTGCGCGATGATCATCTGCTTGATTTCTGCGTCACTCATCACGGGCCCAGTGTGCCGGACAGGGCCCGGCGCGCCAGCCCGGACGGCTGACCTGGAACCGCCGGCGCGTCCGACTCCCGCGGCCAGCAGTCAGGGCTCTTCATCGATCCGCCGGAAGGTCTCCAGCAGATTCTCCGCGCTGTCCTGGGCAACGCCGGGGATCACTCCCAGCGCGATCACCATCGTCTCGTGCTCGCAGGAAGCGACCAGGCGACGCCGCGCTTTGTCATCGTGGACAGCGTCGGCATCCTCAGCCATTCGAGCCGCCTGGTCGCACAAGTCCGCAGCTCGCGCCAGCGCCTTGGCGTGCGGTGAGCGCGGCTTGGCCTTGCTCGACATGTCCTCGCGGCACTGGCGAGCAGCTGCCGTTAGCCGGGCATGATCTCCGGCGCATGCGACTACGACGTGCAGGGCATAGGCGTGCTGCCACGCCTGGTCGCGGGGGATCATTCGCGGTTCGTCGGAGCTGCCGACGTTGACGAGCGCTGGGCCGGGGTCGGCCTCGTACAGCAGGCAGTTCCGCGCGCAGAGGAATGCCTGGGCTGCGTCTTCCTTGGCCTGCGTAGGCACCATGCAGATCCTTCAATTCGGAGGGACCGATATGCGGCCAAGGTACGCCCACCGCACGGCTGCTGGCGGCGGCCGAGCGGCCCTGCATAAAGCACCGTCGCTGGCATGCCCGCGGGCCGGGTGACGAGGATGCCTGAACGGTCAGGTGCCTTGCGGCACGATGGTGGCATGACAATGATCCGCTCCGGAATACTCGGCCACGACAACGGGACCGCAAGTGTCCGCCTTCGGCTGGGCAAGCTGGTCGACAAGGGCGACGGAACGCGCGTCTGGGACATGACGACCGAAGGACCCTTCGAGATCGTCTGCCCGGGCTGCGGCGACGACCCGAGCCGGGACTGGTCGGAGGTTTCGCCGGAGCTGCGCGCCGTCCGCGGCGTGCACGGCACCAAGGAAGAGGCGAAGACCGCGCTCATGGACCACCTGGGGATGGAGCGCTAGCATCCCGGCTCATGGCGAGCGCCCCGCCGGCCGTAGCCGGCGGGGCGCCCTGTGCCGTGTTGCGGTCAGCCGACTCTGGCCGCCCGGACGAGTTCCAGCAGGCCGCGGGCGAACTGCTCTGCCTCGTCGAGCGTCAGCTCGAACGTCTCCAGGGCGGTCTCGCCGTGGTCGACTACGAGATGCGGCGCTGGCGCCGCGTAGTGCTGCCGCAGGGTCACGCCGGCGCGCCGGAGGCGGGGGTGCTCCGTGAGGCCGCCGCAGTCGGGCATGTCCAGGACGGCCGGCTCGCGGGGCAGGTCAACTTCGGCGGTCGCGCTCAGGTGGATGCGGTCGCCGTCGAGATGCTGCCCAGGGTGGTCCTCGGGGCAGGCGCACCATGCCGGGCACAGCGGCGCGAGCAAGGTGACGTTGTCGAAGGTTGCTGCGGTGATACTGGACATGAGGTTCTCTGCTTCCGTTCAAGCTGGGGGATCTGGCCCCGTTCAGCGTTGGCCCGCCGGGCGGGGCCGTCCGCGTCTAGTTGACGCGGACCGGTCACATGTGGTGCACGTAGCCGGTTATCGCCTCCCTCCGGCCGGGTCTGCCGTGGCGTCGCGGGGCTCCAACTCGTCCACGGGAACCGGGAACGACAGCCCGACAAGACCAGGCGGGCCCGCCACCGTGCGGACCTGCACCAACTACGCTAGGCCAAATAGAGTTGGCATGCAAGCGGGTTTGGCCAAACGGGTATGGCATAATCTGGCCCATGGCCACTACCGACCCGGCAGAGCCGGTCAAGAGCGCCGTCGCCACCTACCGGCGCGCGAGCAAGCGCGCCGAGGAGGCCCGGGCCGCGCTCCACGCCGCCATAGCGGAGGCAGCAGGGCACGGTGTCAGGCAGAACGAACTCGTCAAGATCACCGGCTACACGCGGGAGCGGATCCGGCAGATCTGCCGTCCCTGACGGCGGCGCAGCGGGATCGCCCGCACCCGGTCGACAGAATCGAATGCGCGTTCGCATACTGGGATCATGGGGACTCTGGCCGGCCCCGGGGCACCGCCGCTAGTTGAGATGTCCAGCGGCATGGTGGGCCACCTGCTGGAGTGGCGGCAGCATAAGCACGATGGCCGCTGGCGCGCCTGGATCTCATGGGTTGAGACGGCTGGCGACCCGCTGCGGTACCGCCACCTGGTGACCGAGGTCCCGGCCGGCTCGGTCACGCCGCTGGAGGCACCAGAGGCTTACGCCCGCGTCCCGCGCACGGTCTTCGGCAGGGACGGCGAGGTCCGGCCGTGGGCTCCGCTGGGCAGCTGGGAAGGCGAGGCGCCCCAGCCGCCGTAACCAGCGGTCAAGTCAGCTTCTGAGCACGGCGTCCAGATATGCCTGCACCGGGGCGAAGAAGCCCGACGGCACATAACTGCGGACCTCGGCGATATCGCACCATGCCACTTCGACGATCTCATCCCCGGCCGCTACCCGGGCAGTCCCGCTGATCAGGTCACAGGCCACGTAGAAAACGCGGCGCCCCGTGACCGGGTGCACCCGCTCGCCGAGCACATAACTCGCCGCGGAGATCACGGCGGCCTCTTCCCTGGCCTCCCGGACTGCCGCTTCCTGCACGGTCTCGCCCGGCTCAACCTTGCCGGCGGGAAACTGCCAGGAAAGGCCGCCCTCAGCCACCCGGCGCCGGACAAGCAGCACACGGCCGGCACGGACGATGACCGCAGCGGCGATCGCGCCTGCCTCAGGCATGTGCTCCCCTCCAGGGCCAAGCCGTCAGGCGCCGGGATCCGCCGGAAACTTCTGCCAGTCGCCGATCGGGGTGCCCCTGCCTTGCAGTTCCGCGCGGATGAGTTCCACCAGGGCATCATCTGCATCGTCGGCGGCTTTCCGCGCCTCATGGGCTCTGTCCTTCGCGGCATCGTCGAGCCGGGATTTGCGGGAGCTCATCGCGCGCATGTGCATTGTTGAGCTGGCCTGCGTCGCTGCGGTGACTCGGTGGGATGCGAATGCGAGCATGCGGGCTTCGAGCTGGTGCCAGTCCGGTGGCGTGTAGGTGGCGAGATAGGCCACTTCAAGCCGGTCGTCTTCGGCGCCGAGGGGCCAGGTCCGCATGTCGCGCTCGCGCTTGGTCTGCCGGTGGTGCACGGCCGCGAGGGTATCGACGTAGACCTCTGCGCGCTTGTCCCACATCCTGGTGTCGCGGGCAGCCTGAAGGGTCTTGCGGGTGGCCCAGACGGCGGCCGAGTAACCGGCGACTCCGACGATGACGGTGCCGCCTACGCCGATGGCTGCGGCCATCACGGTGGGATCCATGCCGGGATGCTACGGCGTGTCCGGACAGCGGAGCGCCCCGCCAGCCGTAGCCAGCGGGGCCACGTGCAGCCAGTCCGGCCAGACATAGCCAGGAAGGTGCCACCGGTGCTGCGCGAGCGGGAACGGTTCACCCGCGCTCAGGGGTGACCTTCCCAGGCGCCGAGGTCTCCGTTCGATCAGGGCGAGTGCCCTGCGTACGACGATCTGTAATGTCGTGGGCGTGGTCGAGTAGCTGCGCGGCAGTGATCGGGACCTCCGCGTCCCTGCGGGGATTCCAGATCCCGTAGGCGGCCTCGCTGCCTGGGGGCTCGTCCGTGAATACGATTGAGTGCACCAGGTCTGCCGGTTTTCGAGTACCGCCCCGGCGTCTCGGTGCAGCCGCCGCAGGTCCGCTCGGCCGGGCCGGGCCTTGACTTGCTTCTCCAGTTGCCGCATGGCTTCCCCCGTGCGCCTCGCCAGCTCACGCGCCCTATCCCGGTCGCGTCCCTCCATGACGGCGACCAAGGCGGCGATCTGGTACTCGAGCACGGTGGCGTTCACGACCACCTGGCCGATGGCCGCCAGCAGCTCCAGCTCTTGCTGTTCCAACTCAATGCTCCTCGACTGACGCGATCGGCTCCCCTCTATGATCTGCCTGTTGTGAGCCCGGGCGAGTGGACCAAAGCCATCCGGCGGGTGCAGCGGTACGCGGCCAGGCGCGCGGCTGCCCTAGCTGCTGGTGGGATCCGCCGCATCCGCTCGGCGCCGAGGTGACCGGCCGCCAGCCGGGCAGCGGAACGCCCGCCAGCCGTAGCCAAGGTTTTAGCCAGATTTGGCTGATTGGCCAGGCCGCACTCTGCCAGAAGCTTCTGGGATGATTGCGGATGCTGCGTTTGTTGCGCATACTGCGGATAGCAATCACAAGGAGGTGACAGCTATGACAGGCACGGCATCTATCAGCTCGATCGACCCTGGGGAGGTCGACACGGAGATAGCCGGCAGGACCGCCCGCCGCATCAGGGACTTCCTCGTTCGCCGCCCCGATGAGGATCCGCTTGAGATCCATTTCGAGGGTGACGACAACGAGGTGCTGGTCATACCACGCGCCGCCGCGGCCATGTTTGCTCAGGCCATGGCAACGCTCGAGAGTGGTCAGGGGGTGGCTCTCGTCCCATCCGGCGCCCAGCTCACCACGCAGCAAGCTGCCGACATGATCAACGTCTCCCGGCCCTACCTGATCGGGCTGCTGGAGGCCGGAAAGATCGAGTACAGCAAGGTCGGCCGCCACAGGCGGATCCCGTTCGCAGCGCTGGTGGAATACCAGCGCCACGCTGAGCAGCATGCGCGCGCTGCAGCAGACGAGATGGCTGACATCGGCCAGGAACTAGGCCTATAGCCATGGCCTTCATCGTGGTCTACGACGCCAACGTCTTGGTCGGCAACACACAGCGCGACCTGCTGGTCCGCCTCGCGCAGACTGGCCTGATCCAGGCGAAATGGACCGATCGGATTCTCGATGAAGCGCTAGCAGCGGTGCAGAAGAGTCGGCCGGACATCCCGGCCGACAGGCTCGGGCGCGTCCGCGAGCTGATGATCGAGGCCGTTCCGGACTGCCTGGTTCGCGGTCACGAACCGCTCATCGAAGGGCTGCATCTTCGAGACACCGACGACCGTCATGTGCTCGCCGCGGCCATCAAAGCGGGCGCGCAGGTCATCGTCACCGCGGACAAGGACTTCACCGCAAGTGACCTGGCGCATTGGGGCATCGAGCCGAAGCATCCGGACGACTTCGTGCTCGACCAGATCGACATCAATGACCGGATCGTGTGGGGCTGCGTCCAGCAGATCTCGATCTCGCGCAAGCGGCGACCGGAGACGGTCGAGGACGTGCTCAGCCAGCTTGAGCGTTCCGGCCTGGTGCAGTCCGCCGCCGCCCTGCGGCGGAACTGGAGCAGCACCGCTTAGATTTGAAAGAAAGGAAGGGAACAGCACCGTGTCAGACTCTCGTATTGAGTGGAACCCGGGCGCCATGGATGATCTCGTGGAGTCCGTGAAAGCCAAGCTCCGGCCGCAGTACGACGCGAAGGCGCAGAGCATCGTCAGGCGTGTCAACGCCGAGATGGCCGGGATGCCCGTGGAAGAGATCCTGGCGACCTTGCGAGCCAGGATGCGCGAGGCAGGCTTTCAGCCGCTCGACGAAGGTCTGCGCCCGGCTGCCGAAGCGATCTCCGATCGCAGCCTGACCTAGCTATTGCGCTAGGCGCCAGCTGCCCGGTGCCGCCTGGCCGCGACACCGGCAGCGCCCATGCGGGCGTAGTGGGTCTTCCGCGCTGCGTCGGCAGCCTCGGACACCTGGCGGCCGGTGGCGTCAGGGCCGAGCCGCTCGCGGCATCGCGCTCGAACTTGGCGAGCAGCCCATGCGACCCGGTGCGGTGGCCCGGTCAGGAGTGCGCGCCCAGGACTCGTAAGCCGCGATGCGTGCCGCGGCGGAGCGGTTAATGAGCCGGTGCTACTTCCTGCCGCCAGTCTTGCGGTTCAGGAGGGGGTGCCGAGCGTATCGCCAGGTCGCCGGTTCCATCGGCCCGGAGCACCGGGCCGATGGCGACGATCGTTGCTGTGGTACACCGCTGTCATCCAGGTGACCTCGCGCCTGTGCATAGCGCCGCCGATCAGGTCAGCGGGACGAGTCATCCCTAGGGCTAGCGCCAAGGGCCGCTGGAGGGCAGGGCGCCTGAAGCGGCGCATGGTCTCGCGCCCGCCGGGCGCGGTGAACGCGCGGCGGGGCCGCTGTGTGATTGGAGCCGGGAGCCAAACTCGGGAGCCAGCCGGGGCGGATTGGCTCAGACGACGGCGGACTGTCGTGGCCGCGTGCTACAGCTAGTGCCGTGCTACGCGGACCCCGATGGACCGGCCCGGACGGCCAGTCCTTGCCGTACTGATATGGAAAAGCACCCACCCGCCTACCGGCTGGTCCGCCACCCGGTGCGCCCGGCGGGCCCGCCCACGCTCGATGAAGATCAGCTGCGGGTGGTCAGCCATGCCGGCGGCCCGTTGCTGGTCCTGGCGGGACCGGGAACCGGCAAGACCACGACCATCGTGGCGGCCGTGGCCGACCGGATCGCCCGGCGGGGAGTCGATCCCGGCCGGGTGCTCGTGCTGACCTTCAGCCGCAAGGCGGCGGAGGAGCTGAGAGAGCGGATCACCCTGCGGCTCGGGCGGACCACCAGGGAGCCGCTCGCGCTGACCTTCCACAGCTACGCCTACGCCCTGGTGCGCAGGGAGTTCGTGCTGGCGGGCGACGAGCCGCCCTCGCTGCTGCCCGGCCCCGAGCAGCTGCTCGAGGTCCGCCGCCTGCTCAGGGGCGAGGCGAGGGATGGCGGTTCCGGCTGGCCGGAACCGCTCCGGCCGGCGCTCGGCACCAGGGGGTTCGCCGCCGAGCTGCGCGATTTCCTGCTCCGGGCGGCTGAGCGTGGCCTGGACGGGCGGGGCCTGGCCCGGCTAGGCCGGCAGCACGGCCGCGATGACTGGGAGGCCGCAGGCGGCTTCCTCGACCGGTACGCCGCCAGGTTCGATCTTGCCCCGGTGCCCGCCTATGACTATGCCGAGATTGTCAGGATCGCCGGGGGCCTGCTCGGTCGGGCCGCGGTCAGGGACCGCGAACGGCGCGCCTACGACGTCGTCCTGGTGGATGAGTACCAGGACACCGACCCGGCTCAGGAAGAGCTCCTGCATGCGCTGGCTGGCGACGGCCGTGAGCTTATCGTGGTCGGCGACCCCGACCAGTCCATTTATGGCTTCCGCGGCGCGGACAGCCGCGCCATCCTGCGATTCCCCGATCGCTTCCGCGCCCCGGACGGCCAGCCCGCGCGAGTGATCGCGCTGCGGACCTGCCGGCGCAGCGGCCCGGCCTTGCTGGCCGCATCGCGCCGGGTAGCGCGCCGGATGCCCGCCGCGCTGAGCGCGGACGCTCGCGCGCCTGAACGGGCCCATCGCGAGCTGGTCCCGCTGCCGGCGGCCGACCCCGGCACGGTGCGGGTGATTATCGCCGCCAGTGTGACCCAGGAGGCAGCGGTGATCGCTGACACGCTCCGCCGCGCGCACCTGATGGACGGCGTGAGCTGGTCGTCGATGGCGGTCCTTGTGCGGTCAGCGACCCGGCAGGTGCCATTGCTGCAGCGGGCGCTGGCTGCCGCGGGGATTCCGGTGGCCATCGCCGGCGACGAGCTCCCGCTGGCAGCCGAGCCGGGAACCCGGCCGCTGCTCACCCTGCTGTCGTGCGCCCTGCATCCGGGCGCGCTGAATGAGGAGACCGCGGCGGAGCTGCTCACTGGCCCGCTCGGCGGTACCGATGCCGTGGGCCTGCGGCGGCTCAGCCGTGCCCTGCGGACCGCCGCCGAGTCGGCCGGCGCGCAGTCTCCGGATGAGCCGCTGGCAACGGCGCTGCGCGACCCGCGCGAGCTGGCGCTGGCGAGCTGGCCGCCGGCGTGGCTGGCTCGCGCCGAGCGGGCGGGTGAACCAGGCGGACCCTCGGCAGGTGCCGCGAGCCACCCGGCCCGGGGCCCGGGCCCCGCCTCGCCCGTCGCCGTCGCACGGCGGGTCGCCGGGCTGCTTGAGCTGGCCAGGCAGACCGCCGTGAGCGGGACAGCGCACGACGTCCTGTGGGCGATCTGGAACGCCTCGGGCCTGGCCGATGCCTGGCAGGCGGCCAGCGCGGCAGGTGGCAGCCGGGGCGCCGCGGCAGATGCCGACCTTGACGCGGTCGCCGCGCTGTTCGACGCGGCTAGCAGGTTTAGCACCCGGCTGCCGCCAGGCTCACCGCGGCTTTTCCTTGACAGCCTGGCCGGACAGGAGATCGCGGGCGACACGCTGGCCGAGCGAAGCCCGCAGGGGGACGCAGTAGCGATCCTCACCGCGCACCGGGCGAAGGGGCTGGAATGGGATCTCGTCATCGTCGCCGGCGTGCAGGAGGGCACCTGGCCGGACGTACGGATGCGCGGTTCGCTGCTCGGCATGGACGAGCTTGTCGATGCGGTGGCCGGCGACAGGGACCGCGGAGCCCCGGCCGACGCGGCCGCCGCCGCGCTCAGCTCCAAGCTGCTTGACGAGGAGCGCAGGCTGTTCTACGTGGCGGTCACCCGGGCCCGCCGGGCCCTGGTGGTCACGGCAGCCGGCGGGCAGGACAGCGACGAGCGGCCGTCCCGGTTCCTTGCCGAGCTGGCTGGTGACGACATCGAGACCGAGCACGCGACGGCGGCAGGCCGTGGCTGGCTGTCACTGCCGGCGCTCACCGCGGACCTGCGGCGGGCAGTGGCTGACCCGGCCCGCCCGCTGCGGCTGCGCCGGGCGGCGGCAGCGCAGCTGGCGAGGCTTGCCGCGGCCGGGGTCCGCGGGGCCAGCCCGCAGCAGTGGTACGCCCTGACCGAGCTGTCCGGTCCTGGCGCCCTGACCGACGGGGACGTGCGGATGTCGCCGTCGCAGGTCGAATCGTTCACCAAGTGCGGCCTGCGCTGGCTGATCGAGTCCGCCGCCGGGGCGAGCTCGCCCAGCGTGCTCCGTCATCTCGGCACGGTGATCCATGCCGCCGCTGTCCTGGCCGCCGACGGAGCGGACGACGCGGACATCGCCAAGCGGATCGACGAGATCTGGCATCACCTCGACTTCGGCAGCGCCTGGTACAGCTCCAAGCAGCGCGCGCAGGCCGAGCGGATGGTCCGCAGGTTCCTCGCCTGGCACAGATCCAACCCGCGTGAGCTTGTCGCCGTTGAGCAGGCCCTGCGAGTCCGGGTCGGCCGGGTCGAGATCACCGGCCGGGTCGACCGGCTGGAGCGCGACAGTGACGGGAGCGCGATCATCGTCGACCTGAAGACCGGGACGACCAAGCCGCCCGACGGTGAGCTGGACAGGAACCCGCAGCTCGGCGTCTACCAGCTGGCCGTCCTGCTCGGTGCGTTCGAGGCGCTCGGCCTGACCGAGCCGGGCGGCGCTGAGCTAGTGCAGGTTGGCAAGGCCGGGCTTGAGGCCCGGGCGCGAGTGCAGCGCCAGCGGCCGCTTGGGCAGGACCCTGACCCCGCGTGGGCCATGGAGCTGGTCGAGACCGTCGCCGCGGGAATGTCGGGTTCCGTCTTCGAGGCGAAGGTGAATCCCGGCTGCCGGGTATGCCCGGTGGCAGCCTGCTGTCCCGCGCACGAGCGCGGCGGGCAGGTGACCCCATGACCGGGGACAGCTACAGCCCGGCGCAGCTCGCTCGCATGCTGGGTGCGGCGGAACCAACCGCCGAGCAGGCCGCGGTGATCTCGGCAACGCCCGGCCCGATGGCAGTGATCGCCGGAGCGGGCTCCGGCAAGAGCGAGACGATGGCGGCCCGGCTTGTCTGGCTGGTGGCGAACGGACTGGTGCGGCCAGAACGGGTGCTCGGGCTCACCTTCACCAGAAAGGCCGCGGCTGAGCTCGCGCAGCGGGTCAGGGTCAGGCTGGACAGCCTGCGCGGTGCTGGCCTCGCCTCCGGCGGTGCTGGCCTCGCCTCCGGCGGTGCCGGCCTCGCCTCCGGCGGTGCCGGCCTCGCCTCCGGCGGTGCTGGTCACGCCGCCTCCGGCGGTGCCGGGATGGCCGCCAGCACCACGATCGCCGTGGCTGGCACACAGCCAGCGGATGAGATCCTCGGCGATCCGGTCGTCTCCACCTATCACGCCTACGCGGGGCGGCTTGTCGCCGATCATGCGCTGCGAGAGGCGCTGGAGCCGTCCCTGCGGCTGATCACCCCGGCCGTTTCCTGGCAGCTCGCGGCCCGGGTGGTCGCGTCCTATGACGGGCCGATGGACGCGGTTGGCTGGACCCCGGCGGCCGTTACCGCGGCGGTAGTCGACCTTTCCGGCGAGCTTGCCGAGCACTTGCGCGGACCCGACGATGTCCGCGCCGCCGGGGAGTGGCTGGCCCGGCGCCTCAGCGAACTGCCCCGCCCCACGGCGCTGGCGCGCAAGATCATCGACTGCCAGCGGACCCGCGAGCAGCTACTGCCGCTGGTGGCCGCCTACGCAGCGGCCAAGGCCGCCAGGGAAGTCGTTGACTACGGTGACCAGATGGCGCTGGCCGCCCGGATCGCCGCCGCGCACCCGGAGGTCGGCACCGCCGAGCGGGCCCGCTATCAGGTGGTGCTCCTCGATGAGTACCAGGACACCAGCCATGCCCAGCTGGTGCTGCTGCGGGCGCTGTTCGGCGGCGGGCATCCCGTCACCACGGTCGGCGACCCGTGCCAGTCGATCTACGGCTGGCGCGGTGCGAGTGCGGGAAACCTGCGCCGGTTCGCCGCGGACTTCCCGCCCCGCGGCGGCGGCCCGGCACCGGTGCGGCAGCTGTCCACCAGCTTCCGCAACACCGGGCGGGTGCTGGACGCGGCCGCTGCCCTGCAAGAGGGCCTGCGCGGATCCGCGCCGGGAGTGCCCCGGCTGGTCGCCCCGCCCGGGCGGGCGGGGCGCGGCCAGGTCGTCTGCGCGCTGCTTGAGACCGCCGCCGACGAGGCGCGATGGGTGGCCGGCCAGATCGCCGGGCTGCTCAGCCTCCCGCCCGGCATCGCGCCGGACGGCAGAGCCTGGCCCGACGGCCGGGCCGGCCCGGTGCGCCCGTCCGACATCGCCGTGCTCTGCCGCAAGCGGGCCCAGTTCCCCGCGCTGCGCACCGCGATCGAGGCCCGCGGTATCCCGGTCGAGGTGGTCGGGCTCGGCGGGCTGCTCACGGTGCCCGAGGTGCAGGATGTCGTGGCGACCATGCGCGTGATGCACGATCCGGGCGCGGCCGACGCCCTGGCCAGGCTGCTGACCGGCCCGCGGTGGCGAATCGGGCCGCGGGACCTGGTCGCGCTTGGCCGCCGGTCTCGTGAACTCGCCCGGCAGGCGAGGATGCCAGCGAGATTGCCGGAGCCCAAGCCCGCCGTTCCGGATCCTGATGCGCTGACCCAGGCGGTTACCGACTTCACGGCGGACCCCGGCAGCCTGGTGGAGGCGCTGGACGATCTCGGTGCCCCTGCGGCGTACTCGGCCGTCGGATACGCGAGGCTCGCCGCGCTGGCCGCGGAGCTGCGGGCGTTGCGCGGGCACGCCGGGCGGCCGCTGCCTGAGCTGGTCGGCGAGGTCGAGCGCGCGCTCGGGCTTGATATCGAGGTATCCGCGCGGCCTGGCGCCGACCCGGCGACCTCACATGCCGACCTGGACGCGTTCGCTGACGCTGCGGCGGCGTTCGCCGGGGATCAGGAGGAGCCCACGCTGGGCGCGTTCCTCGCCTACCTGACCGCCGCCGAGGACGAGGAGTTCGGCCTGGAGGCTGGCCGGGTCGGCGAGGCGGACTCGGTCAAGCTGGCGACCGTGCACGCAGCCAAGGGCCTGCAATGGGCCGCGGTCATCGTTCCCGGGCTCGCCGACGGTGCGCAGGCGCACATGTTCCCGGCCAGGCCGAGGGTGACCACACGGTGGACCGAGAATCCCAGGCTGCTCCCGTTCGGCCTGCGGGGGGATACCGCTGACCTGCCCGGGCTGAGCGGCCTGGACGCAGCGGCGCTCGCCGACTTCGCCTCGGCATGCGGGGAACGCGACATCGCCGAGGAACGCCGGCTGGCGTACGTCGCGGCCACCAGGGCCGCGTTCTGGCTGGGATGCGCCGGCTACTGGTGGGGCAATGGGACGTCGCAACTCGGCCCGTCCGCCTTCCTTGAGGAGATCCGGGCCGCATGCGAATCGGGCGCTGGCACCGTGGCGTGCTGGGCGCCGCCGCCGGAGCCGGACGCGGAGAATCCCGCGCTGGCCGAGCCTGCGACGGCCTGGTGGCCGGCCGCGGCTGAGGGCTCTGGGTACGACGCGGTCCGCGAGGCGGCCGGCCTGGTCGCTGAGGCGATTGCCGCCGCGTCCGCCGCTACTCCGGTCGCGTCCGGCGCCGTCGGCCCCCTGGCCGGGGAAACCACGGCCGCGTCCGCTGCTAGGGCATCGGCCGCTCCTCCGGCCGAGGCAGGCACAGCCGCGTCCGCTGGGGGCGCCGGTGCCGGTGGTACTGCGGCCACGGGCGGGCTCAGCGATGCCGACGAGGCCGTGATCGCGGCCTGGGCGAGGGACACCAGCCTGCTGCTCGCCGAGCGGGAGCGGCGGCGCGGCGAGCAGGGGATCTCCGTCTTGCTACCGCGGCGCATCCCGGTGTCCTCGCTCGTGACCATGGCCAGGGACCCAACCGAGCTGGCCAGGCAGGTCCGGCGGCCGATGCCGCGGCCGCCCGCGCCGCACGCGCACCGTGGCACCCAATTCCACCGCTGGCTGGAGGAACGCTTCGGGCCGCAGCGCCTCATCGACCCAGCCGACCTGCCCGGTGCCGCCGACGACGAGCCCGGCGCAGGCGCCGATCCGGAACTGGCCGTGCTGCAGCAGCGATTCGAGGCCGGGGAATGGGCCGGCCGGTGGCCAGCCGAGGTCGAGGTGCCGTTCGAGACGCTGATCGGTGACCGGCTGGTGCGCGGCCGGATTGACGCCGTGTTCGCTGACTCACCGGATGGCGGGTTCGATGTCGTCGACTGGAAGACTGGCCGGCCGCCAGCATCGGCCGCCGAGAGCCGTGCCGCGGCGGTCCAGCTGGCTGCCTACCGGCTGGCCTGGGCCGCGCTGGCCGGCGTGCCAGTCGGGCAGGTGCGGGCGGCGTTCTACTACGTCCGCGATGGAGTCACGGTCCGGCCTGCTGACCTGCTCGACCTGGCCGGGCTGACCGCGCTGATCGAGGACATCCCAATCGCCCGGTAGGCCGGTCAGCCGGCGCCCCCCGGATCGCCCCAAGGCGGTCATGGCAAGAGCGCCGAAAGTGGTTGACTTTCGTCCGGCTAGGGCACATGGAAAATCTGAACAGGCTTGCCCCGCATCAGTCGGCAACTCACCATCGAGTGGACAGCCGAGCTATGACCCACCCGCCAAGCCCACGGGCTAGAGACAAGGAGACCAGCAGCCTGCACAACTAAAGCACGGCGCGCGCCAGCCGGTCACAACACGAGGAACCGCGCACCTCCCCAAGGCGGCCCACCCACCCGCCCCCGGTCGCCGCCGGCCCTCGCCGCTCGGATACTGCACCGACGCTCCCAGCCGGGGTCATAACCAGCGGCGCGCTCCGCGCACCTGGCCCGGCGACCGATCGCCACGCCCGCTGGCCCGGAGTGTGTCCCTGCTCGCCGCATATACCGGCCTGCGGCACAATGACGGGCATGCCGGCCCGCCGTCGACCAAACCCGCACGACCCGCCACCACCGCCTGAGCGCTCCGTGCTCAAGCTGCCCCTACCCGAAGCCCAGTCCGAGCTGAAGAACCGGACCGACGCGGGGCGTGAGCTTGCGAACACGCCTATCACCAGCATAGAAGGTGTCGTTGGCCTTCCGCCCGGGCCCAGCCAAGCCGACCATGCCAGGCAGGAACTACGTGAGCTAAGGTCGAGCGTCGGTCAGTGGCGCGACTACAACCGCACCTGGCTCAGCATGAACCTCGGCGGTGAAGCCGCCGATGAATACGAGCACGCCTCAACACACCCGTACTTCGGCGCCGCGGATAACCCGGTTACGGACCTGCGCTTCCTGCGCGAGGACATCGAGTCAGAAATATCGAAACTGGAATCCATCTACGACCGTCTCGACTTGTGGGCCCCGCAGGACGACAGGACATCCGCGAGCGGCACAGCGCGGCCCCCGAACGACGGCCCGATCTTCATCGTCCACGGCAGCGATACGCTGCGCGGAGCGCGTCGCACGCACCGTCAAGGAAGCCACCGGACGCCAGACGATCATCCTCCGCGAACAGGCCAGCCTCGGCCGGACGCTGATCGAGAAGTTCGAGCA
>WNFB01000171.1_pt1 | contig 44485 bp, 44 predicted proteins | sample 5400501 | NCBI WGS metagenome assembly WNFB01 (sample SAMN13153341, study PRJNA577476) | soil metagenome | isolation source: 200 cm saprolite under Douglas fir tree site 2 hole 1 | place: USA:California | collected 2015-04-18 | reverse complement strand
CTGGCGCAGCGCTTGCGCGAGCTGGCCTTTCTCAATAAAGGCTTGAAGATCACGCTCACCGACGAGCGCACGGAAAAGACCACGGAATTTAAGTTCACTGGCGGGATCACGGAGTTCGTCAAGCATCTCAATCGCGGCAAAGCCACGCTGCATGATTCGCCCGTTTATATCGAAGGGAAGCGCGGCACTGTCGAAATCGAAATTGCACTGCAGTACAACGACACTTATGGTGAAAATGTTTTTGCGTTCGCGAACACCATTAACACCGTGGATGGCGGCACGCACCTCTCCGGCTTCCGCTCCGCGCTGACGCGCTCGATCAACAACTTCGCTTCTTCGGCAGGAATGCTGAAGGAACAGAAGGACGAAGTCACCATCACGGGCGATGACGTGCGCGAGGGGCTCGTTGCCGTCGTGAGCGTGCGGCTGCCGCAACCGCAGTTTGAAGGCCAGACCAAAGGCAAACTCAACAGCGACATCAAAGGCGACGTCGAGCAGCTCGTGAACGAAAAGCTCGGCGAGTGGTTCGATAAGCATTCCACCGTGGCGCGGCGCATCATCGGGAAGTGCATCGAAGCGGCGCGCGCCCGCGAAGCCGCGCGCAAAGCGCGCGAATTGACACGCCGCAAATCCGCAATGGACTCGAGCGGCCTGCCGGGAAAACTCGCGGATTGCCAGGAACGCGATCCCGCGCGGTGCGAGCTGTTCGTCGTTGAGGGTGAATCGGCCGGGGGCTCGGCGAAGATGGGCCGCGACCGCAAATATCAGGCGATCCTGCCGCTCAAGGGCAAAATCCTTAACGTCGAGAAAGCGCGTTACGACAAGATGCTGGGCCACGAAGAAATTCGCGCCATCATCACCGCGCTCGGTACCGGCATTGGCAAAGACGACTTCGACGCCGGCAAGCTGCGCTACCACAAAGTCATCCTCATGACCGACGCGGACGTGGACGGCAGCCACATCCGCACGCTGCTGCTGACGTTTTTCTTCCGCCACATGAAGGAATTGATCGAGCGCGGGCACATCTACATCGCGCAGCCGCCGCTCTATCGCGTAAAGCGCGGCAAAACGGAAAAATACATCCGCGACGAACGGGATTTCGCCCGCGAGCTGATGAAGCGCGCCACGGAAGACCACGTCGTGAAAGCCAAGGAAGGTGTCTCGCTGGAAGGCGCCAAGCTCACTTCGTTCCTGCTGAATGTGCAGGAGTACGAGGCGGCTGCGGCAAAGCTGGGCCGCCGGCTGCGCGAACACGCGCTCGTCGAACTTCTGGCCGAAAGCGGCCTGGAGAAAAAGACCGACTTCGAGGACAAGAAGGCCCTGGAAAAACTGTTGAAGCAACTCGAAAAGACCAAGCTGAAGCTCGAAGGAAAAATCATCTTCGACGAAGAGCACAGCTTGTACGAAATCCAGTTTGGCCCGCCGCACAGCCAGAAGATCAATTGGGCGGTGGCTTCCACCGCGGAATACAAGCGTTTGCGCGGGCTCGCGAAACAGATCGAAGAGTTCAACCATCCGCCGTTCACTGTGGCGCGCAACGGCGACAAGGTGACGAAAGAAAAGGCGACCGACGTACTCAACTACGTCGTCGAAGACGCCAAAAAAGATTTCACCATCACGCGATTCAAGGGCCTGGGCGAAATGAACGCCGAGCAGTTGTGGGACACGACCATGAACGCGGAAACGCGCACCTTGCTCCAGGTGAAGCTCGAAGACGCCGTTGCAGCAGAAGATATCTTCACGACGCTGATGGGCGAAAACGTCGAAGCGCGCCGCAAGTTCATCGAGGATAACGCCCTCGAAGTCGTGAACCTGGATATCTGACGCGTGGCGGCGCAAGCCAACACGGATGCTGGTTCCATTCGCAACGCGATCCGCTGGGGCTTGCTGCTGGCGGCAACGGCCACCATCGGTTTTCGTTTGCCGAGGCTGGCGCATTACTTTCGAAATTGGCGAGAGGCCTTGCATCTCGGCGACTCTTCCGGCGCGGAAGGCTGGCGGACTTTCTTGCTAGTGGACTCGATCGGTCTGTTGATCGTTTTGGCCATTGGCTTGGCCGTTTTTTTTGTTTTGCGGCCACGCGGCAAGAGCCAGCCATGATCTATCAGTTGGGGTGGGCGACGCTGCCCGGTCTGCGAGGGCTGACCGTGAGCGAATTTCGCGCGACGCCGACAAATGCGCCGGACAACGAGCGAGGCGTTGCGATTGAGTTTGCAAGTGAAGTTGATCTCGACGCGTTCTTGCACGAGATCGAGGCGACGTTTGCGGCACGCCGGTTTACCAACACGGCCGACGCTTTCGACACGGTGAAAGCGTTCGTTCTGGAGCACGCGGCCAAACGGTAGAAATTCCTTGCAGGTGTGCCCGCCACGGTGGGCCGTGCACCGGCGACGGAGAATTTTAGCAACAGCGAGGGGAAATGGCGGACGAAACAAATACATCAGTACTGCTCCCGATCGATATCGAAGCGGAGATGCGCAAGTCGTATCTCGACTACGCGATGAGCGTGATCATCGCGCGCGCGCTGCCCGACGTGCGCGACGGGCTGAAACCCGTGCAGCGCCGCATCCTCGTGGCCATGAACGACCTCGGCCTCGCCTCCAACCGCGGCTACCGCAAGTGCGCCAAGATTTGCGGCGACACGTCCGGCAACTACCACCCGCACGGCGAGGCGGTGATTTACCCCGCCATGGTGCGGCTCGCGCAAGATTTCAACATGCGCTACCCGCTGGTCGACGGGCAGGGAAACTTCGGATCCGTTGACGGCGATCCCCCGGCGGCCATGCGGTACACCGAAGCACGGCTGGCGAAAATCTCGGAAGACATTCTCGCCGATCTCGAAAAAGAAACTGTCGATTTTATTCCGAACTTCGATCAGACGCGCGAAGAGCCCGTCGTCCTGCCGTCGCGCATTCCAAATCTACTCGTCAATGGCGCGAGCGGCATCGCCGTCGGCATGGCCACGAACATCCCGCCGCACAATCTGCGCGAGATCGTGGACGCTGCCATTCTGCTGATTGAAAAGCCCGACGCGCCGCTGAAAGAAATAATGAAGATTGTGCCGGGCCCGGACTTCCCGACTGGGGCGTACATCGCGGGCCGGGAAGGCATCGAGGCCGCTTACAAAACGGGCCGCGGCAGCTTTACCATGCGCGCCAAGGCCGCCATCGAAGAGACCACTAAAGACCGTGAAAGCATCATCATTACCGAAATTCCATACCAGGTGAATAAAGCCCGGCTGATCGAGCGCATCGCCGAGCTGGTACAAACCAAGAAGCTCGAAGGCATCTCTGACGTGCGCGACGAATCTTCACGTGAAGGCATGCGCATCGTCATCGAGCTGAAGCGCGGCGAAGAGTCGCAGCTCATCCTCAACAATCTTTTCAAGCACACGCAGATGCAGGAATCCTTCGGCATGATTTTGCTCTCCATCGTCGGCGGGCAGCCGCGCGAGCTGGGCTTGATCCCGATGATCAAGCTCTTCATCGAGCACCGCATCGACGTGATCCGCCGCCGGACGATTTTCGAGCTGAAGAGAGCCGAACAGCGCGAGCACATTTTGCTCGGCTATCAAATCGCCCTGGATCATCTCGATAACGTGATCCGTATCATCCGTGGCTCTTCCAGCCGTGTGGACGCCAAGGAAAACCTGTTCAAGTATTTCAGCGAACAGGACGTCACCATCACGGAAAACGGGAAGTCGAAGAAAATCGAAGGCGTGAAGTTAGACGGCCGGAAGTACCGCGCGCAGGGAGCGCCGGAAATCGAGGCGGCTGGCCGCGGAAACGGCCTGGGCCTCAGTTATGCCCAGATCGACGCCATCCTGGAATTACAACTGCACCGGCTGACGCAGCTCTCCATCGACGAAATTCTCAAGGAATTGAAGTCCATCCGTGAATTGATCGCCGAGTTGCGCGAGATTCTTGCGAGCGACAAGAAGCTCAGGCAGGTCATCAGCGCGGAGCTGCGCGAAGTGCACAAAGCGTACGGCGACGACCGGCGCACGCAGATTGTCGACAAGGTCGACGAAATCAAGCTCGAAGACCTGATCGCCGACACCGAGATGCTGATTACCGTGAGCCACGCGGGCTACATCAAGCGGACGGCGGCGGACACCTATCGCCACCAGTCGCGCGGAGGCAAGGGCCGCATTGGCGCGAAGACGAAGGAAGAAGATTTCGTTGAGTATCTGTTCATCGCCTCGGCGCATAGCTACATCCTGCTGTTCACGTCCAAGGGACGCGTCTACTGGTTGAAGGTCTATGAATTGCCGGAAGCGGCGGCGGCCACACGCGGCAAAGCCATTTCGAGCCTCGTGAAATTCCAGGAAGACGAAAAACTGACCGCGCTGGTCGCGGCGCGCAGCCTGGAAGAAGCGGACAAATTCGTCTTCATGGCCACGAAAAGCGGCACGGTTAAAAAGTCCACGCTGACGGAATTCTCCAACCCGCGGTCCACTGGCATCATCGCCATCACCTTGGACGGCAAGGACGAGCTCATCGGCGCGAAACTCACCGACGGCAAGAAAATGATTTTCCTGGCCAGCCATGAAGGCCAGGCGATTCTCTTCCGCGAAACGGAAGTGCGTCCGATGGGTCGCAACGCCGGAGGCGTGAATGGCATGGACCTCGACAAAGACGATTACGTCGTCAGCATGGACGCCGTCCAGCCGGACTTCGAGATCATCGCCAAGGAACACAACACCACCACGCAAAACCTCGAAGAACTCGAGAACGAGCAGATCAAAGACTCGCTGGTGACGCTGATGCTCACCGTGGCCGAGAAAGGCTACGGGAAGCGCACGCCGCTCGCGGAATACCGAATCACGTCGCGTGGCGGCAAGGGCGTGGTCAATATGAAAACCACGGACCGCAACGGTTACGTCGTCGCCACGCTGCAGGTCACGGAAGAGTCCGACGTAATGATCATCACCCACAACGGCAAAGTCATCCGCGTGCATGCCAATGAAATTCGCGAAGCGGGCCGCTCCACGCAGGGCGTGCGCTTACTGAGGCTCGACGACGACGACTCCGTTGCCGCCGCTGCCGTCTTGCAGGAAGAAAACGAAGAAGAAAAGAAGTAGAATCGCTGCTCATGAAAATCACAAGAAGAGTCTTTGCGTTTCTCCTGGTGTGGTGCGCCCCGCTGTTACTTTTTTCGCCGGCGGAATCTTCCAGGAAATCTGCCGCGAAGGGCCAATACCTCGTTTACGTTGGGACGTACACGACGAAGACCGAGAGCAAGGGCATTTACGCCTTCCAGTTTGACGCGGCCACCGGAGAGATGACGGCTCCGGCACTCGCGGCCGAGTCACCGGATCCATCTTTCGTCGCCGTCCATCCGGACGGAAAATATCTTTATGCCGTGAACGAAGCCGGAAAAAACAGCATGGTCAGCGCGTTTGCACTCGATGCGGCAAGTGGCAAGCTGACGCTGCTCAATCGGTTGCCGGCGCTGGGAGAAGACCCGTGCTACATTTCGTTCGACCGTTCGGGAAAGTTCGTGCTCATCGCCAACTACAGTTCCGGAAACGTCGCGGTCTTTCCGATTCTTCCGGACGGTAAGCTCGGCGAACACACGGCGGTCGTGCAGGATTCCGGCGCTCTCGGGCCAAATAAAAAGCGGCAGGAGGCGCCGCATGCGCACTGGATCGAGCCATCCGCACACAATCGTTTCGTCTACGTCGCGGATCTCGGCTTGGACCGCGTTCTGATTTACAAATTTGATGCCGCCAGGGGCACGCTCACGCCCGAAGAGAAATCCGGTCCGGCGAATCCGGGCGATCCCTTCTCCGCAACGCTGAATCCCGGCACCGGTCCGCGCCACGTCGCGTTCTCCCGTGATGACAATTTCATATACGTGCTGGGCGAACTCCAGTCCAATGTCACCGTATTCAAGAACGACGCGCGCGAAACCTTTCGCCAGGTGCAGCAGATTTCCGCGCTGCCGGCCGGATTTTCCGGGCGCAATGACGCCGCGGAAATCGCCATCCACCCGAGCGGAAAATTTTTGTATACCTCGAACCGGGGTCACGAAAGCATCGCGGTGTTCGCCATCGAGCCGAAAACGGGCACGCTGACCCTTGTTGCTGATGTGCCGACCGGCGGAAAAGAACCTCGGCATTTTGCGATGGATCCTACCGGCCGGTACTTATTGGCGGAGAATCAGCTTTCCGGAAATATCGTGGAGTTCCGCATCGATCCGGCTACCGGCAAGTTAACCGCGACCGGCGAAGTTCTGCAGGTGCCCTCGCCCGTCTGTGTGGCGTTCCTCGTCAAGCGCTGAGGACAGCCAATCGAAAAGACCGGCCAATCCCATCCGGTGGATCTCAAATATTTTGAACCCGCATAGCCGAACGCGGAAACTACCTAGTATCAAGAGCGGTTCTGCTTGCGATTGAGGAAGTTTGGAGTACAATCCCGGCCATTATGGCCAAACGCAAAGCGAAGAGAGCGGCCTCCAGGCGTTCCGGCAAGAAGAAAAGTTCGCGAAGGACCCGCTCGCGCCCACGCGCCAACGCGAAGCTGCCCAAGGATGCTGTCACGCTGATTGTCTTGCTGCGGGCGCGCGAAGGCCAGGAAACGATTCTCGAAGCGGAGTTGCGCGCCCTGGTAGCTCCCACTCGAAAAGAAGAAGGCTGCCTTCGCTACGATTTGTACCGCTCTGCGGACACGCCCGGCGCACTCCTGCTCCACGAAGTCTGGGAGACTCGCGAAGCCCACACCGAGCACACCCACTCACCCCATTTCCTCCGCTGGAACGCCCGCAAAGATGCGCTCTTGGCTGGACGAGACGCTACGTTTTGGAAACAGGTCGTCTAACCTTACCGAAGCAATTGTTCAGGATTCGGGAACTGCGAGGTAATATCCCGGTCGCGCGCGAACCTTCAGATTTTTCGCATCGTTTCGAACGACATTCACTCTGATTTCGTGGTAGCCGCTCGCGTCGGTTCCAGTCGGTGTGTAGCTGATGGTGTACTGCGAGTGCAGCTCGCCCCCGATTTCGTCGATGGCCTTCTCGATCGAGCGGTCCTTAAACGTGGGAAGGTGCGCGCCCCCCGTCGCCGCTGCGGCGACCTCCAAGGCGTGGTCCTTAATCTGATTGTGAACATGCTGCACAGCCCAGACAGCCGCCGCGAGGATATCAATGTTGCCGTAGCGGTTCGCTTCACTGGTAGGCGTTTGCGGCGTACCCGGCTGCGGCGGAAGCGGAAACGTGCCCGGCGGCGTAAGCTGCGGCCGCGTGTCTTTCGGCTTGCCCTGCAGCTCGGCACGCGTGGTGGAAAGCCCGACGCTATAAATCGTCACATTGGCGAGCTGCGCATTCCGCAGCACTTCGCCTAATTTCGCGTCGCTGCCGGCATCCGTGGCTTCCGAGAGAATCATCAACACGCGCCGCCGCCCTGGCTTATCCGGCGTTGGTTCCGGACGTCCACTGAGCATCTCCACGCCCACGGCCATCGCATCGTAGAGTTTTGATCCCGACGTCCCCTCGCCAAGGTGCGCAATCGTGTTCTCGATGAGGTCGCCGTTTGTCGTGAAGTCTTGCAGCTTGTCCACCGAATCGTTGAAGCCCACTACCGCTGCTTCTCCGCTCGACCCCATCACCGTTTGTGTGAAGAGAATTCCCGTCTTGCGCACTTGCGGAAGCAAGGCTTCGATCCGCGAACTCGTCTCGATCAGGATGACCAGCGAAATCGGATCGCCCCCCAGATCGAAATGCGAAATCTGCTGCGCGACGGCATTATCGGCAATCTGAAAATCCCGCGCCTCCAGGTCGTGAACCATTTCTCCGCGGGCATCGCGCACTGTCACCGGCGTATTCACCAGCGCGACCTGCACTCTTACTTTGGGCATATCCTTGGGGGCTTGTTGCACCTCGGCGCCCGGCTTGGGCGGAATGGGCCCAGAGGGCGCCTGCGCAAGGGCGGGCGCCCCCGCCAGAGCTAGCAAAAATAGAAGACCTATCGATATACCTGCGATTCGCCTCATTCCGAGCACCTGGCAGCACCAGCCAAACCCCTTCGACTCCTCTCAGGGCCAGCCCACGCTTCGGGAGTGTACTTCATTCGACGCATGTTCCACGGAAGGCGTTGCCGCAGGACTCCGCGATTCCTACAATCAATGCTCGTCCCTAGGGAGAGAACATCGATGCCCAATGGCAAGAGACCCAAGCCGCAACACGCGCCCAAACCGCCTCATCAGGACCCCGAGTTCCTGTCTAGCACGCCGGCCCGCCCGATTCGCATCCTCGGCGAATACATTCACCCGCTCGTACAGCTGAAGCGAGAGGGCATTGGCGACACCGTCGTGATGTTCGGCTCCGCGCGCATCGAATCGCACGAAACCGCGCAAGCCCGCTATACGCGCCTGAAAAAAGAGAAGACTTCGAAGATGTCTGCTGCCAGTCTGGCCAAACATCGCGCCGCACTTCGTCACGCCAGAAACCTCCTGGAAATGTCCCGCTATTACGAAGAAGCGCGACAGCTTTCGCACAAGCTGACCGCTTGGTCGCTCACCCTGGGCCCCAGGCCGCGCCGTTTCGTCGTCTGCTCCGGAGGCGGGCCGGGCATCATGGAGGCGGCGAATCGCGGGGCCTACGAAGCCGGCGGCAAGTCCATCGGCCTTTCCATCGAGCTTCCGCACGAACAGTTTGCAAATCCTTACATCAGTCCCGAGCTGAGCTTCAATTTCAAATACTTCTTCATGCGTAAACTCTGGTTCGCGCAAATCGCCAAAGCGCTCATCGTTTTTCCCGGGGGCTTCGGCACCATGGACGAGCTCTGGGAGATGCTCACGCTGCTGCAAACACACAAACTTCCGAAGCACAACATCATTCTCATCTACGGCAAAAAGTATTGGGATGAAGTCCTGAATTGGAAGGCCATGGTGCGCTGGGGCACCATCAACGAGGACGAATACAAGATGCTCCAATTTGCCGATACCGTCGATGAAGCCTTCGATCACATCCGCGCCGGCCTCGAGAAATACCACATGGGCGTCGACGCCTTTTTACAGGCCTACTGACTCCTGATTGAAACAACTTTTTTATTTTCATGATGTTAGGGTGTGGTCTGACTCTTGCTACATTCTCGCCGGTACAGTGTTTCATAGCTGGGGGCCCAACCCCCAATCCGGCAGGGACGAAGCATGGAGGATGGAGAAACCATGGCCATACAAACGGGAGGGAAGACGTTTTTCACCAGCGTGGTGCTGGCCGCACTGCTCGGGATGATGGCTTCCGCGGGCGCACCCAGGGCATCCGCCGAAAGTTACGATAAGTGCCAGCGCCGCATCTATAAAGCCGATCGCAAACTGCACAGAGCCGTGGAGCATCATGGCTGGAACAGCAGGCAAGCGGACCGCGCGCGCCACGATTTGCACGAGGCGCGAGAACGCTGCTGGAACGAGCGACATCGCTGGTGGGATGAAGACGGCCGTCGCTGGCACACCGATCGCGATTGGGATGACCACGATCACGACCACGATCGGCACTAATTCATCACAATGTGTTTTGCGGAGCGCCCCGTCTCGGTCGGGGCGCTCTTTTCTTTTCATCTGGACTTGTTTGTCCGAGGGCTCCCATTGCGCCTACCGGAAGCGTCCAAAACATCCTTTGTATCGCCGTGTTTGATTAAGTGGGAGGAGGACGCAACCCCGCACCAGTCTGGGTGCCGTCCTCAGGAGGGTGTTATGCAACTGCATAAGCATCTATGGAAATCGTCGTTCGGCAAGGCAGCATTGGCGACGGCCGCGCTGAGTGCATTCCTGCTTCTTGCAGGCGCGCCGAGCGCCAAGGCCGACCATTGGGATAGTTGCAATCGGCGCTTAGCGTATGTCGAATTTCGTCTTCATGAATCGATCGTGTATTTTGGCTACTACAGCCCGCAGGCAAACTATTGGCGCCATGAACGCCATGAAGCCTTTGAGGAGCTGGAGCGCTATCGCCGCCGCGAGTGGCGCGAGCGGGAATGGCGGGAACGGGAATGGCGCGAGCACGAGCGCCGCGAACACCGTCGCGATGAGGATGGCCGCCGCTACTATCGTGACTGGGATCGCGACCGCGACGACGATTGAGGCTTTGCATTCATTTGTCGGGGAAAATGGAAACGGGGCGCCCAAACTCAGTCGAGGCGCCCCGTTTTCGTTTTGCGATGGGGAAGAAAATTAGTGCGAATTCACCAGCTCTTCCTCGGAAAAGACAGCTTCGAATCGCCGCGTCTCATCCTGATCGTGCAACATCACGATCGGCACGACTCGTAGCCACTGTTTGCAGGAATGGCACTGCGTCATTTCGCCCTGCAAGTCCTGCAAAAAGCCATCGGTAAAATGATACTGCGTTCGCTCGCGCCGGGCATTTTTCTTGTCCCGCGCGCCGCAGTGCGGACAGATGAATTCCACCGTGTCCTGCTGCGGATCGCGGTCCAGTGCGGCCCAGCCCGTGCGGCGCACACCTACCGTGACAACATTACGCCGGTCCATCGGAATTGGCCTCCTAAGATCCACGTCCACACGACATAAGATGCACGAACGCTTAAACCGGATACGATTTTCTGTAACTTATTGGTAATAATAGACTTGCTATACGCTTCCAGCCTGGATGGGGTGCCCATTGCCTGCAAACTCAACTCCCGGCAGGAGCTCAGGGAACTTGTGCCGAACCGTGGTGTCCAACGTTGTGAGGACGCGCGCAACCTCACATCCCTGCGAGCGCGGCGCCGGTCTCCTGGAGTTCTAGAGCAACCCCCAGGAAATCGGCGCCGCATAGTTTCTGTCATTTCGCTCTGTGCGACCGCGGAGCGGTCCAGCCTCGCAGAAAATCCTGTGGAGGTGTGTGATGTCTCTCGATCCTCAAAAAGTTTCTGACGAAATTTCGGAGGAAGGTCTCGGTTCGTTACGCGGCTGCCTCATGGATGGCGACGCCGAACAACGCAGACGCCAGCGAAGCATTCGGCGCCGCTCCTTGGCAATTTCCATCGCAGTGCAGAGCGCCATTCTCACGGCGCTCATCCTTGTCTCTCTCTTCGGCAAGCCGCAGAGCATCGCCCTCGCCAACGTAACGCCTCTGCCGCCTTTCGGTCATCGACCCCACCACCCAGGCGGTAATCCCCAGCCTCCCATTACGCGGCCTCCGGTTTCTGGCGATTACACGGACTTTCCCACTCCAAACAGCAGGCCCATCGCCCATACCGGTGAAAGTCCGAATCCAGTGGGCCCTCCGGATTTCGAACGAGGATCGAATCAATCGACCGATGGCCCTGGCTGCAGTTGGTGCGTGGACATCGGTAGCAAAGACAAGGGACCACAGCCACCTCCTGACGCTACCGTGAAGCCACAAGTTGTTCACGTAACGCATCTCGATCCCGCGATGCTGGTCCACCGTGTCGAGCCGGTTTACCCGCCACTGGCAAGACAAATTCACCGCGAAGGCAGGGTGGAATTGCACGCCAGAATCGCGACCGACGGCAGCATTCAATCATTGCAAGTTGTTGAAGGTGATCCGATGTTTTATCAATCGGCGCTCGACGCTGTGGGCCAGTGGCACTATAGAGCGACGATTCTCAACGGCCAAGCAGTTGAAATCGACACATCCATCACCGTGATTTACACGATGCCACACTGAGAACTAACGGCTACGCGTTGGATCATCCCGGCAAAAAGTGCAAGGGGCCGCGACTGCCTATCGCGGCCCCTCTGCCTGCACAGTGCAACCGATTTTTTGTTCGCTGACTAGAACCGGAAAACGATTCCGGTCGAAACGCGCAGATTGTTCTGCGTATTCGCTCCGGTACCCGTTTCGGAGAACCGGGTCATCAGGTAATCCACCTTAACCGGCCGAACTGCGAAGTGATCGGTCAGTTTGTAATCCACGCCGCCACCTACGGTCATGGCAAACGCGTTGTCCGTACCGCTGGTCCCCGCCACGCTCGCGTCCGCACGAGCCACGCCGAAGAGAACTTCGCCAAACGGCGTTACGCGCCCGAAGTGACGAACGGAAACGCGAGGCCCGAACAGATACGTGGAAAGCGTTCCGCTTGTGCCGGTGTTCAGGATATTGCCGCTGTGATAGCCGCCGAAGTCCGCAACACCGCTGAGCCAGCTATTCGCGTTGTAGGCGACCGACGCGCTGCCTCCGTTGAGGCTAAAGCTGCTGACGCCCGAGGTGCTGGGATTTTGGCGCACATACGAATAGCCCGCGAAAATATCGACCTTCGGCGTGTCTTGCGCATGCGCGCTTACGCCGAAAAGCGAAAGAACTGCCAATAAAGACACCACTAACTTCCACTTCATAAACCCTCCCATGAATTTAGTTTTCTGCGCTAGCCGGCAGCACCATCGCTCGGCCGCGCGTTTCGCGGCGTGCCTCAGGCAGGTAGGCAGCGATCCGCATCTCGTTTTTGTCTCCCCATAGAGATGCTTCCCGCTGCCCTGAAGTTGTAGGTCTCTCGAAATATTTCGTGGGTGGATTTGTTACATGGTGCTATTAAAAATTGGAGACAAATTTCACTTTCGCTCCGCTGCGCAACGACAACCTAAAGCAGTTGCTCACCGGAGTGGCGCACAATCGCGTCACGCGCGGCGTCGCGCAGGCGGATCAGTTCGTGCCAGCCCGAGGCATCAGCAGTGTCGTCCGCCCCATTCGCGGTGCGCGGATAGATCGGCGGCGAAACCGTGATCGTCACGTTGCTCGGCCGCGGCAAGTACGTTCCATCGCGCAGAAATCTCCGCGTCCCCGCGAGCGAAACCGGAAGTATCGGCGCGCCGGTCGCCACGGCCGCTTTGAATGCGCCCAGCTGAAATGGCCGTACGCCGTCTTCTCTTGTAAACGTCCCCTCAGGGAAAACGAAAACAGACTCGCCGTTGCGCAAAAACTCTTCGATTTCCTGCGCCTGCCGCAAGCGCGACTCCGCATCGGTCCTGTCAAACTTGAGATGCCCCATCTGCTTCAGGAACGTGCCGATGAAGGGCATTCGACCGACTTCCATCTTCGCGACGAAGCGGTACGGCACGCCCAGCCCAAGCATGAGTGGCAATACGTCGAAATAACTCGTGTGATTCGACGCGAAGATCTTCGCGCCGGGCGTGTCCAGATACTTTTTCCCGACTACGGTCACGCGGCACCCGATGAGCCCGAATAAAATCTTGAGCGCGGCAGAGGTGAATCTTCCCGCCGCGCGATGATCCTTGATGAAATGCACGATCGCCCAGGCCGGCACGATCCACACCAAAAACACCACGCCGAAATAGACTCCGTACAGAATCTCCAGCCCGCGCTTTACCCCAGCAACGAATTCACGCGCAACATTGCCCAGTGCGCCTTTTGTTCCCAGCCGCGCAATCTGCAGCCACGCCGGCGCCCGAGACGCGGAGAGTGTCCCCGCGAGGTAGAGTTGCTTCGTCTCTTCGCGTCGCAGTTTGCCGCTCGAAGTCTTCGGAATACTTCCCGGTGGAATCAGCTCCACGCGATCCGGCGGAAGCCCCAATCCCTGCGTCACCAAGTCCCTAATGGAAGATGTGATCCCAGCGCGCCGCGCCGCGTCGCCCTCCCGTGTCTCCGCAACCACCACCAGTTTCTCCGTGCCCGATCCTTCATCCTTCAACCCGAACGCGACAATGCATCCCTTTCGAATTCCCTCCGCTCGCGCCGACAGTTCTTCCACTTCGTGCGGATACAAATTTCGCCCGCCCTTGATGATGATGTCTTTCACGCGCCCCGTGACGTAGATCTCCCCATCGGCGCGATACGCGCGGTCGCCGGAATTCACCCAGGCGTATTCCCCCTCCGTGCTCGCGGGACCTAGCGGCAGCAACGCCTCTGTTGCTTTCGCATTGTGATAGTAACCGCTGGTCGCCGACGGCCCGCGAAACCACAAAAATCCTTCCGTCCGGTCCATCATTTCTTTTCCGCTCTCATCCACGATGCGCACTTCATGCTGTGGTATCGGTTGCCCCGAAGAAACAAAGGCGATAGAAGTTTCGTCTTCTGGTGCGGCGGGAACTGCGCGTCCCTGCGCAGCAAAGGTCTCGCGCTCCACCCGGTCAACCAACGGCCCGCGGCCTAGCGGTGGTACGGTAACCGCAAGCGTCGCTTCCGCCAGTCCGTAAACCGGCAGTTGTGCTTCACGCCGAAAGCCATAGCTCGCAAATCGGCTTGCAAACCGCTCCAGGGTTTCCGGATTCACCGGCTCCGCGCCGTTCAGTGCTGCGCGCCACGAACTGAGATCCACGCCCTGAATGTCTTTGTCCGCGATCTTTCGAACGCAAAGTTCATAAGCAAAATTTGGCGCCGCGGAAATCGTCCCTCGATGTTTGTGAAATGCTTGCAGCCAGCGTTCCGGCCTCGTCAAAAAAGCCAGCGGTGATATCACCGCGAGCGGAATCCCGAAGTGCAACAGCGTGAGCCACGCGCCGATCAATCCCATGTCATGGTAGAGCGGAAGCCAGCTCACCCCCACATCGCCGGGCCCGAGTTGCACCGCTTCGCCCACCGCCCGCATGTTGGCCAGCAGATTCGCATGCGTCAGCACGACGCCCTTCGGATCGCCCGTGGAACCCGAGGTGTATTGCAGCAGTGCGATGTCGCTGCCCTTGCGCGCGCGGCTGCCGGTGAGGTGCAGTGGAAGCGCTCCCGGCGACGGCGGTGGAGCTTTGTCCGCCGCCTCAATCAATTTTTCCGCATCGGCCACTTCCGTCAGTGAACGCACGCGCGGCCTCAATAATTTCGCAACCGCCTCCGCACGGCGGAACGTCAGCAGCAAACAAACTTCCGCATTGTTCAGAATCGCCGATTGCCGCGCCGCGTATTCCTCGATGCGATCCGCCCGGAACGGCGGATAGATCGGCACAGGAATCGCTCCCGCCAGCAGAATCCCCGCGTACGACACGAAAAACGCGCGCGAAGTTGGCAGCATCAGCGCCACGCGCCCGCCCGCGGGCACTCCGCGACGCCCCAATTCTGCCGCGCAGCGCTGACCTGCGGCATAGAGCTCGCCGAAAGTCAGCGTCGCGCTTCGTTCCATTCCGTCGGTATCTTCGGTGATCAGCAGGTGCGCGCGCTCGGCGTCATGCACCGCGCGGTGGCGCAGCACTTCGATGAGCGTCTCCGCGGAAAATACTCCCGCGTCCGCCGCTTCACGGTGAAGTTTTTGCGTGGTTACAGAAGCTCGCAGCGCGGATCCGGATTCGCCATCATCCGCACCCGCTCCAGGTGCCTCCAGAATCGCTCGCGCCAGATCGTCTGGAGTATTCGCCTCCGAGGCGACCCGGTCCGGCAATCGAATTTCGAACGCCGTCTCCAAACGCGCCAGCAATTCCACGCGTTCCAGGCTGCCTAGTCCGAGCTCGCGGTCCAGTTGCGAACCGCCGTTGAGCATGGGGAGCGCGCCATGGCTGCCCAGCTCATGCAGCAGCCCGCGAATCTCTTCCAGCACGCGCTCGCGCACTGCCGAACTGTCGAGTTGTATGGTGGGTGTGGCCACAACACTCACGAAGAACTACTGGCCCGGCTTTCGGCCAGCCCTTGTAGCGCGCGGTTTTATGCCGCCATTCCTCTACGCCTGGGGCCTGCCGAGCACGGGCGAAAAATCCGCTCTAGGCGCTCCTTTTCGCAGCTTGGGCCGCCGAAAAACCTTTTGGCAACAGCGTGGTGGAAAGGTCCACGCCGGAAAGATCAGCGCCGGTCAAGTCCGTCTCGCGCAGAATCGCCACACCCATGTCCGCGCCGGAGAATTTTGCGCCGTTCACGTTGGCAAGACGCAGATTTACATTACGAAGATGCGCGCGCTGGAAATTCACATTCGAAAGGTCGCAGCGGAAAAACTCCACGCCGCTGGCCTGCGCTTCTGCCAGATTCGCCCCCGGAAGAATCGCTTCCGTCATGTCCGTGTTGCGCAAATCCGCTTTGCGCAGGTTTGCCCCGGAAAGATCCGCGCCTGGAAGTTTTGCCTTCCGCAGATCCGTCCCCTCGAGGTTTGCGTTACGAAGAATCGCCCCGCTCAAATTCGCACCGCTCAAGTCCGCGCCGGAAAGGTCCGCACCGGAAAGGTCTGCCCTCGCCCCGCCGTCTTTCCCGCTAAAAAAGCGCTCATGCGCTTCCAGAATCTGTACGACTGACTTTCCGTTGTGTTTGATGTTCTTCAGTTTTCGGAGTCCCATAGCTGTCGGCCGCCGGAGTTTTCGCCTTGTAGTTTACCGGAAGTGACGGATGGGGGGAACCACGCTCGCTTAATTCTTCGCGGGAATCGGTGCCGCCGCCGGGGCCGGCGCAGCCTGAGCACGCAGCGAGTTGACTACCGCCTGCGTGACGTCCTTGCCCCCGCGCGAATTATTATAGATGGACTGAATCGTGTAAATCGGCCCCCACGGAATGCCCCACCAGCCCGCCACCAGCGAGAGCAGCGTGAAAGGCAAGCCCTTCACCACCGCATTTTCACCCTGGCGAACAAAATAAATATCCGAGGAACGCCGGAACGTCACAACGATCACGGAAACGCAGTACTGAAAGAGCACGAACTTCGCTCCGCGCTGGAGTTCGAACTCCAGCTCGCCATGCTTCATCCCTTCGATGCCTTGAATTTTCGTCGCCATGGCTGTCCGGGCTCCATTGCTACTGTAAGCCACATTCACAGTCAAGTATGATTTTTGTTCCACCTGAAGGATCGTTCTTCTGTTCCGGTCTCTCGGGTGTGATAGTGTCAAGCCAGTGGTCAGAAAAATAATGTTCAGCCGTTTCCCAATTCTCTCCACGCTACGCGGGCCTTCACCGCGCTGGTCCCTTCTATTTCTCTTACTGCTCTTCGTTGCTTTCCTGTCCGCTTCCGGTTTCGCCCAGGGCCACGAAGACGAAATCGTCGCCAATCTGGCGGGCGGCCGCGTCATTATTCATGTCGCCAGGGACCTCATTCTCTTTGCCGCCATCGACCAGCCCGTCGAGAGGAATTCCGTTCCACCCCGCGTCATGAACCTGGATGCCGCTCATATCGGAGTCCTGCTTGGCGCTTCGGAATGGCGTGTCCCTGCCGACCCAAAACCCATCCGAATCGATCGCGATTTTCACCGCGTTGGCGCCAATGAGCGCCGCACGGACGCAGCTCCCGGAGAGGCCGAACCCGATCTGGATGCCATCGGCATCACCTTTCTCGAAAAGCTCCGTCCCCTCGTGGGGCAGCTCCACCACAAGCTCGATTTCGTCCCGGACGATCCCATTTTCCAGCTGGTAATCATCGGCTATGGTTCAGATCAATATGGTCCCGAAGTCTGGGTCGCTGAATATCGCATCGAACAACAGCAGATTGCCACTCGCGGTGAATACTGGCAGACGCGCATTCTCCGCCCTCGGTTCACGCAGCTCTATCCCCCGGAAAAACACGCGCCGCGAACTTTGGTGGAAGTCCGCTATCCTGTGGACCTCAAGGGCCCAAGGTTGTCGGAACTCATTCAGGGCAACGATCCGCGAGTCGTGCAACTCGCTTCCAGGGAGCCGCGTTTCACCAAGGTGCTTGAAAATCTCCACGGTGGCCAGGCGCACAAGGCCGCGCCTCTGGACTCCGTCGATTTCATGCGCGCCCTCTTGCCCCTGGTCGCGAACAACGCGCCTTTTGTCATGGGCACTATGGCGGAACAGCACGGTTTCGAATGGATCATCCCGCCCGCGGAGCCGATCGAGAAAGTCGAAGAGGACAAAAAGCGGCCTGCCGAAGCTCCCTCGCTGCTGCGCAAGCCCAAACCTTGATTTTCAGGAAAGCTTTTCGATCGGATCGCCCCGCCGGATCATCCCGCCTTCAATCACGCGGCACAGCATCCCGCGTCGCCCCCACATCTCTTTTCGCAGTCCCGGCCGGATTCTCTCCAATTGATCGCAGGGCGTGCACACCGCGCTGACTTCCAGGTGCGTCTCGCCAACACGGAGTTTCTGCCCAATCTCCAACCCATTCACGTTCAGCCCGCTCGTCGTTATGTTCTCGCGGATGATGCCCGGCGACAGGTTCATAGCTTCGAGAGTTTCACTATCCACCAGCAGGACTTGACGGGGGCTGTCCGGTCGCGCGTGCGCACAGCCTTCTAAGCCGGCGTTATCTGCCACGCGAACTTCGCACAATTCCTCCATCGGGAGACGTTTTTTCGCGGCGCGGAAAAGATGCTTGACGCTCGGCATATTTCTCAGTCTCCTGCAGCCTGCAATCGGGTGCCGTGGGCGCCGATGTCCTTCCGATAATGCATTCCTTCGAAACGGATCTTGGTGATGGCTTTATAGGCCGTGGAAACGGCAGCATTGAGCGAAGAACCAGAAGCCGTCACTCCTAGAACTCGTCCGCCATTCGTTACCACCGCCTCCCCTTCGCGTTTCGTACCCGCATGCAAAATCTTAACACCGGAGTTCTGCGCCAAAGCGGTTAGTCCCTCAATGCGCTTTCCGCTCTCAAATTTTCCCGGATAACCGCCCGACGCGAGCACTACGCATACGCTCGCTCCCGCCTTCCATCGCAATTTCGCTGCGTCCAACTTTCCGTCCGCCACATCTTTCAATACTTCCGCCAGGTCAAAATTCACCCGCGCCACGATCGCCTGCGTCTCGGGATCACCGAGCCGGCAATTAAACTCCAGGACCTGCGGCCCGGACTTGGTCAGCATCAGCCCTACGTACAGGAACCCTTGATACCGGATGCCGTCGGCCGCCAAGCCCCGCAGGGTAGGCTCAACGATATTTGCCATCACGATCTTGCGCAGCTCCTCCGGGAGCAAATCGTCCGTTGAGTACGCTCCCATGCCTCCCGTATTCGGCCCGGCGTTGCCGTCGAACACGCGCTTGTGATCCCGCGTCGGCACCAGCGGCGCGTAACTCTTCCCATCTGTGAGAATAATAAACGACAGCTCGTCGCCCTCGAGCGTTTCCTCCAGCAGGATCCGGTTCCCGCCCGAACCCAATTCCTTCTTTTCCATCACGCGTGCGATAAAATCCTTGGCGGCCTCCGCGTCCGGCGCAAGAAAAACCCCTTTGCCTGCGCACAACCCATCCGCTTTGATCACCACCGGCCAGTCCACTTTCGAAAGAGCGGCATTCGCAGCGCGCGCTGACTTATATGTGCCGTACATCTTCGCCGTCGGAATTTTGTGCCGCGTCAAAAATTCCTTCGAAAAAATCTTGCTTCCTTCGAGTTGCGCGGCCTTCTTCGAAGGGCCCACAATCGCCCAATTCCGCTTTCGAAACGCATCCGTCAACCCATTCACGAGCGGGAGTTCTGGCCCAACCACCGTCAGGTCCGGCTGAATTTTTTCTGCCAGCGCAATCGCTGCAGCCACATCACGCGCATCGATAGCCACGCATTCCGCTTCCCCTGCGATTCCGCCGTTGCCCGGCGCACACCAGATTTTTTCCACCAGCGGGCTCTGCTTGAGTCTCCAGACCAGCGCGTGCTCGCGCCCGCCTCCGCCAATCACCAGAATTTTCATTCGTCGCCCACCTTCTTGACCCCGCTTTCGAACGATAGTCGCCCCTCAGAAACGTGTCAACCCAGCCCCCTTCCACCGCGATTTCATTTCCAGCGGAGCCCAGCGATGCCACGTTTACCAATTAACTGGCACTGCCCTCTCGGACAGTTACCGCAAATCGTTTCGCTCCCTACACTCAAAGAAGATCAACTTTTGTTTCGAATCCAACGGAAAGGGCCTTGCCATGCTCATCCCTCTGCGCCATGAAAACATGGAAGGCCGTCGCTGGCCCGTCGTCACCTTCGCGCTAATCGCTCTCAACATCATAGTATTCCTCGGCACCCACTGGCAGATGGAAGCACAAGCGCCCGAGCGCGCCGAAGTCCGGATGCACATCATTCTGCTCGCTGCCATGCACCCGGAATTGAAGACCTCCGAAGACGTCCAGCAATTCATCGCCGATGTCCAGAAAAAGATCCCGGAAGAGTCGTGGAAGCAAATCGCGGATTCGAATCGGAAGCCTGAAGATACCTGGGACACGCGAATCCGAGGAGGCAGCGACCCGGAGGAACTCCAGGCGGAGATGGATTCACTGGCGCAGCGCTTCGCCGAGCAAGAGGAAAGCTCCATTCTGGACAATTACGGATTCGTGCCAGCGCATCCTCGGCCCATCGCCTATCTAACCTCTATGTTCCTGCATAGTGGTTGGCTGCATTTGATCGGCAACATGTGGTTTCTGTGGCTTGCTGGCTTTGTCCTCGAAGATCGTTGGGGCCGAGTGATCTACCCGGTCTTCTATCTCGCCGCCGGCATTGCGGCTTCGATCATTCATGCTTGGTTCAATCCCGGAAGCATAGCGCCTGCCCTTGGTGCTTCGGGTGCCGTCGCGGCTCTCATGGGTGGGTTTCTGATTCGCTTCCCCAAGCTGAAGATCCAGATGCTTTGGTTCATGCTGATTTTCCGAATTCGCTTTAAGGCTCCAGCATACTGTCTGCTTCCGCTGTGGCTCTTTATGGAGATTTTCTACGGTAGCCTCTTCGGCCAAGCGACAGGAGTGGCTCACTGGGCTCACGTTGGCGGATTCGTGGCTGGCGCGTTGGCCGCTCTCATCATCCAGCGCACTGGCTTGGAGCACAAGGCCAACGCAGTCATCGAGGATAAAATCGGTTGGACGGCAGACCCTGCGGTGGTTCAAGGAACGGCGCTCATGGAGCAGGGAAAGTTTGACGACGCCATCTCCGTTCTCCAAAAGCATGTTGCGGCTAGACCGGAGGCTGTTGACGCGCATTCCATCTTGCGCCAACTGCACTGGCGCAAGAATGATATTCCGGCTCACCTCGCGGCTACAGCCAAGCTGTGCCAGCTTCATCTCAAGTCGCAGGACCACGAAGCGGCTTGGCAAGACTACCAGGAGTATACGAATGCCGGCGGTGATCGCCTGCCCGCGGCAACTTGGCTCGATCTGTGCCGCCTTGCCGAAGGAGAGCAGAACTACAATCGCGCTGTAACTGAATATGAATTTCTCGCTAAGGCGCATCCAAACGAACGACAGTCCCTCCTCGCACTTCTCTCCGCGGGCCGCCTGTGTCTAAAGAAACTCAATCGTCCAGCTGACGCGCTGAAATTCTACAAAGCTGCCGCTGCTTCTCCTGTGCCGCATCTCGACTGGGAATCCAACATCCAAGGCGGCATCGCCGAGTCGCAGAAGCAACTGCAAGCTCCTCCGCTCCAGTCGCCTAATCCAGGTTTTCAATCGTAGTCGGGATTGTCGCCAGGAGTGATAATTGAGGAATTTTGCGCACCTGATCTCTGATTGCTGATCTCTACATCCTGCAGTTCGCACGTTCTCGAAGTTTAAAGCCGAGCCTAAGCAAGAAGCTCAGCCGTTGCCTACCGCGCGAATGGGAATCGTCACTGTGGATGCCGCTTCGGAAGACGCCAGCATGTGGCAGCGTCCGTCAAAAATCCCCCCCGGATCAATCACCATGCACGGCGCGTGAACCTCACCGGTCACCACTCCCTTGGCCTGAATCTCCACGCGGCCTTTCGCAAAAATCACGCCGTCAAAGCGCCCCGAAATCACCACGCGATTTCCTTCGATCTGTCCTTCCACTTTGGCGCCTTCGCCAAGAACGACAGTCTGTTCCGAAATAATATTGCCTTTCACGTTGCCGTCCACTCGAAACGTTCCGGTGACCGTAAGCGTACCTTCCAGAGTCACGCCCTGATCAATGAATCCGGTCCATTCTTCGCCGGCACCATCTTTTGTTGCGCTGGGCCACTTCCACGCCATCTCAATACCCCCAAATCAGACCCTTCCACTTTAGCTGCAAGTGGGGACAAGTCAACGCAACTTCACACAGGAGTTGTCGAATGCACCGACTGAACTAAGGGACAGGAGCGATCGCTGAGCTCGTTTCGCTATTTCATCAAGCGATCGTAAATCCCCATCAGTTGCGCTTCATCATAGTATTCCACGACTAACTGCCCCGGCCGCATTTTCGTTTTTTCGCGAAGCAAAACTTTCGTACCGAGGTGTCGCTGGAGTTCTTCCAAAGCAGATTTGATGTTTGCGTCCACGTGAATCTCTGCTGCAGCCTGCTTGCCTCGCGAACGCCGCGCCGCCAGCCGCTCGATCTGCCGCACCGTCAATCCACCGCGCGCCGCGCGTTGGGCATAGCGCATGCGCAGTTGCGAATCCTGCACGGCAAGCAGCGCTCGGCCATGCCCGGCCGAAAGCTTGCCCTCTTCAATCCATTCCTGAATTGTCGGCTCGAGCTTCAGTAGCCGAACCGCGTTCGCCACTGTTGCGCGGTCCTTACCCGTCCGTTCTGCCACGGATTCCTGCGTAAGGTGAAATTCATCCATCAGGCGTTCGAATGCCCGCGCTGCCTCGATGGCGTTCAAATCCTCTCGCTGGATGTTTTCCACCAGCGTCATTTCCAGCGCCAGCTCGTCCGGAACTTGTTTTACAATTACTGTTACTTTGTTTAGGCCCGCGCGTTGCGCCGCCCGCCAGCGCCGTTCCCCGGCAATTAACTGAAATCGCGAGCCAACCGGCCGCACGACCAGCGGTTGAATGATGCCGCTGGCCTTAATGGAACGCGCCAACTCATCCAAGGCTTCCTCTCGAAAGCGCGTTCTTGGTTGGTATGGGCTAGGCTCAACGAGATCGATATCCACTTCTCGCGGTCCCGTGTGGACGGTTTCCCGCGTAGGCACAACGGCGGCGCCGCCGGCTGTCGTTGCTTGCGGCTGAATGGGAGCGGATTCGGGCGGCGCCTTGGGTTCAGGCTCCCGAATGAGCGCTCCGAGTCCCCGTCCCAGCGCGTTTCTCGGCATTGGCAATAACCTCCTGGGCGAGCTGCGTGTAGCCTTCCGCCCCTTTGCTATGACTGTCATAAAGAATAATCGGTTTCCCGAAACTAGGCGCTTCCGCCAAGCGAACATTGCGCGGAATCACGCTTTGAAAGATTTGCGTTCCAAAAAAACTGCGCAAATCCGTGGCAACCTGCCGCGAAAGCGTTGTCCGCTCGTCATACATCGTGAGCAGGATACCCTCGATTTCAAGGCTTGGATTGAGCGTGCGCCGGATGCGCATCAAGGTATCCAGCAGCTCCGAAACGCCTTCCAGGGCCAAGTACTCACACTGGATAGGCACGAGCACGGCGCTTGCAGCTACCAGCGCATTCAGTGTCAGCAAGTCCAGTGCGGGAGGGCAGTCCAGGATGATGAAATTGTACTTTTCCTGGAGAGCTTTCAGAGCACCTTGCAGCTTATATTCGCGGTTCTCTGCAGTCACCAACTCCACAGCGGCCCCAGCAAGGTTTTTGTCGGCGGGGACGACATCTAGCCCATTTACTTGCGATTTTTGGATAATCTTTTCGAAAGGCTCGCCCGCAATCAGGGTGTGATAAAGGGTTTTCCTCGCGGGATCCTTCGTAAAGCCAATGGCTGCTGTGGCATTGGCCTGGGAATCGCAATCGACAAGCAGCGTAGTTTGTGCAGCGGCAGAGAGGCAAGCGGCCAGGTTTACCGCCGTCGTAGTCTTTCCAACCCCACCTTTTTGGTTCGCAACCGCGATGATTCGGGACAAACGCTACCTCGCCAGCGAAAATTTAGCAAAGCAAACGCACAGATGCAAGATGTTTCACGTGGAACAATGGCACTGCGGACGAAATTCGTGAGAGAACTCGCGCATTGTTCCACGTGGAACGGATTTGGAGAACTCCGTGAACTCAGTTTGTGGCTCGACTGTTCTACGTGAAACACTGTGGTTGCGCCGCTTTAAGGTCCTCGGCGGAATTCAGTTTGCACCGCACACTAGTTTGCGGCTTTGATTTTCTGAAATGGAGTTCAAGTAAGTCGGAATATGGGGACGGAGTTGAGTTGAAAACGTTGAAGATTCAATTGCCGACTGTGGATGTTCCACGTGGAACACTGTTGCAAATGTTTCACGTGGAACAAGGCGCGGGAGCCCGGAGTACAAGAATCTAAGAAATTACTTCGGATCAAGTCGTTGTGCTGGCGGGCTGAATCCTTCTTGTGCCTACTAAAAGGAGCCGCCTCAACGAATGTGGCACAGGGATGGGCTCACGCCACTCCCAAGACTGTATTTTTTGGATTTCTGGCAGGTCCCTGGCCCCAATCCAGAGGATAACCTGTTTCGCTGCAACCTTTTCCGAGTGTGCCCACTCGAGAAAGGGTCCAAATTCCCCCAGCGCTCGCGAACAGACGAAATCGAGCGGCGCAATTTCCTCGCCGAGCTCTTCATAACGGCTAACGAGGACTCGAGCGCCTGCAAGTCCAAGATCACGAATGACTTCCGCAAGAAAGGTCGCCTTTTTGACGTTGGACTCGATGAGGAAAACCTGCAACTCCGGCCGGATGATTTTGAGCGGCAAACCGGGAAAACCGGCCCCAGAACCCAAGTCGGCGAGCCGACCATGCTCCACAGGGACCGTTGAGGCAGCGTACATGCACTCACAAAAATGTCGATTTAAGATCTCCAAGGGATCGCGAATCGAGGTCAGATTTATCTTCTCATTCCAGACCAGTAGAATTCTCGTATACTGTTGAATTTGAAGTACTTGTGAGTCACTTATGGCGATCTGGAACTCTCCCAGGGCCCTTCGAATAGTATCCGCAGAGAGCGCAGCCGGGCTGGGTGTCGGCATGAAAGTGTTGGGTCGCTAGAATTATGTTAACTACTTTGTTTTCTTCCAGTTACAGTAGATTCCACGAGATATCGCGGGCCTGCAACTCCCGCAACCAAATCCACAGCACTGTGCCAGAAAATCACGGGCACCAAGCTATTGTATAAGATTCGGCCCGTTCCGAACACTGTCCCAATCACCAGGGTGCTGAAGAAGCCGCCGCGCCCCTGGTATAAATGCGCCAATCCAAAGAGGATGGACGAAAGGAGGACCGTGGCCCAAGCCGGCGATCCCAGGTGCCCCAGCACAGCCATCGCGAATCCCCGGTAGAGAAACTCTTCGCAAAGCCCAGCCGTGATAGCTAACGCCAAGAAGGGGAGCAGCTCCATCGTGGACTGCGGCAAGATCCGCTCGGCGATGGCCTGCATGGGCCCCCGGGCCTTGGCGGGAAGGCGGCCCATGCGGCGCAAGTTGAGCCACTGAAGAATAGCAATCGTCGCGGCGCCGACAAGGGAAGCCACTAGAATCTCTGTTCTGTCGTGAATCGCCAGCCCCAGCTGTTTGGCCGTGTAGCCATGCGCCCAGGCGCGCCACGCCACCACCGCCGCCGCCAGCCACTGAAAGCCAATCGTCGAGGCGTACAGAACGAGACGCTCTATTGTGCCGACCTGCGGCATCGCCATCAGCTTCTTCAAGCGGGCGCGACCGCGCCACGGCAGAATCACGCCAAGAACGAAAAAAATCAAAACGATGTCCCAAGACATCCGCCGATAAGAACACTTTCCATATCCGGCGCGCAAGTATCCAAAAGCTCTGAGTCGCGGATCATCAGGCTTTGGATCTCCTAACTGCTGATAAACCCTGTAATCTCCGGTGTGATATAAACTCTCTTTCGGCGGCTGCCTTCGATGAAAGCAATCCGTCTGGGTGCGCCAAGTTTTCGAAGCGCCCTGGAAAATCGAAGACTAGCGCGTGATTCGTTCCTGAGCACGAGGAGCTTGCATGAAACAACCTGACTCGTGGCCCGCACTTCCGCTCGCCGAATGGAAGGACACGTATGCCACTCTGCACATGTGGACCCAAATCGTGGGCAAAGTCCGTCTGGCGCTGAGCCCGCCCATCAACCATTTTTGGGGAACGGCTCTCTACGTGAGCGCTCGCGGTTTGACCACCTCACCGATTCCCTACGCCAAGGGAGTGTTTGAAATTAACTTCGATTTCATCGCCCACACGCTGGAGATTGCGACCAGCCTCGGGGAAACCAGGGCTTTCCGCCTCGTCCCCCGCACGGTTGCGGAATTCTATGCGGAATTGATGGGCGCGCTGCATTCACTCGGCATCGACGTGAAAGTGTGGCCCATGCCCGTGGAAGTGTCTCGGCCTGTTCGATTCAATCTGGATGAGAGTCATGCGGCGTACGATAGCGAATATGCCCATCGCTTCTGGCAAATTCTCGTTAGCGTGGACACCGTTTTCTGGGAATTTCGCTCACGATTCATTGGCAAGGTCAGCCCCGTCCATTTTTTCTGGGGCAGTTTCGATCTGGCGGTGACGCGCTTTTCCGGCAGACGTGCGCCGGAGCGTCCGGGCGTCGACCCGATTACCAAAGAGGCCTACTCCCACGAGGTAATCAGCGTGGGATTTTGGCCCGGCGATGGCGAGATTGTGAAGGATGCAGCCTTCTACGCGTATGCCGCTCCGGAGCCGGCGGGATTTAAGCAACGTCGTGTGCGCCCCGCAGAGGCTTTTTATAGTAACGAGAAAAACGAATTCTTTCTGATGTATGACGATATTCGATCGTCGGACTCTCCCGAGCAATTGTTGCTGGACTTTTGCCAGAGCACCTACGAGGCAGGAGCCATTCTTGGAAATTGGGACCGCCCGAATTTGGAGCGGTACGCGGTAGGAGCTACGAACGCCTAGTTGGAATCCTAATCCGGCTCCCGCCAGTTATCCACCCTGGCAGGGGGTCAGCTCCCGATACTTGGGGTCATCGGAAAGTGGGTTGGTGCAACTAGGCAGTTTCCCAGAGTGGCGTTTATCCAGCTTGCGCCATCTAAGAAACTCCAGTACGCTGGCCGAGTTGCCAGCGGCGTCTTCCCCCCTCACCCGCTATCGTGGTTCCAGTTGCGATTCAAATTCTTGTGCAGGATGGATGGACGCATGACGCGCAAAAACACTTGGGCGGGACTTGCCGTGGCGGTAGTGCTGAGTTTGCCCCTGACTGCCTGCAAGGACGCGAAAACGCTGCAAGAGAACGAGCAATTGAAGGCCCGCGTGGCGGAACTTCAGAAGGAGAACGGGCAATCGGGAAACGAGCTCGAAACCATGACGGCTGCTCGCGATGCGTTGACGAAAGAGAACGAGGCGCTGAAGGCACAGATGAAGGCCTGCAAAACGAAGCGCTCTGGAAAGAAAGCGGCGAGTCGAACACGTCGTCGGAGGTAACGGTCCCGGCAGTTTACGACCCGCACGTGGTTGGCACGCGCGAACCAGTTTCAGTTTTCATCGTCAGAAAAGGGAGGGAAAGAGCATGAAATCGTTTGAGGTGCAATTTCGCTATCAGGATCGAACTAAAGGAACCGTGGAATCGACGGTAAAAGTGGATGCGTCGAGTCTTCCTGGAGGCGTTGCTAAGGCGACACGCGAGTTTGTCAAAGGCTTGGATCGCAAACAGAGATTTGACATGAACAAGAATGGACTCGAAATCACGGCCAAGACTGTCGGGGCAGCAACGGAAGCGCCGGCAAAGACCTCCACCGAAGCCGCCGCCGGATGAAGAATCAGCAGGAGCGGATCGCTTCCCGCGCTTGGTCTGCGAAATAGACTCCCGCGCCTGGGTCTCTAGGTGGGCAAGCACGAACAGCGCCACCTCGCTATAATCAAGGTGGTTTACAGCGAGGTGTGGCTTGGCCTCATCCGTAAAACTCACTTCCATGGCAAAGGCCGCGGGCTGCGCGGCAAAACTCAATCCAGCCACCCTGGATGCGGTGTTGCGCAAATTGCCGCGGCAGACCGATCCCAACGTGCTCGTCGGATTCGACACGAATGACGACGCCGGCATTTATTTACTGGGCGAAGGGCTCGCGCTGGTACAAACCGTCGATTTCTTCACGCCTATCGTGGACGATCCGCACCTGTTTGGACAGATCGCCGCGGCCAATGCGCTCAGCGATGTGTACGCCATGGGTGGCCGCCCGGTTTCCGCGCTATCCATTGTCGGTTTTCCGGAAAAGAGCGATCCCGCCATCCTCGAAGAGATCATTCGCGGCGGCCTTTCGAAAATGAACGAAGCGAAGTGCAGCGTCATCGGCGGCCACTCGATTCGTAACGAGGACATGCTCTTCGGCTACGCGGTTACCGGAGTCATCAACCCGCATCGGGTTTGGCGAAATGTCGGCGCGCACGCGGGAGACGTTTTGCTTTTCACCAAACCCCTGGGCACCGGAGTCATCACCACCGCGTTGAAGAAGGATCGAGCCACGCCGGAATCGCTCGCCGCCGTCGTCGCCGCGATGACGACCCTGAATCGCGATGCCACACTCGCGCTGCAGGAGCTTGACGAAAATACCGCCTGCGCGAAACGCATCCACGCTGTTACTGACGTTACGGGCTTCAGCCTTCTTGGGCACGCGCGAGAAATGGCCCTCGGCGATCCAGCGCACGGCATTGAATCCGTTTCTTTCGAAATCGACCACAAAGCCTTCGCCTATTTTCCCGGCGCCATGGAAGCTGCCCGCGAAGGCCATCTCTCCGGCGGCCTCAAGAATAACCGCGCTTTCATTGGCGATTGCGTCGCTTTTGACGCCAGCGTCCCGTCCGAGTATCAGGATTTGCTTTTCGATCCGCAAACCTCCGGAGGTCTGCTCATCTCCATCTCGCCCGAATCCGCTGAAGCGGCTCTCTCCGCCCTGCAGCATCACGGCGTCTCCGCCCGCCGCGTCGGAAAAGTCGTCGCGAAGAAACACCCTCTTCTCTTTGTTCATTAGAATCATGATCGCTAGCATCCGGTAAACTTCCAGAATGGACACCATCACCCACGGCATCGCCGGCGCGCTGATTGGGAAAGCTATCTTCCGCGGCGAGGACATGTTCGCATCGCATCCGATGAACCGCGGGCGCATCCTCACGTGGTCGCTGATGCTCGGCGCCGTCTTTCCGGATTCCGACGTCTTCCGCGATATTTTCTCCAGCGACCGGCTCCTGATCATCACCTGGCATCGCAGCATCACGCACTCGCTCCTGATGCTGCCGCTTTGGGCTCTGCTTCTCGCCGCCATCACGCACGCGTTTGCGAATTCGCGAAAATGGCAAGCGCCGTCGTTCGCAGCACTGACCGCAATCTATGGAGTCGGCATCCTCAGCCACATTCTGCTCGATCTGGTCACGTCCTTCGGGACGATGATTTGGTCTCCCTTGAAGTGGTCGCGCCCCGCATGGGATCTCGTTTTCATTGTGGATTTCACATTGACAGCCATTCTCCTGGTGCCGCAGTTACTCGCCTGGGTTTACTCCCATCCTGAAAAGGTGAATTCGCGCGCCATTGGAATGTGCCTGGTTTTTCTACCGGCACCGTGGCTCATCGCCAAGATTGGCGAAATCGTCGGCGCGCCGATTTCGGGCCGCGCCGTTTTGAGCGCGATGCTCATTTTTGCAGCGCTCTTCCTCCTGCCCGCGCTCCAAGGCTGGGGATTAAAGATTCGGCACGACACCTGGAATCGCGCCGGTTTCGCCGCGGCACTGTTTTATGTGGCGTGCACGCTCTACGCCCATCACGTCGCCTACGCGCGCATTCAGAAATTCGCCAAACTCTATCCTTTGCAAGTGGAATCGATCGGCGCCTTGCCGCTGCCGCCCTCGCTTTGGAATTGGGACGGCCTGGTTCGCACGGACCGCGGTGTGTACGAGCTGCGTATGGATCTCAGCGAGAGGCCGGCGAGCGATGTGGAATTGCTCGCGCGCGAACATCATTACTACCCTGACGCCCCTCCGAATTCCTACATTGATGCGGCCAGGAGCTTGCCCGAGGTTCAGAGAGTTTTGTGGTTCGCGCGGTTCCCGGTCACGCGCTTCCACAAAGAAGCGGACGTAGCCGTCGTGGAAATTTCCGATATACGTTTTGTGCAGACGCGCCGCGATCGCCCCGCGCCCTTCACCTATCGCGTGCGGTTCAGTCCCGGCGGAGATGTTCTGTCAAAAGGCTGGGTCGCGAGGTAGGACAGGCATTCCTGCCTGTCCTCGTTTCATTGCAATTCTTGATTACCGTGCAGGCTTGCTGTCTGCGGGATGGATAACCACCTGTCGCTCTTCCCCCATGCCGATACTTTCCGTGCGGACTCCGCTCATATCCTTCAACGCTAAATGCACGATGCGCCGCTCCCGCGAAGACATGGGGTTCAACCGGAACGGCTGGCGGGAAGTTTGCACGCGCTCCGCCGCTACGCGCGCCGTCATCCGCAGCTCTTCAAAACGCAGCGCGCGGTAACCGCCGCTATCAATGTGAATTTTCTCGTGGAACGACGGCTCCAGCCGCAGCGCCCGGAACGCCAAATGTTCGAACGCCTTCAGAAGTTCCGCGCCGCGCTCCAGCAGAATTTCTTTGTCTCTCCCGTCGAGATCCGCGAGCACTTCGGCATCGCCTTCCGTGCCCGTTCCGCCCGGGGCCACCGCGCGCACGGACACTTTCAATTCCAGACGCGCTGCGCGCACCACACTCTCCAGAAAATGCTGCAGCACCTCGGCCGTTGCCTGCCGGTCCAGCTTGCCGTCGCGAATGAGTTCTTGAGCCATCAGTCATTCGGACGCAGACACGCGCGTCCGGAATTTTGCGAGAAAATTTCCTAAGACTTCTTGCCGCGCGTTGCCTTCACCGGTGTCTGCGCCGGCAAAGGATGCCTCCGGTTCAGATACCACTGCTGCGCGATTCCCACCACGCTGCTGGTGAGAATATACACCGCCAGTCCGCTCGAAATCGGCGAAATCATGAAAATCGCCGCCATCGAAATGGGCATGATTTTCATCATCATTTGCTGCTGCGGATCCGTCGCGGTCATCGGCGTCATCTTTGAGACGATGTACATGGATGCGCCCATCAGCACCGGAAGAATGTAGTACGGGTCTTTTGCCGAAAGGTCCGTGACCCACAACCAAGGCGCGTGCCGCATCTCGATCGCAAACCGCAGCGCGGTGTTCAATCCAAACCACACCGGCATCTGCAGGAACATCTGGAAGCAGCCGCCTACCGGATTGATGCCTTCGCGCTGGTAGATGGCCATCACTTCCTTGTTCATTTCCGCTTTGCGCGGGTCGCGCATCGAATATTTCTTGTATTTCTCCTGAATTGCTTTGATTTCCGGCGCCACGCGCTGCATTTTCAGGGTCGTCTTGTAGCTCGAAATGCGCAGCGGAAAGAGCAGTGTGTTGATGATGAGCGTCAGCACCACGATGGCCCATCCCCAGTTCGGGATGTACTTGTGCAGCCATTTCAGTCCGTGGAACAAAGGCTCCGCGATGAATTCCAGCCAGCCGAAATTGATCAACCCATGCAAAGGCGGATTCATCTTTTTCAGGTCGTCGTAATCTTTCGGGCCGACGTACACGCGCAGCGCCACCGGCTGCGCCGAAGTCGCCGTCGCAACTTGCGGCACGGGCTCGGAGGCGTCCTGGCCTTCCACCTTGATGCTACGCCACGCTTTCCAATACCGCGCCTGCAGCGGAGTGGGCGCGCCGCCACCCGCCGGCAGAAACGCCGCCGTAAAATAGCGGTCCTCGATGCCGACAAAATCTTTTCCACCCTGCCAGATGCCCTGGGCCCATTTGTCCAGCCCATCCAGCTTTTTGTGGGGCAGGTTGGTGATCTTTCCGCCTTCGCTGTAGTAAACGTTGACCGTTTCCACTGGCGCCGGGTTCGTCACCGTCCAGTCGCCAAAACCGCCAAGCCAGCCGATTCCCGCGGTAATAGGCTTCCCGTCCAGCTTGACGGAGGTCTCCACGCGCACAACATAGGTATGATCAAACTTGAAATGCTTCGTAACTTCGAGGTGGCTGTCGCTCCAGACGAATTCCGCATCGGCCGGGGCACGCAGCGTGCCGCCATCCGGGGAAATCTTGTATAAGCCGTCGTTTGCCGCTTTCCCCAGTTGGTCGTCATCAAGAACCACGGCGAACGGCCATCCGCCGGTCTGTTGCGCAGCTTCGGGATGCACGACGTCGAGCACGCGTGGCGGTTTCGCGTCATCCTGGTAGTGTTTGAGCTGCCAGCTTTTCACCACCGCGCCGCGATTCGAAATTTCCACGCGGTACAGATCATTCTCGATCACCACTGAGCGCTCTTGCGAATCGCTATTCGCAACTATGCTCGATGGCGCCGCTGCTGCCATCTTGGCCACGGCCGCTGGCGGCTGCGTTGCGACGGACGGAGGCGTCGAGCTCGCCGGGCCCGGCGTCGCCGGAGCCGTCTGGACCGGCCGGTTGGCTTGCGGCAATTGGGCAGGCGGCTTCGGCCCAAAAAACTTTGCCCACAGCAGAATCACGCCCACGGACAGCAGCGATGCCACGAGTATCCGCAGCTCCGGCGTGAACTTGTCCTTCGGTCCTGGCAAGCTCACGAACGCACCTCATTCTGGGCAGCGGCAGAGCGGCGGGCAGGAATCGCCGCCGCGTTCACTTCGGTTGGCATGTTTTCCCATTTCTCCGGAACCGGGTCGTATCCAAATTTTCGCGAGAGCGGATGGCAGCGCAGCAGCCGCTTCAATCCCAGCCAAACGCCGCGGACCAGGCCGAAACGTTCAATCGCTTCGTACGCATAGCGCGAACACGTCGGCTCGTAGCGGCAGCTCCCCGCAAACAGAATCGATAAGTAAGCTTTGTAGAATCGCAGCGCAAGTAGAGCAGCTTTCACGGCTGCGTTTTGCTGCGTTTGCGTGGGCACGATAGTTCGCGGCCCTACTTGTTGGATTGTGGCGCGCTCTTCAGCAGCCGCAGCAAGTCTGCCGTCAGCGCTGCAAACTTCGCGCTCGCCACGGTGCTCTTCGGGTGTATGACGATGTCCCATCCTGCGGGTATCTCCAGCCGGTGGCAGCGCACCATTTCGCGCAGGCGCCGCCGGATACGATTGCGCACCACCGCGCCGCCAAGCGTCTTTTTGATGCTGAACCCAAACCGGCTCTGCGGCTGTTCGTTGGCGCGGAAGAAAACTGTGAAGTGGGAACTCGAGCGGCGCTTTCCGGCGCGGTATGCGGCGTCAAACTCCGACTTCCGCACCAGCCGCGCCTCGCGCGGAAACGTTGCCCCTCGCGGCTCCGCATCCGGCGGAGTCACGGGACTCCCCGGTTTATTCGGGGGTAAGCCGATGGCGTCCCTTCTTGCGGCGCGCCGCCAGCACCCTGCGGCCGCCTTTCGTCTTCATGCGCGAGCGGAATCCGTGCGTCTTGGCGCGCCGGCGCTTGCGCGGTTGAAATGTGCGCTTTGGCAAAGCAAACCCCCTTTGAGTTACCCGGTCACGGGACAGCCAGTTTCACCGCGACGGCCGAACAGCCCACTAGCCTCTTCACCGGCTGCTTTCGAATCCATTAGTGTATTCGACCCTTGCGCGCAGGGTCAAGAAACCCTCAATGTGTCGCAGTCGCGGCCGGCTCGCTCGAGGGCATCGCAAAAATGGAATCTTCGATGGGGACGTTGTGATGCACTTCTTGAAGAGTGATCACTAAATTGGCGGCGGGAGACTCAATGCGAATTCGAAACGGCATGTGAATGCCGTCGATCGGGCGGAAATCCTCCAGGAAAATATTCGCTTTCACCACGTTTCCGCTTTCGTCGGGTCCTTCCGAATCTACGGCGATTCGTTGCCCCGTCTGCGCATCAAAATAGAAAGTGTCGGTCTTTCCTCCGGGCTCATGGGCGAGAACGGTATAGGTATCGCGGTCCCCCACCTTCGCCCTTCCAGTCACTTTCATGTCCGGGAAGACTTCCTTCAGCCGGACGTCCGAATCGAAGATCGCTTCCATCTTGGCTTGTTCAAACTCCGCACCTTCCAGCTTTTTCAAGCCCGTTCGCGTATCGGATTTCCAGGCGACTCGCCCGTCAAACCCCTGTTTTTGCTCAAATTGGCCATCTGCCAGCGTAACGACGTGCAACATTTTGTTTGGAGCCTTTGCAATGAACTTAACCTTGCCGGTCATTCCGAAAGCTGGCAGCTCAATCGTTCCGTCAAGAACCTGCGTTGATAGTTTAGCCCAAGCTTCTTTGCCACCGCTGGCCTTGGCGCACTTCGCCACCAATTCGTCCACACTCGGCAAGGCTTCTTCCTTTGCCGCGGCTTTCGGCGGCGGTGCGCCTTGAGGAAAGGCCGGAGCCACACAAAAGGCCAGGAAAACAGAAGCGACCGCCAAGAAATTACGCTTGCGAGTCATGGCTACCCCCGTCATGGAGTTTTTCAGCTGTGGATATCTGATGCTGCTGCGCTTTCGACAGTCTCCTGCCACAGCCGTTCGTCAACCTATATACGCCCTTGGCTTGCGAGATATTTCGCCCATCAAGCGCATAAAGTGGCCCAAAATCGCTTCTAGGCAGGGCGCTTCAGGCTGCGATACTCGTCAAACGCCGCCAGGAACCGGTCCACATCCTTCCGCAGCAAATAATACGGCGTCGAGAGCCGAATCTTCGAAGGCGCTCCGCCCCGGATACGGATCTTCTTTTCCTTCCACATCCAGTTTTCAATCTCCACAATCTTAACCGGCGGCACGTTCACCGCGGCAATCGCGCACCGCAGCGCCGGATCAGGCGAAGTCCACGATTCCGCGCCGCGCTTCACCATCTCCTTCAAAATATAGTCCGCCATCTGACGGTGCCTTTTTTCAATCCGTTCCATGCCGATTTCATTTGCCAGTTGCACCGCCGCGCGCAGGCCCCAGAGCGCGGGCACGCTCGAACTGCCGATCCGCTGGAATCGTTCCGCGCGAATCTTCGTGTCGTTCCACCCTTCCGTCGCAATCGTGTTCCACAGCCGGTCGATCACTTCATCGCGCACAAACAAGAATCCGCTGCCCTTCGGCGCCTGTAGCCACTTGTGCGGGCTGGAGGAATACATGTCGCAGCCCAGTTCGTGCAGGTTCAGCTTCATCATTCCCGGAACATGCGCGCCGTCCACCGCCGACAGAATCCCTTTCGAACGCGCCAGTGCACAAAGCTCCTTCGCCGGCAGCACCACGCCCGTCACCGTTGGAATGTGGCTGAAGAACATCACCCGCGTTCGCGGCGTAATCGCATCGTTGAAAAGATTCAGCACTGCAGCTGCGTTCGGTACCGGCTTCGGCAGCGTCACCTTTTTCACCACGATCCCGTAACGCTTCGCCTTCAAATTCCACGGATGCTCGCCGCCCGGATGCTCTTGATCGGTCATCAGCACTTCGTCGCCGGGCTTCATATCCAGCCCGTTGGCGATGTAGCTGTTGGCCTCCGTCGCGTTTCGCAGCAACGCGAATTCATCGCGCTTGCAACCCACGAATGCGGCCACCGGATCACGAAACTCGTTCCACGCTGCGTATCCCCAGATCGGATAGTCCTCCGGATCGCTCTGCGCCATCTTTTCCGTTTCGTTGTATCCGTCAAAAATGGCCTTCAGCACCGGCATCGGCGAGGAGCCCACCGTCCCGTTGTTCAGATAGACCTCGTCCGCAGGGATCAGAAATTGTTTCCGCAGTTGGCCCCAATACGCCTCTTCGTCCGAACTGTAGAGCGCACTGTCCGGCAGCTTCGGCGCTTCCTGTTCGAACAGCGCGGGCCAATCGCGGGCCAGGCTCAACGCACCCGCCGTCCCGGCGAGGCCAGCGAACGACGACAAGAATCCACGGCGGTCCACCATCATGTCCTCCAGGTTCCAGGCTGCGCGAATTCTACGCGCGAACCTCCGTCGCAACAACCGGCTTTCGCTGCAGTAACCCTTGCGGGCGCGCGCGCGTCAGTTTATCGTTGCCCCGGACAATTTTGTTTCGAAAGGCCGGTACGCATGCGATTTTCAAAGTGGTTTGTTGCGGTCGCTTTCACTCTTTCCATCGCTGGCTCGATCCATCTAGCCGCGCAAGAGAAGAACTCCAAGAAGCTGGCGGCCACCGCGCCCGCGACGCCTGTCGATGAGGTTGTGAACACGCTCTTCGCCACGTGTCGCTTCGAACAAACCGCAATTTCTCCCGACGGAAAGAAAATCGCCTGGGTCGAAACCCTAGTCGGCAAAGACGGCGCGCCCGACGGCAACACCGCGATCTACCTCACAGACCGTGACACCAGCGCCGTCCCGAAACGCATCACCGCTGCCCTCAATCTTGCTCGCGCCGAAGGAAGTCTCGATTGGTCGCCGGACAGCAAGCAGCTTGCTTTTCTTTCCGACGCCGTCAAGCCTGGCCAGCTCCAGTTGTACATGATCAGCGCCTCGGGCGGGCCGGCCAAGAAGATCACCAACGTGAAAGGTCTTCTCGCCACGCCTCGCTGGTCGCCTGACGGCAAGACCATCGCCGTGCTCTTCACCGAAAACGCCACACGCGCAGCAGGCCCGCTCGTTGCGGAAACGCCCGAGACCGGCGAAATCAAAGACGCCTTCTTCGAACAACGCCTCGCCCTCGTCGACGTCGCCGCCGGCAAATTCCGTCAAATTTCTCCTGCGGACATGTACGTCTACGAATACGACTGGTCGCCGGACAGCGCGCACTTCGCCGTCATCGCCGCGCACGGCAATGGCGACAACAACTGGTACATCGCGCAGCTCTACACCCTCGACTCAGGCGTTCTCGGCCTCATGAAGTCCATCTACAAGCCGCCGCTGCAAATCGCGAATCCGGCGTGGTCTCCGGACGGCAAGAAAATCGCCTTCATTGCCGGCCTCATGAGCGATGAACCGTCTGTCGGCGGCGATATCTACACGATTGCCGCAACAGGCGGCGAAGCCAGCAACGTGACTCCGGACATGAAAGCGACCGCAAACTGGCTCGCCTGGACTCCTGAAGGAAAAATCGTCTTCGGCGAATCCGTGGAAGGCGACGCCGCCGTCGCGACCGTCGAGCCCGCCAGCGGTCGCATCGATTCTCTTTGGCGCGGCCAGGAGCAAGTTTCCGCCGGCCCCTGGGGCACCAACGTTTCTCTCGCCCGCGATGGAAAAATCTCCGCCCTCATCCGCAGCTCCCTTAGCGATCCACCGGAAATCTGGGCCGGCCCTATCGGATATTGGCGGCAAGTCACCCAGCGCAACGCAGCCGTGAAACCAACCTGGGGCGAAGCTAAGAGCCTGCACTGGAAAAACGAAGGCCTTGACATGCAGGGTTGGCTCATCTATCCGCGTAACTTCGATCCCGCAAAAAAATATCCCATGGTCGTGGAAGTCCACGGCGGCCCGGGCGCCGCGGTCCAGTCGATCTGGCCGGATGCGGGAGATTTTGCGATCGCCCTTTCGGACGCCGGCTATTTTGTTTTCCAACCCAATCCGCGCGGCAGTTTCGGCCAGGGTGAAGCTTTCACGCGCGCCAACGTCCGCGATTTCGGCTACGGCGATTTTCGCGACATCCTCGCGGGCGTGGAGGAAGCCCTCCGCGCTGCTCCCATCGATCCCAATCGCCTCGGCCTCACCGGCTGGAGCTACGGCGGCTTCATGACCATGTGGGGCGTCACGCAAACGAACCGTTTCAAGGCCGCGATGGCTGGCGCCGGCATCGCCAACTTTCAGAGCTACTACGGCCAGAACAAAATTGATCAGTGGATGATTCCGTTTTTCGGCAAGTCCGTCTACGACGATCCCGAGGTCTACGCCAAAAGCTCACCCATCACCTTTATCAAGAACGTGAAAACCCCCACGCTCGTCATCGTCGGCGACAGCGACGGCGAATGCCCCACCCCGCAATCCTACGAATTCTGGCACGCTCTCAAAACTCTCGGCGTCGAAACCCAACTCGTCGTCTACGAACACGAAGGCCACCACTTCGCCAAGCCCGCCGACCAGCGCGACCGCACCCGCCGCACGGTCGCCTGGTTCGACTCCCATCTCCGCTGATTCCGCTAGCCATCTGCCGGGTCACGACGGGCGCGAGGCTTACCGAGGCGCTCGAATGGCCTCGTTCATGTCGCTGTTGGCTTTCTTGCAGGAGTCGCGGTCACCTTGGTAGCAACGCTCGAGGTCCTGAAAGTAATTTTGTAGAATGTCCTGTCGAGTCTTGCTTAGGCCGCGCACTTGGGCTTCGTCCAAGGCAGCCTTTGCTCTTTGCTCGGAATCCTTGTCCGCTTGCGTCGCGAAATGCTGGATGGCGTTGAAGGCTTTCCAGTAGACCTTGTCCTGCCGCTCACGCTCGCGCGTCACCGTCTCTTTCAACGGGTAAATCAATAGATAGTTAAGCCCCAAAAGGAAGAACAGCCCAGTGGTCCCAAAGATCAGGAGCCGCTTATACATGCGGCGGAGCGTACCGCATCCCCAAATTTCATTCCAGCGCATTCTCCTCCCCGGCAAGCCACGCAAATCCGCGTTGCATAGAAACGGCTAACCGCCGGCACGTACGCTCGTCTAGAATGTGGCCGCGAAGGAGACCACCATGCGCAAAATCTTGTCCTTATTGTTGTTTGTTCCTGCAATTTTGCCGGCAAAGAGCGGTCAAGAACCGCCGAACATCGCCCTCGCCAAGCCCAACGTCTCCGGCCGATGGGTAGTGAACACAGACTTTTTCGGCACCACGATTTACTTCCGCATGGAACTGAAACAGGACAGCGAAAAACTGACCGGCAATTTTGATGGCGACAAGCTGGAGGGAACGCTCAAGGGCAACGCCATCTACTTTCTGGCCAAAGACGACGAAGGCGGGACCGACGAAGGCAAGGGCACCGTGCAAGGCGCGACCATCACCGGGACGGTGGTTTTCACCCACGCGGACGACCCGCATCCAACGACGCACAAATTTACGGCGGAGCTCGTTCCCTCACGCAGTGCACGAGCACCGCAGCGGCATGAATTTGTGCCCACGATTTTCTACCGTCAATTTTCGGCCGCGAACAAGCCGGTGCTGACGATCGCTCCCGGCGACACCGTTCACACGACGACGGTCGATGCGGGCGGAAAGGATGAAAAGGGCGTGACCCGCGTCTTGGGTGGAAATCCCGAGACGGGGCCTTTCTACATCGAAACCGCAGCGCCGGGAGACACGCTGGTGGTGCACCTCACGCGCGTGCGGCTGAATCGCGACTGGGCCGAGAGCGATGACTTTCTTGTCGGCCGCGCCGTGGACAGCGACCTTGCCGTAAAGATGAAGGACGGCGGCAAGAACGTTCGCTGGCATCTCGACGTCCAACACGGTATCGGGACTCCCGAGAAACCCGCGGAGCATCTGACGCGATACGCGGTGCCGCTGCGGCCCATGCTGGGATGTGTAGCGGTTGCGCCAAACGTGGCACAAGCGCCTCCAGGGACGGGCGACTCCGGGCGGTACGGCGGGAACATGGACTTCAACGAGATCCTCGAGGGCGCCACGGTCTATCTGCCGGTGAGCGTGCCGGGCGCGCTGTTGTACGTGGGCGATGGCCACGCCCTGCAGGGCGACGGCGAGCTCAACGGCAACGCCCTCGAAACCTCCATGGATGTGGAGTTCACCGTGGATGTCCTTCCCGGCAAACGTATCTCGGGCCCGCGTGTGGAGTCCGCCACCCACATCATGGCCATGGGCCTGAGCGGCTCGCTCGATGATGCTTTTCGCGCCGCCACCGCCGCCATGGCCCAGTGGCTCACCGACGACTACAAGTTGACTCCCTCCGAAGTCGCCCAGGTCCTCGGCACCTCCGCCGAATACCGGGTCAGCGAGGTCGCCGACCGCAACGCCGGCATCGTCCTCAAAATCAACAAGGATCGCCTGCAACCATTGACGCCCGCCGCGAAGTGACCCGGCAGAATGGAAGCTGTGCGATCGATAAGTGCGAAGGGCACCCTCTTATTTCGCAGTGATCAGCGTGCTCGTCGTGGCCACACACTGCCACGTTCCACGGACCTTTATCCAGGTATCGAGAAATCGTTCGCGGTGAACGTAGGGCTTGCCTTTCTCCGTCCCTTTGATTCGAAACACTCCGACGACTACAGCCACATCCCCGTACACTTGGACGTTGCTTTGTTCGGTGACGGCTTGCGATGGCTGGTAGTCAGGCGACTTGATACTCGCCAGAAATTCGCTCTTGGAAGAAATGCTTCCGTCGATGTCGATGGATACAAACGTATTAGCCAAGAGCATGTCCAGCGCCTTGGTGTCTTTTGCTTCCAGAGCGCGATTCCATGCATTTTCAAGCGCCATCACGCGCCCGCCCTCGTCGCTCATGCTGCTCTGCTGCGCCGCCGTTACCCCGGCAACGAACAGCAATACCGCGATAGATAGCAAACTTTTTCTCACGTTCTTATCTCCGGACGGCCAGCCGAAATTCCCAACCGCACCCATGCTAGCGTAGAACGGAATTTTTCTTGGCTTTTTTGTGGTGATGCTTGTGACTCTTCTTACGGGACATGCGTTAAATCTAGTCTTCAGAAATGTTCAACGGTTAATACGATTTTCCCTTGCGCATGTCCTTCTTCAAGATAACGGAGAGCTTCAGCCGCGTCGCTTAACGCGTAGCGTCTATCGATGACGGGTACAACTTTTCCGGTTTCAAGAAGACCTTTCAGGAAAACCAAATCCTTCTGGTTTATCTTCGCCATAAAGAAATACATCTTCTTGCTTCCAATCAGTGATAGTAAAGGTCCGAGCAACATACCTTGGAGAATTCGAACCAAACCACCTCCGGCCAAGACATAAATTCCGTCTTCACTCAGCGCACGCCGGTAATCGAAAGTCGAATGATGGGCATTCGCACCCAGGATCAGGTCGTAACGCTGCCCGCTCTGTGTGAAATCTTCCCGCGTGTAATCAATGACATGGTCTGCGCCAATCGATCGCGCCGTGTCCACATTCCTCGCGCTGCACACGGCAGTGACTTCAGCCCCGAACGATTTGGCAATCTGGACTGCAAACGTACCCACACCACCAGATGCTCCATCCACCAGAACCTTGTGGCCTCGCTGGATTCGTCCCTTATCACGAAGACCCTGCAGGGCGGTGATCGCCGCCACGGGTACGGCTGCTGCGTCCTCAAACGAACTGTTGGCCGGCTTCAGTGCCAACTTGTTTTCAGGAGCACACGCATACTCGGCAAACCCGCCCCCTGCGAAACCTGTTACCCCGAACACCTCGTCGCCTGGCTGAAACTGCCTTACCCGTCGGCCCACCGCTTCCACTCGCCCTGCGATATCACAGCCGAGGACCCGCTGTTTTGGTGTGCGCAGCCCCGGGATCAGGCGGATCAACGGCGCACCTCTCATGGAGAACAAGTCCAGTGGATTTACCGCTGCCGCGTGGAGCTTTAGCAAGACCTCATTGTCCTTGGGGGTAGGTTTTGCTACGTCGGTGAACTGAAGAACATCCGGTGGGCCGTATTGCGTGTGTACAATCGCTTTCATAACGTGCCCTTCAAGACCGCTTCAGTCGGATCGTAACGGCTTCATTGCTCCTTACTCTCGCTGGTAGATGGGCCGAAGCCGCAACGTGAGCGCCAACTCTGGCGGAACTTCTCGCGTTCCTCGGGCGTCATCCGCCCCCAGCGTTCGTCCATGCGCTGGTCTATGCGCCGCCGTATGTTGGAGCGAGGGCCATGACCACTACCACTCCAGCCTCCGAACAGAATCCGGCAGAGAGCCAGCAGTCCGACAGCCTGCCAGAAGGTAATTTGCCGCCACCCGAACAGCGTCGGCAGCAGCCAGTTCCAGAGATGCATGACTACTTCGCCGCCAAGCCAGATGAAAAGCGCCATCGCTAGTAGCGCGAGTGGGGCCAGAAAAATCCATTTCTTTTTGCTCATGTTGTGCTCCTCATTTCTTCGCAAATTCGTCGTGAATGGTCTGCAATCGCTCGCGCAGATGAAGCACCGCATAGCGTTTCCGCGAGAGCAGCGTATTCACGTTTACCCCGCTCTCGGCAGCCATCTCCTTAAAGCTGCGCCCCTCCAGTTCGTGAGCGATGAATACTTCACGTTGCTCGTTGGGCAGTTCGTCGAGCGCAAATTCCAATTCATCAAGAAGCACGTTGCGGAAGTAGAGCGCTTCCGGCCCGGCATCGGGCGATGGCAACAGATCTTCGATCTGCAGCACCTCGCCATCTTCGTCCACGACCGCTGCGTCGCTGAACGTCTCTGGCTTTTTCTTGCGGAAAAGGTCCGTGATGCGATTGCGCGCGACGCGAAAAAGCCAGCCGGTCACGTGCTCAATCGGCATCAGAAGGCGGTTGGCTTCTACCAGTTCGTAGAAGACCTCCTGCACGATGTCCTCGGCGTCGGAGGGATCGGGCACACGCCGGCGGATGAAATTGCGCAGCCGGGATCGTTCTTCCGTGATGATTTCGGAGATTTGACGGTCTTGCTCGGTCATCCCCGTGATCCTCGACGGCTCATCCATCCATTCCTGTAGACGAATGGCAGCCGCAAATATTGTAGAGATTTAAGTGGCTGAAACGGCGGGTGGGGGGCACACACAATCTCCCATGTCCGTCTCGCGCCATGCGAGCGATTGAATCAAAGGAGGGGCATGGCGCGCAACGATCGCCAATCCCCTGCTGCGCCGGCCCGCTCCTCCCATCGTTCACTGTTTGCCGCGCGGGCTCATCGAGTTGCTGGCGCGGCGACTCCCTTGATGAGCAGCCACAGCGCGAGCACTACTTCGAACACGAGCAATGGTAACCACATGAGCCAGCCGACCAGGCCGCTGAAGGATCCGATCTTGAATCCGGCGAGCTGCGCGGGAAGGAGCACCACGACCAGGATCGAGGCGAATACGCCCAGCCAGGCCAGTGGGATGGGGATCATTCGACCGCGCAGGAGGAGGTAGGAGAAGAGCGTGCTGCCCACGGCGAAGCAGGTCGCGGCGATCAGCCCGGTCCAGTCTCCCATTTTCAGCAGCAAAGCACCGAGCGCGTTCCCTGCCGCGGCGTCCGCGCCAGCCGCCGCTGTGTCCGCCGTCGCGACCGACAGCAGGGCCAGCGTCACGAGGGAGGAAACGGCGGCGATGACGAGGCCCTCGCCGACGCGACAGCACAGGGCCATCACTGCAAGGTCGCGGTCCTGATCGTGCGTCAGCGCGTAAAGCGTTACGGCTAGCACCAGGGCGCATCCGGCCTGGAGCAGCGTAAGCAGGATGTCCACCCGCACGAGCGACGCGTGCTGAGCGATGCTGGCGAGCTTCGACGCGATCCCCTCTCCGCTGATCGCCCGGTTGGACAGGACCAGACTGGTGATGCCGACTGCGATATAGAAGAGGAACGTGAAACCGGCGATTCTTGCGTTCGTCGTGCGAGTCATGTGTGCCTCCGAGAGGAAATTCGCGAACCTGTTAGTCAGTCAACGCAGCTGTGCGTTGTGATGCTTCGTCGAGGCGGGTGCTTTGAAATTGCGTCCGCAGCCGCACCGCTGCGGCAAGGAATGCTGGCGCTCATCCTCACGCCCATTCCGTCTGGCAATGAAGTCCGTCCTCCACTGGTCCATCGGCGTTGTAAAGCGGTGCAAGACAGATCCCATGCCGTGCCGCAATGGTCTCCATCCGCTCGACCCGCTCCGGAGTGATGAACCCTCTTCCCTGAGAGAAAGGTTCGAACCGCCCCTCCAGTGCAAGAGCCATCCCTTCAAGTAGACATCCATGGACCACATCGGGGAACGGATGCCGATTCAGAATTCCATGAAAATCCGGCGTGAACTTCATTCCGCCTGTGATCTGTCCCAGACCTCCGAAGAAGACTTTGGCGTCAAGCCTTTCCGCCGTTGGAGACAAGTTCTTCGGGTAGCCCGCATCGCAAACAATTGCGTCAGACGCGATCCGCCCCAACAGAAGCGACGGGGACGCCAGACTCGCCGCGCAGATCACGACGTCGGCCTCTGCGGAGAATCGCTGGAGATCCGTCGCGATCTCCACCTGAACTCCATCGTCTTGCAACTCCTCTGCCAGCCTGCGTAATCGCTCCACGTTGCGTGCGCTGAGCAGCACGCGCTTCACGATGGGCGCCAGACAACGGGCGCAGCCGGAACCCACATCTCCTGTTGCTCCCACGATGAGCAGCGTTGATCTGCGGAGGTTCCGGCCCTCCAGCGCACACATTTTCTGGATGCCCTGAACGATGAAAGCAACTGTCAATGTATTGCCGGTCGTAAAGACCGTACCGCGTCTTTCAGGAAGCTGATCGAAGTTGCCCTCGATCAGAATGGAGCTGAATCCTCCGAGACTCACGATCTTCGCTCCTGCCTGGATCGCACAGGCCGCCGCCTTTCGAACGCGGGCGATGTTCTCGTGCACGTAGGCGGCTTCCAGTCGGTCGGGAGGAATGAAGGAGTCGATGTACAGGCCGCGCGCCTTCGCGCCCCCGCTCTTCGTGCGGATGATCGATCCGACGTCGACATGGCAGACCACTCTGGGCGGAATCCATGGGAGGATGTCCTTGATCTCATCGTCCGGCAGGGGCGTACGCTCCGGTCCGCGCAGGACAGCGAGTACCTCCGCAGCCGCTCTCCAACTCTCCTGATGCCCGATCAGAGCGAAATCGACCTCGACCGTCGGCCCTTGCCTGGCTACACTGGCAATCGAGTCACCCATGTAAGCGTTACCTCCCCGGGTATCCCCAGCATGTCTAGCGTCTTCAGATACTGTTGCAGCGACGCTCCGCGAAGCTCGGCTGCCGACAAGCTGACCTCGAACAGTGATGGCTTCACACAGCTGGCGTGGCACACTTCGCAATGTCCATCCTTGCATTCCTTCGCCAGCATCTGCGCGAGGGTGGTCATCACATCCAGATGCAGCCGGTAGACCTTGTCGTCGAAGCGCTGCGC
>WNFB01000250.1_pt1 | contig 44629 bp, 41 predicted proteins | sample 5400501 | NCBI WGS metagenome assembly WNFB01 (sample SAMN13153341, study PRJNA577476) | soil metagenome | isolation source: 200 cm saprolite under Douglas fir tree site 2 hole 1 | place: USA:California | collected 2015-04-18 | reverse complement strand
TACTTCCGAAGCGCCCAGGTCAGTGGCGGATTCCGCTCGAGCTACCTGATCATGGCCGGCCTCACCGCTGTCCAGGGCCTGTTTGGACTCGCCCTCGTCGTTACGGGACACCCGCCCGGCCGGCTGCTTCACGTCGTCTACGGGATCTTCGCGGTGCTGTTTCTGCCCGGCGCTTACGTGTGGGCGCAAGGCGGTTCGAAGCGCCGGGAGGCCATCATCCTGGCCGCCGCGGCCTGGATCGTTGCAATCGCATACTTGCGCGGCATCTCCACCGGCTGACGCCTTTCGGCCTCAGTGGGTGCGGAAAAGGACGCCCACGCCGTAGGTGATCGCCGCCACGACTGTGCCCACCGCCAGCATCTCGAGGCCCGACCGGACTCCCCCCTTCCCCGTAAAGAACGACCGCGCGGAGCCGATGAGAAAGAGGAATGCGCCAGAGAAGACGGCCGCGATGGCCAGCGAAGCGAGACCGGAGAGCGCAGAGCCCGTGACCAGCCGACCGATGATGTAGCCGATGACCGGGATCGCGCCTCCGATCAAGGTCGAGATCCCGGCGACGAGCCCCTCGCGCGCAGGGTTCTCGAACTGCGACGCATCCAGGCCGAGCTCCTCGCGCGCCTGCGTCTCGAGCCATACCTTCTTGTCCTTCGTGATGCGATCGACGATCGTCTTCGCCTCTTGAGCGGTGAGACCCTTGGAGCGATAGATGTCGACCAGCTCCGCCTTCTCGAGCTCCGGCATCGCCTCGATCTCAGCCGCCTCGCGCGCCAGCTGGCCCTCGAACACCTCGCGCTGCGACTTGGTCGCGAGGTACGCGCCGCCCGCCATCGAAACGCCTGACGCAACCATCGCCGACAGGCCGCCGATGAGCACGACGCGTGGATCGATGCTGGCGCCGCCCACCCCGGCAAGCACGCCCAGCGTCGCCGTGAGCCCGTCGTTGACCCCATAGATCACGTTCCGGATGCTTTCGGCGCCGCCGCCGTGCCACTCCTCGTCGGCAGCCACCGGCGACCTCGAGTCTTCGTCTCGCTCCGCGACCTCGTCCGGCGACTGGTGGTCGAGCTCCTCGGGCAACACCCGCCGCAGCACGCCCTGGGCCTGCTGGTTGGCGACGGTCGACACCTGGCTGAGATAGGAACGCAGCACCTGGCCCTCGGCGACGCCCGCCAGGGCGAGCGCCGGCCCGATGCCCACCACCCGGGCAAACGTCGCCAGCACGCGAGCTGTCCCCTGCGGCCTCCTCTCGGAAACCTTCACGCCGCACGACGCGAGCAGCTCCGCCCAGGCCTGCGCGTGATGCCGCTCGGTCTCGGCCAGCGCCTTCAGGCGATTGCGCGCCCGGGGATTCGACGCCACTTGAGCCAGCGCGTCGTAAATGTTGGCCATCCTGGCCTCGCCCGCCCAGTTGGAACGCAGCGATTTGACATCGGAGTCGGAGAGAGCCGGGAGCGTAGAGGGCGCGGCCACGTGCCTATCCTAGGGATGGATGGGGCCCACCCACCGCACTTGATCTAACGTAGGTGCCCGCCATGAAATCGAGTGCATCCCCGCTTCGGATCCTCATTACCGGCGGCGCGGGATTCCTCGGCGTCAACGCGGCGGTGCACCTCATCGAGCGCGGCTGGCACGCGACCATCCTCGACAACCTGAGCCGCGGCGGCACGGAACGAAACCTCAAGTGGCTCGTCACGCAGCATCCCGCGCGCATCACCTTCATCAAAGAGGACGTGAGAGACGCGAGCGTCCTGACCGAACACGTCAAGAACCAGGACGCGATCCTGCACCTGGCCGCCCAGGTTGCGGTCACCACATCACTGCTCGACCCCGAAACCGACTTCGAAATCAACGCCCGCGGCACCCTGAACCTTCTCGAGGCGACCCGCAAGCACAACCCCGAGGCGCCCTTCGTCTTCGCATCGACCAACAAGGTGTACGGGAAGCTCGACCACAACAGCGGTCCGTGCAAGGAGACGACCCCGCTCGACTTCCATAGCCCATACGGCTGCAGCAAGGGCACCGCCGACCAGTACGTCCGGGACTACGCCCGCTGCTTCCACATGAATACGGTCGTGCTCCGCCAGAGCTGCATCTATGGCGCCCACCAGTACGGAACCGAAGACCAGGGCTGGGTCGCGCACTTCGTCCATTCGATCCTCGGCAACCGTCCGCTGACCATCTACGGCGATGGCACTCAGGTTCGCGACCTGCTGGATGCGAGAGACCTCAGCGCGCTCTACGAGACAGTGATCGAGAAAATCGATAAGACGCGTGGCGAGGTCTACAACGTGGGCGGCGGCGAGCCGAACCAGCGCTCCTTGCTGGAGGTCATCGAGCAGATCGGTGAGCTCGTCAAGAGGAAGCCGCAGTACACCTTTTCGGACTGGCGCGAGGGCGACCAGACGTACTACGTCAGCGACATCTCCAAAGCAAAGAAGGACCTCGGCTGGGAGCCGCGCATCCAGTTCGATCGCGGCCTAGAGGACCTCGCGGCCTGGGCCGCCTCACTGGATTAGCTCTTCGGCTGGGCATCGGCGCGGGTGCACGTGAAGTGGCCACATCCGCCCGGCAACGCACGAAGCAGACGAGCCTCGCCCCACGCGACGCACGCTACCGTCATGGTTGCCGCGCGCATGGACGCGCCCAAGATTCCAGGACGCGCGGCGGCCATGTCCTCGACCGAGCCGCCGACGGGTCCGCGCCAATCCAGCCAGCTGAAATAGAGGATGTCGAGCACCTGCAAGAGGACGTGGTAGCTCCAACGCGTGGCCGTCACCGGCAGCCCGCAAAAAGCTGCCAGGCCGGAGAAGCGGTCTGCAGAAAAGATCTGGATGTGGCCGCCGTGGCGAACCTTCGCGGTCCAGCGGGTGCCACACCCAATCAACCGATAGAGAGTCCACCGCTGCCCCTCGAGCGGAAGGACGATGTGGAATCCCCCGCCGGGCCGAACCACGCGCGCGATCTCGCGCAGCACCCGCTCGGGGTTCTCGACATGCTCGAGGACGTCGAAGACCCACACGAAGTCGAACTCGCCGTCGGCAAAAGGCAGCCTCTCGGCCTGGGCGGCTCGAAAGTCCACACCCTCCGGTGACGCCTCCGCGACCGCAAGCGCGGAGCGGCTCACATCACACCCGACGACCTCCAGGTCAGGTCTTTCGCGCTTGACCGCCTTGGCGACGGAGCCCGCTCCGCAGCCTACGTCGAGCACCTTGCCGCGGACAGACTTCATGTCAGCAAGCAGGTAGCGCAGTTTCAGTCCGTTCATGAACCACGGCCGAGGCCGCAATGGAGCCGAGCCCCAGCGCTTGGCCTCGTAGTCGAACGAGCCTCTGGGTAGAGGAACGGGTTGCATCAGTGGGGCGCGGCTCGAGACGCTTGCGCGCACTCATCGGGGCCTGGCGCCGGCACCTGGACGCCGACGATCGCCCATCCGTCACCCAGGTTGGTCCCGATCAAGCTGAACCACTGTGGGTTGTCGGCGATGAAGGCCTCGTAATCAGCCACCGAAGCGTTGAAAGAGCTCACGGGAGGCAGCAGGAGGAGCCGTGCGTGAGTGTTCCAGAGCCAGCATTGCAGTAGAGGGCCTGCCACGTCTTTGTGGTCCTCGTAGCGATAGTTCGCCGGGAGATAGTAGAAAGGGTCATAGAACTCGCTCACGATTTGAGCGCCCGGCACGCCGCCGTCTCGCACCATCGTGTAGATCACTGTGGGTGCGTTGCCGGGCGCAATCACCACTCCGCCTCGGTAATCGGGGCGGTTGTAAACGGCGCCTATCGCCATCCCAAGCCTCACCTGGTCGCGATAGCCGGGCTCGGTTGCGGCGTAGGCGGACTGGATGGGAATCCAGAAGACTTGCATCACCGCCAGCGCGGCTGGGGCAATCACCCAACTGGCAGTGCGCAGATTATGGGCACGGGCCGGAACGATCTTGAACAGCAACACCGCCACGAGGATGGCCGCAAAGTCGAGCGGGAACTCAAACCGGCGCTCCATCCACTCGCTTGAGTGCCTCAACAGCGCGCTGAACCCAAGTGCTCCTGCCTGGAATACTAAATAACCGAAGCCATAGGTCAGCAGCATGTAAGAGGCCGGCCGCTTCCAAAGCGCCCATCCCAGACCTGCCGCAGCGACCGCCACGATGAGGCCTAGCGGGATCCTCAGCAGCTGTTGCTCCGAGGTCAGTGTCGAGCTGGTCTCAGTTGATCCAAGGGCGACGACCTGGAAATTCCAGTACAACGGGTAGATCGGGTTTCCCGTCTGATCGAGCAGAAACTTGACGTACGCCGCCATCACTAGCGCCCAGCCCAACACCAATGGGACCTTGCTCACTCCGGGCCGCTTGCCTAACACCCACGCGACCACCAGGCCGGCCGCGAAAAGCCATGCCTCGACCCGCGCCGCCGCCGCCAAACCCCAGGCCACGCCAGCCCAGAAGCCACGCTTTGGCGTTAGCCAGATCCCGAACAACAGCAGTGCGATAGCGATCGGCTCGACCATTCCCGCGTCGTCGTTGAACACGCTCACCGGCGAAAGCGCCGCGAACGCAGCTGCGGCTACAGCCACTTGCATTCCCCAGTAGCGATGGCAAAGAAGGAAGATCAGCACCACTGATGCCGTCCCAGCCGTGAGGCTCAGCAGGCGCGCCAGCAGGATGTCCGGTGACCCGGTTGCGAAAAACAACAGGTCCATGAGCAGTGGATGGATGGGGCCCCAGAAATACTCCACGCCGCGCATGTCCCATAGGCGCGGGCCGTGCGACAGGCCGATCTCTTTGGTGAGATATGCGATCTGCCAGTGGTGATAGGCGTCGGTGAATCCGTTGCCCGCGTTCTCGGGGTCGGTCAAGAAGAGGTAAGCGAGCCTGGGCACAAGCGCGGCAGCGGCAATCAGAACGACCCACCGGCGCCGTGGCCCGGCTAACGCTGCGGGGTCCGGCTCGGCCGCGTTATCAGTCCGTGAAGGCCGATCGAGCTCGTCTTCGTCCGCGAGCATCCTCGGCAGTAACTTCAAGCGCTGGCGGCCTCGGCTGCCACTTGCTCGTGCGAGCGCGCGACCTCGAGGATCGAACGTTCGAGCGTGTCCAGATGCCTTTCCCAATCGAATCGACGCGCCCATTCGAATGCGTGCTCGCCGGTGGTCTGGTTCGCGGCCGGGTCGTCGAGCAACGAGGCGATCCCGCCGGCATAGTCGGCGACCTCGAGAGGCTCGGCGAGATGACCAGTACCGGGTCCCATGGTGACCGTCGGACCGGCCTGGTTCCAGGCCACCACCGGGACGCCCTTGGCCATCGCTTCGATCACGCCCATCCCGAAGTCCTCCTCCGGCGCCGGGTAGACGTACACGGCAGCGCCCTCGTAAAGCTTCTGCAGCTCACCTTCGGTGATCGGACCCAGGAACAAAACGGAGTCGGTCAGCTTGAGGTCCGCGGCGAGCGCCTTGAGGGTCGCAGTGTGAGAAGTGGACGGTCCAGGGATGACGAGTTGCACCTTCGGGAGCCGCTTGCGTACTTCCTGCATGGCGCGGATGGCCAGGTCGAACCGCTTCTGCGGATAGTGCCGGTTGGTCAGCAACACGTACGGGCGCCTGATCGGGTAACCGTTGATCGTGAGCCCTCCCGAAAATCGCGACTTGACCGGCAGCGGAAACCCCGACGCCGCCACGTGGCACCCGGCCGGGCAATCGACCGCTTCTCGTTTGTAGATGCCGCGGATGATGTCGCCGATGTAGCCGCCGTTGACCAGCAGCTGGTCGGCCTCCTGCACCGAACGCCGGTCCGCCCACGCCACAAATTTCGTTGCGCGTAGGACGATCGCTGCCAGCAGACGGTAGTCGGCATTGGCCACCCAGCCCGTCTCGCGGTCGATGCTGCGCGGGTAAACCAGCCGGTTCGGCTGATTCAGGTAGACGACATACGGGACGTCGATCAACCGCGCCGCCCACCAGGCGATCCAGGCGCTCGGCTGGTTGCAGCCAACGATTACCTCGACGCCGCGGAAGCGCCAGGCGTAAAGCGGCATCAGAAGCGACGCCGCCGCCATTTGCGCCGCCTCTCGGAACGGAAACCACCGCGGCAGCTGCGGCAGAAACGTGCGCACGTGCACGTCGCCGATCAGATCCGGGTAGCAACGCGACGCGTCGACTGTGGGCGCGTAGCACTCAACGGCAAGTCCGCGCCGGCGCAGACCAAGCACCTCTTCGATGACGATGCGCTCGCCGCCGCCCGAGTACGTGAATCCGCAGTGGAACACCGCGACCCGGTGCGGCCCGGCTGCCATCGCGCGTCGCCTTCCGCCGACGAGCAGGAAACCAAGGAACCCGAGCACGAGGGCATAGCCGGCTGTGATCGCGTGGTACAGGACGATCGCGCCGGCGGCCACCGCCGCGGCCAGGCCGAGCCCTCCGCCGAGCACAAGCGAGCCGGCTACCTCGAGGCTGCCCACGTAGCCAGGACCCGCGGGGACGGCGAACGCGAGCAGCAGCGCGGGGTAGGCGGCCATCGCCTTGATGATCGGTACGGGGACACCGACGGCCAAGAACAGCAGGCTGAAGTTGAAGGCGTCGATGAGCAGAGCGATGGCGGTCAGCCCGGCGAGACGGCCGGCGAGCGCCGGCGTCCAGAGGCCTTTGGCCCCGGCTCGAAACGCGAAAGCCTGGCCGGCCAGGCCGGACGCCAAGCGCTCTGGCAGCAGTCTGCGCGCCAACGGCGAGCGAGCAATGCGCGGCCCGAGCAGCGCCGTGCCCAGCACCGCTGACAGCAGAGCGACTGCAAGCGCAGCCGCGCCTAGGAGCCCTCGCGGTGCGGTCACCACACCCGCCGCGGCCAGAACCTCAAGCGCGGCGAGCACGACCGCCACTCCCGCGAGGTCACACGCCTTGTCGATGACGACTGTGGCCAGCGCCGACCCGGGCGGCACCCGGTGACGCCGCCACAGCCACCAGCCCCGCATCGCGTCGCCCGATCGGATCGGAATCACGTAGTTGAGCAAGCTGGCCGCGGCGTTCATGGCGAACGCGCGCACCATCCCCACCGGGGCCAGCGGGCGCAGGAGCACGAGCCAGCGCCGCGCCCTGATGACGCTCGTAACGAGGAACAGAGCGAGCATCAGGACCACCGCGGCCCAGCTGTGCACCCTCGCGTGGCTGAGCACCTCGCCCAGCGAAACGGTGCGCAGCCACAGGACCACGAGGACAATCGCAAACGCCGTTTGGACGAGTCCGCGAATCCATTTGTTCATGAGCTGACCGTCCCCATGCCCTCAGAGGCGGGAGCGATGAGAATCCAACGCTGCACGGCGATCCAGAAGACGAAGAGCCACCCGATCATGAGGACGGTGCCGCCGTAGTCGTGAAAGATCAACGCGGGCAGGTGCCCCCACGTCGCCTCGAGCGCCGCCACCATCGCGACGCGCGCGAGGTTCAGGAGCATCGTCCCGCAGACCCCGATGACGATCGCCTGCACCCTCGATCCGAGCGCCTGCCGGCCGCGCAGGCCCGAGAAGAAGCTCATGCCGAGCAGGAGCAGGCTCTGCCAGCCGATGCAGTTCCAGGAGATGAAGAGCGTGTGCATGGAGCCGGCCGCGTCCCACACCACGATGTCGCTGCCGGCAGCGGCGGCGCGCACACCTACGAGCCCCAGCAGGCTGACGACCATGCGGGCTTCGACGGGCACGATCGCCTGCAGCGGGTTGTTGACGCCCAGCTGCAGGGCCCACGACGTGAGGAAATCGTCGAAGGTGGTGACCAGCGGCAGGAGCATCAAAAGCGCGCAGCTCATCGCCAGCAAAGTCATGTTGACGGCGTCTCGATCGTTCCGCCTCATTTCCAGGACCTCAGGAACGACAGCACGCGCCGGCGCTGGGTCAGAAGGGGGATCGCAAAGCCCACGCCGAGCCACCCGATCAAGGATTCCGGAACGACGCTTGTGGGCGGAGTCAGTCGCGTGTCCGCCAGGCCGACAGGACCGTCGTAAGTCATCGATTGCCTGGTGCCCGTGATGTGCGTCAGCACCACCTGAAGGCACAGCGAACCACCGGTGGGGATCAGGACCTGCAGGGGCATATTCGTACTGACGGTGAACGGGCTGCTCGTGTTCACGCCCGACGTACCGAACGTAGTGGTCCATGTGCTGGGCGGGTTGGGGATGAGGGCCAGAAACCCTGCGCAGCTCGCGGTCGCTGAGACGCCGGCGCTCACAGTCACGGTGTCTTTGTTGTTGCCGGTGGTGGGGCCGGTCCAGTACATCGTGAAGTCCCACTGTCCGGCAGCCACGGTTTGCAACGGAAGGTTGGTGAATGCCCAAACCGTCGTCACTCCACCGGCGGTCGACTGGATGCTGCAGACGTTCGCCGCGGGCGTTCTCGTGCCTACGGTCTGGTCCATCGTCGATGCGGTGCATGGAGCGGCCCCGGTTCCATGCAGGTAGAGCGGGCTCACCGCCGCGTGCACGGTCTGGACCTTCGCCGAGCTCAGGGCCAGCGCCCCGAACGCCACCAACAACGCGGAGGCGACGAGCCATCCGATCCATTTTGTGGAACCAAGCCGGCGCGGACTCGCTACGGACATGGCCTTGGGCGGGACCGCCATCGGACTGCGCGCATAGCTTCCGGCGCGGGACCCGAGCAGCCAGCGCCTGAGCAAATTCAGGCGGCGCAGGTGCTTGACCTCGTCGGTGATGATCCCGGTTTTCGGCGTACGGAACCACGGCCCTTCTTCTTTCTCCAGCAGGCCTTTCATCGCTGCCCAGCCCTGGAACGGAACCAACGCAAAAGAAAGGACGAGAGCGCCGAGCACACCCTGCAGGTCGCGCTTCGGAGCGTCCTCGAGGATCAGCCCGCCGAGATTCATGAGCGGCAGCGCGAAGATGTTCGACAAGATGAGCGACCAGCCGAGCGCCGCGGTCCATCCCGGGATGTGCGCGTGGAACACGATTTCAGCGAGGAGCCAGCTGAGCGTCCCCACCGCGAAGAGCGCCGCCTGGAGATAGTAGGCGGCGTCGTAGAGGAACTCCAGCTTCTCCAGCGGGCGGACAGAAGCAGACAGCATGATCGGCAGAAACCACCTCCGGACGTTGAACGTGTGCCCTTCCGCCCAGCGCATCCGCTGGCGTGCGAGCCGCGCAAACGTGCTGACGCATTCGGCCGGGGTCTCGGCCCACGGCGTGTACGCGACCTTGTAACCCCGCGCGTACAGCTTGAGCGTGAGTTCCCAGTCCTCGGTCAGGCTGGTGCCCCAGCCGACCTCGCGCAGGATGTCCGCGCGGATCATGTAAGCGGTGCCCGCGATCATCTTCAGCGAGCCCACCGCGTCCTGGAACGGCCGCTCAACCATGTAGCTGCCGGCGTACTCGGCGCGCACTGCCTCGGTCAGCCAGCTCTCGGACTTGTTGAGGACGTGCCACTGATAGCTCTGGACCGCGGCCACATCCTCGCGCCGCTTCACCTCTTTATCTCCGTTGGTCTGATAGAAGTAAGGCAGGAAGCGTTCGATCGAGTCCGGGAACGGCATCGAGTCCGCATCGAAGATCACGACGTATTCGGTGCGCGGATCCATGACCTTGAGGGCCTCGCGGAGCGCTCCACCCTTGAATCCCAGCCGGCTGGTGCGGTGGCCGATCTTGAAACGGGGCCGGCCCTGCCAGCGCTGCAAGATCTGCACAGACTCATCGGTCGAGTCGTCGACGACCACCACCTCGTACTCGGGGTAGTCGAGCTGTTCGAGGCATGTGAGCAGGCGCTCGATGACGCGCTTCTCGTTGTAGGCTGCCACGTGGATCGACACGAACGGGTGGTAACCGAGGTCGATGTGGTACCCGTTGCCATTCCCGTTCCCGTTGCCGTTACGACTGATCCGGCTCAGGCCGGCTGCGTGCCGGTCGCCATCCGGGTGTGAAAACCCATTTCCATTGGCATTGCCGTTGCGGGTGCCCAAAACCAGCGTCGTCAGCAGCACGATCGCGGTGCCCAGGTAGTACTTGATCGCGTAGGTGAAAAAGATCGCGCCGAGGAAGAGGCCTGTGAACGCGAACGCGTACGCCAGGACGTCCGCCCCGGAGAGGGCCTGCGATCGCGTGACCAGGTCGAAGAAGCCGTGGACCAGGAGCGCGATGGGGATGATCGAGATGACGATCGCCAACGCCACGATCGCGTTGAGGAGGATCGACCAGAGCAGCTGACCGAGCTCCGGCCGTGGGTGGTGCGAGGGCGAAGAATCCCCGGCCATCAACCCGTCACTCCCCCGTTGGCAGCTTCGCGCCGCGACTCAGCGATGTCGTAGCTCGTAAAACGCCGGTGACCGCCGGGCGTGACCACAGCGGGGCGCACGCTGCCGTTGCGGACGGCTCGGTTCAAGGTCTGCTGGCTGACGCCGAGAAGGCGGGCGGCTTCGCTCGAGCCGATCAGCCCGGCCCCACGCTCGCTACCGGCTAGGCCGCCCTCCAGGCCCTCGACGTCCTGCGGCAGGAAGCGGCGATGGCCGCCGGGCGTGACGAGCGCAGGCTTGAGCAGTCCCCTCGCAACGGCGCGCAGAACCGTCGCTCGGCTGATCCCAAGGCGTTGTGCTAAATCGTTCGAACTGAGCAAAGTGTGCAAGTCGTGTGCTGAAGCAACGCATCATAAGCATTTGGCGGTCGGTTTCAACCAGACTCGTCCCTTGGTAAATCCAGAGCGACGCAGTCGGTTTGTCGTCGAAATATTGCATTGACGGATTGATTCACGATGGGTTCTCTGCCAAACTCTTGTGCCGAGGCGTTCCGGTCAGGAGGACCTTCAGAAAGGATGGAGGCCGGGGCTCAACCTCAAATCCATCGAACCTCACCCCCCGCAGCCAAGCTCGGAGCCGGTGTCGAGAAATCGCCCGGCCCGAGCCTTTTTTGAGGGGTGTGGCCTGGGAAAAGCTCGCCAAGGCGCGGCCCAGACCGCCGACGCCAAGGCGGGGGTGGCGCGAGGAGGAGCGCATCGTTAGGTGCGTGACGACGAAGCGCCGGGACCCCCAACGCCGGCGTCAGCGCCCGTAGGGGCGCTCGGCGGAAATGGGCCGATGAATTGGCGAGCGGCTTCCCGGGGCGCACCCCTAAGCCCTGCGGTGGACCTCGGCCCACTCTTCGAGTGCTTCTCGCCAGTGCCGCAGCGCCTGAGTCCGGGTCGATCCGAGGCACCCGTTGCGCGGTCGTGGCGCCGGCGCCGCGAGCTCGGCGGTGGACAAGGGCTCGACCTTTCCGGACACCCCGAATCCCGCCAGGGTGGCGCGGGCCAGCTCATCCCAGCTCGAGCAGCCTCCGGCCGTGACATGGACCACTCCGTCCATGTCGGTCGACGCCAGGGCGATGGCAGCCGCCGCAAGGTCCGCGGCGTAGGTCGGGTTGATGGTCTGGTCGAACACCACCCGCAGCCGTTCGCCGGCAGTGGCACGTTCGAGGATGCGTTCCGGAAAGCTGAGCCTCCCGCCGTCCCCGCTCCCGCCGAACAGAGCCGCGGTCCGGATGATCAGCGCTTGCGGCATCACCATCGAGGTCAGCTTTTCACCCTCCAGCTTCGACTTTCCGTACACGCCGAGCGGATCCACCTCGTCGGCCTCAACGTAGGGGCGGTCGAGCGCGCCGTTGAAAACGAAGTTGGTCGAGAAGTGGATGAGCCGCACCGCGTTTTGAGCGCAGGCGAGCGCGACGTTGAACGCTCCCTGCGCATTGACCTGATACGCGGCCTCCTGCTCGGCCTCGGCTCGATCGACCGCGTTGTACGCCGCGCAGTTGAAGACGACCTTGGCCTCGTAGTGGGGCAGCGCTCCGTTCATCGCCGCCAGGTCGGTCACCGACATCTGGGCCCGGGTCAAACCAACCGCATCCGGGAGCAGCTTCATGAGCTCGGATCCCAGCAGGCCACCGGCCCCGAGCACCAGCGCCTTCACTAGGACGCGCTGGTTTCCTTTCGCTCCGGTGAGGACGCCGGGGGTTCCTCTCGCTCCGGCGCCGCGATGGCAGCGCCCTTCGACCCCGGATTGGTCAGGAGCAGGGCCGTCATGTCCGCCTCCGCGACCGGCCGGCCGTACAAGAAGCCCTGAGCGGTGTCGCAGCCGGCTTCGATCAAAACCGCCTCGGCCGCGCGGTCCTGCACTCCTTCCGCCACGACCCGGAGTCCCAGGTTGTGGCCGAGCCCGACCGCGGAGCGGACGATGGCGCCGGAGTCGGCCTCGTTGCCCAGTCCGGCGATGAACGAACGGTCGATCTTGATCTCGTGCAGGGGCAGCCGCATCAAATACAGAAGCGACGAGTAGCCCGTCCCGAAGTCGTCGAGCGAAAGGCGCACGCCCATCTCGTTGAGGGTATGAAGGGCCTTGGCCGCCGCGGCCGCCATGGCCACGCCCTCGGTGATCTCGAGAGTAAGCCGCCGCGGCTCCACCTTGGACGCGGCCAGCGCCTGCGCGACCATCTCCTCCAGTGAGTGGTCCTCGATGATGCGCGGCGAGACGTTGAGAGCCACCGAGACGTCGATTCCCGCCTCGAGCCATCTGCAGAGCTGATTCAGCGCGGTGTCGAGAGCCCACGCCGTCAGCGGATGGATGACGCCCGTCTCCTCGGTCATCGGGATGAATCGGTCCGGCGGCATCAGGCCCTCGCGTGGATGGTTCCAGCGCACCAACGCCTCGACGGAGTAGGTCGTGCCGCTCGACAGCAAAATCTGTGGCTGGTAGTGGAGCGTCATCTCGCCTTGCGGGATGGAGCGGCGCAACTCGCCGGCCAGGCCTGAACGGCGCAGGCTCTGTGCCTCCTGCTCCGGCGCGTACAGCGAGCAGCCGCCGCCCGAACGCTTGGCGACGTACATCGCGACGTCCGCGCGCCGAAGGAGGGTGCCCGGGTCGTCGCCGTGCACGGGATAGAGAGCGATTCCGATCGACGCCCCCGTCTCCACCATCTGATCGCCGATCGCGAATGGACCTTCCAGCGCGGCGAGGATCTTGCGCGCGGTGGAAACCACATCATCAGGATGCTTGGCATCAGTGGTGAGGACGGCGAACTCATCCCCACCGAGGCGGGCGATGGTGTCGGTCGCTCGCAGCACTCCGCGCAGGCGCGCCGTCACCTCCTGCAGCAGGCTGTCGCCGCGGTCGTGTCCGAGCGCGTCGTTGATGTCCTTGAACCGATCGAGGTCGAGCAGCAGCACGCCGAACATCCGCTGGTTGCGCCGCGCGGAGAGGAGGGCCTGGCGCAGGCGGTCGCCGAACAGGCTTCGGTTCGGGAGACCTGTGAGCGCGTCGTGGAGCGCCTGGTATTCGAGCGCGTCGGTGTGTGCTTTGCGCTCGGAGATGTCGCGCATGGTGGCGATGAAGAGATGGCGCGAGCCCACGTGCATCGAGCTGACGACGAACTCGAGGGGGAACAGGCTGCCGTTCTTGCGCTTGCCCATCGTGTCGTGGGCGCCGCTGGCGGGCAGGTCGAGCTTGAGCCGCCGCTGCAGGTAGTTGACGAACGCGCTGCGGTGCGTGGTAGCGATGAGGGTGTCGACCGGCTGCCCGACCAGCTCTTCCTCGGGGTAGCCGAACAGCTTGACGACGGCCGGGTTGGCCGACTCGATGACGCTCGCCTGGTCGAGCGTCGCGAGGCCGTCGGAAACGTTGTCCAGGACCGAGCGCGTCCTCTTCTCGCTGTCCTGCAGCGCGAGCTCGGCACGCTTCCGTTCGACGAACTCACCGATCTGCGAGCCGATGTCGTTCATGACCGCGATCAGCCCGTCGTCGAGAGGTCGCGGCGCCCACGTGTGGAGCGAAATCATGCCCACCACGCGACGCCCGCTTCGGACCGGAAAGCCAACGATTCCTTTGAGCCCTACGGCCAGGGCGGCCGCGGAGCGTTCCGAGCCGTCGGCGCCAACATCGGTGACGGCGACCGGGCCGCCCGACTCCCACACCTGCCCCGCGAGGCCCTCACCGCGACGGAACGAGGCGTCTTTGGCAGTGGCTTCATAGGCCGACGTATCGCGGCCAGGGCGCTTCCACGACGTGACGAAATGCATCGCCTCGCGCTGGAGGTCGACCTCCCAGTACTCGGCAAGCTCCCAATCCAGCGTCTCGCACAGGCCTTCGAGCACGTGCGGCGCAGCTCTGTCCCATCCCGGCGACGTGAGGAGCGCCTGCGTGACAGCGAATCGGGCGGCCTGAAGGACCTCACTGCGCTTGCGATCGCGGATGTCGATGATCACGGTCTGGAAGTAGAGCGGCTTGTCCCCCGCATCGCGCACGAGGCGCACGGCCACATCGGCCCAGACCTGGTCGCCGTTCTTCCGAAGGAATCGCTTCTCGTACCGAAGGTTGGCCGCTTCCCCGGCCATCATCTGGCGGTGAGCTTCTTTGGTGGCGGCGACATCGTCAGGGAACGTGACGTCGTATACGGACATGTCTTTGAGCTCGTCCGCCGCGTAACCCAGCAGCTCGCAGTAGGCCTCGTTGACCGACATGATCTTGCCGTCGAGGTTCGCGAACGACATGCCGGCCTGGGCCTGCTCGAAGAGAGTGCGGAAGCGCATCTCGCTCTCGCGCTCTGCCTGCTCCGCGCGGTACCGCTCGGTGATGTCGCTGACCAGGGCGAGCAAGCGATGCGGTCCCTCCGCGACGAGGCGATGGATGGCAACCTCCAGCTGCAACCGGCGACCGTCTTTCCTGATCAGGCCCGCCTGGTACCGGACCGGCGCCGCGTCGCCGTCAAACCTCTTCGAAAGATTGGCGGCCAGCGCCTCGCGGTCGTCCTCAGGAGCGAGCTCGATCAAGGAAGGCATTGCAATTAGCTCGTCCTGCGTGTAGCCGGTGAGCTTCAGGTACGCGTCGTTGCTGGCGATGTACCTGCCGTCCTCGGTGATGAGCAGGCCTTCGCCGAGGTCGCTGATGGAAAGGAGCAAAGAGGCCTGGCGATCGACCTGGACGCTCAGGTCGCGGTCGACCGAGCGCCTTATGAGGAGAGCGAGGAGGCCCAGCCCGAGAAGCACAAGGGTCCAGATCGCGATCGCCCCAAACGAGACCATCAGCGAGGTGACCGCGTAGATCCACAGCACGCCCACGCCGGCGAGGGCGATGGCGAACAGGTAGGCGAAATGCCGCGCGTGCAGGCCGAGCTCGAAGTACAGAAGCATGGTGGCGAAGACGGCAGCCGCAAGGGGAGGCAGGTCATCGCCGAGCCACGGCCCTGCCACTCCGAGCACCAGCACCGTGAGGACCGCGCTCACCACCATCAGCAGCAGCTGGATGGCAAGGTTGGCGGCCAGTCGCGACACGCGGACGGCGATGGCGATGGCGGCAAACACAATGCCGGCCCCGATCAGGACGAGCTCTCGTTGCACCGCGTAGGAGGGCAGGTGGGCCTCCCAGATGCGGAAGGCGACCGCCCCGATGATCGCCGCCGCGGCGATGCCGTTGACGATGACCAGCCGCCAGGACCGCAGCGGCTCCGCGCCGGGCCAGGCCTCAGAGATCAGGCTGAAGGGGTTGCCCGCGGGCTTGCCCGCAGACTGGTTCCTCTCAGCCGACACTTACCGGCATGCGGGCCGCGCTCGGAACGTAGGCCACATTCACCACTTCGAACGATAACGTTCGAGACCGAAACCTGTTGCGCAGACCGCTACTTGGTCGTCTTGGCTTTCGGGCGCTGTGGGACCGAACGCTTGAGCGGCGGCCGCCGCGTGGCGTGCAGCGGAAGGGGCTTGTTGGGGTCGTCGGGCACCCGGTTGGGCCGGCCCGCGGCGGCATGCAGGGTGCGCAGCTTCGCCAGGCGCTCCTTCTTGGCCACCAGGGCCGCTTTAAGGGCGTCGGAAAGCTGGGTGTCGTTCATGGGGACCACCCGCAGGCGCGCCTCCAGCTCGATCACCTCCACCTCGGCTCGGGTCAGTTCTAGATCGATTGTTTTTGCCACTTTCTTCCCTTATACGGTACGGGGCTACAGCCCTAATTACTCACTACCCCGAAATAACTACCCCGGAAGCCGCCAGGTTATGCCTGGAACCTGTGAGTTGGCTGAGAACGCTCGAGATTACCCCGCAACCATATAGATCGTGAACGCAGCCATCCCAGGTGATGTGCAGTTCGTCCCAGCGGCACACAGACTGTGATCCGTCAGGTTCAAATTGACGATGCCTCCCCATCCGCTGCCGCAAGCCCCGCCGCAGGCTTTCTGAACAGTAACTGTCACGCTGCCGCCGCTAACCGTGACACTGAAGGTCGGCGGCACAGCCGTCGGCATCGGGTAACAGAAGGCACCCGGGCAGTACTGAGCAAACCCAACGACATTTGCACTTGGCGCGCCGCCGGGTACCCCGCCCGAGTAGGCGAGATTCGCCGAGCAAGGCGCTACGTAACTGCCTTTGCAAAGCGCTGAGCCCGAAAAGGAGATGTGGTCGTACATCCAGAAGGTCGGGGCGACCGTCGCGGTCGCTGCGAAGCCGTCGGTGACCTGGACCGTGAATTTCAGGTAACCGCTCGAGCCCACGAAGGTGCCGTTCAGCGTCAGGCCAGACAAGGAGGTGCCCGCAGGCAGCTGGCCGGACGTCAGTGTGTAGGAGTACGGGCTCACGCCGCCACTCTGCTGGCCGAAGACCCCGCACACGCTCACGCAGCCCAGCTCCACCGAGCACTGCGTGGCGCAGGCCGGGATCAGGCTCGCCGACAGGGCCGCCGCGATGGGCACCGAGCCGGGGATCGTGGCCGTGCTGTTGCCGGCGTCGGCGACCTGGACGGTGAAGGCGAAGGTGCCGGCGCTGGTCGGAGTCCCGGAGACCGTTCCGTCCGATGCGAGCGTCAGGCCGGCCGGCAAGGCGCCGTCGCTGATCGTCCACGTGTACGGCTGGACGCCTCCGGTCGCCGACAAGCCGACGGGGGCATAGGCGACGCTGACCTCGCCGTTGTGGAATGGCGCCGTCGCCGTGAGCGCAAGCGGTGTGGTCGGGGTTGGCGAGGGCGAGGGAGTCGGCAGCGTCTGCTGTGCGGTCGAGGTCGGTCGGGCGCAGGCGGCCGTGACCAGAATCAGCGCGCCGATGAGCGCGCTGCGCACCCTCCTCCCTTCCCTCTTGCTACGCACGAATCGCGAAGCGAAGTCTATCGCCGGATATGCGAATTTCTACCCGTCTAAAGAGATCGCGTCGCGCAATTTTTCAAAGAAACCCTTCGAGACCTTCTCAGGCTTGCCGGTGAGGCCGCCGACCTTGCGCAGGAGAGCCTTCTGCTCGGCGGTCAGATCCTTGGGGACGACGACCTGCACCAGCACGTACTGGTCGCCACGCCGGCCGCCGCGCACATCGGGCATGCCCTTGCCGGCAAGCCGAAACGACTGCCCGTGCTGGGTGCCAGAGGGGATGGCGATCTCAACCGCGCCGTCCAGCGTAGGAATCTCGATCCGGTCGCCCAGCGCCGCCTGGACCATGTTGACGCGGAGCTCGTAAATGACGCTCTGGTCGCGCCGCGCTAGGTGCGGGTGCGCCTTGACGCGAAGCACTACATACAGGTCGCCCGGAGACCCGCCCCGCATGCCGGCCTCGCCCTCGCCGCTGATCCGGATCTGCGACCCGGTGTCGACACCGGCCGGTATGCGCACAGCGAGCCGGCGCGTGAGAGAGGTGCGGCCCTGCCCACGGCACTGCGTGCATGGGTTCTTCAGGAGCCGGCCCGCGCCGCGGCAGGTGGGGCAGGTGATCTGCGTCACGATCGAGCCGAAGATCGACTGCTGGGCGCGCCGGATCTGCCCCGAGCCGCCACAGCCTGGGCAGGTGTCTGTGCCGGTGCCCGGCTCGGCGCCGCTCCCGGCACAGCGACCGCAGGTCGCAAGGCGCGGGACGTCGATCTGCTTTTCGACCCCGGTGAACGCCTCCTCGAACGTGATCGTCAGGTCGTAGCGGAGGTCGTCGCCTCGATCCGACCGCTGCCGCCGCGAGCGCCCACCGCCGCCGAAGAACGTGTCGAAGATGTCGGCAAACGGCATGTCCGAGAAGTCGACTGCCGGCCCGCCGCTTTCGACCGCCGCGTGGCCGAACATGTCGTAACTGCGGCGCCGGCCTGCGTCGGAAAGAACGGCGTAGGCCTCGCTCGCCTCCTTGAAGCGAGCTGCCGCGACGGGGTCGTTGGGGTTGCGGTCGGGGTGAGACTCCATCGCAATCTTGCGAAAGGCGCGCTTCAGGTCATCGGGTGAGGCCTGCCGGCCCACGCCGAGGACCTCGTAGTAGTCGCGCTTGACAGCCACAGATCAGATTTTCGGGGTTAGGCCTGGTCGGCGGTGCCGTCTGGGTCGGAGTCCGCATCGGCGGGAAGCGCGGGGCGACGGGCCAGCTTGACCAGGGCCGGCCGCACCACGCGGTCGCGGATTCGGTAGCCGCGCCTCAGCTCCGCCACCACGGTGTCCTCGGGATGCTCCAGAGACTCTTCGTGGCCGACCGCCTCGTGCAGCTTGGGGTCGAAATGCGCGCCCATTGACTTGATCGCCTCGAGGCCGTGAGCGCCAAAGGCGTCCTCCAGCTTGCGCACGCTCAGCTCCACGCCTTTCAGCCACGAAGGGTCGATGCCCTTGGGCCTGTGTTCGAGCGCCTTGTGGAGGTCGTCGAGTCCGGGCAGGAGCCGGTTGATCAGCTCGGCAGAAGCGTACTGGATGGTGTCGACCTGATCCTGGCGCGCGCGCTTCTTGAAGTTCTCGAAGTCGGCAGCCAGGCGCAGATACCGATCCTTGGCCTCAGCCGCGGTCGACTCGAGCTCGGCGATCTTGCCTTCGAGCGCCGCCACCTGTCTGGTGTTCGCGGCCTCCGCCGTCTCGGGTCGCCGCTCACCCTCGGGGGGGTCGTGCGGGTACTTACGGGTGGTCATCGCTCTTGGAGTGATACCGCGAGGTGCACCAAGCTCAAACCCCGAGCTCCGCCATCCGCTCGCTCGCGCTCAGCGCCACCGCTTGGAGGCGCGCGACGGTCTGGCTGTATGCCATCCGCGTCGGGCCGATCACCCCGAGCACCCCCTTGAGCTGATTGGACGGTCCGTACGTCGTGAGCACGACCGCGCATCCCTGCAGCTGGCTGGATGCGTTTTCGGAGCCGATGACAATCTGCATATCCGAGTTTCCGATGAGCTCTCGCAAGAGCACGGTCAGGTAGCGGGTCTCCTCCAAAACTTCGAGGACCTGCTGGAGCCGGGACGACTCGGCGAACTCGGGCTGGCGCAGCAGGTTGCGAACTCCGTCGTGGACGACGAGGGTCTCCGCACCCTGCTCGTACATGGCGAGGGCAGCGACGATGCGGTCGAGCAGCTCCTTCTCCAGACCGAGCGCTGCGGTCTCGTACTGCCGGCGAACCTCCTCGCCCGCCTCGCCGACGAGTGACTCGTTGAACCTAGACGCCAGGACGGTCAGCGTGGGCTGGGTCGCGTCGTCGGTCACCTGGACGACCTGTTGTCGCAGCAAATTGCCTTCCAGCAGAAGGATGAGCAGAACCTCTTTGGGCTCGAGTGAAACCAGGTCGACGTGCTTGATCCGGCCCTGGGAGCCGTGCGGCGCACTCGCCACTGAGGCGTTCTGGGTCACGGATGCGGTCGTCATGGCCACCCTCTCGACGAGGCCCTGCACGTCGGCGGTCCCGTGCCGCAGCTCGTCGTTGATGTAGACCCGCACCCGTTCGGGCACTTCCTCCAGGTCCATGAGGAAGTCGACGAAGTATCGATAGCCGGAGTCTGTCGGTATGCGGCCCGACGAGGTGTGCGGCTGCGCCAGGTATCCGAGGTCGGCGAGCTCGGCGAGCTCGCTGCGGATCGTCGCCGACGACAGGTTGACGAAATACCGGCTCTGCAGCGATTGGGAGCCCACCGGCACGGCGCTGGTCGTGAACTCCTGCACCACCGCCCGCAGGATCGCTTGCTTTCTATTTTCCATCATGATCTGGCACTCGGTTATCCCGAGTGCTAGCTACAGTACCGCCAAAGCGATCTGGTTGTGCAGATCCATGCCGCGTCGGGTTGGAGCCACGCGGCCGTCGACGCTCTCGATCAATCCGGCTCGCGCCAGGCGGCCGAGCTCGTCCTCGAAGCCCGGGCGCGGCGCGACGCCCTCGGCGGTGCGCAACCCGAGCATCAGGGCCTCGGCCCCTGTCTTGCGCTCGGGCAGCTCCTCGCCATCCGCCCTGGGCGCGGGGCACGCGGCGATGTACTCGCGCGGCCGGGCGATGTTCCACCACCGCCAGGCGCGCGTTCCGTCGGTGGCGTACGAGTGGGCGCCGGCGCCTGCGCCGTACACCGGCCGGCACCGCCAGTACGCGAGGTTGTGGCGCGATTCGAATCCGGGTCGCGCCCAGTTGGAGACCTCGTAGCGCCGGAACCCGGCGGCTTCCAGCTCGGCGCAGGCCGAGTCGAGCTGGTCCCACTGCAGGTCGGGATCGAGCTCGGGCAGCTTGCCCTCCGCACGCCGGCGCCAGAGCAATGTGCCCTCCTCGAAGGTGAGGCAGTAGGTCGACACATGGTCCGGACCGAGCGCGAGCGCGCGCCTGAGCGTCTCGACCCATGACTCCCGGCTCTGGTGGGGCACCGCGTAGATCAGGTCGATGCTCAGATTCTTCACGCCCATCGAACGAGCGAGCGTGAATGCCCGCGTCGCCTGGGCGGCGTCGGTCTTGCGCTCCAGGACCGCGAGTGCGCGCGGCTCGAAGCCCTGCACGCCCAGGCTCAACCGATTGACCCCGCCCTCGAGCCAGGCGGCGACCCGTGATTCATCTGTACTGGCCGGGTTGGCCTCCAGCGTGACCTCCGCGTCCGGCGCGATGTCGAATGTGCCGCGGATGAAGCTCAGCAATCGTGCGATCAGGTCTGCCGGCAGGAGGCTCGGCGTGCCGCCACCCAGATAGACGGTCGAAAGCTGCGAGAACTCGCGCTGCTCGCGCGCGAAGGCCAGCTCTCGCTCAAGGGCGTCGATGTAGTTGGGCATCAGCCTATCCATGCCGGCGTAAGCATTGAAGTCGCAGTAGCCGCATTTGTGCTTGCAGAACGGAAGGTGGATATAGAGATTCGCGACCGGCAATTCCCCTCTCCCCGCCGGGGAGAGGGGCGTGGCCTGGCTCAAAGTCACACCCCCTTGATCGTGTAGCGCTGACCACGGGCCGCTTCCAGCTCCTTGCGCAAGAGGTCGGTCGCCTGCCGCTCATTCGACACGAGCTCTTTGATGCGCTGCCCCATCCGGTCCTCGACCCTCGCGATCTGGCGTCCGATCTGTTCCACGTTCGCGTTTTGGCTTCGGTAGCGCTCGCGCTTGCGCCACAACCGCGCGTGCTCGTCGCGGAGATCGGCGACTGAACGGCGCACGCGGCAGTCAACACACAGCCCATCTTTTGTCTGCAAGCTCGGGACCTGCTTCCCGCAATCCCGGCAGAAAATTAAGATCGAGCTCACGAGACAACCTTCAAATCCGCCACCGTTGCATCGCTCAGCTCGCGCAAGCGACCCGGATCAATCTCGAACACCGAGTCCGGCCGCCCCGCCGCCGCCCACACCACCTGATATCCGAGCAGATCCCGATCCATGAACACGGGCACGTCCGTCGCGTACCCGAACGGTGGCACGCCACCGATCGAGTAGCCAGTGGCGGACCTCGCCACCTCTGCGTCGGCTTTCGTCACCGGCCTCCCCGCAGCCGCGCCCAGCCTGCCCTCGTCCAGGCGGTTGGCGCCGCTGACCAGGGCGACCACAGGACGGCCCGCGGCCACGAACACCAACGACTTGACGATCTGCCCAACGTCACAACCGACCGCGAGGGCGGCATCGATGGCCGTGCGGGTGCCCGCCGGGAACTGCTTCACCGACACCCCGATGCCCGAATCTGCGAGCCACACCTCGAACCTCGACACCACTAATAGAGGATAGGAGCGCTTGCAAGTGGCGGTCATCAAGCCGCATTACAGGGCCCCCGCGAACTCAAGGCGCAGCCTCGGAGTGCGTGGGGCTTAGGGTTGGGCTCCATGAAGGTGGTCGTCACCGGGGCCGCGGGCTTCATCGGCTCTCACCTGAGCGAGAGGCTGCTCGCAGACGGCCATGAAGTGGTCGGCATCGACTGCTTCACCGACTACTACCGCCGCGCGCGCAAGGAACAGAACCTGGAGGTGGCCAGGAGCCACCGCAACTTCTCGTTCGAAGAGCTGGACCTGGTCGATGCCGACCTCACGGCTGCGCTCGAAGGCGCCGACGTTGTGTATCACCTGGCCGGCCAGCCCGGCGTCAGGCCCAGCTGGGGCCACCAATTCGACCGTTACACGCGCGACAACATCATCGCCACCCAGCGGCTTCTCGAACATCTGAAGGGAAGTCACCTGAAGCGACTGGTGTTTGCGGGAAGCTCGTCGGTTTACGGCGACGCCGAAGCCTTTCCCACGCGCGAGTCGGCGCTACCTCGCCCGGTGTCCCCCTACGGGGTCACCAAGCTGGCGGCCGAGCACCTTGCCCATCTGTATTGGCGAAACTTCGACATTCCGGCGGTCTCGGTTCGCTACTTCACCGTCTACGGCCCGCGTCAGCGACCCGACATGGCGTTTTCTCGCTTCATGCAGGCGCTGGCGGATGGCGAGCCGATCGAGGTCTTCGGCGACGGCGAGCAGACGCGCGAGTTCACGTACGTCTCAGACGCCGTCGAGGGCACGATCAAGGCCGCGGCCGCCGATGTCTTGGGCATGGTTTTCAACCTTGGTGGAGGCAGCCGCGTCACCGTGAACAAGGTCCTCGCCACCCTGGAGGAGATCAGCCACCTCGAGGTCCGCCGGGAGAACCTCCCCGCCGCGCCTGGGGATCCTCGCCACACCGGGGCCTCCATCAACCTCGCTCGCGAGCGGTTGGGATGGGAGCCGCGAGTCTCGCTCCGCGATGGCCTTGCCAAACAGTGGAAGTGGTTCCAGGCCGGCCGGCTGGGAACGGGCCCGATTCCTTCGCGCCGAGCGGACTAGCCGGCCAGGCCCTGGCGCCAGGAAATGACGGTTCGTGACAGCGGCTGCTCGCAAGCTCGCGACGCAGCCTCGCCAGGGACCGTCGACCGGCACACAAGCATGGCGCCATGCACGCCCGACGTAAAGAAGTATTGGTACTCGCCAATCGCATCGACGTAACTGCTGACCAGTCCGCTCTGATCCGGCTGACCGCCGCTGTAGCTGCCCAGCCAGCTGGTTGCGTCTGCACGGCTGGCGAAGGTCATCAAAGCCGCCCGGACCTCCATATGCGTGTCGGCGTTGAGTACGTAATCGCCGAATGCGAATGTATCTATGCCGTTGGCGTGAAGTTCTTTAGCAAGCGGACCTGGGATGGCATAGTTGGCCATCACCAGGAAGGCTTCGATCGGAAGCTGCGCTGCGCCGAGAAAGGTGATGTCGAGCCCAGGCGGAGGCAGCAGCTTCTGGTCGACCACCTGCAGCGACTGATGTGTCTTCGCGGCGATCGCTTTCTTCAGCCGATCGACGATCTTGGACGCGTTCTTGCCGAGCTGGGTCAGCGAAGCGACCCCGTCCTTTCGAGCCCACGTGATCTCAACGACAATCTCGCCGAGGCGGACGAAGGTCCTCGCAAGGTATGGCGCACCGCTGATTCCCGCCTCGCCGTAGTACATGACTTGGTCGCCCACCCTCGGACTGGTCGCTTGCGCGGGGCCCAATTGGTTTTGCAGATCGGTCATACGGGTGGTGGCCGCCGTGGTCGTCTGGTAGACCGTGTAATGAACAAGAAAGCCTTCAGCGGTGCCGATATGGATGAACTGCTGAGTCATCCCGAAGCGCACGGTTCGCAGCGTGGTCTCGGCGTTGAGCGGCCTTACCTCGAATGACGGTGGACCCTGCCACCAGTTGCTGTCGCCGAGCATCGATCTGACGTCAGAAACGGTGGGACCCGCTGCGAGGATGTCGGCCAGTTGAGCGTTGGAGCTTGAAGACCCGAGCTTCGTGCACGACACGACGGCTATCGCCGCGAGAACGAGCAGGGCGAGCGGCCGCGACCCTCTAGTCAAGCTTCAACACCGCCATGAATGCTTCCTGTGGAATCTCGATTGACCCCACCCGCTTCATCCTTCGCTTGCCTTCCTTCTGCTTCTCGAGCAGCTTGCGCTTTCGCGTCACGTCGCCCCCATAACATTTGGCCAGGACGTCTTTGCGCATGGCCGAGATGGTCTCGCGAGCGACTACCTTACCGCCGATCGCAGCCTGGATTGGCACTTCGTAGAGCTGGCGAGGGATGATCGACTTCAGCTTCTCGACCAGCTTCCGTCCCTGGGATTGGGCCTTGCTGCGGTGCGTGATCAAGGAAAGTGCGTCCACCGGCTCGCCGGCGACGAGCACATCGAGCTTGACCAGGTCGCCTTCCCGAAACCCGATCATCTCGTAGTCCATCGAGGCGTAGCCCTTGGAGCGCGACTTCAGCTGGTCGTAGAAGTCGTGGATGATCTCGCCCAACGGTATTTCATACTCGATCACGACACGGTCACCCGGCCGGTGCTCCAGCTTTTTGAACATGCCGCGACGGTCCTGGCTGAGCTCCATCATCGGCCCGACGTAGGTCGAGGGGACGATGATCGAGAGCTTCACGAAGGGCTCGGCGATGGACTCGATCGCAGTGGGGTCTGGAAGCAGCGCGGGGTTGTCGACGTCGATCGTGCCCCCTCGCTTCAGCTCGACCTTGTACTCCACGGTCGGCGCCGTCGTGATCAGGTCGAGCTCGAACTCGCGCTCGAGCCGCTCCTGCACGATCTCGAGGTGCAGCAGGCCCAGGAACCCACACCGAAACCCAAACCCGAGCGCCGCCGAGTTCTCTGGTTCGAATGACAGCGCTCCGTCGTTGAGCTGCAGCTTCTCGAGCGCTTCTTTCAGGTCGGCGAACTGGTCGGAGTCGGTGGGAAAAAGCCCCGCGAACACCATCGGCTTCACCTGGCGGTAGCCGGGGAGCGGACTCGACGCTCCACCTTCGGAGGTCGTGATGGTGTCACCGACGCGGGCGTCGATCACGTTCTTGACCGCCGCGATGACGTAGCCGACCTCACCGGCGGTGAGCTTCTCTGCCGGGCGCGGCCGCGGGGCGAACCACCCCACCTCGTCCACCTCGTGGACTTTGCCCGTGTTCATCATCCGGATCTTGGTGCGCGGCTTGATCTCGCCATCCACCACGCGGACGTACGTGATCACGCCACGGTATGCGTCGTAGTGCGAGTCGAAGATCAGCGCTCGCAGCGGCGCGGAGGGATCGCCGCGGGGGGGCGGCACCTTCGCGATGACGGCCTCGAGGATGTCCTGCGTTCCGATCCCCTGCTTGGCGGAGGCGAAGATGACATCCTCTCGCGGGATCCCGGTGACATCCGAGATCTCTTCGGCCACGAGCTCCGGCTGCGCCGCGTCGAGGTCGATCTTGTTGACGACCGGGACGATGGTCAGCCCCGCCTCCACCGCCTGGTACAGGTTGGCGAGCGTCTGCGCCTCGATGCCCTGCGCCGCGTCGACGACGAGGATTGCGCCCTCGCACGCAGCGAGTGAGCGCGACACCTCGTACGCGAAGTCGACATGCCCCGGGGTGTCGATGAGGTTGAGCTCATAGCTCTGACCGTCCCGCGCCGGATAGGTCATGCGGACGGCCTGCAGCTTGATGGTGATGCCGCGCTCTCGCTCCAGATCCATCGTGTCGAGGACCTGGTCCTGCATGTCGCGCTGGCTGATCGAGCCGGTGAACTCGAGCAGCCGGTCGGCCAGCGTCGATTTCCCGTGATCGATGTGGGCGATGATGCAGAAGTTGCGCACGTGCGCCTGCGTGACGGTGGGCACCCTCAAATGCTAGTGGGGCGACGCAATGGACCCGACGTGGGAACATTCGCGCTAAGCGATGGTGCTGGCGATCGGTGTGCTCCTGTGCGCGGCGGGCCTCGTCCTGCTTCTAAACGTGGCCGGCGCCGCGGACGTGGTCATGCGCCGCGTCACCTCGCAGCCGCTGGGTGGGCTGGCGCCGGGCTTCGCCGCCTCCCGCCGCGGCTTCCAGACCTACGCCACGCTGGTCATCGCCATCGGTGTGTTCGCGGTCGGGCTGGGAGTCGCCGGATCGTCGGCTTTGGTCGGCGCCGGCTTTATGGTGCTGGGCGGGATCTCGTTCGTGACGGCGTCGGTGATCGCGATCGCCGGCGAGGTACAGACCTTCAGAGCCCTGAAACACTAGGACAGCTCCACTTAGGACTCGGGCTGCCAACATTACCCGCATGGGAGGACTCGTGGTTGCGCTGGTGCTCCTGATCGTGGGCGTAACCATGGAGCTCAACCGAGACAGGCTGATCCGGAGGTTCACCTCTCGATCAACAAGTTCTCTGCCTCCGGGTTATTCGGCCACTCGGACGGGAGTCAACGTATACGCCGCGCTCGTCTTGGCTCTCGGTGTCACTGTCGCGGCCCCGTCTATATCAGCCTGGTCGCGGCCGGCGGCTACAGTCGTCCTCTTACTCGGCGTGATTGCGTTCACGATCCTGGGTGTGGTCGCAGTCGTGGGTGAGTTCAAGGCGTTTCAGGCCACAAGACGAGCCCTGAAGCGCTAGACGGCGATCGGTGGCGGCGGCGAATTTAGAGCTGGCGGCGAACGGCCAGGGCCACCGTCAGGCCCACGACCGCAGCGGTGTCGGCCCGCAGGTTGCGCGGCCCGAGGCCGGCACGGTTCGCGACCAGCCCCAGCTCGCGGTCGGACCACCCACCCTCTGGACCGACCAGGAGCGTGAGGTCTCGAGGCTCGGTCAGGTCGGCCAGATCGACCGGCGCACCGCGCACCAAAAGCACTGGATGAGTGGTCGCCGACACGACCTCGTCGAGGGTTGACCGCCCCTCGACCACTGGGACCCTAAGCCGGCCGGCGAGCATCGCGGCCTCGCGACAGATCGTGTTCCAGCGCTCGGCCTTGGCGCCCCGGGCGACGCTGCGGTCCGCGTGAAAAACGTGAAATCCATAAGCGCCAACCTCGGTGCAGCGCGAGAGGACGAGCTCCAGGGCCGGCGCGGGCAGTTGCGCGATCGCGATCGTGATCCGTGCTTGAGGCTCGGGGTGGTGCTCGACCTGAGCGACGATCACGCCCTCGACGCGCTCAGGTGAGACCTGGTCCAGACGGACCGTGAGCATGAATCCATCCGGGTCGACGACGTCGATCTCTTCGCCTACGCGCGCCCGCAGCGAGCGGGCCAGGTGGCGGGCGTCGCCGCCGACGATTACGGCCCGCCCGCCCTCACGCCTGGCAAAGAACGACGGCAAACTACCCCGGCTGCATGCTGAAGGTTTCGTAGACCGCGATCTGTCCGCCGCTCTTCAGGATCGGGCAGCCTTTCGCCATCTTGGTCGCCTTGTCCAGCGTGGCCGCTTCGACGATCGTATAGCCGGAGGCCCGCTGTCCGATCGGTCCCTTGGCCACCGTGCCGTCAGCCTTGACCTTGTTCACCGCCCCTGAAAACGGGTTGCCCATGTCGGCCACTGCGGGGCCGAGCTTCGTGTACCAGTTGCCCCACTGCTTCAACACCCTGGCCTGTGCGGCCGGCGTCTCGGGCATGCCACCGCCATAGAAGACGAGCAGATACTTCGCCACCCTTCAGTCCCTCCCGTTGTGTTACGAACGCGAACGCAGTCAGACTAGCGCCTCCGCGCGCAACTTCGCGATCAACGCCAACGCTTTCTCTAGACGCTCCCCGTTCGTGCGGTCGTTGAGCCAACGGCTCTGGCCCGATGGATGTGGGAGCGGGACCATGACGGGCCTCTTGCCAAACGTCAGGCCAACTCTCGACTCCAACGGGCCGGGGCCGAGAAAGCGCGCGATCGCCATCTGCCCGACAAGGATGAGGACGCGCGGCTTGAGCAGATCGAGCTCGGCGTCGAGCCAGTGCGCGCAGTTGGCCACCGCCGCGAGTGGGGGCCGCAGGTCGCCGTTACCCGCCCGGTTGCGACCGGGGAAGCAACGCATCAACGCCGCGATGTAGGTGAGGCGTCGGAACTCCTCGGCGGTCGAAAAGCCGGCGCGAAGCATCCAGCGGTCGAGCTCTTTGCCCGCCCGGCCGGAGAACGGCCGGCGCGATTCCCGTTCAGCAGGTCCGGGCGCCTGCCCCACGAGGAAGAACGGCGCTCCCCATCCGCCTGAGAAGGTGGGATTGGCCTCGGGGATGATGCCGGCATCGACGCAGACGTGGCAGGCGCGGCAGGCCGCCTGATGAGATTTCAGGGCAGCAGGAGAGGGCGCCATGCCCGCGACCCTACATCGAGAGCCAGGGGCCGGTAACATCCGACGCGATGGGCCCCACCCCGCAGCAGGTCCTCGACGTGCTGGCCACCATCCAGGACCCCGACCTGGGTCGCGACGTCGTCAGCCTGGGCATGATCAAGGAGCTTGACGTCAGCCCGCAGGGCAAGGTCAGCTTCACTTTCGAGCTCACGACGCCGGCGTGCCCGGTCCGCGATCGCTTCAAGACCCAGGCCCAGGATCTCGTCGGTGACATCCCGGGCGTGTCAGAGGTCGAGGTCCGCATGACCGCCAACGTTCGTCCCGCTTTCATGCGCCCCAAGCCCTCAGAGATCCTCCCCGGCGTCAAGCAGACCATCGCGATCGCGTCAGGGAAGGGCGGCGTCGGCAAGTCCACGGTCGCCGTCAACATCGCCGCCGCGCTGCGCAAGGCCGGCGCCGAGGTCGGGCTGCTCGACGCCGACATCTACGGACCGTCGGTGCCCGCCATGACCGGATCGCGCAGCGTGCCAGAGCAGGTCAACGGCCGCTTGAAGCCGATCGAGGCGCATGGATTGAAGTTGATGTCGTTCGGCCACATCTATCCGGGCGAGCAGCCCACCATCTATCGCGGGCCGATGGTCGGCAAGGCGATCGAGGCGATGATGGTGCAGGTCGATTGGGGTCGGCTCGACTACCTCGTCATCGACCTCCCGCCCGGCACCGGCGACGCATCACTCACGCTCGCGCAGGCGGTTCCACTCACCGGGGTGGCGATCGTATGCACGCCGCAGGACGTTGCCACGGACATCGCGGTCAAGGCGTTGCAGATGTTTCGCAAGCTCAATGTCACCCCGCTCGGACTGATCGAGAACATGAGCTGGTACATCTGCCCGAGCTGCGGGCATCGACACGAGATCTTCAGCCATGGTGGCGCCGAGGCCGCGGCGCAACGATTGGGAGTGCCGTTTCTCGGCGCCATCCCTCTCGAAGAGTCGATTCGCGAAGATGCCGACAAAGGCACGCCGGTCGTGATCTCACGTCCCGAATCTGCCGGAGCGAGGGCCTTCATGGAAATCGCATCGCAGGTCGCAGCGCGCACTTCGATTCAGTCGTTCCGGCAGTTGCCCGTCATCAACGTCCGGTAAAGGCGACCCTGAAAGACCCTGACGCCTATCCGCTCACTGTCGATGTCGACCGCGAACGTCAGGTCATGGTCATCGCATGGGAGGACGGTCATCGCAGCAGCTACTCCGCCGAGCGATTGCGCTGGGCGTGTCCGTGCGCGGAGTGTCGCGGCGAGGCCGGCATCCCCGGACGCCTTGCTCGTGTCAGGCACCTCGACGCCAATGAGCTGCGAGTGCAGGACGTGACTCTGGTCGGACAGTACGCACTCCAGGTCGCGTTCGAAAGCGGCCACGCGACCGGCCTCTACACGTTCGTCCTGCTCCGCGCTCTCTGCGACTGCGCCGAGTGCCAGGCGCGGAAGGCGGCGACCTAGTCGGGCCGCGGGCCTTCGTGGGATAATCCCCGCGCTCCGTTGTCCTTCCCCACGTCCATGCAAGAAACTGAGCCCTGGTCCGTCGCGGCCTCCGCCCGAAGGCGCCACCGGCGCAGACGCCGGATCGCAATCCGAGGTTGGGTCGCGCTCGGCGCACTGGTCGCCGTCGCGCTGACCGCCGGCGGGGGCGTCCTCGCGTACGAGAATACGCTCCCGACCTCGGTCGGCCTGAGTCTCAAAAATGGCGATAGGGACGTCCCCGTTTACTCGCATCTGGTGCTCACCTTCAGCCGCCCGGTGGCCCCCACCACGCTCGGGTCTGCGTTCTCGATCGTGCCCGCCACCGATGGGACGCTGACCGCGCGGTCGGGACAGACGCAGTACGAATGGGCGCCTTCGAAGCCGCTGGACGACCTCACCACCTACACGGTGACAGTGACCTCGATGACGGACCAGAGTCAGCATCGCGTCCAGGGCGGACGTTGGACCTTCACCACCAACATCGTGCCGCGAATCTCGTCGGTGACAGGCGCGGCCGGCGCCGCCCTGACCGATGGCTCTGAGATCGACCCTAACACCCCGCTCACGATCAACTTCAACGATGCGATGCAGCCGACGACCCTCACCGTCACCGTCAGTGGCAAACCGGCCGATCTCAAATGGGCCGCCGACGATCGCAGCGCCACGATTTCCACGCAGGGCATGCCATCGGGACCGCTCGTCCTGTCGATGGCCCCGGGCGGAAGCGATCAATCAGGGCATCGCGTGCCCGGAATCTTCACGTTGAAGACAGGTATCTACTACCGCGATCGCGAGCACACGACCGCGCTGAAGTACCCCGCACTGATCCAGGTGCCGAACGATTACTACGCTCGCGACCAGAACGGACTCCAGGCGGCGGACATGGTCTTCGAATACCTGGCCGAGGGCGGCATCACCCGCTGCACGGCGATCTTTCAGAACGCGCCCGACCTTATCGGCCCGATGCGTTCCAGCCGATTCATCTCATTGAAGATCGCCCGGCACTATGACGGCCTGCTGTTCCAGTCAGGCGAGTCACAGGCCACCGCATCCGCTGCCGCCGCCGACCCGGTGCCCCAGTTCTTCGACACGATCGGATACACGTATCGCACGAACGCTCGGTATGCGCCGGACAACCTGATGATCAGCGGCAACGGCGTGAGGGCGGCGGAGCAGAACTACTTCTCTAACCTCCCGGCCCTCACCGTGCCCAAGGCGCGACCCGACCTCAGCGGCGGCTCGGGGGCCGCCACGGTCACAGTCGATGAACACAGTTCCGTGTACAGCTACGACCCCATCATGGGCACCTACCAGAAGACCGAGGACGGGCATGCCTATCAGGACGCCAGCCTCAACCAGCCGCTCCGGATCGAAATGGTGATCGTCATCCACACCGCGGAACGGCTCGTCAACGTCGGCGACGGACACGGCGCCCACATCCACGACTTCGACCTCGACTCTGGTGGCGCGGTCGGAATCTACTACAAGGGCCTGGGGTACTCCGGGTCCTGGAGCGCACCGGACGGCCACGGGCCGCTGACCTTCAAACTCGACAGCGGCCAGGTCGTGACCCTGCCCCCGGGCCTGGTCTGGATCGACGTCACTGCCTAGCCTCCCCACCACGTGGGGAGGCTCCCTCCCGCGCCTGCGGCGCGGGGACCCTAGCGGACGCCGCGGTCGGGAGGGGAGTTAGGCTCGCGCCGCGTCCTTGAGCGACGAGACGTAGGCGGCAGCCGCGACCGCCGCCGTGGTGCCATCGCCGACCGCTGTCGCGATCTGCTTTGTCAGCTGGGCCCGCACATCGCCCACCGCCCAGATCCCCGGTTCCGATGTCTGCAGGTTTCGGTCGGTGAGGATATAGCCCGCCTCGTCGTGGTCGACGTGAAACTTGAACAGACCGGAGTTCGGAACGAATCCGATGAAGATGAACACGCCGCCGACCGGTAGCTCCTTGGTCGAGCCGTACTGGTCGTATTTGACCGACTGCACCTTCCCGTTGCCCACGATCTCCTTCACCCCCGCCTCGAGGATGAACTCGATCTTCGGGTTGGCGCGCGCCCGGTCGATGAGGATCGGCTGAGCTCGCAGGCTATCGCGGCGATGCAGGATGTAGACCTTTTTGGCATAGCGGGTGAGAAAGTCCCCCTCTTCGACGGCAGCGTCGCCACCGCCCACGACGGCCAGCTCCTCGCCCTTGAAAAAGGCGCCATCGCAGACCGCGCAGTAGCTGACGCCGCGGCCCTGGAACTCCTTTTCTCCGGCGACGCCCAGGTAGCGCGGCAGGCCGCCGGCGGCCATGATCAGGGCCGGCGTCCGGATCTCCTCTCCGGAGTCCATGCGGACCACCTTGGTGGACCCTTCCTTGTCGATCTCCTTCACCGGCTCGAACTCGCGCGCCTCCAGGCCGAACTTGCGGGCGTGGTCGCCCATCTTGGTCGCCAGCTCGCTGCCCAGGACCGATTCGAAGCCTGGGTAGTCCTCGACCAGCTCGGTGTTGAGCAGCTGGCCCCCGAGCGGGCCGCGGTCCAGCAGCAAGGTCTTGAGGTTCATCCGGGCCGTGTACAGGCCGGCCGCGAGCCCGGCTGGACCTCCGCCCACGATGACCACGTCGTATTCGCTCATTGCATCAGTTCCAATGGGGGCAGGTACGGTCGGTATTCCGCGGGCGGCCGCTAGCCAAACTTGAACTGGGCGCCGTAGCCCCCCCGGGGGCTGTGACAGGCGATGTTGTCGAATGGGCACCCGATCGAGCAGGCGCCGCACTCGATGCAGTTGCCGGAGCTGACCAGCGTCTTCTTCTGCTCCTCGTTCCACTCATACACGCCGGCCGGGCAGAAATGGGTGCAGTACTTGCCCTTGCAGTCGTTGGCGCAGACCGCCTGGTTGGTGATCTCGATGTGAGGATGCCCGGTGTCCTCTTTGTACTTGACGGTGAAGAGCTTCTCGGTGAGCTTCTGCATCCCTGGGAAGTCTAGCCCGCGCCGAAGCGCTCCCAGACCCGGCACATCAGGCGGATCGCGTTGATGTAGTCGGCGGCGTGGATGTTCTCGTTGGGCGCATGGATACGATTGTCCGGACGGCCGACGCCGACGGGCAGCACGGTCGGCACCCCCAGGTCGGCGACCACGGGGTGCATCGGGCCGGTGGCCTGCATGAAGGGCCACAGAATGGGCTCGCCGTGAAGATCTTTGACGCACTCGATCACGCTCCGAGCCACCTCGGAACTGGGGTCGGAGCGCGCCGGCTTTTCCCCATCGTGCCAGACGATCTCGACCTTCTCGAAACCATTGGCGTCCAAGTGCTTGCGCAGGCGTACGAGGATCTCGTCGGGATCCTGGTCCGGAATGAGCCTGAAGTCGAGCTTGGCGGTCGCTTCCGCCGGGAGCACGGTCTTCGACCCTGGGCCCTGGTACCCGGTCGTGATTCCGGCGATGTTGCAGGTGGGTGTGAACAGGAGCTGCTCGATGACGTGCTCGGGCATCGGGTCGCGAATAAGGCGATCGAAACCGACCAGCTTTCTGCGCTGCTCGATCTGTGGGTCGATCTTGCCCATCATCTGCCGATCGGCATCGGTGGGCTCGAGCACTCGATCGTAGAAGCCGTCGATACGGATGTTCATGTCCTGGTCGCGCAGGCTGGCGAGCGCCTCGACGAGGTACATGGCCGCCGACGGATATATGGACGCGAGGCCGGAATGCTGGTCGTAGCTGAGCAGCTTCACCCGCAGCTGGACGTAGAGGAGGCCGCGGCACCCGAACTGCAGGGTGGGCCGCCCCGCCTCGTCGAAGGAATCGCCCGACTCCCACAGGCAGCCGTCGGCGCGCAGCTTGTCCGCGTGCTTGTGGGCGATTTTCTCGAAGGTCTTGGAGCCGATCTCCTCCTCGCCTTCGACGAGGAACCGGAGCGTCACCGGCATCTTGCCAAGCCCCTTCAGCGTCTCCAGCGCGTGAATCCTCGCCATGACGTCGGCCTTGTCGTCCGCGACCCCGCGGGCGATGATGCGCCCGTCCTTCTCGACAGGCTTGAACGGGTCCGAGTCCCAGAGCTCGATGGGATCAACCGGCTGGACGTCGTAGTGCTGGTAGAGCAGCAGCTTGCGCCGGCCGGCGCCCGCCACCTCGGCGTAAAGCGCGGGCATGCCACCTTCGTCGAAGGTCTCGACCCGGTCCGTGAAGCGGCCCAGCCGCTCGGCGATCCAGTTTCGAGCCGGCTGCACAGCTTCGAGCCCATGATTCGAGACGCTCGGAAAGGCGCAGAGCTCTTCGAGCTCATCGATGAAACGTCGGGAGTGCTTCTCGATATACGCGTCGACGGCGCTGGTTGAGATCACGGGACCATTCTTTCACCCGCGTACTCTGATCGCCATGCCAGACCGAACCTCCCCACCCCGGCCGCGTTCCGCGGCCGGACCTCCCCACGAGGTGGGGAGGCCAGAAATCAAGTGGCGCGCGTGGTCTGAAGAGGCTTTCGCAGAGGCAGGCAAACTCGATCGCCCCATCCTGCTTTCGATATCCGCGGTGTGGTGCCACTGGTGCCACGTCATGGATGACACGACCTACTCGAATTCCGGCGTCATCGACCTCATCAATCGCGAGTACGTCCCGATCCGCGTGGACAACGACGTCAGGCCCGACATCAACCAGCGCTACAACATGGGCGGTTGGCCGACCACCGCGTTTCTCACACCGTCAGGTGACATCCTCACCGGCGCCACCTACCTGCCCGCAGACCAAATGGCCGACGCCCTTGCGCGCGTGGCCGGCTATTACCGGACGAACCAGCCTGAGATTGCCAACCGCGTGCTCGAGGGACGTAAGCGCGCCGGATCGGGCGTGGCCCGAAGCGCGGGCACGCTCGAAGACGGCATCGTCGACGAAGTCCTCGAGGCGGTGAAGAACGCCTACGACCCCGAATATGGCGGTTTCGGATCAGCCCCCAAATTTCCGCAGACGGATGCCATCCTCTTGCTGCTCGAGCAAGCGCAGCTGGATTCGGACCCGGCCCTGCGGTCGATGGCGACGCACACGCTCGAGATGATGGCCGCCGGCGGCACCTACGACCACGTGGAGGGGGGCTTCTTCCGCTACTCGACCACGCAAGACTGGAGCGTGCCTCATTTCGAAAAGATGCTCGAGGACCACGCCGGCCTTGTGAACGCACTGGCGCTCGCCGGCTTGCAGGATGCGCTCGATGCGACCACCGACTACCTCGACAGGGTTCTACGCGATCCGGTGACGGGCCTGTACGCCGGCAGCCAGGACGCTGACGAGCATTACTACACGCTCGATGCCGGCGGGCGAGCGCAGGCCGACGCCCCCTACGTCGACCGCCGCATCTACACGTCCTGGAACGCGGCGCTGGCGATCGCTTACCTCGATGCAGGGGCTCGATGCGACCGGCCGCCCCTGCGCGACCATGCGGCCACGGTGCTGGAGCGCCTTTTCAAAGGCCGGTACCAACCGGGTGCAGGGCTCGCACACTCCGACGGCGTCGCCGGCCAGCTGCCCGACCAGGTTTGGGGGCTTTGGGCCGCGGTGCGCGCGCACCAGGCCGGCCTGGGCAGTCACTGGCTCGAGGACGCTCGCGATATCGCCCAACACCTAGAGGACCGCTACGCCGATCCTGAGCTGGGCGGCTACTTCGACCATGCCGGCGCCGAACAGCTCGGCCGGCTCAGCGAACGCATCAAGCCGCTGGTCGAAAACTCGATCGCCGCGATGGCGCTGGTGGAGCTGGACGAGCTGATGGGTGATCCCGACCAGCCGTATGCGGCTCGCGCGCGCCGAACGCTCGAATCAGTGGCGGCGTTGCCGCGCCAATACGGCTTGATGGCGTCGGTGTTCGCGCGCGCCCTGGACCGGTTGCGACACACGGTCAAGGTGAGCACCGGCAATGCGCAGCTCGCCCGGGCAGCGCTGCTCGCGCATCCGTACGTGGTGATCGAGCCCAATGACGACGATCGCGCCGTGGTGTGCGTCGGGACCATATGCTTGGCCCCGGTGTCGACACCAGCTGCGGTCGGCGAGGCGATCCAAGAAGCCAGCCAAACGCGTGCCTGAGTCGAGGCGCCACTTCGCTCGGCGCGTCAACAAGGCCCTGGACGACCCCAAGCTGCAGGGCGCTCTCATCCAGGCCATGACCGGTTTGCGGAGCCGGCGCGAGGCCGGGTTCAAGAGCTTCGACTTTGCCACCGGCCGCGCTGACCTCAAGCAGCGCCGCCTCGCCAACCTCGAGCGCCTGCCTGAGCTGGTGGAGCGCTTCACCGAACGCCTCGAAGCGGTGGGCGGCAAGGTCCACTTCGCAAAGGACGCGGCTGCGGCCAGAGAGATCATCGGGCAGATCTGCTGGAACGCCGCCGGCGGTCAACACCGTCCGGTGGTGACCAAGGTCAAGTCGATGGCCACCGAAGAGATCGAGCTCAATCCTTATCTCGAGTCGCTGGGCATGGAAGTCGTCGAGACCGACCTAGGCGAGCGGATGGTCCAACTCACGCACACCCATCCCTCGCACATCATCGCTCCCGCCATCCACCTGACCAAGGAGGACGCGGCGCGGGTGTTTGGGACGGAGCCGACGGTGGAGGCGATCCAGGCCCACGCTCGAGACTCGCTGCGGCAGAAGTTCATCAGCGCAGCGGTCGGCATCAGCGGCGCCAACATGGCGATCGCGGAGACGGGCACCATCGTACTTGTCACCAACGAAGGCAACGCGGACCTCACCACCACGCTGCCTCCGGTGCACATCGCTTTATTTGGCGTCGACAAGGTCGTGGCGTCGCTGGACGATGCGGTCGCGATGCTCCGGATGCTGCCGCGCAGCGGCACCGGCCAGATCATGACCAGCTATGTGAACTGGATCACTGGCCCGTCTCGATCGGGCGACATCGAGCAATCGCTGACGATTGGAGTCCACGGGCCCCGCGAGATGCACTGCGTGATCCTGGACAACGGACGCGAAGAGATGCGCGCGGATCCAGTCTTCCACGATGCCCTCACGTGCATCCGCTGCGGCGCGTGCTCGAACGCATGCCCGGCGTTCATGGCGGTGGGCGGCCACCAGTTCGGGCATATCTACAACGGTCCGATCGGAATCGTCCTCACGCCGTTTCATCACGGCCTCGACGAAGCCGATCTACCCAACACGCTGTGCACTCAGTGCAACGCATGCCAGGAGATCTGCCCGGTCGACATCCCGCTGCCGCGCCAGATCCTCGAGCACCGGCGCAGGGGCCGCAAGTCGCTGCGCAAGAGAGCGCTGCTCGGCGTGTGGGAGCGGCCGGAGCTGGCCGACCGCATGCTCCGCGCCGGCGCTCCGTTCACCGGGCTCGTGCCGGGGACGCCCCGGCTTGCCCGTGTGCCATACCGGGACGTGGCGCCGGCTGACGGCGAGGGAGCAGGTGAACCGCTCACGATCTTTGCCTCCTGCATGGTCGACCGGATGCTGCCGGAATCGGCGGTCGCCCTCCAGCGCATCGCCGAGGCGGCGGGCTACAGGGTTGAGTTTCCCAAGGGTCAGTGGTGCTGCGGCCTGATCGCCGCCAACGCCGGTGACTTCAAAGGCGCCAACGGATTGACTACAAGGCTCGCCGAAAGCCTTCGAGATTCCAAGGGTTTGATCGTGACACCGTCCGCGTCGTGTTTTGGCGCATTCACGATCGACGCGCCGGACTGGGGTTCACCTGCCGAAGAGCCACTCCGGGCGCGGTTCCGCGACTCGACGCGATTCGCGCTCGAGCTTCTCGCACGCCGTCCGGAGCTCCTGAGTACCGATCAGATGAGCCTCAAGATCGCTTACCACGACTCCTGCCAGACACTCCGCCAGCTCGGTCTCAAGAGTGAACCCCGGCAGCTCCTAGACATCGCCGGCTACGAGGTTGTGGACCTTCCCGACATCGCCAACTGCTGCGGGTTCGGCGGCACGTTCAGCCTCGAGTGGCCCCGCGTGGCGGATCGGCTGGCGCAATGGAAGCTCGACGCGATCGCCAAGACCGGCTGCACCGTCGTCGCCTCTGACAACCCGGGCTGCCTGATGCACATCGCCGCCGCCGCCCGGCGGCGTGGCCTGAAGCTACGAGTGGCGCACGTGCTGGAGCTGGTCGCGGAACACCTGGCTACTCTATGAGGAACTCATGACAGGGCCGGCGCGTTAACACCAGGTATGGGCATCCTCGAGACCATCAACTCGCCCGAAGACCTCCGGCGCCTCGATCAACTTCAACTGGCGCAGCTTGCTCAGGAGGTGCGCGCCTTCCTGGTCGAACAGACCTCCAAGAGCGGCGGCCACCTCTCCCCCAACCTCGGGGTCGTCGAGCTGACATTTGCGCTGCACCGCGTATTCGAAAGCCCCAAGGACGCGATCGTGTGGGACACCGGCCACCAGGCATACGTGCACAAGATCGTCACCGGCCGTGCCCGCGATTTCGCGCGGCTGCGCCAGGCGGGCGGATTGTCCGGCTACCCGTCACGGTCGGAGTCTGAGCACGACCTTGTCGAGAATAGCCACGCCTCCACCTCGTTGAGCTATGCGCTGGGCATCGCCGAGGCGCGGCTGCGCAAGAAGAAGGCCGGTCATGTCGTGGCCGTTATCGGCGATGGAGCACTTACCGGAGGCATGGCATACGAAGCGCTCAACCAGATCGCGCACCTGCAGCCGCCCAACCTGATCATCGTCATCAACGACAACGGCCGTTCGTACGCGCCCACGGTGGGCGGTCTGGCGCGGCATCTGTCGCAGCTCCGCATCGATCCCCGCTACGAGCGCATCAAAGTCGAGATCTCTCGCCTCCTGAGCGGCCTACCGTTGGTCGGCTCCACCGCCGACCAGGCCGCCTATCGCGTCAAGGAAAGCCTGAAGCAGCTTCTCCAACCGTCGACCGTGTTCGAAAGCCTGGGCATCAAGTACGCGGGCGTTGTGGACGGCCACGACGAGGCCGAGCTCGAGGCCATCTTCACCCGCGCCAAGAAACTCCGCGAGCCGGTGGTCGTGCACGTGGTGACCGAGAAGGGACACGGGTACGGCCCGGCCGTCGAGGACGAGATCGACAAGCTCCACGGAGTCGGCGCGTTCGATCCCTTGACCGGACGCCCGCGCTCCACGGACATCACCTACACCGATGTGTTCGGTGAGGCGCTCATGGATGCGGCGACGCGACGGCCCGAGGTGTGTGCGATCACCGCAGCGATGGCGTCGTCGACCGGTCTTCTCAATTTCGCCAAGGAGTTCCCCGACCGCTTCTTCGACGTCGGTATCTGCGAGCAGCACGCGGTCACGTTCGCGGCCGGCCTCGCGATGTCGGGCATGCGGCCGGTCGTATGCATCTACTCCACTTTCCTGGCTCGCGCGTTCGACCAGACGATCATGGACGTGGCGCTGCACAAGCTCCCGGTGGTTTTTGTCATCGACCGCGCCGGCGTCACCGGGCCCGACGGCTCATCTCATCACGGCGTGTTCGACCTTTCGTATCTCCGCCTCATCCCGAACCTGAAGGTGGCCGCGCCCGCGGACGCCACGGAGCTGTGCGCGTTGCTCGAGACGGCGCTTGACCTGGATGGGCCTGTAGCGATTCGGTATCCGAAAGGGCCGGTTCCGTCGACGCCGGACCTGCCTGTGGAGCCGCTGCCGGTCGGTCGCTGGGAGGAGCGTCGCAAAGGCCCCGACGCGGCCATCTTCGCGGTCGGGCGGATGGTCGAGGTCGCGACCGAGGCGGCGGAGCGCCTCGCTCTGCAAGGCATCGAGTGCACCGTCGTCAACGCGCGGTGGATCAAGCCGGTCGATCCGCGGATCGTCGATTGGGCCAGGCGCCATCCGATCGTGATGACGGTGGAGGACAACGTGGGCGCTGGAGGCTTCGGAGGCGCGGTGTTGGAGGCGCCGCTCGCTCCGCACGGATTGGCCGGCCGGGTGCGAAACCTCGCGCTGCCGGACCAGTTCCTACCTCAGGGCAAAGCGGCTGACATCCTCAGGGAGAACGGGCTCGACGCCGCCGGCATCGCGCAGGCAACCTACAACGCGATCAGAGGCACCGTCCGCAGCGAAACTGGAGGCGAGTCCTAGAGCTTCCTGCGACCGGCGAAACCCTCGCCCACGTGATGCCAGTGCTCGACACGCTCCTCGCCCAGCTTCCAGCAAAGCTCGACAAGCTCGCCATCCCGGTAGGAGGGGAAGTCGATCAAACCCTCCAGCGGTCCTTTGAGCTGGATGCCCATTCCGTTGAGGCTCGCCACCGCCTTGAGGAGCTCCAGCTCAGCTCCGCCCACCGCGTCGCGCGCCTGCTGATACCGGTCGCGATCCTCGGCGCCTGCGCCGGCTCGTTTCGATTCGTACTCCGCGATCCGAGCCTGGTCCTCCAGCTCGGGCAGCAGCGCCGACAGTTCCGCGATTTGGGCGACGACCCTCCGCACACGAGGCAGCTCGCTGTTCGCCTCTTCGACGGTGTATGTGCGGAGCCTTTGCACGGGTCAACGATATAGCAGCAGACTTGCCGCATGAATGCGTTGGAATCTGAAGAGATGCGCAGCCGGATCGACGGTGCGATGGTGGCACGGCTGGCCACGGTCGGCCGTGACGGCCGGCCCCATATCGTGCCAATCACGTTCGCGCTGGATGACGACACCATCTACTTCGCCGTCGACTTCAAGCCGAAGACGACCGCGGATCTTCAGCGCCTCCGCAACATCGAGGCCAATCCATCCGTTTCCGTGCTCGTCGATCACTACGAAGACGACTGGACCAAGCTGTGGTGGGTACGCGTCGACGGAGGCGCGCGCATCGTGATCGACGGTGCCGTGTTCGAAAAGGGGATTGCGCTGCTGACGCAGCGGTACGCGCCATATCGGTCGGTGCGCCCGGCGGGGCCGGTGGTGGCAATAGCGGTCGAGCGCATGACCGGCTGGTCGGCTTCGTGACGCGGGGGTTTGGGCTCAAATGCGCAGCAGCTCCGGCTGCGCCTGCTGGACCGGATATCGAAGCGGAAGCGCCGTCTGGACGAACACGCCCATCGGGTGAGTCTCGGGGCTGCGTCCCTCCATCGAGGCCGTCCAGCTCACGGCGTACCGCACCGATGCCCGCACGATGTACCCGTCCTGGGCATGCGCCTCGAAGACATGCGTGATGGAGGAGCGTTGAGGATACGGCCGGCCGTAGCCTGACGGGCCGGCGAGGTCGGCGACGCCGCCGTCGCCGAAATCCCAGGTGGCCGACACGGGTGTGGCTGTGATGGCGTAATCGATGCCTCCGTTGATTTCGTGAATCGTGACCGCATGGGGCGCCGGATCCACCCAGAACCACGAGTCCAGCCCGACGAGTCCGATCCCCGCGGGGTTGGCGGCGACGCGGGCCGCAAGTTCGGTCCACCGTGGCATGGGCGGCGCGGCCAGGGCTCGCGAGCACACGACCTGCTCAGGACTTGCGTTCTGGACCCTGTCGATTGCCTCGACGTGAACGCAGGCGACGTCCAGCGGCGACATACCCGTCTGCGTCACGATCCTCGGTTCGACAGTCGAGAGCATCTGCAGTGGCTGGGTGCTGCCATTCATCGTCACCCATGACGTGTAGTGGTCCATGCCGGCGACGAAGTAGTCGGCGCCGGCGCCATCGCCCACGTCGACGACCGGGTCCCACGTGAAGGCCACCGAGTGAGTGGATACGCGAAGCACCTCGGGTCGGGGCGCCTGCGGCGGCACCGCGTCGACGTAGATGTCAACGACCGGATAGCCGTACTGGTCCGCCATGTACGGAGGGGGCGATCCGCTCCCATAGCGGCCGATCCCGCATTCGCCGCCAAACGTCCAGTTGTAGTACGCGATGTACTGCTTCGCATGCCCGTGCACGGCCCATCCGTTGCTGGCGAAGTTCCACTGATAGTGGTTTGGATAGTCCTCGTGGAGCAGCTTGACCCAGCCCGATGAATCGCCGGCCGTGCCTCTGAAGTCGCCGTAGAAGTATCCGTACCAATCGTCGTAGCCCGGATTGGGGTGGAAGCCGTAAAACGTCTCCCGCTCCGGGTTCATGCCTACCAGAGGGTCGTTCGTGACCACCTTCGCGGTCCACATGTCGGAATGGTTCGTGCACCAACCCGGCGGGTCGCCGTAACGCGGACTCCCCCACGCCGAGCTTGCCATCGCCGGCGATGGGAACAGTCCCACCCCGACTGCGATTGCGATCGCGAGCGCCCGCCGCATATCGCCAACCTAGCCAGGCAGCCCCGGGGCTTTAACCCAGGTCGTTAACAAATGGCACTTGACGAGATGGTCTGTCTCGTCTAGTGTCGTTGTCAATGGCGCGGGGGGCCCGAGAGCGCATCCTCACGGGGGCGCGCGGCCTGCTCGCCGAAGGAGAGATCCCGACGGTGGGGCAGGTGACCGCGGCTGCCGGCGTGTCGAAGGCCAGCTTCTATCGCGCTTTCGACTCCCATCGCGCCCTTTTGGAGGCCCTGCAGGTGGAGCCAGAGCGGGCGGCCAGAGAGCGCATCCTCGAATCCGCGCTGGCCATGGTCGGCGCCGGCGGGCTGACGGCGTTGTCGATGGACGAGCTGGCGGTCCGTGCCGCGGTCTCGAGGGCGACGCTCTACCGCCTCTTCCCCGGCAAGCCGGCCCTTTTCGCGAGCCTCTTGCGGACGTACTCGCCGCTCGAACCGGTGAGCCGCCTCGCCAACTCGATGCAGGACGAGCCGCCCGGGGTTGTGATGCCGGAGATCGCCCGCACCGTGTTTCACACCGTCAGTGGTTCGGGCGCGCCTGGGATCGGCCTGCTCCGGGCGATCTTCTTCGAGGTCAGCTCCCTGAGTCCCGATGCCGAGGAAGCCGCTCGCGACCTGGTCGCGACCGTCCTCGGCTCCGTGGGCGCCTACGTGATGGCTCAGATGGCGGCGGGCCGGCTGCGCATGATGCACCCGCTGCTGGCGCTGCAAGCGTTCATCGGTCCGATCTTCTTTCACCTGCTGGCCCGATCGCTGGCTGAAAAGGTGGCGGGATTCGACATTGACGGCGAACAAGCAGTTGTTCTTCTGGCCGAGAGCTGGTTGCGGGGGATGAGGCCGGACGAGGAGGGAGTCGCCAATGGCTGAAACAATCGCCGTCGACATCGAAGGCATACGCAAGAACTTCGGCGGACTACGCGCGCTGGATGGGGTCAATCTCCATATCAGGACGGGCGAGATCTACGGACTGCTCGGCCCAAACGGAGCCGGCAAGACCACGCTCATCCGTGCGATCGTCGGGCTGGTGGCGCCAGATGCCGGGACCGTCACCGTCCTCGGCCGGCGGATGCCCGACGTCGACAACCTGCGCAATGTTGGCTACATGACGCAGCAGGCCGCCCTCTATCCGGGACTCTCGGTGGAGGAGAACCTCGAGTTCTTTGCCGCGATCAACGGCGCGGAGAAGCAGGGCGTGACCGATGCGCTGAAGCTGGTCCGGCTCGACGATCGGCGCAAGTCGGTGGTGGCCACTCTGAGCGGAGGCATGCGCCAACGGTGCTCGCTCGCGTGCGCCCTCGTGCACAAGCCGAAGCTGCTGCTGCTCGACGAGCCCACCGTGGGCGTCGATCCACAGCTGCGGGTCCAGTTCTGGGAGGACTTTCGCAGGATGGCGGAGAGCGGGACCACGATCATCGTTTCCAGCCACGTCATGGATGAGGCGGAGCGCTGTCAGCGCCTTGGCCTGATTCAGTACGGGAAAGTGCTGGCGGAGGGAAGCCCCAACGAGGTCCGTGCGCTGGCGGGCACGAACAACCTCGAAGAGGCGTTTCTGAAGCTGGCGGGAGAGCCGGCGTCATGAGCGGGCACCGAGTCGCCGCCATCACGCGAAGGCTTCTGCAGCAGTTCCGGCGCGACCGCAGGACGCTGGCGCTTCTGTTCGTCGCGCCTCTCGTCATCCTCGGACTGCTCGGCTACCTGATCCGCGGCTCGTCGTCTTCGCCCGCGGTCGGCATCGCGAATGAAGACACAGGCCCGCTTGGTGCCATGTTCGCGTCGGCTCTCGAGCGCTCAAGCTTGATCAGCGCGACCACGATCCAGGCGTCGGACGGCGATGCGAAGCTCAAGGATGGATCGCTCGTCGCGTACATCGTGTTTCCTTCTGGTTTCAGCTCGCGCGCGCAGGCCGGGACGATCGCGCCCGAAGTCCATCTCGAGGGCTCCCAGCCCGGCACAACGGGGCCGGTGCTGCAGGCCCTGCAGCAAGCCCTCACGTCGGTGGCGGCAACCGGGCCAGTCCACTTCGAACCGCAGGTCCATTACCTGTATGGAGGCCCCGGGTTCGACACGCTTGACTATTTCGGTGCAGCCTTTATCGGCCTCGTGGTCTTCTTCCTCGTGTTCGTCATCACCATCGTCGCTTTCCTGAACGAGCGGTCGCAAGGCACGCTGGAGCGGCTGATGGCGAGCCCGCTGCGCCGGGGCGAGATCGTGGTCGGCTACATGCTGGGTTTCACAGTGCTGGCGTTCATCCAGTCCGCGGAGGTGCTGGTGTTCTCCCTGGCGGTGCTCAAGGTGCACAACCAGGGCAACGTGATTCTGATCTTTGCGATCGAGGCCTTGATGGCATTGACCGCGGTCAATCTCGGGATCTTTCTGAGCATGTTCGCCCGCACCGAGTTCCAGGCGGTGCAGTTCATCCCTCTCGTGATCGTGCCCCAGGTGCTGCTGTCCGGCATCCTGTTCCCGGTCTCGACCGAGCCCGGGCCGCTCCAGGTGGTTTCGAACGTGCTGCCCCTGACGTACGCGGTCAACGGGCTACGGGATGTGATGGTCAAAGGCGCCGATCTGACGTGGGCGTCGCTGCAGCTTGATACGGGCGTGGTCGCAGGGTTTTGCGTCGTGCTGATCGCGGCCGGAATCGCGACTTTGAGGCGGCGCATCGCCTAGGCCCAACTCGTAAAGTGCGGGCATGATGCTCGTCTGCTCGCGACGCTGCGGCGGCCGCCTCTTCCGCGCGCTCTTCG